>Ga0209079_10000665_pt1 | contig 13540 bp, 13 predicted proteins | sample PPLLaktember2015_2_FD_187259 | JGI IMG/M metagenome (GOLD analysis project Ga0209079, IMG submission 187259) | Freshwater sediment microbial communities from Prairie Pothole Lake near Jamestown, North Dakota, USA - PPLs Lake P7 Core (6) Depth... | ecosystem: Environmental > Aquatic > Freshwater... | reverse complement strand
ATCTGATAAGATGATGCAGCTGCCCTCGGCATGTCTGCACATAGAAGACTGATTTAAGGATTGCGTATTACAAAGAGCAAAAGACCTTACCTTCTACGCTGAACCTTTGCTTGCGTTTCAACATAGAGGAATGACAGCGACTCTTTTCTGAAAGATTCTTATGCAAGCCGTTTCATGACCCCCTTAATAACTCCAGACGAAGATATCGCTCAGCTCGCAATCGAGACGTTCAGGGCTGCCGTGACGTTGGCGATGCGGTTGATGATCGTCGTCGTGTCGGAGCCGGCGAAGAGAAGGCCGATCACGTAGCCCTCCCCGTCGAGGACCGCCGATCCTGAGTCCCCGCCCTGGCTCATGGCCCCGGCGACGAACTGGTCCTGGAAAAGCGCCGTCCCCGAGTTCCCGTAGCTCACCCGCACCGAGGCGTCGATCTGCTGGATTTCGCCCGTGGTGAAGCCCGTCGTACGGCCGCTCTTACGGATGGCCGTCCCGAGGGTGGCATCCCGCGAACCCCTGGGGATGCCGATGTTCAGGATGCGCCGCTCGACGAGGTCGGCCGAGAGGGGCCGGGCGACGGCGGCGTCGACGAGGTTTGCCTCCGCGGCCGCCCGGTAGCCGCTGATCCGGTGCCGCGACCCGACGAGCCGGGCCAGGACATTCAGGAAAAAGACCAGGTCGCTCACGACGAGGCAGGTGGGAGGCGACGTCTCGAACTGGATCGGGACGAAGGCCTCGAGGGTGGCGATCCTGTCGGCTTCCGTGCCCCCGTCGTAGTTGCCGGGCTGGAGAATGGAATCGCCGATCGCGGCCGCATTCGAGTTGGCGAGCACGTGGTTGTTGCTCAGGATGAAAAGCTCGCTTCCCCGGGTGACGAGGCAGCCCAGCGTGCCGGCGGTGATGTTGTAGTGCCCGATGGATACGCCGCCGGGGGCGGGCCGCCACCGGTCCGTCGGGGCCTGGAGGGCCCGGATGACGCCGGTTTCGATGATGTCGGTCGGTATGGTGCCGACGACACGGGGGATGATCTCATCCATGGCGAGGGCCTCCGGGGGGAGCTTCTTGATCACCGAGACCACCACCGATGGCTCCTGGGTGGCCTGCCCCCCGACGCGCTTGCAGCCCACGCCGCAGGCAACGACGTTCTTGTTTTTCATCAGGATGTCGACATACTCCCGCTTTGCCGCGCGTGCTTTTTCGAGCGCCATGGCACCCTCCTTCTTGCTTGAAGGTTGTGATGTCTATCCCCGGGGAAGGGCTTCGATCTTCCCGACGGCCTTCACATCCGTGGGGATTCCCTCGATAAGGGGCGGGATCAGGTCCTTGGAGTCGAGAGTCTCCGCCGGGAGCTTTCTCTCGACCATGACGACGATGCTCATCCGGTCCGTTATTCCGCCGGCGGTTTCCTTGAAACCGATGCCGACGCCGACGACGTTTTTCATGGCGAGAAGTTCTTTCTCGTGCCGCGCCTTGATCATCCGGATTCGGTCGATGTCTGCCATGGCTTCATCCTCGGGGCTGTGAATCGGGGCGGTGATGACGAGTGAGTGGAGCGGGTCGGTGGTGCTGCGCGTTGCCTGTGTAAAAAAATAACCCTTCGGAAGCGGATTTGTCAATACGTACATGAGACCACCGAATTGCCTCACAATAAATGTTACCGGGGGTTGAGATTTTCGCAGGTCGTTGACTCATAATTCGTGTTACCGGGAGAGAACCTCTCCAGGAGCCGTGCCCATGAGTCCGCGAACCAAGCGCGAATACCTCGAAGTCGTTCATCGTCGATACAAGAACGCCACCCGGGTCCAGAAGAGCCTCATCCTCGATGAGTACTGCGCCACCACGGGGCATCATCGCAAGCATGCCATCCGGCAACTGGGCGGCTTTAAGCGATTCACCGCCCCCAAGCCCAAGAAACGAGGGCGCAAGCCGCTCTACGATTACGAGGCGATCCGCAAACCGCTTAAGAAGATCTGGCTGACGGCCAATCTTCCCTGTTCCAAACGTCTCAAGCCCATCGTGCCGCTATGGCTGCCGGGCTACGAGGCCTTTCGGGGCCCTGAGCCCGAAGATCCGGGCGGCCCTGCTGCGGATCTCGGCAGCCACCATCGACCGCATCCTCCAACCCACCCGCAGGCAGATGGAGCATCGAGGACGAACCACCACCAAGCCCGGCGCCCTGCTGCGCAGCCAGATCCCCCTGGGAACCAACCAGTGGGATCAAGACCAACCAGGCTTCCTGGAGGCCGACACGGTCGCTCACTGCGGCGCCTCCATGGCCGGCCAGTTCGCTAACAGCCTCGACTGCGTCGATATCGCCACCGGCTGGACCGAACAGCGGGCCCTCTGGGGACGGGGCGAGCAGGGTGTCCTGGAACAACTCCGGGACATCGAGCAGCACCTGCCCTTCGCCATCCTGGGCTTCGACTGCGATAACGGCGCCGAGTTCCTCAACCGCCACCTCGTGCGCCACTTCACCGAACGTCCCCAGCCCGTTCTGTTCACCCGCAGCCGGGCCTACCGAAAGGACGACAACGCCCACATCGAACAGAAAAACTGGACTCACATCCGCCAGTGGCTCGGCTACGAACGCTTCGATGACCCGGCGCTCGTGCTCCTGCTCAACGATCTGTATCGCACCGAGTGGCGGCTCTTCCACAACTTCTTCTGCCCATCGGTGAAGCTCCTGGAAAAAGAACGCATCGGCTCCAGAACCCGCAAACGCTACGACTCCCCGAAAACCCCGTACCAGAGGGTCATGGAATCCGACTACATCCCTCGAAAAACCAAAATCGCCCTCACCGCTCGGTTCCGCACCCTCAACCCCTTCGTGCTGCGGGAGGCCATGGAAATCAAACTTAAAAAAATCTTCGAAGCCTGTTATAAGGGGGGCCTCTCCAGTCAGCGACCAGCCGATCCCCTTCGGTAACATTTATTTATGAGGCAACGGGCGGGGACGTCCTCTCTGCGGATCTTGAGGGAGAGGAATATCGCCAGGAAGAGGATGGCGGCAAAGACGATCCAGACCGGGTTGTAAATCCCGTATGTGTCAAAGACCCATCCCGTCAGCGTCGGGCCGATCACCCCTCCGATGGAAGCGGCTCCCAGGGTGATACCCGCCAGCTTTCCGAAGGAGCGCACCCCGAAGTACTCGCGGATCACGGCGCCACGCATGACCATGTTACCGCCGAAGCCCGGCGAGAAGAGGAGCAGAAAGAGGGCAATCGGCCACCACGCCGCCGCGAAGTGAAAGGCGACGAGGCCTGCCGCCATGAAGGAGAAGGATAGCGCCATGACGTATCGCTTGTCCGTCACGTCGCCCATCCAGCCGAAACCGAAGCGACCGGGTATGCTGAACAGGGGAATCGCCGCCGCGACAAGGCCGGCCGTCTCCCGAGGGATACCCCCCGTTGCCAGGTAGGGCATGACGTGGATGACCACGGCCGTGAGAGTCGTGAACCGAAGGGCCTCAACGATATTCAGGTAGATAAACGGACGGCTCGTCAGGGCGTTTCTGAAGGGAATTTCCATATCCGGGATCTCGGGCCGCCCCGATGCGGCGGCTGTTCCCGGTTTCGAGAGGGGAGCCCCGTCGGGAATCAGTCCCATCTCTTCGGGCCCGTTGCGGATGAGCAGGGCCAGCGGGATCCCCAGGATCCACATGCCCACGCCCTGGATGACCATGGCAGAGCGCCAGCCGTAGCTGTCGATGAGCCAGACGACGACCGGAATCAGCAGGCCGCTTGCACCGAACCCCGACACGGTGATCCCCATCGCCTTGCCGAGGTTGCGGCGAAACCACCGGGCCACGACGGCAAGCGTCACGACGCTGGTGCACCCACCGCCGCCGAAGGCGAGCAGGATGAAGGAGGCGTAGAACATCCAGAGACTCTGCGTGAGGCTCAGGAGGATGAACGCCGCACCGATCGTGACGACCCCGATGAGGATGATCTTCCGCGGCCCGAAACGGTCCACGAGCACGCCCACGATCGGAGCGAGGATTCCCATCTCGAGCCCTCGCAGGCTCGACGCGAAGGAGACTTCCGTGTAGCTCCAGCCGAACTCCATGACGATGGGATCGATCATGGCGGTGAACCCGAAGAACCCGCAGCAGCCGACATAGACGCTGATCAGGAAGGAGGCGGCGACGATCCACCACCCATAGAAGAGATTCCGGAACATGGTCGAAGAAGATACTCCTCACGCGGCCGGGACACAAGGAATTTCGGTCCGCTGCCGGGTCAGTCCCGCCTCCGGTGACTGCGGAAGAACTCCCGGATGACGTCCGTGGCGGAGATCTCGCGGGAGGGCTTCGTCGGCCCGGATGGCCCCCTTCGTAGCGCCGGGCCAGGTGTGGCCTTCGTAGAGCAGGGTGTAGAGGGTCACCGCCGTGCCGGCATCGCAATTCCCGTAGCGCTCGATGATGACCTTGGCAGGCAGGCCGCGGCCAGAAGGAGGGCTTGTTTCACCGGAGGATCATCAATTATTCGTTGCATAAACGGCACGGTTCCCTATAATCATAGGCAGCTTTGATAGGGAGGACGACATGAAGATAACAAATCTAGGCAAGATTGAAAAGGTAACGATGACGATGGAAGGGGCAAAAGATGTCCTGAAGCAGGTGCCCCTCTCCAAAAAGGACGGAGCGCCCAATTTTTCCTTCCGCGTCTTCACCATCCTGCCCGGCGGCCATACGCCCTACCACACTCACGGAGTCGAGCACATGAACTTCATCATCGAAGGCGAGGGCGCCATGGTCGATGCCGCCGGCGGGGAGCACCCCTTCAAGACGGGAGATTTCATCATGGTGCTGCCCGACGAGAAGCACCAGTACAAAAACACGTCGGCCAAGAGCCCCGTGGTGATGATCTGCGCCGTGCCCAAGGAATACGAGTAAGCCGGCGCGGCTTGCCCTGTAGAAGAAGACCCGGCCACCGACTGTTGGCCGGGCCTTGCTTTTTCGGGGCAATACGCTGTTGACCGGGGGCGCATCCGTCGCTCGTAAGAGAGGTTGCGAAGTTGGGAAGTTGTGAAGTTTGGATTTGTCAAAACCAGTCGCTCGGTCCCGCTTCTCCGAGCTTCTTAACTTCATAGCTTCCTAACTTCTGTCCTTTCAGGGTGCCTCACGTTACCTGACCGCGCTTTTTCCTTTCTGCTGCGCCTCCTTGGCGGGCTGTCGATTGCCCAGGAACACGAGCATTTCCTGGAGGAAGGCGGCACGCCCCTTCTCGGGCCGGTCGAGGTGGAGGAAGTGCGTCGAGCCGTGAAGCACGACGAACTGTTTTTGCGGCGCGTTAACGAGCTCCGCGTAAAGGGCCTGCAAGTCTTCCGGCCTCGACCAGTGGTCCAGGGTTCCCCGGACATAGAGCGTCGGAACGAGAATGTCCTTCGCGTCCCACAATTTTTTCCCCTGCGACATTTCAAAGTGCTCCTTGCGGAAGGCCCCCGGAATGCGAATGCCGGGCGGGGTGCGCGTGTTGGCCGTCGCGTCTTCGGAAAGGGCCAGTTTCACGTAGGCCACCGCCACGCGGGGGTCTCGCCACTTCGACTTGTCCCCGTCGGGGATGTCCCTGTCCCATTCGGCCATGAGGCTTGCGGCATCGGCCATGAAGAAGGCTCCGGCTGCGGGGTTGAACTCACCGGGGTTCCTGGGGTCTGCGAGGGCCCTGGCCGGCGCCCAGGGTGCCTTGACCCCGTAAAGGACATTGACCAGCACCAGGTGGCTCACCTTGTCGGTGTTTTTCGTCGTATACAGGGCTGCCCAGTGGCCGCCCGTGCCGAGGCCGACCAGGGCGACCCGGTTTTCCCTGCTGCGGCGAAGAATCCAGTCCACAACGGCCGAGATGTCCTTCACGGCCTCGTCGGAGCTCACCGCGGGCGGCGCCTTCGCATCCGTCGAATCCAGGGCCGCGGGCTTCGTGGATCTGCCGAAACCGCGCACGTCCATCATGTAGACGATGTGACCCACGCTGGCGATATCCTCGGCCAGCGAGTAGTTCGGCACCTTGGGATCGAAATTGGGGACGCTGCCCGGGCCGCCCCCGTGGATGAGGAGCACGGGGCTTCCCAGCTCTTCCGTCATGGAGGCCCTCACTTCACTTACATAGAGTTGGATACCGGGCTCGCTTTCCACCCGGGCATCGCCGCGGGAGAAGGCGGTCGCTTCACCTGTCGCCCACAGCCCCTGAATTGTCGCCACTGCCAGGATCGTCAGGATCAGCCATCGCATCATCTTTTCCTTACCCCATAGTTCTTTCAAAAATTCCCTCATCGGCATTTCGAGGATATCACATACCCTATCGGCACGGGCGGTGCAATTCTCAAGCCCATTCCGTCACTTAGCTCCGGAAGCGTCCTCCCCTAAGCCCGCAGCCGCAAGGTGCAGAAAAACGCGGTCAGTTATAGCATGGAAAATGCGGATATCAAGCCGCAAGACTGCGAGACTTGTGCCTGATTATCAACCGAACTAACCGGAATTGCTGCACATTCTCGGTTGTTGGAAGATGGTGTTATTTTGGGCGGCAAGAGGTTATGATAGAGGCCGTCAGTGACCCGGCGATGTGAGAAGGCGGCATGGATTCTTCCCGCGCCTGCCGGGCAAGCAAAGGAGCAAGCCCCCATGATCCTTCACACCTACCCGACAGTGACGCAGAAGACCCGCGACGACTGCGGCGCGGCGATCGTTTCGTCCATCCTGCGCAAGCACAACATCAAGCACCAGTACACCCGGCTGTGCAAGGAGCTGAACGTGGGCAAGGTGGGGACGGAAGAGAAGGACATTGTGAATTTTATCAACGGCAGGGGGTTCAGCGCCTGGATGACCTACGACATGACCGTGGACTCGCTCATCAATTTCATCGACTCCGAGATCCCCGTGATCCTGATCATCCAGGCCTGGAGCCGAAGCAAGCGGGAGGACAAGTACGAGGGGCTCACCAATTACGGCCACTACGTGCTGGCCATCGGCCACGGCGACAACCGGGTCGTCTTCATGGATCCCGGCCTTCCCTTCGGCAGCTACGGGTACCTGACGAAGGAGGAAATCCAGAAGCGCTGGTATTACGTCTCGGAGGACAACCGGAAACTGCGGGTCGGAATTGTCGTCGAACCCCCCAAGAAGAACAACCTCGTGCACATCCGGTAGGCGGCCCTTCGAAGCGTAAGGGTGTCGTTACAAAGCCCGGTTGCAGGCAGGAGGATCACAAGCAAAAGTGGCGGGTTCGGGAACTCTTGGGACTAAAGATTTCATGGCAAGATGTCGATCGGATACTGTAGATATCTCTTTTTATTTTCATCCAGATAGCCTGAAAGCACTACATCCGGGACATTGCCTGATAAGGTGACAGGGAACTGAAATCAAGCATTCTGATGCGATAAATAGCCTAGCGCTCTACAAGGGAGGTTCTCGTGAGTGAAAATGGTTTTGTCGATTACTACGAGTTGCTGCAGCTGAGTTCCAATGCCGACAACGACACCTTGGAGCGCGTCTTCCGGCATCTCGCCAAAAAGTTTCACCCCGACAACCCGGAAACCGCGCATCCCGACCGGTTCCGTGAAATTGTGGAAGCACACCGGACGCTCACCGACCCCCAGGCCCGTGCCAGTTACGACGTCAAGTACCAGGAATACTGGAACCGCAAGTGGAAGCTTGCCTCCGAGGCAAGCGACGGCACCGCGTTCGGGGACGACCGGGAAGTCCGAGCGAGCCTGCTCTCGATCCTATATGTCCAGCGGCGGCGCAACCCGAAAAAACCGGGAATGGGCGATTACGAGATGGCCCGCCTGATCGGCAAGCCGTTCGAACTGGTGGAATTTCACCTGTGGTATCTGAAGACCAAGGGTTGGGTGGAGCGCCTCGATACAGGACTGCTGGCGATCAGCGTCGCCGGGGTCGACCAGGTCGAGCAGAGCCGGCTGCGGCTCCGGGAAGACCGTCTGCTCACGGCTGACGGTTTCACTCCCGAGGATGCTGACGGAAGGTCGACGCGCTCCGGCAAAGCGGATTTGCTTGTGTTTCCAAAAGGGCCTGATTTCAAGCAATAATATTCAATGCTTTTCTTTCCTCTGGCCTAGGGTGAAATCAGGAAGTAGTCGTACAGGAGCCGTGCGATGTCTGCGATCACGGTTTCCCGGGTACGTGGGGGCGCCTCCGAACCCTTGATGAACACGGCCATGGCAATGTGACCTCTACCCTCGGGCAGCGTGATGTAACCGACATCGTTAACGCTGCCGGCGAGCGTCCCCGTCTTGTCGGCAACGACGGTGCCCGCAGGCAAACGGCCCCGGATCCGCTTCGGTCCGGTTGTGCTCCGCTCCATCATGGGAAGCAGTGTTGAACGTGCCGATCGGCTGACCCCTTCCTCCAGCCATATCCTGCACAACAGGCCCAGCATCGCAGCGGGGGTGGCTTGATCCCTCGGGTCGGCATCGTATGCGGGATTCGCCCTGTAGGCCTTTGCTCGGCGCTCAGCCGCCTGCCTGGGCGGCATCCGCCTGAACTGATCCGCCAGCGACGTGGCCGGCGACGCAGGGGCAGGGATTGACAGGACATCGCGCAGCAACTCCCTGATAGTTCGGGCGGGACGGATTTCCTGCAGACCCAGGGCCTGCAGGTAGGCTTGGACGGATGCCGGTCCCCCGGCTGCCCGGTAGAGGACATCGGTGGAGGTGTTGTCGCTCTTCACGATCATGTGCTCGAGGAGGTCGGAAACAGGGAAAGAGAGCCCGGGTCGCCAGCGAATGCCTTCCAGAGGGCCTTCCGGTGCCAGCTCATAGCGCTCCACGGGTACAGGCGATGTCAGCTTGATCTGCCCTTTGTCCGCCATGTCGAGGATCTTTGCCGCAACGGCTACCTTTACCGTGCTGGCCATGGGGAAGTATTCGTCTGCATGGAAGACAACCCTGCGGCCGGTTTCCAGATGGATCGCCGCAACGCCGACCGTTCCCTTTGCCGTCTTGCCGATGCGTCCGATCTCGGCGACCACGGCACTCATCTGAGGGTCCCGTGTCTCTCGAGCCCATGCCGCAGATTGCCCTGCAGCCAGGATCGCAAAAAGAAGCAGCCAGCAGACCGGATTGACTCGTCGTCTCATTTCATTCCGCCCGCATCAGGTGGATAGGGAAAAGGAAGATGCCCGCGACCTCGAACTGCAAACTCAACCCCAGAGTATCCGGGCGTCGACGGCACGGCAGCCGGCGGCGGAAACCATGAGGGGGTTGATGTCGAGCTCGGCTACATCCGGGTTCTCCGTGGCGAAGAAAGACAGCCTCTCGATGATCTCGACCAGGCCGTCGATGTCGGCGCCCGGCTCGCCCCGGGTGCCCTGGAGAAGCGGCCAGATCCGCAGCGACTCGATCATCGTCCGGGCGGTCGGCCCGTCGACGGGGACGATCTCTCGGCTCACGTCCCGGAAGACTTCCGTGTAGATGCCGCCCTGGCCGAAGGCCATGACATGTCCGAACACGGGGTCGCGCTTGAGCCCCAGGAGGATCTCCTTGCCGGCGAGCTGCTCCTGGATCTGGAAGGCATCGATCGCAGCTCCTGCGTCCTTCGTCCGGACGTTTGCCGCGATCTTCTCCCGGGCCGCCTTCAATTCGCTGAGATTGCCAATTCCCGTCACGATCCCGCCCCACTCGCTCTTGTGCAGGAAACTGCGGCCCGCGAGTTTCAGCACGTATGGCGGTTTCATGCCTTTTGCCGCTGCCCGGAGGGCCGCGAGGCTCTTCGCCTCGGTCCCGGCCGCTGCGGGGATGCCGTAGCACGCGAGCAGCCCCAGGGCATCCTGACCGACGAGAACACCCTCCTTTTTCCCTTTTCCGGCGAGTTCGGAAGCTGCCGCCCCGTCGACGGCGAAGCGCCGGGGTTGCGGCTCGCGGCGGTTCTTCAGACGGTGGTATTGATGGCAATAGGAAAGTCCCCGGACGGCCCGCTCGATCGTGTCGAAGCATGCGACACCCGGAATGGCTTCGAAGCGATCAATGGCCGGAACGACATCCATGTATGGCCAGACTGCCATGGGCTTGCTGTTTCCCGCTTCGTGCCGGGCGCCGGCGAAGGCGGCTTCCAGTTTCAAGTCGGTGTGGAGCGGGGAATCCGTCGCGGGGAACACGGCAAGGACGCCGTCGATGCCGTCTGACTTGAGAAACTCTGCAAGGCAAAGACTGTAGGATTCGGCATAATGCCCCCCGATCATGCCGATGGGCCAGATGTCCAGGGGGTTCGAGACGTGGATCCAGTCGGGGATTCCCCGCTTGAGCCTTGCCGCAAGTCCCGGTGGCAAGGTCCCGAAGGTGAGGCGGTAGTCCTCGCAGGCATCGGCGCACATGATGCCGCCGGCCCCGGTGACGGTGACGACGCCGATCCTGGGACCCTGCATCTCCCCGAGAACGGCCAGGGCGTGTATGGCATCCTTCATCTCGCTGCTGGTCAGGACGCGCAGGATCCCCGCTCGCTTGAAGACAGCATCGAAGACGTGATCCTCGCCCACGAGAGAACCCGAGTGGGAAAGCGCCGCCCTCGCTCCCGCCATGCTCCGGCCGGTCTTCAGCACGATGACGGGCTTTTTCCGGCTGATGCGTCCCGCCGTTTCCAGAAAATCGGAGCCCCGTTTCAGGCCCTCCATGTGGAGGACGATGACATCCGTTTGCGGGTCGTCCTCCATGTACTCGAGGGCATCCACAACGTCGAGATCGCAGGCGTTGCCGATGTCGATGGCCTTTCCGAAATTGCGCCAGGCCATGTTCTCGGCAGCGACCTGGATGAAGCCCGTCTGGGCGATGAGGGAGACGGGAAGAAACCGTTCGGGACAGGGGATCTCGACAAAGGCCGTATTGAATCGGACGTAGTTGTTGACGACGCCAAGCGTGTTGGGGCCCAGCACGCGAACCCCCGCCTCGCGAGCGCGGCGTGCGATCTGGTCCTGGAGCCCGCGCCCTGGCTCGTCGGCGTCGGCGAAGCCCTGGCTGATGATCAGCACGTGCCCGATACCGGCCCGGATGCAGTCCTCGAAGGCGGCCGGCACCCGGTCGCGCCCCACGGAGATGATGGCCAGGTCGACCGTTTCGGCGATTTCGGAGAGTGCGGGGTAGACTTTCAGCCCCAGGATGTCGCCGCCGGCCGGGTTTACCGGGTAGATGCGGCCCCGGTAACCGTAGCGTATCATCATCTCGGCGTTGTTGAAGGCGCCCGGGCCCGTCCTGCGGGGGGTTCCGATCAGCGCAACGGATGCGGGGTCCATGAACTTGTGCATGGGATGGTCTCCTGTACGTGTATTTGGGTGAGGAGGCACCCATGCAGTATCCATTTCAGGCCCGCTTCATTCAAGGAAAAAATGCGATCAAGGCGGATGGCCTTGCGCCTTTTACCCCATGATGAACGTCGTCAGCAAGGCGCCGAAGATAGACAGGGCGATAGCGCAAAAGTACTCGTGATACAACACGAAGCGCCTGATCTTCTTTTTCATGGTACCCGTACCTCCTGCTTTTCAAATGACTGGCTTCTGGAGTCATGTTGACGAAGTGAAGCTCCCCGCCCACAGAGCGGGGCTTCCCGGCAGGGAAAGAACCATACATGAATGCGCACCCTAACCCCGCCTGCAAGGCGGGGCCTGCGGGATGCGCCCCCGGTCAACAGCCGCAAGACATCGCATAAGGGGTACCAAGCGGGGGGGATTTGAAATCATCCGTGATTACGGAAGGTTATGCTGTGCAAAGATCGGGATGCCCCGGAAACCGCCCGGTGCAAGCCTGTTCGAATCCGGAACAGGGATTGGATTGCCTTTCCATTTCGAAGGGTTGAAACGAAGGTTCCGTTATGGGCTGGTCATTTGTGGCAGGGATGATTTGAAAGGGACACGGTGCGAAGGGCGGCATTTGCGGCTCTCTGACGGGATCGCAGCCCCTGTCAGGCGGAGGAACAGACCTGGTCCTTGCCCCGCTTCTTGGCCTCGTACATGAACCGATCGGCCCGGTTGATGAAATCCTTCATGTCCTCGCCCGGCCGGTACCCGGCGATCCCGATGCTCACCGTCTTGATTTCCTCGCAGCCGGGGACAGGCCTGAACCGTTCGGCGGCGAATTCCGCCCGGATTCTCTCCGCCACGACCTCCGCCTGGTCCCCCTCGGTTTCCGGCATGAAGACGGTGAACTCCTCGCCTCCGTACCGGAAGGCCCAGTCCGTCCGGCGGATGCACCGCTGGATGGTCGCCCCGATGCGCTCCAGCACGCGGTCACCCTCCATGTGCCCGTAGGTGTCGTTGAAACGCTTGAAGTCGTCGATGTCGAGAAGCAGAAGCGACAGGGGCCGCCCGTATCGCTCCGTGCGCTCGATCTCGGCCTGGAGCAGGTTGTAAAAATGGCGCTGGTTGTACAGTCCCGTGAGGTCGTCGGTGATGCTCAGCTCCATGTAGCGGGATTCGCTCTGTCGCAGGGCCTCCTCGGTCTTCTTGTGCCCCTCGATCTCGTGCTGCAGGGCGTCGACGTGGGTCTGGATGCGGCCCGAGAGGACCGAGATGATCGCGGCGATGGCCATGAGCGCAAACCCCCGGATGCAGCCCTCGATCAGGGCCTGCGCGTTGCCGGGGAAGTAAAAGAAGACGAGCAGGAGGTAAACCATCACGAGGAACAGCGACAGCAGAAGCCCCCGCTCGCGATACTGATAGGATGCGATGAGGATGGGGATGTAGTAGAGGTGAACAAAGATGCCCGTGATGTCTTCCGAGAGACAATACACGGAAACGAGGACGGCGATCACCGCGGTTGCGGCCGTGTAGAACTGCCAGTGTTTTTCGGTCAACGTCCCCCCCTCGTTCCGAGACTCTCGTCAGCCGGCCAGGGCCTTTCTCATGGCCTCGGCCTCAAAGGGTTTTCCGTGGGCAGGATAGATCATTCGGGCGCCCTGTGCAAGCAGCAGCCGCCAGCTTTCTCTCAACATCGCCATGTCTTCCGCAAAAATCGGGAAGCCGGGCGCGAGGCGAAGCGGGAAACCGTTCATGGCCAGGTCCCCGACGAAGGCCTCCCCCGAATCGAGGAGCACGCTCATCGAGCCGGGTGAGTGGCCGGGCGTGTGAAGGACCCTGCCCGGTATCCCGTACACGGCCAGCGACAGGCCCTCATTGCCGAGCTTGAGATCCACACTGCAGGCCGGAATCCTGACGAAGGGCATCCACAGAGAAAGGACGCCGCCCAGGATTCGACCCCAGGCCGTCACCCCCGGGGGCAGGGGCGAAAAGCCATTCTCGAGCCAGGGGGCTTCGCGCTCGTGCATGGCAAGCCTTGCGCCTGTCAGCTTCCGGATGTCGCGGGCGCTGCCGATGTGGTCCCAGTGCCCGTGAGTCACGACGATCAGCTTCACGTCGCGCGGGGCGATCCCGGCCCTGTCCAGCGCCTTTGCGAAGGCCCCGGCCTTTCCCGGGGCACCCGCATCCACCAGGACGGCCCCTCCCGCCTGAAGGAGATAGCATTGATCGAACCCCAGCGTAACCGGAATGATCCTCATGGTCCCTGCTCCCGGGTCGGCTGTCCCGATCCCGTGTAAAGTCAGCGTTGA
>Ga0209079_10000663_pt1 | contig 13560 bp, 14 predicted proteins | sample PPLLaktember2015_2_FD_187259 | JGI IMG/M metagenome (GOLD analysis project Ga0209079, IMG submission 187259) | Freshwater sediment microbial communities from Prairie Pothole Lake near Jamestown, North Dakota, USA - PPLs Lake P7 Core (6) Depth... | ecosystem: Environmental > Aquatic > Freshwater... | reverse complement strand
CCGTGTTTTTGATTATTTTTTGTTGCTTTAACACAAGGATTCATATGAGTCCGGATACTTCGATATTCTCATCTACTTTGTGATAGCATCTCTTTGTGCGAGAAGCATGGAAAAACACAGAGTTCAGGATATGATGAAGCTGATGGCATCAAAGATCCGGGCGATTGCCAATACAATATCCGATGAGGATGTTGAGAACTTCATTGAAAAACTGCTCAAGGCAAAGCGAATATATGTCATGGGGGCAGGGCGATCCGGACTTGTTGCAAAGGCTTTTGCCATGCGTCTCATGCATCTGGGAATGCAGGCATTTGTAGTCGGAGAGACAATCACCCCGGCGCTGAATGAAGGGGATATTATTGTCGTCTTTTCAGGTTCAGGCCGGACCAGGACGGTCGCAGACATTGCGGAGACGGCAAAGGACATCGGGGCAAAGATTTGTCTGATCACTTCGAATGCGGATTCAAGAATCGGAAGGATATCGGATTGCATAGTGATTATAGAACACCAGAGGGATGCGGTGGGAAACGATGAGATGGAATTTGAGATCCGGCAGATGATGGGAGATCACAAGTCGTTTGCACCCCTGGGAACCCTCTTTGAAACAACCTCCATGATCTTTGCCGATGCAGTCATCTCCATGCTGATGGAGATTACCAAGACTGATGAGAATGCACTGAAGAACCGCCATACAAATATCGAATAAATGAGGAGAACTAAGGTATGAGTCTGAAATTTGCGCAGCGGGTACAGGATATAGAAATCTCAGGAATCAGGAGAATTTTTGAGGCAGCGGGTGCTGATTCAATCAACCTGGGCCTTGGACAACCCGATTTTGATACGCCACAGCATATCAAAGATGCAGCGATACAAGCGATTTCGGAAGGAAAGACCGGTTATACGAACAATACCGGGATCCCTGAACTCAGGAATGCAATCTGTGAGAAATTTAAAAACGAGAACAGTCTTTCCTACACGCCGGATCAACTTATCGTAACAGCCGGAGCAAGCGAAGCGCTTCACATCGTGATGCAGTCGCTTGTCGATGAAGGGGACCTTGTGCTCTGCCCGGACCCGGGGTTTGTCTCCTATGCAGCACTTGCTACTCTTGCCGGGGGTCGCCCGATCAGCGTACCTCTCACGCGGGACCTTCATATCGATGTTGAAAAAGCAAAGACGCTCATGGATGGTGCACGGATCCTGATGTTGAATTCCCCGGCCAACCCGACAGGTTCGGTCGAAAGTAAAGAGTCCATAAAAGCCCTTGTAGAATACGCGGATGATGCAGGTGTCACGGTTATTTCCGATGAGGTCTACGAGCATTTCATTTACGGAAAGAAGCATTGGAGTGCAGCCCGTTTTGGTGAGAATGTTGTCACGATCAATGCAGCAAGCAAGACCTATGCGATGACCGGCTGGCGTCTCGGTTACCTCGCCGCTCGCAAAGAAATAGTGGCAGAATGCGTGAAAGTGCACCAGTATTGCCAGGCATGTGCAACATCAATTTCCCAGTATGCAGCTCTTGCAGCATACACCGGCGATCAACGCCCGGTAAAAAAGATGCGGGATGAATACCGTGAGAGAAGGAACATTATCTGCAAAGGTCTTGGCAATCTGGGTTTTAAATTTCCCGTTCCGGAAGGTGCATTTTATGCTTTTGTCCCGATGAAACCGGTGCTCGCCCAAAAAATCATTGAGGAGGGTATTATCATTGTCCCCGGTACAGCATTTGGGGTAAATGCACCAAAGTATGCCCGTCTCAGTTATGCAACCTCCCGTGAAAACATACACCGGGCTCTTGGCAGGATACAAAAAGTAATGAGTGATTGACATGGTCAGAGAACTGTTAAAAAAATTGTCCAATGCGCACGGTGTATCGGGTAGTGAAAGCAGTGTTTTTTCTTTCATAAAAAAGGAGCTCAAAGGGTACGTTGATGAAATACGGGAAGACCCAATGGGTAACCTGATCGCAATCAAACGCGGCAGTGCATTCAAGGTAATGCTCGCTGCGCATATGGATGAAATCGGACTTATGGTAAAGTATATCGATGATAAGGGATTCATCCGGTTCGTAGCTCTTGGCGGATGGTACGGTCCGACTCTCTATAACCAGCGGGTCGTCCTTCATGGGACAAAAGGAAGATATTTCGGTGTCATAGGCGGTAAGCCCCCTCATATGATGGACGAAGAAGAACGGAAGAAGGGGGTTAAGGTGGACGATATGTTCATCGATATCGGGGCTTCAAGTCGCGAGGAAGTAGATTATCTGGGTATTGAAGTCGGGACACCCGTAACCGTGGATCGTGAATTCACTCCTCTTGCCTACAACCGGGTATCAGGAAAGGCTTTTGATAATCGTGCCGGTGTAGCCATGCTCATAAAGGTGTTAAAAGAAGCAGAATCCCCTTTGACCATTTTTGGCGTTTTTACCGTTCAGGAAGAGGTCGGGCTGAAAGGTGCACGGACAAGTGCGTATGCGCTGGATCCGGACTGTGCGATAGCCACCGATGTCACTATCCCGGGTGATCACCCCGGCATTGAGATGAAGGATGCTCCAGTAGAGATGGGTAAAGGTCCGGTTATTACGATTGTTGACGCCAGCGGCCGTGGACTCATTGCGAGTCGTAAGGTGGTCAAGTGGCTCAAGGATGCTGCCGATTCCAAAGGGATTCCTGTGCAGATGGAGGTCGGGAGCGGGGGAACCACAGATGCAGCGGTAATCCATCTGACGAAGGGAGGTATTCCCAGCACTACCGTGAGTATCCCGTCACGGTATATCCACTCTCCCGTTGAAGTCCTGGACACCGAAGATATTGAAGCTGGCGTCAGGTTGCTGGTCGCGGCACTGAGGCAAAAACCAGCACTCTGACTTTTTCTTTCAGCATAATGTCGAAAGCTATTGTGTAATGAAAGATTAATTCTTCATTCCAGCTACCTTTTGATCCAATAAGAACCAGGAAGGGGACAATCCCTTGCCCTTGCAGTTGAAAAATAATTATTATGATTTGTCACCCGCCTCAGGGCCTCTCCGAGGCACGGCGGGTCGGTAAGTATCTTGAGAATTTATGGTCATTGATCCGCCGCGGGGGCGTCCCATCGGCGGCGGCGTTCATCACAAAGGGAATAGTATAATGTCAATACTTTTTTACACATTTATCCGATTTTCCATATTGCAAATCCCTGGTTGATTCAATCAGTCTGAACTATAATAAACTGGTCTTTTCCCGCACCGCATTCCGGGCACACCCAGTCCTCCGGGAGTTCAGTAAATTTTACACCCGGCGGTATTCCGCCTGATGGATCCCCGACTTCCGGATTATAAATATATCCGCAAATGAGACATTCGTGAAGATCCATTCCGTTTTCCATAGGTGCTTCAGGTTTTTTTCTCAGACTGTTGGTCAGGATAAATTGTTTTATGTAGGTTCTGATCCATCAATGAGTTCCGTACACCGTTCTTCAGGCATTTACCCCATGAATCTGGGGAAATACAACCGGACGGTTCTGGTAGATAATACTGCGTGCATCGCGGAAATTGAACTTTTCGATGATAAGGTGCTGCTCTTTGAGTTTCTTCAAGGCATAACGGACCGTGCGTGGCGCAAGGTGGGTTTTTGTCACAATGTCCTTGTGAGTCATTTCACCACCGGCCCTGAGTATCTCCAGGACTTTTTTTGATGATTGGGGTAATAGTAAGGTAGTCATTTCCAGAGGACAAGGGCTAGCTGCATCCTGTCCCGCATCCCTCCTTTAATCCCTCGTCAGATGCTTCCTTATCTGCAAGAATCTGAGCCAGCGCCTTGTCAACAAAATCATCGAATGTATCCATCTTTCCCCAGTTTTCAATCGAGAAATTCTCTGAGATATCCGGGTCGGAAAAAACAAGTACATTTCCTTCTTCATTGAGTCCGGATATGTATTTTATCGCGTGGTGAAGATGGTGCAGACGATCCGGCTGGTCATAGGGGTTCAGGACCGGGCTGTCTTCCTTCCTCGGTATCCTTGCCATAACAAGCCAATACGATTTTGCATCCTGTGCATCTACGTAGATCTCGTGATCCTGTTCAAATTTTTTCAGATGATCTTTCATGTTTTTTATCATTCTTGTCACCTTCCTTTGGGAATCTGGTTTTTCTCACCCCTGCTTAAGGACGCAGATTGCTTCCGGTGCATGGATCAGGAGTGCCAGGCTCGCAATGACATAAAAATCCAGACCGTCACCTGCCGGACCATTATATCCAATAGTCATATCCTGCCCTACGACTATTGTCGCATACTGGCGTCCTGAAGCAAGAATCACCCCTCCCTTTTTGAGAACCGGAGCTTTCACGACACCGTCTGATACAATACCCCGTATATGATCCAGTTCAGTCCCGGAACCCTGAGGATAACGCCGTAAGAGCAGGTTGTACAAGGATGGAGCAAGAGCCATGCAGTAAGGCCCATGGAACCCGGCATCATCAAGTTTGGTAACCGATTCTATGATTTGATCAGCTGCAGTCCCGATTTTGTCCCATTTCGTCAGGGTCTGGGAACAGGAACCTTCTGCGGTTAACAATCCAGGGGAACCCTCAACTCCGTTGAAAATTATCTGGTCTTCCTTTACGGCGCAATCAATTGCAGCACATGCAACCGGATCCATATCGAGAATAAGATGATCTTTTTCAAACGACGCAAGATCCCGTTTGCCAAGACTGAATTCTGACTTTATTTCATTAACAGGTACAAATGTACTGCCGGAAATACCTTCTACCAGAACACAATCGCTTTCCGGTATGACCTTCAGTCCAAAACCGAATGGCCCGTCCATTGCAATGATCCGGCGGCCGGCAAGTTGACTTTTTGCCGCTTCTATCATCGTACTGTCAAGCAGTTTCCATGTCCCGGCTCCAAGGGGAGCATCCTCACGTCCCAGATACCGATTTTCCATAAGTTTCACCCTTGCGCTGGTTTCAGCGATCCGATGGTAGTCATTCCCTTTTCTTCCGTTTTCTGCGAAGGCTGCCCGATTCCAACTGCCATAGCGTCAACTTCTTTGGTACCTCTGGTGAGGTATTCATCTTCATCTCCGGTCAGAATGGATAAGAGACGGTCAAATTCCCCGGCATGAACCCGTTCTTCATTCGCAATATCGATGAGCACTGCCTTTGCAAGGGGATTTTCAGTAGCCTCTGCATGAGCAAGATATGTGTGTACTGCTTCATGTTCCGCGGCCAGATCCAGACGTATCGCCCGAATGAGTTCTCCCGGCGTTAAAGGGTGATCCGGGATTTTTCCGCTGAATGGATTGACAAATTCTGGCATTTCTCTCTCCTCATAGGTGATTTTTCTTTTGGGTGGTCCGATCCTGCTTAAATTCCTCCGGATTATTTCTTCAGTGCATCAAACCGTTTACCAGCCATTTCCCAGTTCACGATGTTCCAGAATGCCTCGACAAATTTTCCACGGTCGTTCCTGTAATCCAGGTAATACGCATGCTCCCACACATCAAGCACCAGGAGAATGGGAAAACCAGGGATAATATTCACATTATGCTTCTCCAGCTGGAGAATAAGCGTCCTCTGTGTTTTTTCACAAAAAGTCAGTACTGCCCATCCGGAACCTTCAACACTCAGTGCAGTCTGGCTGAATTCTTTTTTAAACCGGTCAAATGTTCCGTACTCTTCATCGATGGCTTTTGCCAGTTCGCCTTTCGGAGCGCCTCCGCCTCCCCTGCCGGCCGGGGCAAGATTTTCCCAGAACCGGTTGTGCAGGCGGTAGCCTCCGAAATGGAATGAAAGCTCTTTGAGAATCGCTTTCATGTCGAGATCGGTGTTATCCTTTCGGGCTTTGTCAAGTTTTTCCAGAACTGCATTTGCACCATTGACATATGCCTGGTGATGTTTCTGGTAGTGCAATTTCAGCTGTTCTTCCGAAATATACGGTTTTAAGGCATCGTAGTCATAGGGTAATTTCGGTAGTGAATATACCTTATTTACTTCAGTCGTTTCAGCACCTCCTGATTTTGTATGGACTTCTCATGGGGGATTTGTCCTTGCCCGTCAGGGGTTCAGTATATGATATGAAAGAATCTTGCCCAAAAAGCAGATTTTGATTTAAAAATTGAAACAATTCAGGAAAATTCCGGATGTACGGCCATTCCATTGTGCATCAGTGAAGGCGTCCGTCCTTTGAATTTAAGTGCCTGCAGGTTTGTGAAAAATGCAGGAACGTCAGGAAACACCCACGGCATGAGATCACATTACTACAAAGCGATTTCGGGAAGGGGTGATACTATATCCTCTGTAGATTAAAAAATGTATTAATCCTTACTGTACCGTTCTTTGAAAGGAAAGCAGAGAGAGAATCTCCTTTTTTTATCAGAAGTGAATTATCCTTAAAAATTTTGCAGGAATTAAAAAGAGGACTATTAAAGGCTTAGTAGAAACGGGCATGAACGGGAATGGTTCGCACCCAAACCATGAAAAGTTGTGAAGGTACGACTGGCATCCGTAACAGGTTCTTGAGAGCCAGGGACGGAGTTTTCAGTTAATTGAAGCGCCGCGGGGGAGTCCCTTCGGGGGCGGCGCAGGTAATCGCAATAGGGGAGATTGCCACTTCCGGAAATTTCTGGAGTTGTGCGATTTAATATGGAAATGCCCTTGGTATTTCCATTCTGTGTGCCTGCGGCCGCAGGCATCGTGTTTGTTTTCATGGGAAATCCTCAAAATATTTTTCTTAACGCTCTTTCCTGGGCTACGGCATGTAATGCCTACGCCCCCGCCGCTGTGGCACCCCCCCTGGAGCGATAACTCCAGAAAAGGTAATACGACACCATCGCAAAGCGAAGGGGCGGTTCGGGGGACAGGCACTGTCCCCTCCGTAAACAAGTGTTTTTCAATTTGTTGAAAACTCAGGGATTCTACAAAGCCCTATTAAACTCTACCACATTCGCAAATCAACCATATTGAAGGTTTCAATTTTGAATTTCAGGTATTTTATCATGTTCTCCTTCATAAGGATCTTTGAATCGATTATTCGTGCAATACGTGTTCTTTTCTGCTCATCGCTCAGTTCATCCCACATCTTCTCAATCATTATATCCTGCGGCTGCACACGGCCCCGGGATCTGTCTCGTGCCCGTGCATCATTTTCACATACCTCTCCCATATCGTCCGGAAGACCGAACCGATTTGCATTATCGTTACCAGTACATACTGCTATAGCCACCTTTTTAAAAAATGAAAATGAATATGAACCTTTACTTTTGTCAGATGTCGCCCTGAATCAGTTCTTCTCTTATTTTGGGAAAATGAATTAAGTATAAATAAGGTTCTCTTTCCTCAGATTCTGTAATATAGCTAAATTCTTAATAACAAAAAAGGAGTAAGATTGGTGTGGAATTACAACAATGGCAAAAATCACCCAATACAGCGCAATAAACCTCATCCCGGAAGCCGGGGTGGATCCCGATACCTGGAATTCGATCCCGACGGATGAAATCGTAGAAAAGACGGCAAAGGCTATAGAAAGTCGTGGAATACGAGTAATCATTGCAGGAAACGCCAGTGATGCCCTGTCGGTGCTCAAGAAGGTTATCCCGGAGGGTGCTGAAGTAATGAACGGCTCTTCGACAACTCTCATCGAGATCGGGTATGAAGATTATATTTCAGGAAAACGTTCGGGCTGGAAGCTCATGCACGACGTCATAACTGCGGAAAATAATGATGACAAACGGGCAGAATTACGGAGAAAGTCCGTTGCTTCAGAATACTTTGTATCCAGTGCAAATGCACTCTCCCAGACCGGTGAAATCGTTGCATGCGATGCAACCGGAAGCCGGGTGGGGGCGTGGCCGTTTGCTGCCGGGCATCTCATCCTTGTGGCTGGTATTAACAAGATTGTCCCGGGTCTTGAGGATGCGTTAAACCGTGTGCGGCAGTATGCTTATCCCCTTGAGAATGCCCGGGCAAAAAGGGCGTACGGGATTCCAAGTATCATAGGAAAATGTGTCATTCTTTCACATGAAAAAAATGAGGGGAGAATCATTCTTATTCTCGTGAAAGAGGCATTAGGATATTAGCGGGAGAATTAACGAAGACATTGTTATGAGCAGATGCATCCTTTGGCTATGTCTCAATTTTTGAAGATCAGGCAAAGTTATATCTGATTCTTTGATAGCGTACCTTTAAAAAATTCCCTGGAAAGAACCTCGATGATATACCTGTTACATCAAGATACCGATAAAAAAGTCCTCGAAAGAACCCGACGTTATCTTGAAAAAGATGGCAGATTCTCAGTCTGTTCTTCGGATTCTCTCAAGGATGCTCTGAAAGGACTTGAAAACCGGAAGTTTGATGTCATAGTATCCGGACAACCGGATGGAATTGAACTTCTCAAAGTCCTGAAGACACGGGATATTGCAGTTCCTTTCATCTTCTTTTCCGAATCAATGGGGGAAAAAACCGTCATTGAGGCATTGAATCTCGGTGCCGATTATTTTTTGGTAAGGGAGAAAGGATCAGAGACCGAGTTTGCCAGGCTTCAAAACATAGTCGAAAGAGTCATCGGGCGTCCGAAAATAAAAGGGAAAATTCAGGATTCGGTAAAAATTTCGGATCAAAATCCTGCACCTGTGATACGAGTCTCAAAAGAGGGTTATATTCTCTATGCAAATCCCGCAGCGTACCCCCTGCTGGAGAAATGGGGAGTTTCTATCGGAGGTGCATTGTTCGATCTTGTCAAAGGAACAGTCAATAAATCACTTTTCACCGGTACGTTGATAAAGACCGAGATTGAGGCCGGGGAGAAATCCTACCTGTTCACGTTCAGACCTGCAGAAGACGAAAGCAGCGTACCTGTCAGTGGTTATGATATAACTGAAAAAAAGAAGGCAACTGAACTCTCACGTTCCAATGTAGCGCTCAAAGAGGAGATCGCGCAGAGGAAACTGGCTGAAGCAACAACCAGAAAGACACTGTCATTACTCAACGCTGCCCTTGAATCGACAGCTGATGGGATTCTTGTCGTCGACAGAGCAGGAAAGATCACCAGTTATAACAGGAAATATGTGAACATGTGGGATATTCCGGATTCGGTTCTGGAATCCAAAAAACGTAATACGATAATCGATCATGTAAAAAAGAAATTAAAGGATCCTGAAAGTTATATTGCCCGCATCAATGAACTCTCGGAACACCCGGAACGTGAGAGCTTTGACATGCTGGAATTGAATGACGGAAGGATATTTGAACGATATTCAAAACCCCAGAAGATCGGTAGTACTGTAGTCGGGCGGGTCTGCAATTTCCGGGATGTCACCGATCGCAGGCAGGCAGAAGAAAATCTTCTTGCATCCTTAAGGGATAAAGAAGTGATGCTCCGTGAGATTCATCATCGGGTTAAAAATAATCTCCAGATTGTATCCGGTCTTCTTGATATGACGCGGAAGCGATCCCAGGATCCGGCAACTACCAGTATCCTGATGGATATGATGATGAAAATTGATACGATGGCACAAATACATACACGTTTGTATGAAAGCAAGCAATTTAATAAAATTGATATGAATACCCAGACACGGGATCAGGTTTCTGCCCTGACCAACATTTATTCCACAAAGAATTGTGAAATCTCGACTACCATTAAATCTTCATCGCTTTACCTCTCCGTTGATCAAGCCATTCCCTGTGCACTCATGGTGAATGAGATCCTGACCAATGCATACAAGCATGCATTCAAGGGTCGCGAACATGGAACAATTGAAATTTCAGCATTCCAGGAAAATGGAAATATGACAATCAGCATACGTGATGATGGTATTGGTATCAGCAGTGATCTTGACACCGCTCATACCCCCAGTCTGGGATTCAAGCTCATCAGGGCGTTAATACAGTTCCAGTTAAAAGGATCATTCACCATAAATAACAACAATGGTACCGAAGTAGTTGTAAAATTCCCCATTCAGACGGCTGGTATCTGAAATGTCAAAAATACTTGTAGTAGAAGATGAAGCCATCATCCTGCTGCAGCTGGAAGAGATCCTGCATGCTATAGGGTATACCGTAGCAGGACTGGCTGCATCGGGAGAAGACGCTGTTGAAAAAGCACGTCGGCTTAAACCCGATCTTGTACTGATGGATATCGTTATGCCCGGCCGGATGAATGGCATCGAAGCTGCAAAAATAATAACCGAAGAACTGGACATACCGGTTGTTTTTGTAACATCCTATGCTGACGATACCATTATTGAAAAAGCTAAAAGTGTCAAGCCCTATGGATATATTATAAAACCGTTTAATGAACTGGTGATCAAAGCTACTGTCGAGGTTGCCTTGTTCCGTAAAACATCGGAACAAAAAGAACGGGATATGAGAAAGGCCGGGAGCAGGACGCCCGACAGTGAATCTGAATACCTCGCCCTCCCGGAAACTAAAACCGTACTCCTGAAAGATATCTTTTCTGATATTGTCCTGTTCCTGTATACCGATAATGATGTAAAAGAGCCCATATTCAAATTCGCGATAGAAGAAGGCATAAAAAAAGGAGGGCGTAATCTTTTCTCGTATTCCCGTTCCACGGTACAGAAATATTTTTTAAAAGAAATCCAGAAAAGAGACCTCTTCACTCACCGGATAAAAAGAAATGAAATACATACCCTTCTGCCCATCCTGGAAAAGTGCACTGAATCGATGCATGAAATAAAGGGGGAGAAATCTTTGCATCTCCTTATCGATTTTTCAGAAACCGAAGAATCAGAAGATATAATCGCAGTTAAGAAATTTATCCTTTCAAAAAAAGAACAAGGTGTTCGTGTATCGGGAATCATTGCAATAAATATCGGGATGATCGATCATACCCGCATTCGATTATTTGCCGAGGGCATATCGAAAATTATTGTTTCAACGGGAAAAGAAACAAATCTTTCTTTCTCTCACCAGACATTCCCTGTCGAATCGGTTTCCATCGTCCCGCAGGCAATTATCGAGGATGTAGTAAAAAAGTCACTGGAACTGGTAGTCCTCTCACTGCTCGATAAACCGATATCCGGTAATGACATTGTCCATGAGATCCATAACAGGTATAATGTACTGATCCCCCAGGCACGGGTATACATGCTTCTTTACGATCTTGAGCAGAACGGGTACATGGAAATCAGGATGTCCGGAAAATCCAAGCTGTACTGCCCAACCGAGAAGGGAAGAAAATACATCTCGCAAAAATTAAATGACATCAAGCTGGTTTTCCGGCACATTTTGGGTGAGGGAATCAATGAGATCAAAGCTGATCGCACAAAAAATTAAAAATTTCAGAATTCCAGGACATTTTTTTAATGCACTACGATTATGATTTACCAATTTATGACTCTGTTGAAACGGGTATGAATGGGAATGGTTCGCACCCAAACCATGAAAAATTGTGAAGGTACGACTGGCATCCGTAACAGGTTCTTGAGAGGTCAGGCGTGGAGTTTTCAGGTAATTGAAGCGCCGCGGGGGCGTCCCTTCGGGGGCGGCGCAGGTCATCGCAATAGCGGGATTGCCACCTCCCGAAATTACTGGAATTTTGCAATTTTCATGGGAAATCCTCGCAATATTTTTCTCAACGCTCTTTTTTGGCTACGGCACTTAATGCCACCGCCACCGACGCTATGGCATCCCCTTCGGAGCGATAATTCCAGAGAAAGTGATACAACACAATCGCAAAGCGCAGGGCGGTTCGGGACCGGCAATTTCCCCTCCGGGTGATCTGCAAATTTGTTGAAATTTTTGGGTTTCAAAAGAGCCTGATTCGTATAAATTTTGAAGTTTTGCCAAGGGAAATCTGAATATATGGAAAATAATATTCCGATTGGCACTCATGTTTTTTATTCGAAATTAACCGTCACTCCAGATATACCTGATTCCTTTGCAGGTGAACATTATCATTTCAAAATATGTATCAAAATCTGTTATTTAAGAAAGAACCTTTAAAAGACTCTATTCTATACACGAAACGGTGAGGATTATTCCGGTATCTGGAAGTTCTGAGATTATAGTGAGTTTCGACAGAGAGATTGGTCGTATCTGGGAAAATTATCGTACATCGCAGGGCAATTTCCATAGTCAGAACGCGGTGATTTTTCAACGGAATGGAACAGGATGTCCGGTGAGCGGGTGTACACGGTGTGAAGTTTCTGATTGTTTTTACGCAGATTTCATACACAGCTATCTGGGTTGTGCAAAAGGCGATTGATATTTATACAGTAAAGCCGGATGGATCGGTAAAACCAGTCAGAATGGCTATCGCCGGACAAACGAGGAAAACAGAGCAAAATCCACAAAGCCGCATAAAACGGTTTGACCCGGTATAGGAAAAAAATCAGGCTATGACCGTGGTATTCAGCGGATTTGAAGAGTATCGGAAAAAGCCCGATGCTTTATCCATACATGATAAAGTTCTGGATGCCCGGCAATTGCATGGAATGACGGACAGATATTTCGAAGGAAGAAATCCGGAACCCGGGATTTGAGGGACTGGCTTTATCATGGGGATGATGTGATGGAGGACAGGGACAAAATATCGGAAGAAATAGCACAATTAAAAAAAGATCTTGGTGAACATATGCGTCTTGCAGAAGAGCGACTCGATCGATTGAAATACCTGCAGGCGGAATTCGACAATTATCGCAAGTGGTCCGAAAAAGACAAAGCGGCGACCATTGCACTGGCAAATGAGAACCTTATTAAAGATCTTCTCGTTATTCTGGATGATTTCGACCAGGCCCTGCCTTCCCTGGAACAGGAAAAGAATAAGGAAGGTATGATGCTGGTCCGGAAAAAAATGTTGAAAATTTTAAAGGAATATGGTTTGCAACCCATCGAGTGCGAGGGAAAAAAATTTGATCCGCATTTTCATGAAGTAATCTGTACGGAGAGATGCAATGAAGAAGAGAACACTATTCTCGAGGACATGGGGAAAGGTTACCAGTTAAAATCGAAGGTCATCAGGCCGTCGAAAGTAAAGATCGCAGAACATGTTACTGAAAATGAAGGTGAAAACAATGGCTAAAGAGAAAATTATCGGAATTGACCTTGGTACTTCCAACAGTGAGGCTGCGGTAATGCTTGGCGGGAAACCAACCATCATACCTTCAGCCGAAGGTGCAACAGTAGCAGGAAAGATGTTTCCGTCATATGTGGCGTTTACCGCGGATGGTCAGCTTCTGGTAGGGGAACCAGCACGAAGACAGTCTGTGAGCAATCCTGAAGGAACAGTCACTGCTGCAAAGCGAAAGATGGGAACCGGGCATGTTTACCGGATCTATGGCAAGGAATACACTCCCCAGCAGATCTCAGCGTTCCTCCTGCAGAAGATAAAACGTGATGCCGAAGCATTTCTGGGAGAAACGGTGACAAAAGCCGTGATTACGGTCCCGGCGTATTTCAACGATAACCAGAGAACAGCAACCAAGGATGCAGGCAAAATTGCGGGGCTTGACGTGGTAAGGCTCGTGAACGAACCCACTGCAGCGTCAATGGCATATGGCCTGGACCGAGGTGGAGAATACAAGATCCTTGTGTTTGATCTTGGTGGTGGCAC
>Ga0209079_10000659_pt1 | contig 13608 bp, 12 predicted proteins | sample PPLLaktember2015_2_FD_187259 | JGI IMG/M metagenome (GOLD analysis project Ga0209079, IMG submission 187259) | Freshwater sediment microbial communities from Prairie Pothole Lake near Jamestown, North Dakota, USA - PPLs Lake P7 Core (6) Depth... | ecosystem: Environmental > Aquatic > Freshwater... | reverse complement strand
GTACGCCTTGCTAGGGCAATCGTGCGGCCCCGTAGGATCGCCGTGGTGAGGCGCAAACGCCTCGGGTGAGGTGATGGTATCACCCACGCCCTCAGAATCGTCCTGCGTGGCGCTGCGCACCCAGATGTCGTACCCACAGTGCCCGAGCTGCGTGCACAGCCCCGGCTCGTGCGTGTCGGGATGCGCCGCGCACCCGTTGCACGGATTCGCCTGCCCAAGGCCCTGCACGCGGGTGTACAGCACGCCATCGACCAAGCAGCCCGAGCCGCGTGTCATCACTTCGTCGGTCATACGCCCTCCCTTATTCGACAGCCGGCAGCGCCGGCAGAGTGTTACCCTCGACGCCCTCAAGGAGCACCACGAGCGCCTTAGCGTCGCGCAGAGCTTCCGCCTTGTGCTCGATGCTCAGGCCCGACTCGGCAGCCGACTTCATGCGGCGCAGCACAGACTGCACAGCGGCCTGCACGTCGAATGCGGTATGCACGGCAGCTTCAGGCTTGAACTCAGTCCACGGCGTGCCGATAGCGCCGGCTTCGTCGTACTTGCGCTCACGGTCGAGCTTGAACAGGCGACCCTCAGCAATCGCGGCCTTATCGGCCTTCGGGTCGAGCTTCGCGATTTGACCGAATGCGAGCATCCACTCGACCAAGGCGAGCTTGCGCCCACCCTTGGGCATAGCGTGCACGAGCTTGTCGGCCAGCGTGGTGTCGCCGTGCTTCGTGGCATGCGCCAGCACTGATACGCCGGCACGATGAATGTCGCCGTCGAGCTTAGCGCCGCGACCCTTGATGCTGGCAATCGCCTTGTCAATTTCGGCGGCGGTGGTGTAAAGTTTGAACATGATAATTCCCCAGTTACGGACGAAGGTGTCCGAGGTAGCGCCGAGCGCTATCCCTGAAACCCTCAGAGCACTTTGCAGGCTCCCGGCTTCGCATTGTGCGCCTTGTAGAAACCCTCGACGCTACCGCCGCGACGGTTCACCCACCTATCAGGCAGAGCACGCTTTACCCTGCGTGCATCGCCCGCCTCCTCGCCTCTTGCGTCGATTAGGCTGTTCAGTTCCGTTACCCTGTCGAGCTTCGCCCGCAGTTTCGTCAAGCGCTTCGCCATGCTGCACCTCCTGTTTAAGACTGGCGCACTCGGTATGAATGCGCCCGCCTTAAACGGCCTTCGACTTGTCAAGTCTACTCCACCGTTTAAGGTGCCGTCAGTTTAGCGTGGAGGTGCTCCCGTAGTCACCCAGACCGCCCGGTCGATTAACGCTCGACCACAAACTAACAAACTCGCCGGTTCATTTTCAGCACCTACCGGCTCGACAGGTGCGCTGCACTTGGTAGCAGCATGTTCCTACAGTTCCGCGTTCCCACGCCCAGCTCGCGCCTTGGTGGTATTAACGCCGCCCCGTTTGGCGGTGAATTAGAGCACCAGACAATCCTTGCCCTAACCCGCGCTGCCGTCACGCCGCGCTTCGTTCAACAGTTCGCATACTACAGACTTCGATGTAACTTGTCAAGCTCTTTCGCTGGCTGGCGTCGCGGTGGCTTTACGCCTAATGCTTCGCCGTGAGTGATCCCGTATTCGGGAGGCCGTTTTCCTCATCCAGTGCCGCCATCCTATCGAGAATCGCGGAACTTGTCAAGCTCTTTCGGAGCCTGCCGGGCTGCGTTGCTTTGCTGCCCGGATGGTTACACTGTAGCGCGATCCGTGCCAGCCAGCGTGCCAGCTCGATAACTCCTTGATTCCATTGAACATTCAGCGAAACAACCGAGAATCTACCCGGACAGCACACCAGAGAAAATGATGAACTCTCGACAGCAAAACACGAGGAATTCCAGAGAATCCAGAGCTTTATCCAATAGAATCAATGGTTTGCATAGCGTGATGAGAGTTCAACAACATGATGAGGTTTCAACATACCCGCAGAGTAGTTCTAACACGAACGATATTATGAGTGCTAAGTGCTTGATTTATAAGGGATTCGTTTAGAATCACCCTAGATGGAGAATCCATCACGAGGAAACACCGAGGGAAGGAATCGAACAGCCCGCGCTATCATGGACGCGGAACCTAGCAGGATGCCAGAGGATGCCAGCAGCAGCAGCAGGATGCAGCAGAGGTGCAGCAGCTCGATGCAGAGGTGCAGGCGAAAAGATACAGAGCACGCAGCAGCTCGAAACGAAAAGAGACAGATGCCGGGAGCACGCACGCAGAAACGCGAGAAGGAAACACGCAGCCGCACGCACGCACGCGGATGATTGCACGCACAGGTGCACACGCAGGCGTGCACGCACACGCTCGCACATGCACGCATGCACACACGCTCGCGCGCACACGCGCACGCGGTTCTCCGCGCACGCACGCGCACGCGCACAGAGAGGTATCCCGGGTGCGCGCGCAGCAGGTGCACGGGGGCGCACGGGCGCGGGCAGGTCGGGAGGGTCCCTCGCATGAGCAATCCAAATTTAGGTGCACATAGTACTCGCACACCTGCCCAGTGCTCCGAAACGATTACGAGTGCACGAGAACGATTACGAAGTCCACTGCGACGCGCCACGAATCCAGAATCCGATTAGAAGCAGCAGCGGCTCCTTCCAGATTCCGTGCAGAGCGTCGTACGTGAGAGCACCGCTCAGGAATGCGTACGCGGACCCGAGCACGAGTGGGAGCAGGATCACCAGAGTGATCACTGCCACTGCATTACTGTACCGACCCATCAGGAGCGGAACAACCCAGTACCCGGACCCACGAGCAGACCGTGACCGTGCATGTACACGACGGTGTTGTCAGCCTGCGCCCGGGTGCACACGACTTCGATGTCGGTCTTTTCGTGCCACACGTGCGGGGAGCCGAGGTCGGCGCTCATCAAGTTCGTCGCAGACATCCGCCAGTCGATCTTGCGCACGCCATCCTTCGTGCTGTACATCGCGAGGTCGATATGTGCGGCGACAGCGGTGGCGATACGACTCGAGACGAGCCAGCTCGTTGCGAGCACCGTGTGCCCAGCGGGGACGCTGAACAGACCAACCTCGGAGACACTCACACCAAGCGCGATGTAGCTCCGCGTGGTGCCGGCGCTCGCGTCGCGGATCGTGATGTTCCCTGCATTCGTGAGGCCCGTGCCTGCGGTGAGCACCGAGACAGTGTTGATGCGCAAGAACAGCTTCGTGCCCTGCACTGCGGTGGTGCCGTTCAGCGTGATGTCCTCGGTGATCTCGTTCCAGTTCGCGTCGAGACCCCACACGCGGATGGTGCGGGCACCTGTGCCAGCGGCGGCGTCGGCAGCGGAGCTGGACACAGCCTCAACGATGGCAGCGGTGCTGCGGATCGCGATCAGACCACCCAACGGTGAAATCAACTCAGGGACGGTCGCGATGTCCACGTCGGGGTTCGAGAACGTCACGTCGATGTGGCGGACACCGGGCCGGCCATCGAGGGACAGCAGTAAGTCTGAAGTGCTATAGCTCATTTGAAATCCTTAGTCAATGCGGCCCGGCACTGCTCTCGCAGCACAGCGGAGTCGCTGTACAACACAATTAAATCCTGCACGAACTCGTACAGGTCTGCCTGCGGTTCGGGCAGCTCAGCGGCGTGCTCAAGGCAAGACGCGGGCGGCACGTACTGCGGCGTTAGCCGCTTCTGTGAGCCTGCGCAGCCGGTCAAGCTGAGCAGCAGAAGCAACGGGATGAGGATCGCTCGCATTTGCATCTTCCTTCTGAATCTCTGCCCGGACGGCCCGGACTGCCTTTGCCTTCTCGGCGCGTACATCGCTCTGGCGGACGTCGAGCACTGCCCGATCCCGCACCTGAGTCTCGAGAGCCTGCACAGCAGATTCGAGGCCCTTCAGATCGGCCTTGGTTGCGTTTAATTCCACGCGTAGGGTCCTTGCCTCACCCCGGAAGTACAACGCGCCAGCGACGCTTATAGCGAGTCCTAGAGCCAGAAGCCCCAGGATGGCCCACAAGGGCCTGCTTAGGATACCCATGATACACAACCTCCCTCGAATAGTTTGCGCTCAGCAGCGCGCCGTTTGACCAGCCCCTTGAGGCGTTTACCCTTGGCGAACACCCAGCGGTCGAACTCGGCGGCAGCACCCCAGCAGTCCCCAGCATTGAGCTTGCGCAAGAGCGTGGACTTCCGGTACTGCGTTTCCCCGAGGTTGAACACGAAGCTCACGAGCGCGTCGTACTGCTCTTGCGTGAGCTTCACGTGCGTGTGCTTCGCGACGCCTACCCCGGCATACGTGACGTCCTGCTTGAGCATGTGCTCGCACTGCGCGAGCGTGGCACGCTGCCCGAGGTACACACCGCGTGTGCTGCCCCAGCAGATCGTGGGGACCTGCACGGCGTCGAGGTACGCGACGGTGCGCACACCCTCGTGCCGCTTGATCTCCTGCAGCCCGGTGTCGCTCGGCAAGAACGCTGAGGCCAGCGCGAGGAGAACTATCCCCGCGCCGGCTACTAGCTGCTTATTCGTCGTCCGCATCGCAGATGTGCGCCTTCTTGGCCTTCTTCATGAGCAGGTGCTCGAACTGGTCGGCCTCGCGCTCCTTGTAGTACCAGTTCACGAAGAACGTACCCAGCGCGGTAAGGATACCGACCCAGAGCGCAACCTCCTGCAGAGTGATGCCGCCGAACAGCGCGGTCATCAGCGAGGCGACGTACGCCGTTACGCTTGAATGCTTTTCCATTTTCATTCCTTATCCCCGGCGCGTACGTCGGATGTCCATTGATCGACGCGTTCCACGCGCCGTGTTGTTGAAGTGATCTGCGTACCCCATAGGGTTCCGCATGAACGTCTCGTGCGCTGCTGCTGCACGGGCCGCTGCTGCTTTGTGTTCGTCTTGGTCGAGCACGAACTTGAATTCCCGGACTGCGCCGGCCATCGCCTCGAGTCTATCGTCGTGCGGCAGGGAGTTCCTGTCGGTCGTGATGTTCGCGAGCTGGTACCACAGGCTGAACCCGGTACGCTGGTCGATGCCATGCTTCTTCCCGTACTTCACGTCGGACTCGAACACGCGCTGGTGCACGACCACACGGTGCCGCTGCATCGCGGAGACCATGCTGTCGATGATGCGCTTCTCCTTCTGCCCGGTGCTGTACTCGCCGGTCACACAGGCCGCGAGGTGCGCGAGGTCCTCGTGCTGGCTGAACACAGCCCGCAAGTGAATCTCGAACAGCCCGTGCCCCATGTTCGACTCAACCTTCAAGCGCGAGACCTTGTTCCTGCGCACGAAGTCGCAAATCTCGGCCTCGTTCTCAGGGGTCAAGCCACCGCGGATTCCCGCGACGTCGAGCACGTGGATGTACGGGCCAACAGCGCAAGCTGCGCCGAGGCCGATCTCATCCGCGCCGCCGCCTGCGGGGTCCACGAACATGAACACGTCCTTGGGCGCGACGAAGTTCGTCTCGGTCGGGGCCGCATAATACATCTTGGCCATCGTGACTGGGAAGTCAGGCCCGAGTTCCACCGCGTACTTCGGCGCGGCTTGCCACGCGACGATCTCTGGGAGAAGGTCGGGTGAGAAGTTCGCGACGACGAGGTCGGACAGGCGGAGCTGCTGGCGCATGGCGTCCACGAGGGACGTGTCCAGCATGTACTGAAGCTGGAAGTCCTCGGGGCCTTTGTCGAGTTCCTTCTCGATGAGGTCCGCGTCGGTGTACCGTCCGGTGTCGGAGGGTTGCCCGCGCTTACCGTCGAGGCCACCGCCGGTGCGGAGGCTCGGATCAGCGCGCATACGTGTGAGCACGAACGGCGCGAGCCGTCCTGCGTACTTCTCCTCCTCCTCCTCAGTCGGGTACCGACCGGGCCAGATGCGAATCTCGAAGCCCCGGCCTTGCAGCGTGTTGTAAATGGAGTCCTTCGACTGCGGCGTCCCGAGGTACAGAATATCCCCGTGCGTACAGATCGAGCTGAACTCTTTTGATAGGTGCATGAGCTGAGCGCGCTGCATTGCGCTCAGGCCGTTCTTGTTGGATTCGATGTCGTCGGGGATCAGGAGGTCGGCGCGCTTGCCGGGCAGGTTCGATGTGATACCTGCGCATGCGACGGACGGCGACTTGTCCAGCCCCTTCAACGAGTAATGCACATCGAACGCGAGCGCTGATGTGCGGTCGCCCAGCGTCTTGTCTGGGCGAAAGCATTCGAGAATGTCCCACGTGAGGATCAGGCGCACGACGAGTGTTGCCACTTCCGTCGCTTGCCCTTCACCTGCGGAGACGATGAGCACGCGAGTGCTCGGGCGCTGTACAATGCGCCACACGGCGTACAGCGCGGCGAGCGTACTCTTAGCCTCACCCCGCTGTGCCATAACCATACGGAGGCGAGGCCCGTTCTGCATGTACTCCGCGATGTCCTCCTGCATCTCCGTGGTCTTGAACCCCAGAAACGCCATGCCGTCAATCGCGAAATCGCGGAAGTCGGCGTACTGCTCAGCGAGGATCGCAGCGTGTGCGAACCGGACCTTGGCTTCCATATTAACCCTCCATTACTTTCAGGTCGGCGGTGGCGAGCTGCACCACGTTCCCCCGGTTCGCACGCCGGGCTTCCGCCTGCTCCCGCAGCTTGTCGCGCAGGGCAGAGAGGTCGTCAGCGTCGGCGGGGTCTGCCGATACGTTGTTGTCTTTCAGGAACTTGATGGCAGCGCCGAGCGTTGCCGCGTCGGTGGGGAGACCATCATCCATATCTTGCTTGATGCGTTCGCTCAGGGACTGCGCGATCAGCTTGTGCAGTCCTTCGAGTTCCGCGAGTGATGCGGCCTTGGCCATGTGCATCTCCTATGTGTTTGGTGCGCCGCGCCGAAGCGCGACGACTACCGCATTAGCGGTTACTTTGCAACCCAGCCAGTGTTACCCGAGCCGGACTCTTTCACGTACAACGTGGTGCCTGCGCCACCATCCTTGCGCTGATACAGCGAACCCTTGCCTGCAGCCACGACACCCTCGGGGGAGCCAGAGCCTGCCGTGATGAGGCAGGAGTTGTTCGAGGTGCGGACGACGCTTGCGCTGATCTCCGCGAGGCGATAGTTACCCCAGCCAATCTGGCCGACACCGTTCGTGCGCGGGTAGATGTGTCCCTCGTAGTTCGCGTATAGGTACTGCGTGATGGTTGTCGCTACACCCCCAATGTGGAACGGGATTCCAGTCTCGTTGTCCACGTTGCCTGACACGGTGCCGTAGAATCCACCAGCAGACCAAGAGCCAGAGCCTGCCGTGGTCATGTCAGCATTTGGAGTACCCAACTGATTGCCAACGAACATGAACTTGTGGCCTGTCTCATCGGCCACGTTCGCGACGAGCTTGAGCTGGTTCGCGACGTTGAACTGGATGAAGCGGCATGCCTTGAACGCGTTGTTCATGTTGTGCACTTCCACGCGGCCATCGTCGAAGCGGCAGCCTACGAAGTCAACACGGTTTGCGTTCGCGGTGAGGTACACAGTCAGGGATGCTACATCCGTGCGAGTCTGCCCAGCGAAGAACGTAGTGCCGACGAACGTGGCGTTGTACACTGAGTCGATGTACAGGGACTCCTTGCAGCGCGAGAACGACCCGCCGATGAACTGGCTGTCAGCACCATTGAGCCATAGGCCCCTCGATGTGCGCGATGCGTACGTGGTTTCCCCGGAGCCTTCACCCCACACCCACTCACTGCCATGCAGGCCAATGAATGTGGTGTCGGTGCATGACGAGGAGTTGTCGCCGTCAGCAGAGCCTACCCTGATCTGGGTTTCGAGGCATTGCAGCGCGGTACAGTTCAGCGCCTGCCCACCACCCATGCCGATGAAGTTGATACCACCCTTTGCGAGGTGCTCTCCCTTGACGTGAATATCGCGCAGGTGCATGTCCTCGTACTTCACGGTGGACCCGGTGTTCTCACCGAGGGTGAGCACGAAGCTCCCGCTCGCCCAAGTTCCACCGATGGCCTTCAGCGTGATGTCGCGCATGTTCACGTTGTGCGCGCCGAAATGCAGGGCGGCGGTCACGCCGTACACTGCACCCGGGGTGCCACACAGCGTGCCACCAGAGGTCTCGACAGCGGCCATCGCAGCGGCGAGCGCAGCGGTGTCATCAGTCGTACCGTTGCCGACAGCACCCCACGTGGAGACATGGTACAGCGCTCCGACGCGATTGTCAAGTGCCCCCTCGACTGCCAGAACATCAGCAGCAGTGGCTGCGGCGTCGGCAGCAGCATCAGCAGCGGATAGGGCAGCGGCGTCTGCGGAGGCGTCTGCCGCGACAGCCGAGGCTGCGGCTGCGTCGGAGAATCCATCGGCGGTCACTGCAGAGGCAGCGGCGGCGTCTGCTGATGCGTCAGCAGCTACGGCAGAGCCAGAGGCGGCGGTAGCCGACCCGGAGGCAGCAAGCGCGGATGCACTGGCTGCGCTGGCAGAGCCTGACGCTGCACTTGCACTGCCGCTCGATGCGCTGGCTGATGCGGATGCAGCAGTGGCACTCGCGTCGGCGGCATCAGCAGAGGCGTCAGCGGCGAGCGCAGAGGCAGCGGCTGCAGCAGCGGAGGCGGCGGTCGTGTCGTTCAAGTCGGTCACCTGACGGAACGTGGGAACGTCCGTAGGCTCTATCGCATCCACCACATTTGTGATGCGGTTGAAGTGCATGTTAATGTTGCTATAGAAGTCACCAACGAAGTTCGCTTCGGTGGCTTCCTGCGCAATGTGCAGGACCTGCTTGAGGTCCTCGTCGAGGGACTGCGCGGTGAACGCAGCGCCCAGTGTGAATGCGTGGCGCAGCTCGGACAGGTCCGTGGTGCGCTTCACGAGCACGACGGTACCGTCAGGTACTGCAGGGTCAAAGGTGATCTGCTTGTCAGACACGCCTACCCACGCCCAGTCCTCAGTCAACACGGAGTCAAAGTACACCGAGATGCTGGAACGGTCGAGGTAGTCGAAGCTGATGTCAAGCAGCACCAAGCCGCCATCGGAGACGACGGTTTGGGTGCTATTTGCCATATTATTCCTCCTTGATTTGGGCAGACATGCCCTTCATGAACGGGATTGCGGAGACTACAGGGAGCATCGTAAGTGCGGTGCTCGCCGTCTGCTCGGCGTCGAGGTTGGTTGCTGCTTGGAACAGTTTCACGCCACGGTCCAGTGGGATCAGGCCGGGAGCACCGACTGCGTTGCTCTGCCCGGTGATCCACTTGACCGGCTCGGAGAGCAGCCCCAAGCCACCCATCTGCCCGAGCGCGGTCTTAGCGAGTTCCCCATCCTCGAGCACACCCTCCCCCATAACTACGGAGCGGGCCTGCACTGCGGCGAGCGCGAGCGGGAACTGGTACATCAGCACGAGGCCGACAGCACCTGCTCCGTTGCGCTCGATACCGCCGAGCAGCACCTTGTTGTGTGCGGTGAGCACGAACGTACGATACGTGAACAAGAACTTGCCCACGTTGTCGAACACGGCGAATGCAGGCATATCGCCCAGCCGGCCCTTCAGGACGCTCGCGTCCATCATCTTAGCGAATGCCGGGCGAACTTCTGCCCAGACTGCGGCGTCCCACTTATCCACAGTGAACCCGTGCAGCTCAATTTCCCGAGCCAATTTGTCCATTACGGGTGCTTCTAAGCCGTACTTCTGCAGAGCCGCACGGGCCTTGGCGTTGCCGCCGACAGCCATGCGGACACGGTCCAGAATGAGGTTTCCGACCATGCGGGCTTGGTGGTGGTGCACGTACTTCATGGCGTTCGCGAACGGTACCGCCTGCCCGATGCTCTGGGATGCGAGCTGCAGGCCGGCGAGCTTGTCGTCGGGCCGCATCTCGAACCCATCCTCAAAGCGGGACAGGAACGGACGCATCCGCAGGGACTGCACGGAGTGGTCCGCCAGAATGGTGTCTAGGGACTTCGCGCTGTCTGCATCGGGGCGCATGAGCTGCTTGAACCCGGGCATCTCCTGCATGGCGTACTTCAGGGACTTCATCAGGCCGTACTCTCCCATTGCGGTAGCGTACTCCGTCATCTGCCACAGCCCGGACCATGCGAGCGAAATACTACGCCCATAAGCACCCATTAACCGGAAGTGCTCATTCATGGCCTGCCCTGCTGGCTCTCCGCGATAGTGCGCGATCACATTGTCGAACAGCTCCTTCGCCTGTGCCCTGTCCGCCAGCGGCGTGTCATGCAGCAGCTCAGTGCGGAGCGCCTCGATGTCAGAGCGCTTCTTCAGGCCCTTCCGTGCGAACGCCACTTGCGTAGCTGCGCGCTGGTTGTACTGGTCCACGATGTTCGTCACGCGGGAGTCAATGAGGTCCATGATACTCACGGTCTCGTCACCCACACGCACGCTCACATCGTAGTCCAAGTCCATGCGGTGCTTCAGCATGCCAGCCTTGCCAGCTTCGTCGGACTGCACGCGCAGCACGTTCAGTGCGCGCTCGACGTCGGCAGCGCTCATGCTCTCGCTCAGGATGTCGCGGAGTTCCTTCAGCGTCCCCTCACCTGCCGGGGCGTTGAACAGTGAATCCTCGAAGTACCCACGACGCATGGCGCGGTCCACGATGGCACCGCTGATCTGCTTCGCGATCTTGTCGTCGAAGTCGTTCGCACGCTTCAGCGACATCGCCACGAGGTCAACCACCTTCGCCTTCGCCTTCGGCTTATCCAGCCCCATCCCCTCGAACTTCTCGATGACTTCGTCAATCATCTGGCTGTTCCACTTCCGGTTCAGGTAGCCCGGGCGCTCGAGGATGTTCTCGGCACCCTCCACGCCTGCTGCCTTCATCTCCGCCAGTGCGCGCTTGTGCCCCTCGTCGAGCTTGTCCGCCATTGCGGCGATCTTAGGGTCCACTCCCTCGTTCGTCGGGGACATGCCCTGACGCTGCCGGGTCTCACGGCGGAACAGCTCGCGCTGCACCTTCCGCTCGATCTCTGCCTGCTTAGCGTACGCCTTGCGGCTGGTGAGCGGGTTCAGCATCTGCAGCAGACCTGCACCCTCCTCGGCCATTGCGGCACGTAGGAGGTTCTCGTACTCGACCTGCGTACGGCGGAGGTCGTGCAGGATTGCCTCCCGGTGGGATTCCACGCTGTGCCGGCTTAGGTCCCTGTTGTTGTCGAACAGCAAATCCGCAACCTTCTTACCTGCGTTACCGAAGTTGGTCATCGTCTTGTGCATGTTCCACTCGACCTTGCGCCCAACCTTACGCGCAACCTGCGTGAGGCGTGAGTCCACGGCTGCAACAACGGCTGGGCGGTCTGTGTTCATCGCACCCGGGCGCAGCTCCTCTGGCATCATCGCCGGGGCGGGGCTGTCACGCAGCACCGCATTCGGGATGGTCACCGACTCCTCGCCGGTCTCGCTGATGAGCTTCGTACCGGGAGCCGGCACGTTACCCTTGAGGACGACAGGAATCTCGTCGAAGAACTGCTCGCGCAGCACGTCGGCGCGGTGCCGCCCCTCGTGGCCCACGACCTTGTCGCCGTCGAGCGTGAGGAACGGGACCTCATCCAAGCCACCCTTGTTCATGGCAGCACGGATCGGGCCGCGCTTCTCCTCAGCCAGTGCTTCGATCTGCCCCGGCTTGAGGTCCTTGTAAGTGCGCGAGCGCGGATACGCGAGGCGCAGGAAGTCGTCGATGGGCATCATCACCAGCCTGCCCTTGCTCGAGTCTGCGCTGCCTGCGTACCGCTTGGCGTTGTTGATCGCCTCCTCGGTGAACGCATTGCTGAACTCATGTAGGAACGGCTTCTGCACATCGAACTTCGGGCTGAACGCCACCTCCTTGCCTGAGCGGTCCACGTACTTCGTGTCGCGGGCGGTGAGCAACGTGTTCAGCTCGTCCAGCACCTCGTCGAGCTTGGTGCCGGTGGCCTTGATGCCGAGAATCTCTGCGATGTGCTGCAGGAGTTCCTTCCACGCGTTCTGCCCCTTCGCAGTACCGGCGCGTGCAGCGAGCCACTTCTGGAACGTCTCCGAGCTTGCCGCCTGCGCGGTGAACTCGTGCAGGTTCTTGAATGCGTACTCCGTGTGCTCCGGGGAATCCTTGCCTGCCTTCTTGCCGTTCTCGAACTCCCACTCCTCACGGAGCTGTTTGAACAGCCGGTTCAGACCTTCCACACCCTTGCGGGTCTGCTTGCCCAGCGTATCCGCGTTTCCGTCGAGGAAGGTCTGGATCGGGCGGATCGTGGCCACGTGCACCGCCTCATGCAGCACCACGAACGGCGTGCTATCCTTACGCAGGACTGCGAAGCCGTCGTGTGATACGTACGCACGGGCGTTACCCGACAGGCGCACCGGCATGTCCCAGACTGCGGGGTCTGCGAGTTCCTTCAAGGTGCGCGCAGCCTTCGACACGACAGGGTCGGTGCTGGCGATTGCGCTCTCGAGGAACGTACTGAACTTGTGATTCCCCGGGCGGGTCATCAGCGTCTTTTCACGGTGGATCAGCACAGCGGTGAGCTGCTCGATCTCGACCTTCTCGTCGGGCGTGATGATCACAGGGCGATCTCCCTCGATCTTGCGCTCGATGCCGTCCTCATCCTTCACGATAGTGTCGGGCGTGCCGTCGCGCTTACGCTCAAGCTCGATCAGGCGGGCGCGGAGGTCCTGCTCGGTTGCCTCGCGGTAGCGCATGGCTACACGCTCCGTCTGGGTGAACCGGGCGGCGTCGATGGAGTCCTCAAGCACGCGAGTGGGCAGGTCCGGGTCTGCATCGACCAAGCCCTTGCCCGGCTTGTACAGCACGGTGCCGAGGGCACCCGCCGTGAGCATGTTCAGCACGATGGCCTCATCCTCGACTGGGCCTTCACCAGCTACGGTGATTCCACCAGCGATGGCGGCACTGCCCGCACCCGAGACTACCCGGCCTGCGGTGCCGGTGAGCTTACCCACCTTGAGGGCGGGAGGAACGCCGAGCCACACCGGGTCGAGCACCTGCGACAGGAACCCGACAACGGGGCGCTGCCCTGCTACAGCATGCGCGTCCCTACGGTCACGGACCACCTGCAGTGCGTACTCCGCGGACTTCGGCCCCTTTGCTGTGGCGAGCACGTACTCATGCTCATCCTCGGTGAGTGCCATCGGGATGTTCTCGATGAACTCGTGCGTGTTGAAGTCTAAGGTCGCCTCCTCGAACCCGGGGCGTGCAATGCGATCCACGAGCCGCGTGGTGTCCCACGTGGACACGCCGGCCTTCACTACGTCAAGGACTGATGCGTCCTCGACGGCGGCACGGGCTTCCCGCACTTTGCGGGCCTCTGCTGTGCGGGCCTCGCCCTGCAGCGTATCGTCGTTGAATGGTACCGCAGGACCATCCTCGAACGGGATGACTCCCGCCACTCCCGCCTCCGGGACCTCGGGAGCCACAGTGGGTACTGCGCTGCCGAACGGCCCTGTAATGTCCTGCTTTGCCATGTATTACTCTCCTTTGTAGATTTGGTCGATGAGCTTCAGATAATGCTTCTGCCGACGCGTCTCAAGTAGCCGCGCCTTCGGGTCACCACTGTAGTGCCATGCTGCGGTCTGCTTGAATGCTTCTTTTGCCAGCTCCGGGTGCCCGTTCTTCAGGGCGTTCAGGAACACGCGGTACTTCACTGCGGTCGGGGTGAACTCCGTCTTAGACTTCTGCGCCGTGGCAAAGGAATTGCCTGAGTGGTACGCA
>Ga0209079_10000656_pt1 | contig 13643 bp, 10 predicted proteins | sample PPLLaktember2015_2_FD_187259 | JGI IMG/M metagenome (GOLD analysis project Ga0209079, IMG submission 187259) | Freshwater sediment microbial communities from Prairie Pothole Lake near Jamestown, North Dakota, USA - PPLs Lake P7 Core (6) Depth... | ecosystem: Environmental > Aquatic > Freshwater... | reverse complement strand
TGAATGGAGGCGGCAAAGATCTCACAGTTTCGGAATGTGCAGTGTCCTGCTGATCATTAACGAGCCGGAAACCGCGAACATCAACACGAGCGGGTGGAGTTGCCAAGGACCGATGTGGGTCATCCCAAACCAGAGTTGGTTGCCGATCGCACCGTTCACGGCGGCGATCGCGATGACGATGACGAGCAACAGTGAGCTGGGGATCGGTGTGCCCTCAAAATACTTCACCTTGTCGCTGCCTTGCGCCAGAGTCTCGGCGGTGATGTTGTAGCGGGCAAGTCGGCTCACACCACACGCAACGAAGTAGATCAGAATCGCGCGATCCCAGAGACCATCCATGCCGGCTCCATAGGCGATGATTGCCGGCGCAACGCCAAAGGAGATCACATCGGCCAGGGAATCCAACTCTCGCCCCAGCGACGAGGTTTTCTGACGCCAGCGCGCGACGCGGCCATCGAATACATCAAATACAAACGCCAGCAGAATCAGGGCGCAGGCAAACAATAGGTGCTGCACGTCCTGGCTCTGCAAATAACTCATCACGGCGAACAGCGCACCGACGCCGCAGGCTGCATTCCCCAGCGTAAACCAGTCCGCTAGATGGAAGCTGCGGATCATCGAGAGATGCTTGGCTTGTTTCATGGCGCGGGACCCTCAAGCAGACCTATTGGCCCAGGTAATATAGGCGAAGTCTGCGGCGCGGATTTATCTTTGACCCCTTTCACAGCCGAGGCGGACCTTGAGATGCCAAACTGTAAGGGACCGGTCAGAGTCGGCGCCGGCCCCTTGCCGTCACAGAAGGCGGTCATCGGTATGAATGGCAGCTGATAGCAAAGCCGAAAAAGAAGGCTTCCGGCCAACTGCTGCCGTTACATGTCTTCTGAAAGCCGCCAGCCGAACGACAGCTCCGCTTAATCAGGTGCCTAGTGATCTGACAACTACTCGGACATTGCATGGGCTGGAGCACCAGACTCCGGCCCATGCAAGGTAGCTCAATGCTCATGGCCGTGTGAATGAACCAACCCAGCTTTGCCGAGGGTGTAGCTGGCAAGCTTGTAGCAAGCTGTCGATTCTGCGCAACTTGAAAACACGACCGGTTTGGTTGCATCCGAATTGCGCCGGAAAACGGTCTTGCCCTCCTTGATCGTTTCCAGCACTTTGATATTCGCGATTTCCATCGGATCAATGGTCAGTGGATTTTTATCGACGATAACAAAATCGGCCAGCTTGCCCACTTCGAGCGATCCCTTGGATTTTTCTTCGAAATGCTGATAGGCCGACCAAAGCGTATGGGATTTAAGGGCTACCAAGGGTGAAGTCCGGTGTTCAGGACCCAACACCTTGCCGCTACGCGTGACTCTCGTCACGGTTGCACCGATCACCCGCATGGCATCAGGCATAGCGACCGGCGCATCGTGGTGCGAGGTGAAAACCATGCTGCGCTCCATCGCCCATCCGGTGGGTGAAATATTGGCTGCGCGCTCGGGACCCAAAACAGAGTCCTGATGCCAGTCACCCCAATAAAAGGTATGCATTGGAAACAGCGAGGGGACGATACCGAGTTGTTTGAACGCTTCGATTTGGTCCTGACGGGCAGTCTGTCCATGGATTGCTACCGGCCGCCGGTCGGCCTTTCCGTATTTCTTCTCGGCAACACGTACGGCATTGATGAACTGGTCAACGGCAGCATCACCATTGACGTGTGCCAGAATTTGCCAGTTGTTCTTGAATGCGCGGTCGATGAAGCCGATAACTTGTTCATCCTTGAATTGGGCATAGCCTTTGTAGTCAGCCGTTTGTCCCTCGGGAACCTTGAAATACGGCTGGGTAAGCCATGCCGTCTTGCCTTGCGGCGAGCCATCAAGGGTAAGTTTTGCGCCACCGATACGAAAATGCTGGTTGTAGCTGCGGGACCACAAGGGCGCTTTGATGATTTGGGGATCTACTGCGATATCCGGATAGGCCACGATATCGATATCGAGCTTTCCTGCTTTGGCGACAGCATGCATGGATGCCACCGAACTGGCCGAGGCCCGACCTTCCTGAGCGGTTGTATAGCCAAAGCTCTTGTAGAGATTGACGCCCGCAGCAAACAGGGCTTGATTGGCTTCGGGACTCAGTTTGCCTAGAAGGGAAAACAATGGGCCGAAAAACGCGGCCTCCTCCAAAACACCATCGGGTTCCTGGCTGCCTGGCTTGCGTCGAATCAAACCACCTTGGATGTCTTTTGATCCGGCATTCACGCCGGCAATCTCTAATGCCTTAGTGTTCATCACACCCAAGTGCCCTGACTGGTGAACGATGACGATTGGAACATCGGCTGAAACCTTGTCGAGGTCATCGCGCGTCGGGTGACGATGCTCCTTGAGTTGGGCATCGTCATAGCCAAAACCGATTATCCAGCCATATTTCTTGGTGATCTTCTGATTTTGAGCAGCCCATGATTTGAGCTTGGCCTGAAGTTCCGGTATGTCATTGACTTCGCCATCGGGCCTCGGCAACAAATTGGCAGAAAGGGCCTGAATGCCGGTGTTGAAGACATGGCCATGCGGATCAATAAAACCTGGCAATAGTGATTTGCCTTGCAGGTCGATGATCCCGGTATTCTTTCCTTTGAGTTTCATCACCTCATCCCGGTATCCGACCGCCATGATTCGTCCGTTCTTGACAGCAATCGCTTCTGCGCTGGGTTGCAGTTCGTTAACCGTGACGATATCTCCGCCCCAGTAAATGGCATCGGCCTTTACTGTAGAGCTTGCATGTACTGGAAACGGAAGGAAGCATGTGGCAATCGCCAGAGAAACGGTCTTGAGCCAGGAGATGGGCGAATTCGTCATATCTTGCAAACCTCCAGAAGAGATATCTGTTTCGGGCACGACGATAATACGGCCCATCGCTGTATGTGAGCAGTAGTGCAGGGGCCGCTTTGCTTAAAAAACTGCCGTTGCGCCTCCGACAATTTGAACGGTAGCTCTGGGTCGGGAATAAGCATTCGCCGAGGCTGAATGCAGCCGTTCGGCGGGAATTCCTGATCAATCGCTGCTCAAGACCGCACAGCCGACCACCTTGGCTCAGATCCCACTGGCCGCAATGGCCGCAAGCGGACGATGGCGACTAATCCCTGAACTGTCTCTGCAGTGGCGTGTAAGGACATCTGTTTTTGCCAGCCACTCCCGTCGATCCGAATAAAACGGTTTGAATAACCCAGCCCGGACTATCAATTTACCGCCGAACTCACCGTCCTGCCGATGGCAGCCCGGTTCACGACACCAAGCTTAGATACCTGCAACAGGCAGGCAGACACTGCCGCTTTATTTTGCAGCTTGTGGGCAATGTTCAGCCACTGGTCCACGATTCCAGGGCCAGCGCCCGCTGACTTCGAGTTCGAGGGTAAAACTGAGGACGGTCCGGATCGCAACGATCACCGCCAGCACGCTGAGGTTCTTCAGCGTAGGCTCGATTGCCACCGTGCCGATGATGTCGGCGATCACCAGAAGCTCCAGCCCGAGCAGGATCGCCCGTCCCAGATCGGCGCGTAAGGCGTGGTAGGCGTGCTGAAAAGTCATCTTGTCCAGCAGGTGTTTTGCGAAGACGCCGGCGGCCAGTAGTGCACCAAACAGGAGGACGGCAACACCGGCAAATTCGATGAAGCGTGCTGAAGAAGTAATGAGGTATTCGAAATTCATTTCAAGATCCGCCTGTGGAGATGCCGCTCGCTCCCCTTGTCATAAGGGCGCTGCGTCGAATTTGGTATTCAGCTGAAAAACTGGACCGTTCTATGCCCGTACTGAAAAATTCTCAAGTATCGGATCGTCAGATAATATTCCGCGGCGACCCAGGCGGAAAACGAAGCATGTTCGAGTTTGTTGAGAGACAGCTTGAGACAGAGGAGAAAGGACCGGGTGATTGGCGCGAGAAGATGGCTGCAAAACGGAAACAACGAAGCCCAGGTAAGCGAGTAGCCGCTTGTCAAAGTGCAAATCCGAAGCGCGGCTGCTGACGATGACCGCCCAGGAAAAGCCGCTGTAGAGTCGGTCCAGAATGCTATTCTCGGGCGCCATTTGGTTGGAGTCGAATGCTATATATAAAGCTATATAAGGAATCGGGGATACTTATGACTGAAATCAAACCACGCTGGGAATGGCGTTCGTTTGGGCGGCACTTCGGTGGGGCAGAAGCAGCACTGGCTCGGCTCACGCCGAGTGGCGTCCAGGAAAGCGACGAGATCTACCTGCTTTCCGGCGCCGGCGGGAACGTGAAGATCCGCGCTACGCTGATGGACATCAAGGTTCTTCGCGAGATCAACGCGGACGGCCTCGAGCAGTGGACGCCGGTAATGAAGGCCAGCTTTCCGCTTCAGGCGGCCGAGACGGCGAAAGTGCTCGAGGCGCTCCGGATACCGATTCCGACGGCCGTCCGCGCCAGCTACACGCTCGAGCAGTTTATCGAGCAGTTTGCTGCGCCGGGCAGAGCAGTGCGCGCGGTGCAGGTGCACAAGCGGCGCACCCGCTACACGGTCGGCGGCTGCATGGCCGAGCTCTCCGAAGTGGTGGCGGACGGCAAGCCCACCCGCACCCTTGCGGTCGAGTCCGAGGATGCGGCCGGAGTGATGCGGGCGGTGCGGGAACTCGGACTGGGCGGCTACACCAACACCAGTTATCCTCGCGGCCTCGCGGCCCTGATCGATGACGAGCCGGAGCGCTACGCCGTGATCGACGCCGGCACCAATTCCATCAAGTTCCACATCGGCGAGCACGACGTCGACGGCAGGTGGCGGACTGTGGTCGACCGCGCCGAGTTGACCCGCCTCGGCGAAGGGCTTGCACAAGGGGGGGTGATCATCGACGCTGCCCTGGAGCGAACCGCCGCAGCGATCGCGGATATGGTCGATGAGGCCAAGCGGCACGGCGTGCGGGCGATCGCCGCCGTCGGCACGGCCGGCCTGCGCATCGCTTCAAACGGCAACGAAATCGTGGATGCGATCCGGGCGCGCACCGGCGTATACATCGAGGTGATCTCAGGCGAAGAGGAGAGCCGGCTGGCCTATGTGGCCGCCAGGGCCGGTCTCGGCCTGAACCAGGGTTCGCTCGTCGTTTTCGACACGGGCGGGGGCAGTTCCCAGTTCACCTTCGGGCACGACGCCGTCGTCGACGAGCGCTTCAGCGTCGATGTCGGTGCGGTGCGCTACACAGAGCGGTTTGGACTCGACCGCGCCGTTTCGCCCGAGGTGCTGCATGAGGCGATGGCGGCGATTTCGGCTGACCTCTCGCGCATCGACGGACGCCCGGTACCCGACGCGCTGGTCGCGATGGGCGGTGCGGTGACCAATATCGCCGCGGTCAAGCATGGGCTTGCCAGCTACGACCCTGCGGTGGTCCAGGGCAGCGTCCTCGACCGCGCCGAGCTTGACCGCCAGATCGAGCTTTACCGATCGCTGGACGCCGACGCCCGCCGCACCATCGTCGGCCTGCAGCCGAAGCGGGCGGAAGTCATCCTCGCCGGCGCCTGCATCGTCCGCACGGTAATGGAGAAACTGGGCAAGGATAGCTTTACCGTGAGCGACCGCGGCCTGCGTCACGGCGTGCTGGCCGAGCGTTTCGAAGACTGAAGGGCATGGCGCCTGTTGAAAATGGCCCCGTCGAACAAGATGAATTTTTTGTTTTTTGCAGAGAAAGAGACCTAGATCATGGTTACCAAGACAGCCACAAGAACCGCAAAACCTGCAACGAGTGCAAAGCCCGTCAAGACAGCGAAGCCCGCAGCGACGCCGAAGAAGGCGCTGACGCCTCGGAGGGCGGCGAAGCGCGCTCGACCCGCACTGGCGAAACCCTTTACGAGTCAGGAAATCGCCGAAATCTTCAAGCTCGTGAAAGGGGCGACCAGCGTTGAACTGAAGTTGTCGGTTCCCCTCAGCGGCCAGCGCGCGACGATCAAGAGCATCGGACTCGACCCGGTCGAGGCGCAGCCACGGGAGGCCTTCTTCTTCGATACGCCCGACCTGGCTTTGAACAAGGCCGGCGTGGTCGTCCGGGCCCGGCGTATCCAGGGTGGCGACGCGGATACGGTCATCAAGTTGCGCCCCGTGGATCCGTCCGCCATCGACCCGGACCTTCGCCGCTCGGCGGCTTTCAAGATCGAGGTGGATGCGATGCCGGGCGGATATGTATGCTCGGCTTCATTCAAGGGCGTGTGCAGCGGCCAGGAGGTGCTCGACGTGACCACGGGGGCGATGTCGCTGCGCAAGCTGTTCTCCAAGGAGCAGCGCGCCTTCTATGACGCGCACGCGCCGGCGGGCATCACGATGGACAAGCTGGTCATCCTCGGCCCCACCTTCCTGCTCAAGGCCAGGCACCAGCCGAAGGCGAGGGACTTCGATCGCGCCATCGTCATCGAAATGTGGCTCTATCCCGATGGTTCGCGCGTCATGGAAGTTTCCACCAAGTGCCTGCCGAAAGAAGCCTTCCAGGTCGCCGCCGATTTCAAGGCCTACCTCACCAGCAAGGGCATCGAGCTCGGTGCTGACCAGTCCGCGAAAACCAAGACCTCGCTGGAGTTCTTCAGCGCCAGACTCGGGGAGCAAGGGCAGGCCGGTTGATCCATCTTGCAAGGGCCGGGCGAAGTCCGAAATTCGGTCCGGCTTCATAAGGCTCAAGGGTCGGGTCAATGCCCAAAATTGGCAGGAACATTAATGGCTGTCAAAGTATTGGAAGGTGTATGAAGTCACCCACTTCCCCATCCAGCGTCCGGGTGTTGCAGGATGCGGAGGATTTTTCGCTCGTCCTTGGCGGTCCGCTGTTCCAACTCCTGCGGCGGGCGCGCCTCTCCGACGACGCGATGATGCTGGTGCGCCGGCGCATCATCGCGATCGCGTTCCTGGCCTGGTTGCCGCTCCTGCTGCTCTCCGCCCTGGAGGGGCGGGCCTTGGGCGGCAGCGCGGCAGTACCCTTTCTGCTGGACGTGGAAGTGCACATCAGATTCCTGGTGGCGCTTCCCCTGTTGGTCATTGCCGAACTCGTGGTGCATCAGCGGATGCGTCCCATCGTGCAGACCTTCCTCGACCGGAATTTGATTCCCGAGGACGCCATGGACCGATTCGACGCGGCCATCAGGTCGGCGTTTCGTCTGCGTAACTCGGTGCTCGTCGAGATACTGCTGATCGCCGTCGTTTATGGAGTCGGCGTCCTGATCATCTGGCGCCAATTCACGGCGCTCGACGCGTCCACCTGGTACGCAACCCCGTCCAGTGGGGGCTCGGATCTTTCGCTCGCCGGGATGTGGTATGGCTACGTGAGTCTGCCGATCTTCCAATTCCTGTTGATTCGCTGGTATTTCCGAATAGTCATCTGGGCGCGGTTTCTCTGGCAGGTATCACGCATCGAGCTGCGTCTGGTTCCCACGCACCCGGATCGCCTCGGCGGTCTCGGGTTCCTTGCCGGGACGGTCTATGCGTTCACCGTGCTCGCCGTGGCGCACGGCGCTATGCTCGCCGGCCAGCTTGCCAACCGCATCTTCTTCCTTGGTGCCTCATTGCTCGATTACAAGATCGAAATCGGCCTGCTGGTTGTCTATGTGCTGTGCCTGGTGTTTGGCCCGTTGCTGGTGTTCGCGCCTCGGCTCGCCCAGGTCAAGCGGCTGGGTCTTCGCGAATACGGCAAGCTGGCGGAGCGCTACGTGCGCGAGTTCGATACCAAATGGCTGCGCGGTGGCGCACCTGCCGACGAGCCCCTGGTGGGCAGCGGCGATGTCCAGTCGCTTGCCGACCTGAACAACAGCTTCGAGGTGGTGCGCACCATGCACATGGCGCCTGTCACCAGGGATGCGGTCTTTCGACTCGCGGCCGCGGTACTCTTGCCGGTCGTGCCGCTGGCGCTGACCATCATGCCGCTGGAAGATCTGGTCAAACAGCTGTTTGGCATATTGTTCTAGAAAATTTTCAAGATGAACTGGCTGCTGCTTCCTGTCCCCGTGGCCCTCGCCTTTTTCTTCGTGCCGGCCACGCTGCCGCGCTCAGCGCGGCAGCGGCGGCTGTCTTACGGCATCCCGGCAGGCAATGCGGCAGCCGAAACTCTTGCCTGACTTCCCGTCGGGTGAGCGGGCCTAAGAAACAGGAGGGTCTATTCCAACGAGACCCCACTTCAGGGCCTGCGGTCTTCCCAGTCTTCCCATTCCACCTCGTGGGAATCGAGATAGCCGCTGACAGCCGAACCCACGGTCGGGAAAAAGGTTTCCTCGCCCAGACGCGCAAACAGCCCGAATCGCTTCAGCTTGTCCTTGACCGGATCCTTCATCTCGGCAAAGCACAGTTCGATGCCGGAGGCATGCAGGGTTTCGTCCAGTTCGGCCAGCATGTCGGCGGCGGTGACGTCGACGCTGGTAACAGGTTCCGCCGCCACGACCAGCCAGCGCACCGGGGTGGGTGAATCATTGACTGCGTCCAGCACGCGGTCACGGAACAGTTCGGCATTGGCGAAGAACAGGGGCGCGTCCCAGCGGAACAGGACCAGACCGGGAATCTGGCGGGCGTCCGGATAACGCTTGATGTCGTGATAACCCTTGACGCCTTCGGCGCGACCGAGAACGGCGGAGTGCGGACGCCAGGCGTCCCACAGGAACTCGATCACGGCGATCAGGATCGCCAGGCCGATGCCGGGAATCGCACCCAGCACCACGACGCCGACGGTGCAGACGATCGACAGCCAGAATTCCCAGCGCTGGATGCGCCAGATACGCCGCAGGTCGGCGAATTCGAACAGTCCGATCGCCGCCGCGATGACGACTGCGGCGAGTGCGCTGGTGGGGAGGTTCTGCAGCAGGTCGGGCGCCACCACCAGTAGCAGCGCGACCGCGAGCGCGCCCACTACGCCGGTCAGCTGGGTTTTCGAGCCCGCCGACTCGGCCACCGGGGTGCGTGAAGAACTGCTGCTGATGGCAAAGCCCTGAAAGAATCCGGCTGCGAGGTTGGCAGCACCGAGGCCCACCATCTCCTGATTGGGATCGACATGGGTACGGGTGCGCGCCGCGTAGACGCGCGACAGCACGCTGGTGTCGGCGAACGAGACCAGGGCGACGGCGAGTCCGCCGATCACGACGGGCCCGATATCGGCATAGGTGATCCATGGGATGGCGAACGCGGGCAGGCCCTGCGGCAGGGAGCCGAGCACCGATATGTTCGAGCGCTCGCCGAGGTCGAGCATGCCGACCACGACGGTCGCTGCGATCACCGCGATCAGGATGCCCGGAAAGCGCTTGTTGCCCTTGAGCAGCAGGATCACCGCCAGGGTGCCGGCGCCAACCGCGAATGCCGCCCAGTTGGCCTTGCCGTCCAGCAGCGAGGTGGCGATCGACCACAGGTCCCTGACGGGGCCGGCGTTCTCGATCGAGAAGCCGAACAGCTTGGGCAACTGGCTGATCAGCACGGCGAGCGCGATGCCGTTCATGTAGCCGTAGCGGATCGGCTTGGACAGCAGTTCGGTGATGAAACCCAGACGCGCCAGCCCGGCCAGGATGCATACCGCGCCCGATACGATTGCCATCATGCTGGCCAGGGCGATGGCGCGCATCGGGTCACCGCCGGACTGCTGCACCACCACGGCGAGGATGACTGCCGCCAGGGAGGAGTCGGGTCCCAGCACCAGGATGCGGCTGGGGCCGAACAGCGCATAGGCCAGCAGCGGGATGATGGTCGCGTACAGGCCATAGATGCCCGGCACCCCCGACGCCACCGCGTAGGCGATGCCGACCGGCACCAGCATCGTCGTCAGCACCAACCCGGCGACGATATCGTGGCGCAGCCAGGCTGCCTCGTAGCTGCGCAGTGTTTGCAGGCCCGGCATCCAGCGTATCCAGCCGGCCTGGTCGGCGCCTCGTGCGGGACGGGGGACGCGGCCGGGTTCGGTGTTGGTTGGGGGAGTGTCGGAGCCGCTCATGGGATTGGGTCTGATCGTGTGACAGAATTCAATACACACTCCGCGGTCAAGTCGGACACCAGGACAGCGGCAAATGCAATGACATTCTCATGCTAGCTCAATGTACCAGGGTTGTTTTGGCGCCGGGACCAAAGTCTAATTGTTTGCGGCCCGGCGGGGTGTAAGTTAGCGTTGTCGCGAATTACCCATGCCGAGGCAGCCATGGTGATGGAGATGAATCTGCGATAGGGCGGCGGCTGGCAGCCCGAGCGTGCAGGATGCCGACAGCGAAGAACGACAAGAACGACTGAAAGGGAGCACAGCATGGATGCGACAGATCACCGCCAGGACCGGCAGCTCAAGACCTTTATCGCCGACCTGATCCCCGGCTTGACGACCTCGGCCGTGGTCGTGCCTAAGGCGCTCGCCTACGCGACCATCGCACAACTGCCGGTGCAGGCCGGCCTGTTCGCGGCGCTGGTGCCGATGGCCGTCTACGCTGCACTCGGCTCGTCGCGCCTGCTCTCCGTCAGCACCACCACGCCGATCGCGATCCTGTGCGCGACCGCCATCGGCGAAGCGCTGCGCAACAACCCGGGACTCGATCCGCTGACCGCGGCAGCGACGCTTTCCATCCTGGTCGGCCTGATGCTCATCGCCGCGCGCGTCCTGCGCATGGGTTTCCTCGCCAATTTCATCTCGGAGCCGGTGTTGACCGGGTTCAAGGCCGGGGTGGGCTTCGTCATCGTCGTCGACCAGTTGCCCAAGCTGCTCGGCATCCATTTCCACAAGGAGGGCTTTTTCCGCGACGTGGGCTCGATCGTCGGGCACCTTCCGGAACTCTCCTGGCCCACCCTCACCGTTGCATTGGGAACCCTTGCGGTCATCTTCTTCGCCAAGCGCTTCATGCCCAAATCGCCGGCGCCGCTGCTCGCCGTGGCCGTGGGCATCGCCGCCTCGGCCATCGTCGGACTGGAAGCGGCAGGCGTGAGCGTGGTGGGTTCAATCCAGGGCGGCTTTCCGGTGCCCCAGTTGCCTCAGCCTTTCCTGTTCGAGGCGATGTGGCCGGCGGCGGCCGGCATCGCGCTGATCTCCTTCACCGAGTCGATTGCGGCGGGGCGCGCTTTCGTGCGGCCGACCGATCCGCCGCTCGATGCCAATCGCGACCTCTTCGCCCTCGGTGCCGCCAATGCCGCGGGCGCGTTCATCGGCTCGATGCCCGCCGGCGGCGGCACCTCGCAGACGGCGGTGGCCCTCAAGGCCGGCGCACAAACGCAGGCTGCTTCGCTGGTGGTCGCGGCGGCGGCCTTCGCGACGCTGCTGTTCCTCGCACCGCTGATTGAACTCATGCCACATGCCACGCTGGCGGCGGTGGTCATCGCCTACTCGATCGGCCTGATCAGTCCGAAGGAGATGGTGGCCATCCGCCGCGTGCGCACCATGGAATTCCGCTGGGCCCTGGTCGCCTGCCTCGGGGTGATGGTGCTGGGTACCTTGAAGGGCATCGTGGTCGCGATCGTGCTCTCGCTGGTGGGGCTCATGTATCTCGGATACGACCCCAAGGTCTACGAGATCCGGCGCAAGCCCGGCACCAATGTGTTCCGGCCGCGTTCGCCCGACCATCCTGAAGACGAGATCCCCCCGGGCCTGCTTATTGCCCGTCCCGAGGGCCGCATCTACTTCGGCAATGCCGCGAACGTCAGCACAAAAATGCTTGCCCTGGCCAAGCTTGCCAAGCCGCAGGTCGTCGTCCTCGACTGTTCCGCGATTCCGGACTTCGAATACACCGCGCTGAAGATGCTGGTCGAGGCAGAGGAAAAGCAGCGTGAACATGGCGTCGAGCTATGGCTTGCCGCGCTAAGCCCCGAGGCGCTGGAGCTCGTGCGGCGCACCCCGCTGGCCGAGCGGCTGGGGCACGAGCGGATGTTCTTCACGGTGGAGGAGGCGGCCGCTGCGTTCGAGGCACGGAAAGACACCATTAGCGGAGTGTCCCAATGAGTGTCCTGCAGCAGATCGAGGAGAAGGCGCGCGAGCCCTTGCTCAACCCGGTGGACCGTGTGTCGGAGTTGATCTTCGGCCTTTTCATGGCGCTGACCTTCGTCGGCGTCGTGTCCATGGCCACCTCGGAACGCCAGGAGATCGAGACCATGCTGGCCGCGGCGCTGGGCTGCAACATCGCCTGGGGTCTGGTCGATGCCGTCATGTATCTGGTACGCACCATCACCGAGCGTGGACGGATGTTCACGCTGGTGCGCTCGATTCGCGCCGCGGATGCCGAGACCGGCCGCAGGCTGCTGCGAGACGCACTGGCGTCGGCGCCGGCCGCCAGGCTGATTTCCACGACCGAGATCGAAGCCATGCACGGACGCCTGCTGGCTCTGACCGACCTGCCTGCACGTCCCCGGCTGCAACGCGACGACCTCCTCGCCGCCCTGGGCATATTCGTCATCGTGGTGGCGTCGACCTTCCCCGTCGCGCTGCCCTTCGTCTTTCTCGACGATCCCGCCGCCGCGCTGTTCATCTCCCGCGTCACCGCCGTGGCGATGCTGTTCATGGCCGGCCTCGCGCTGGGCCGCTACGCCGGCTATGGCAGCTGGAAGACGGGCGCGATGATGGCGGTCCTCGGGGTGGTGGTGGTGGCTGCGGTCGTCGCCCTCGGCGGATGAAGCCCCTCATCCGACCCCTGGCCGGTTTGTGCGCCTTGGCGATTGCGGCAGCAGCTTTTGCCGCGGGAGAGGGCGAAGCACCGGCCTGGGAATTTTCACTGACCGCCTATCCCACTTTCGTGCGCGATGGCGACGACTACACGTCGGCGATCGCGATTGCCGAGCGCGGTGCGCTCCATCTCGAAGCGCGCTACAGCTACGAGGCGGAAAACGCGCGTTCGGCTTTCGTCGGCTGGACCTTTTCCGGCGGCGATACGTTGACCTGGGAAATCACGCCGCTGATTGGCGGCGTGTGGGGGCCGCTCGATGCCATTGTCCCGGGGGTGGAACTCAGCCTCGGCCATGGGCGCTTCGACTTCTATCTGGAGGGCGAATATGTCGACGACGGTGACGAACCCTACACCTACGCCTGGAGCGAGCTCGGGTTTGCGCCGCAGGACTGGCTGCGCATCGGCATCGCCGCGCAGCGGACCAACGTCTACGGCGAGGAACGCGAGATCCAGCGCGGGCCGTTCGCGCAGTTCAGCTGGGACCGCTTCACGGTCGGCGGATTCTGGTTCAACCCCGGAGAAGACGAGCAGGTCGTGGTCACGTCGTTCGGCGTCAGTTTCTAGGCCAGCGGCAAACGCCTGCTGCCGTCGGGGCCAAGCGATACCTGTGCCACAAGCTCTACGTCGACGGAGTGGGTTCGCCCCGTTCGGCGTCGCGCTTGAGGATTTCCCCGACCGCCTCCTGCAGGCTCACGAAGATGTTTTCCCTGCCGATCTTTTCGCCCAACCGCAGCGGTTCGCCGTACTTGCGCATGTACAGCTTGGGGCGTGCGATCACCAGCTGCACGTCGCGAGCCCGCAATTGGGAATTGATTTCTTCGATCGCGCAGGCACCGGTGCTGTCGAGCTGGGTCATGGCCTCGGTGCTGAGCACGAACCAGCGCGGCTGCGGTGTGGTCGTGTCGACCAGTTCCAGGATGCGTGACTTGAAGTAGTCGGCGTTGAAGAACAGCAGCGGTCCCTCGAAGCGGTAGAGAATCACCCCGGGAAGCGGCTTGGCCTCGGGCGAGATGCTGAGATCG
>Ga0209079_10000655_pt1 | contig 13649 bp, 12 predicted proteins | sample PPLLaktember2015_2_FD_187259 | JGI IMG/M metagenome (GOLD analysis project Ga0209079, IMG submission 187259) | Freshwater sediment microbial communities from Prairie Pothole Lake near Jamestown, North Dakota, USA - PPLs Lake P7 Core (6) Depth... | ecosystem: Environmental > Aquatic > Freshwater... | reverse complement strand
GATGTTGAAACGGCCCGCAACAGCGGAGGTCACACGGAACTGCATCCGCGCAGGAAGCGCCGTCAGAAGCCCGGACGACACCGGAGTGTTCAGCGCAGTCAACGTGAACGTGCCATAGACGACATTGTCGTCCCCAACAAGATCAACCGTCGCAGCAGGAAGCTCGGTCAGCGTGGCAACGAAGTTCGCCACAGGCGTGATCAAGGACTTGAGCTGCGACTCCAAGAGTTCTGGCGCTCGATTGGAGTTCTCGATGAAGTTGGACATCGAAGTTCCTCAGATACCCCTACCGTCTTGAGGACGAGTCCGCCGAGTCGGTCGGTAGGGAAGTTGGTCTCGGGCTAGCCCGAGCCTAGCACACTCAGCTCCCTTGGTCAAGGTCTGCGTACGCAAACAGCCACCCTGCCAGTCGCCCCTTCGCAATCGGCTTTCCAGCCTTCATCGACCGCACCAGCATGGGGTAGGCGACACCCAACTCTTTACCCGCAGCAGAGACACCTACAAAGTCCCGGCGCGTTCCATCCGGGAGGATGGCGTAGATCGGGCGGCGCATCTTGTCCTTGGACTCTTCGGTGTGGCTCTTCCCGAGCCAGTGCTGGTTTCCCAAGGTGCGCTGCCGGATGGCTTCGCGCTCAGCTTCCGTGCGCTTGTACCCTAAGGCGTTGGTGTTCCCTTTCAAGGACTCCGACATCTTCCTCCGAGTCTCCTCGGAAGGTATAAACGCGCCTCCGCGACCTTCTGCTACGGCCTGCTGAACTTTGGCGCTTATTTTTTCCTTGGTCTCATCTGAGTGAACTTTGCCAAGCCTGGGATGGTTGTTTGGGTCTTCTGCGTAAAAAGCCTTGAGGGTGGCAGAAATAGCTGCTTTTTGAGCCTCTTTTATTGGCACTTGATACTTTGGGTTGCTTTCACCAAATCGCCCCCGCATAGGGGCATCAGGTGATCGCCCGGCGTTGTAGCAGTACGGCTTACCAAAATGCTCTGTAAGCCAACGCTCTTCAGCTTCCCAAAGTTTGGCGGCATCCTCAATCACTTCTTGAACTTCAAACTTGAAGCAATCCTCTCCATACTTGTTCCAAGACGCCTGGAGATGACGGCAATGATGCGCCCCCTTGCGCAGTTTTGCCCTGTGGTTGCGAAACCTCTCGCGTGTGTTGGTGGTGCTTCCAACGTAAAACTTGCCGTTTACAACGTTGCGGATCTTGTAGATAACTGGCTCTTTCATGGGACTCTCCGTTACAGAACTCAAGAGTCGTAATGATAAGCCCACCACACGACGTGTGTCAAGCAGACATGAAAAAGCCCGCCGGAGCGGGCTTTGGTGTTGCTAAGTCCTTGATTTACAAGGATTTTGCTCAGCTTGCGCCAGGGGAACCGAACATTCCCAAGGGATCAGAACACCCGAAAGAAAATCTTTCGCGGGCCTTGTACCGGCTGTTGCCGGTGTCGAAGTCCGCATCCATCGAGGTTGCCAGGGGCACCCGCACGAAGTGCTTCAGACCGTTGGGAACGTCGGTCTTCAGGAACCACGCGTTGGTGTCGGTCAGGAAGTGGTTGACCGTGTAGCCCTCGGGGATCGAGCCGTTGTTCTTCAGCGCGTTGATGTCGTTGTCGGTGGTGCCCACACGGAGGTTGGTCTCCAGCAGACGGGTCGCGACGAACATCAGGTTCGGAGGAACGATCAGCTTCCGGGGCTTGGCGGCGATCAGCAGGCCACGCTCATCAGTCCAGCCAGCGATCTGGATGACGGCGTTTTCCAGGGAGGTCTCGTTGAGGTCCGAGGCCACCGTGGGGCGGTTGCTGTTGGTGCCGCCGGAAACCAGCGGGTGAGCCGTCGAGAACAGCGGCTGGCCGTCACCAAAGGTGAAAGCCGCGTTGAAGCCGTTGTTCAGGATGGACGCCGCCTTCACCTGCTTGGTGTAGGACATCGCCCGGGCCAGAGCCTTGGTGTACCGCGCCGACAGACTGTCGTACAGGTTGTCTTCCATCGCCTCTTCGGTGATGGAGAAGCCCATTGCGATGGTCTCGTGGTTGTAACGAGCGGTCCAGGCTTCCTGCGCATTGTCGTACGCGATGGCTTGGCCTTCGTTCTTCACCGGAGCGGCGCTGAAGCCGGAGAGCTTGGTCTCCTCTTCAAACGAGCGGTCGGAGGTCTCCGTTTCGTAGATCTCCTTGTGCTCTTCGCCGTAGCGCTTGTACTCCAGACCGAACAGAGCGTTCAGACCGGGGAGCAGTTCCTTGAGAAGCTGTGCGCGAGAAATTGCCATGATGAGGTCTCCTTAGACGCCAGCGGCCAGCAGATACGAGTGGTAACCGAAGTTCCACCCAACGATGACTTCGGGGTAGCCGATGAAGCTGACCGAGGCCCCAGACGACGCCGTGACGCTGGCGCTGACCGTGATGGTCGAGGTGGAGGTGACCACGCCCGTGACCGTCAGGTTGCTACCCGGCGAACCAGCGGTGGTACCGCTGATGCCCGCGATGACGCACTGCATACCCGGGACGATGCCCGTGGTGGACGAGACCGTGAAGGTCGTGGCACCGGAAGGCGACGAGGACAGCGCGGTCTGCACCGTGACCGCCGTCTCGGGGACCAACTGGATCACGCGCAGGCAAGGCGAGGTGCCCGCACCCGTGCCGACCGTCTGGCGGATGTTGCCAGCCACCGACGAAGCCACCGTGGGGTTGCCCCCCGAGACACCAGCCAGCGAGTTGCCGGTTGCCGTCGAGCCGCCGTTGCCAGCGATCAGGAAGGCGTTGGTGCCCAGGAACGACGGCGACATGTAGCCGACGGTCGTGCCGGTGTTCAGTTGCGTGTTGGCCGAACCTTGCGCCTGCGCCACCACAACGGCCTTGAACAGGGCGTTGGGATCGTCCAGAACGTAGGCCACGGCGTCCGGGGCGTTGGTGCTCGCCGGGTAGTACTGCTGCCGCACCTTGCCGAAGATCGGGCCAGACCCGGTGCTGTATTCGCAGCCCAGGAAGACGCCGACGATGTCACCCGCAGCGGCAGCGGACTGCGTGTCCGCGTTGTACGGGGTGATGATGGAGTTGCCGTTGGACAGGCCGACGGCGTCACCGTTGAAGATGTTGGTGGCGTAGCCTTGGCCGATGGGGATCATCCGGGTGGAACCCGCGAACGGGATACCGCCCTTCAGATTGACCGGCTGAAGGCCGTATGGCTTGTCAATCGAGGGGTAGGACATGAAAGACTCCTTGTTTACTGGCCGCGTCCGAACGAGACCTCAGAACGACGCTGTTTGAACAGAGGCATACGGGGATCGTTCTCGCGCATGAAGGTGTTGTCCACGGACTCCATCTGACCAGACGCCTGACCCTGGTAGAAAGCATTCCGTTGATCAACGAGTTCTTTGGGGGTTCGACAGAGGATGAGGCCACCGATCTCCAGGGAGCCCGGGATCCGCGATTGCGGGTCGCACAGGTGCTGAAGCTCAGGATGGTCTGCAACCTTGGCAGGCTCCCAGCCTTCACGGAACTTGGAGGTGATGTTCCGGGGATCGGCGGTCCCCAGAGTGCTGACGCGAACCCACCGATATACGTACCCGGGAACCGGGGTCACTTCCGGGAGCAGTTCAGCAGGCTTCCAGGTCATGGGGCGCTCTGCTTTGGCGCGAGTTTCAGCTTCGCGGGGGGTTCGTTGGTCAGCCATTTTGTTTCCTCATCTGTTCCGCAACAGCCCGAGCGTACTGCTCAGGCGTAAGTCCTAGCCGCTTGGCTAGCGTTACCTGGGTCTGCGTCAGCACGATCTTTTTGGGCGCTGTGCTGCGCGTTGCCGGGGCAACTACGGATGACTTCTTCTTCTCCTGGGTAAACGCTACAGGAAAAGTAGATTTCATCTCAGAGTCGATACGATTGAAGTACTCGTCGCTTCCGACGGGCACCCCTTCTCGCTCAAGTTCTCTGTGAATCTCCATCGCCACAGCCGACATTCGGAGATTTGACCCAAACCACGGATTGGCTTCTTGCCACGCTCGCGTTTTTGGGTCAACTTGTGGCGTCGGCGGCGTTTGTACAACATTTTCCGGCGTTTGTACAGGGGTGGGTTCGGGCGGACGGAATGCCGCCAGTTTTTCCGCCTTCAGCTTGACTGAGAAAAGCTCTTCCTGGGCAGCAAGAACTGCCTTGGCATCGCCTTCTTCATAAGCCTTTTCATACTTCTTCCGGGCCGCGTCCAGTTCGCCTTCGACGGCTTTTTTGGCCTGTTCGATGGCTACTTGCCGGCTTTGTCCTGCCGACTTCTGGAGCTTTTGGTTCTCTTCCAGAAGCCTTTGGGTGAGACGCAGTGCCTCTTCCCGCTCTCGCAGCGCCGATTCTTTTGCCCGGCGCTCCTCGTGGTAACCCTTGGAGAAGTGTTGGATGCGCTGCTTGACCCCCTCGGAGTATTTCGCCAACTCGTCGTCAGTGACATCCGCAGGCGCCTCCTTCATTAGAGGCCGGTTCTTATCCTGCTCCGGGGTGTCGTCCACCACCTCGATCTCTGCGTCACCTTCGATCTCGAAATCAACCTTCTTGTCGTCAGCGACCACCTGAACTTCGTCAGGGAACTTGAACTCTTCTTTGTCCATGGTTATGCCCTCTGAATGCCACGCGGGTCTTGAACGACGGCTTCAACGCTGTCGTCATTGATGATTCGGAACTCTTGTCCGTGGATCTTGATCCGAGTGCCGCTGTTCGGACGGACAAGAATGAAGTCGCCCACCTTGCAGGAGGGGCCGGAGGGGAACCGAATGGGGTCTTTGTAGCAGTCCGGACCCATCTTCATGACGAACAGCACCGGGGACAGAACCTCCTCGAAGTGCATCGTCTGACCGGCCTTCAGAAGGCCACTTTCATAGGACTCTTCGGACTTTGGCAGGACGCAGAGGATGTGATACGTCCTTGGATCGGGCACCTGACGGGCCTTTTCCTCTGGTGTTTGGGGTAGAACGGTTTCGCACTGCCCGTCGGACAGGAGTAGTTCACTCATCTTCAAGCCTTTTAAGTCGGTCTACGAGGTCAATGATGTAAACATGAGCCTGCGATAGACCTCGGATCTCGCCGGTCATGGACTTGTACTCAGAAAAGTCCCGTGCGCCGCCGGAGATGAGGGCTTGGGCGATTTGCTCGCGCCTGTCTTCAATCTCTTTTAGCACCACGGAGAACGCAGTGGTTGCCATAAAGCTCCTTTCGGAGGTTTCAAAATGTCCGAAATGCCGTTTTTGGACGTTTCGGACTGATTTCAGTCATTACTGGGTGGGTTTTGACGGTTGCTTCTGCTGAGACGGGCGAACCATGGTCTTGACAAGGTCCGTCCGCAGCTTTTTGTCCGTCTGGGCGGCTTGTGACCGCAGTCTGGACTGTTCCTTGAGCATTTCAGCCTTGATTCGCTCTTGCTCAAGGGCGATTTTCTGTTGGGCAATCTGGAAATCTCGCTGACTATCGGCCTCCTTTCGCTGCAGTTCTTGTGCCCGAAGCTGAAGTTCTGCCTGTTGAAGCTGCAATTCAGGGTTTTGTGCCTGTTGTTGAGCTTGTTGTTGGGCAAACATGGCTTGGTTCTGCACCATCGTCCTCTGTGCTGCCGCCGCGATAAGAGGAGCAAGTGCCTTTTCATCCTCTGGGGCGATGGGGGCGTTGTTTTCCTCGTCCAACTCTGGAAGAGTCACACCCAACTGCATCTCTACCTGGGCCCGGTAGGCAAACGCCGCATGTTCTGCCATGTGAGCCATTAGCGAAGCCATCATTTGCTGAGACATGGGGTTCTGACCCAGGATCGCAGCGATGTTCGGGTCTTGCATGAATGCCTGATGGGTAGCCATGTGGGCCTGATGATCCTGGTATGCAAACGCCTTGACGGGCTGCATACGAAGGACGGCCATGTTCTCCGACACCGGATCCCTTGGCTTTTGATCATCGGAGGTCGGAACCAGCTTTTCTGCATCCTTGATCCCCAAAACCTCCAACATCTGCCTGTGGAGCTTTGGAAGGTCATAGATCTGAGGGGCACCTTGGGCCAGTTGGAGGGCCGCTTGGTACTGCATGATCCGCTGAGCCATGGTGGCCGCATTGGGATCACTGACCGGGATCACCTCCACCATGTCGTAGTCGGACTGTTTCAACGACCTGTTCCCACCCTCTGGGACATAGGAATACGCCGGAGACATGAAGTCCCTGATGATCTTCTTCAGGAGCTTGAACTCCATCCGAAGACTTGCGTGGACCCGGGCCTGGACGGCACTCATGGTTTTGAGTTGCCGCTCCAGGATAGCCAGGGTGGTCCCCACGGGCGCCTGAGCGGACATATCACTGACCTTCAGATCAGCGATGGCCGCGAGTCTTCGCCCGTCTTCCGTGATCCGATCCAAGAGAGACGCCAGAACTTGGCTGGGCTCCTTGTACGGAAGGGGCATGATGTTCTCTTTGACAGTACCAGAAGGAACATCAACATCCCGGAACTCTCCAGGGGCAATCGGGGTGTCGTCTCCCTTGATTCTCAAACCCCGGGCCTTCAGGCCCCCAGGGAGGTTGCTCAAGGTTCCCGCATCTACCAGTTGCCTGATAAGGGAAGTGCCTGCTCGCGCATATCCACCGATCAGATGGATATACCCTAACCCATAGGCACCAAACCCGGGGATGTAGGTGTACTGGACGAAGTGCTGACGCTTCTGATTTTTCTCGTCATCCTCTTCCCAGTTCCGCCGGATGGACAGAACGGTGTTGTTGCCCTTCTCAATGGTTACCACATATGGGAGGGCAACGTCCTCTTCATATCCCGGGAGATCCAGATCGGCATGGATCTCAAAGATCCGATACCGATCATCATCCTGGAGACTGAAACCTTGCTCCTCTGCTTTCTTCTTCTCGATGTCCGTGAAGAACTGCGCGGGCTCTCCCAACTCCACATCCCGGTAGAACCCGCTGACTTGTAGCTTACGAATCTCATTCTTCGTCTTACGCATCACATGAGTGACGCGCTCTGCCGTGTAAACGTTAGATGCGCCGTAGGGAATGATGAGATCTTCCGCCGGGACAAAGGGAGCGGCAGGGAGTGCCGTGTTGTCATCCGGGTAGATCTTCTTGAATGCCGCACCTGACAGGCCCAGGGAATACAGCATCCGCTCATGCTCGGACCTGTAGTCAACCATCTTCTCGGTCAGGGTGACGTTCATATCCTCCCGGACACGATCAGCCACCTCTTCCTTGACTCTGGTGATCTCCCCAATAATCTGAGTCTTAACCGGCCCTTGAGCAGGGAAGGTCTCCACAATCATTTCTGACTGGAACCTGACAGCAGCTTCTGTCAAAAGAGGAGAGAACACCCCACAAGCCCCAGACCACGGCTCCGTCCTCTCTTCATACTTCATCCCCAAGACCTCCAGACCCTTGATGTACATCTCGGTCCAGTCTTTGCGGGAGTTGATGTCCGCGTCTACAAGCTCCACAAGTTCAGAGGCAAGAGAACTCAGTGCCCCCTCATCCATGAACTCTGCGAGGTTCGCCTCAAACTCTTCTGCGGCCTCCTCCTCCGGCTCAAGGACAACCTCCAGACCATCCACGCCAACTGTTACCCGATCCGGGTTCTCAATCTCAATCTCCATGACGGGCTCAGAAACCACCGGGCGATCAGCAGGCACCATCGCCCGGTCAATGTTTGTTGCCATGTCTTGTCCTTGTAAACGCATCAATAATAACTGACTGGCCGTCTGTAAGCCATCTCATCAGGCTCATCCGAAGCGATGGAGATGAAGCCTCCCTTGCGGAACCTCATCAATGCCTGAGAGGCAGAGTCAGTCAAGTCATCATGCTCCCCATAAGGGAACTCTGCCATCTCTTCAGAAACCTCCTCCGCCCACCTCCGGTCAGGTCTCCAAACCATCCCGGAGGCAAACAGATCCACCACGGCATTCACCCGGGAGATCTTGTCCTGCCCTTTGTAGGGGGTGTATTCAGAGACCGGAACCCCGGCTTTACGAAGCTCATACACCAAAGGAGCGCCAGCGGCCCTCTTTTCGATGATCGTCGTGTCAGGGCTCCATTCCCTGTAAAGCTCCACAGCCTTCCTCTTCAGGTCCGGGAACTCCATTCGCTGTTTCAACGCATCCAGAAGGATGATGTTGGGAACCATGTTCCCATGCCTATCCTCCCGGTCAAACACCCCCCAGGTGGTGCATGCCGAGTAGTCAGCCCTGTTGGATGTCTCAAAAGCGGTGTCCCAAGACTGGATGATGTACTGACACGGCGGAGGGCTCTCCCCCTCCCATATCTTCCAGTACTCTCGTTTAACTATCGCCCCCTCTTCCGAGGTCGGGTTCTGCTGGTACTGAGCCTCCCACTTGGCTACAGGGATCTCAGCCTTGATCGACTCCAACTCCTCCTTCTTCCAGAACCCAGGCCACAAGGGAGTTCCAGAAGGAAGAATGGCCGGGAACTCGATGATTTCCCAGTCATCCGTGCCATCTTTTGAAGAGTTCTTCAAGATCTGCCCGGTCAAATCCTTCTTGGACCACCGGGTCATCACAACAATGATCGCCCCCCCAGGCTGTAAACGCTGTCTCGGACCAGAGGTGTACCACTCATACACAGCGTCATACACAGCAGGGTTCCCCTGCTTCGCCTCCTGCTCGCTATGAGGATCGTCAATGATCAACAGATCCGCACCCTTACCCGTCACCGCCCCACCCACACCAATAGCGAAGTAGTCCCCGCCCTTGTCTGTGTTCCATCTCCCAGCAGCCTTCGAGTCACTGGAAAGCTGAGTCCCAAAGACCCTCTTGTAATCCTCCGACGAAACAAGGTTGCGAACCTTCCGGCCAAAGCCCACAGCCAACTCTGCGGTGTGTGCCGTCTGAATGATCTTCTTCTCCGGGAACTTCCCAAGAAACCACGCCGGCAAAAGATACGAAGCAAACTCAGACTTCGTGTGTCTCGGAGGCATATTGATGATCAGCCTCTTCAACTCCCCATTAGCCACCCTCTCAAAAGCATCAGCCATGATCTGATGATGCTTCCCAGAGATAAACACCGGCCACATCTGCTTGACAAAGAACAAGAAGCTCTCCCGGCACCTCTGTACCCTGTCCATCTCCAAAAGAGCCTTGATCTTCTTCCTGTCCACCTCAGACACCCTGTCCACTATCTGCAGATAGCTGGTGATCTCCTGCCTTGACAACAATGTCATATCGCCCTCTGTCCTTTGATATATATCCCTTGTCCCTCAGCGCCCCCACTAACCTGTACGTGCCGCCACATGACCTCACCCTGCACCCTATCGCTATCACCCTGTACGTCGGAACAACGCCCCACTTCCTCTTGTACGCCTCTATGAACTCCAAGACGAACCTCTGTCTCCTGGTCAACATGCATCCGGCTTTTTCCATTTCTCAACATGAACGGGGGGTGTCTCTATATATATAGGGGGTGGGTGTTGGAGGATGGGAATGAAAGGGGGGTGGGCCGTTTGAGGGGAAATGTTTGAGTGGAGTCGAGCGTAACGTGGCGGAGGGTGGTCATCGCAGCCCAGGCCCTCTCCCCCACGGGTGCCCTCCCGCCCTCGCCCTCCCGCTCACCCGCCCCCGTGTACACGCTCGCCGTGTACACGCGCCACGCGCTCACAGTCAGGCATCGGTCCCCGTCTTGCCTGCCACGAGGCGCAGGTGCTGCGCCAGATCCCGGCGCAGTGCGTCAGGCGACGCGGTGCGGTCCTTCTCGACTGGTGCTGATGTAAACGCGCCTGATGCCTTGCCGAGTAGCTCCAGGGCTCGCAGCCGGGTGTTGTCTGCGGTGCCTTTGCTCAGTTCAACCAACGACCGCACCACATACCTCCTTGCCGCTACATGGTCTTCCACCAGCGCCTCTTGTGTCTGTTCCCACGCCTGATCGATCAGCGCCCTGATGCGTGGATTACGTCCCAGTCTGTATGCCTGGACGCTCGCCGACTCATCTGAGGCACTGGACCCATAGGCATCTCTATATGCCTGACGGAGGCTGCTGCCCTCTATGACACGCCTTGCAAAGTCCTGTTGCTTGGCGGTGAGAGGTCTTAGACGACGGTAGCTGGGAGCGCCATTGAGTTGACCGTCTGCCCTCCTATGCGGACCTGGAGCAGCCCCTGCCATCTGTTCCGCTTCGCTGCCTACCGGGCCGGGCTCTGTCTCGTTTAAACGATCAAGGTCAGCCTCAGCCTGGGCGAGTGCATCGAGCACGTCCCGCTGGCTCGCTCGACCCCGCTGAGTCCCAGGCTCGCCGTCCTTCCCTGTAGTTCTATCCATAGCTGTGCATCTGTCCAGTGATGTTCACATTATCTAACATTATCCACAGTTTGTTCAAACAGGGCAAGTTATCCACAGACTGTGGATAAGCCTTAGATTTGCCTCATTTTTGAGCATTCACCTATGAAGCCTTGTGGATAACTTTGTGAACAACTCGCTAGAAGCTCCGATCTATTTTTCTGAAGGGCAAGGTATGCCTTCCCCCCTTGCGTCGATCCTGGGCCGTTCTGGTGCGTTCTAGCGGCCTGTACGTTCATACAGGTATAGCCCTTGGCTTTACTTGGTCATCTGTCCCTGCTACTCACGCGTGCGGACGCACGCATTCGTTGGTCAGAGCACCCGGCTCTGATCTGCTAGCCCTATCGCCTCGCTCGGGTATTGCACTAGCTCTTGTTTGCACACACAATCGGGGCTCCCCGGTCGGGGACGCGCAGCACGGTGCTGCGACGGACAGGAGGTTCTAGATGACACGCGAAGACTGGCTTACCCAACTGGTGGACGAAGTCCGCCCCCTTTTCCCGGCCCACACTGGGCAGGCTCTCCCGCAGCGCATCCGCGTCGCCTGCGGGTTCCCCTCTTCTGCCCGCCGCTCGGGCGCGATTGGCGAGTGCTGGGCTGATGCATCGTCGGCTGACGGCACGGTCGAGATCCTCATCTCGCCGGTCCTGGACGACGTCACCACGGTGGCGGCGACCCTCGTGCATGAGCTTTGCCATGCCCTGCCCGGGAGCATGAACCACTCGAAGACGTTCGCCACGCACGCCGGCAACATGGGTCTGATCCCGGGCGCCAAGGGCTGGAAGAGCACCGGCCCCGGCCCCGACTTCGATTCCCGCTATGGCGAGATCCTCGCCAGCCTGGGCGCCTACCCTCACGCTCAGTTGATTCTGTCTGCCAAGCCCACGCAGACCACCAGGATGCTGAAGGCGGTCTGCCCCGCTTGCGGCTACACCGTGCGCGTCACCCGCAAGTGGGCAGAGATCGGCCTGCCCATCTGCTCCCAGGACGGGCAGCAGTTCGCCCTTGAGTCCAACGACGGAGAGTAAGACCATGAACACCAGAGTTCTCCAGACCCTCCTGGCCCTGCCCGGGGCACAACTCGCCCGGGCCGCGAACATCATCTGCGACCCTGCCGAGCGCACCAAGGTCGAAGCCGCCCAGGCTCTGGCGCAAGAGGTTTCACGTGGAACAGTCACCATCGATCAGGTGCGGCAGGCCGGCTCTGGCGTGATCAGCCAGCCCCCCGCCACCATCGGCACGGCTAGCCTGGGCAAGCCACAACCGGCCTTCCAGCCGCCCCCCCGCGTTGCCCCACCCTCTCCCCCGCCCCAGGCCGATCCCCGCATCGAGGCCACCGCCCAGGTAGCCGCCCGGACCGAGGCAGAGGTTCTCAGCCTTGCCACAGAGGTCCGGACGATCAAGGGGAATCTGGTCGGCGTCGCCCAGGCAGTGGCCCAGGCCAAGGTGCTGGCCGAGGCATCAGACCGCGCCGCAGCCACCATCATGGCCGGGATCAAGACCGAGATCGAGGCACTGCGCGACTCCGGCCCGGAGATCAAAACCGAGATCGCCGCCCAGGTGCGGACGGCACTCGCCCCCCTGCTCGCCCAGGCCACCCAGGAGACGGCCCCGGCCATCGTCGCTGCCACTGCGGCGCCCATCGGTCGGGCTAGCTGCCAGCATGCGTTTGGCATTGACCTGCGCGACGCCCAGGGTGGCCCGGTGATGGTCGATCTTTGGGACGACCCCGAGGCGGAGAGCATCGACCCCGCCTACATCTGGACCGAGAGCCTCCTGCGGCGCCTGATCCTGGGCACTGAGTGCAATGTGTGGCTCGGTGGCCCCAAGGGGACGGGCAAGAGCGAGGCCCTGCGCCAGTTCGCCGCCCGCACCGGGCGCAAGTTCACCCGCATCAACTTCCGCAAATACACCACTTCGGAGGACTACGTCGGGGCGACCGGCCTGGACGCAGGACAGACCAGCTTTCAGCCAGGACCCTTTCTGCGGGCCTACGTCCACCCGGGCTGCGTGATCCTGTTGGACGAGGTCAGCAACACCGACCCCGGCGAGCTTGCGCCGCTCAACGGGCTGTTGGAACCCCGCGCCGCAGTGACCATCGGGGGCTCTGTCTGGCGTCGCGCCCCAGGCGTGTTCATCGCCGCCGCCGACAACACGTTGGGGACGGGTGATCAGTCGGGCCGCTACGCTGGCACTCGGGGGATGAATTCCGCGCTCATGGACCGCTTTGGGTTGGTGAGTCGAATGGACTACCTGCCGCGCAGGCTGGAGACGGACGCGCTGGTGCGCCATACCGGTTGCTCCCAGGCTCTGGCCGAGCACGTCATGGACGCGATCCAGGTCTGCCGCGCCAAGGTCGATACCGGCGAGGTCATCGATGCACCGTCAATCCGCAGCGCGGTGGCATTTATCCGCGCCCTGCGCCTGATGCCAGTAGACGAAGCCTGGGCCGACACCATCGTCGCCCGCCAGCCGGTGGAATCGCACCCGGCACTCGCAGCCGTTTACACGGCGACTATCGACGCCGACACCATCAGGGGGGCACTGTGATCGACACCATCAAGACCCTGCTCGGGCGCCCGAGCATCCTGGGCTATCAGGCTCGGCACGGGCTGGAGACTTTTGCCCACGTCGCCTGCTCGGCCCTGGGTCTGCCACCCGTCCGGGTGCAGTGGGAGGCCGGGACCATGACTGCGGCAATCAACCGGCACGGAGATCTGATCCTGTCGGATATCCCCGACGATGCCCAAGTAGCCCGGAGGCAGTTCGCCCGCTGGGTCGGGTTCGTGGTGCATGAACTCCTGCACCGGCGCTATACCGACTTCGGCGCCCACGACGGGCGGCAGTACGTAGATGCGCTTCACAACGCAGTGGAGGACGCATGGATTGAGTCCCAGGCTATCAAGTCCGGCCTGCTCGGCAACATCCGGGGAGTGCTGGCGGAGCTTGTGGACGGGATGACCACTGATGCCCTGGGACAGGTGACCGACTGGTCCGACCCAAAGCAGTACCCCTACAGCCTCGCAGTGTTTACACGGTCGCATGCCAGCATCAAGGCCCCGGTGCCTGGGACCCTGCTCCCCATCTGGCAGGAAGCCGCTCGCCGGGTCACCCAGGCGCAGAGCAGCACCGACACCCTCGCCATTGCCCGCTGGGTGTTCGATCAACTGCGGCTCCCGCCGCACAAGCAACAGCAGCAACAGCAGCAGCAAGCCGCGAAAGACGGGCAGGGCGACGGTCAAGGGGACGGTCAAGGGGACGGCCAGGAAAGCCCCCGGGCGCCCGATGCCGGGTCTGCCAAGGTGCCTACTCCTGGGCAGGACGCGGCTGACGTCGAGCCCTCTATGGAAGGTGGAGGCGGCGCCG
>Ga0209079_10000650_pt1 | contig 13755 bp, 9 predicted proteins | sample PPLLaktember2015_2_FD_187259 | JGI IMG/M metagenome (GOLD analysis project Ga0209079, IMG submission 187259) | Freshwater sediment microbial communities from Prairie Pothole Lake near Jamestown, North Dakota, USA - PPLs Lake P7 Core (6) Depth... | ecosystem: Environmental > Aquatic > Freshwater... | reverse complement strand
TTCTTGCCCGACGCCACCAGTGTCGTCAATGCGGATTCCGGCTCCGGGTTGAACGGCAACATCACGATTCAGTCGCCGAACAGCCCGGCCAGCGGCAAGATCATTCCGCTCTCTGACAGGCCGCTGATAGCCACCGCGCTGTTGAGCCAACGGTGCGCAGCTCTGGCCGGCGGACACTTCAGCAGCTTCACCCTGGCGGGGCGGGAGAGCCTGCCCGCCGAACCGGGTGGCTGGCTTTCCAGTCCATTGGCTCTGGCGATTTCGAATTCAGGCAGTGCCCCGTTGACAGAAGCTGGCTTGAGCATAAGCTCGAGCGAACCGACCGAAGAGATGCCCTTGCTCTCATTGCGGCAGATCGCTCCACCGGGGTTCTTGAGTCAGACGTTCGCGGTAGATTCGGCAGGCTGCGGCTCATGACTGGTTGCGTCGGCGACTGGTTTGTCAATTTGTCTATTGATCGATTCACTCCTCGAGGTTCGCCTCGAGGGTATTTCTCACTTTAACGGAAGGAGAAGAAACGATGCCTCCAGTTATCCATACTCCGCCTGATGGTGGATCAACTTCAGGGTCAACTTACACGTTCAAATGGTACAACGCTCATATTCTTGGAGGAGTACCGCACTCAGCGTATACCGTTCAGTACTGGAAGGTAACGGTGGGAAGTCAACAAGGAGGGTCTAATTACTATCCGGGGACTGCAATAGCGCCAGGAACCCTTCAGGATACCGCGGTAACCCTTCCGCGCAATGGTCAGCCCTGTTGGGCGAGGCTCTGGTATCAGAAAAATGGATACTGGTATTGGTCGTGCGATATCTCATTCACTTCCAACTGAAAACGTTTGGCTACATGGGTTGTGTCTAAGAATCATCCGGAAAAGAAACTTACACCCAGGGGGATTCCGCCATGCCTACGACCACGTACTCGCCGCCTATTATTTATGAACCTGCACCTGATTCAGAAATCAAAGTCGAACGCCATCATGCCGTCACCTTTCGCTGGAAACCTCGCGGGACGGCATATAAAAGCATCGTTATCAACGTTGGAACAATGGATGGCAATTGGGACATTATTCACAATGGTCCGGTGGGAAACGCTACCCATGTCACCCTGGATGCTGGCCTGCTCCCAACCGGAAAGCAAATCTTCGTGCAAATCATAGCTGAGATTGATGGAGACGAGAAGGACAAGGATGGCAATACGATATCTGAATACATCGCATCAGAGACATTCTCATTCCGATGCGCAAAGAGAACACCGCCTGAGCCGCCTAAGTAATTAAGTCGGGTACCAATTGCTCAAGAAGGAGCGACAGTTTCTCGACGCTCAACAAAGTTAGCGTAGATGAAGTTCCTCCCTCAATGTTTTTGGGAGAGGAACAGTAGCAGCTATGAGCGGATTAGGTCATTACACTGGAGCATTCGCATTTCATCATGACTTTTTGCGGACGTGGATTACGGCGGGCATTTCGTGCATTGACCGGTCCATGTTCCCTGTGGTGGTTGGGAGTTGCCATGTGGACGTTGGTAGCGACCTCACCGGCCGATGCACAGATCCTACCCATTGATCCGACGGGACGATCGGGACAGCCCCCTGGGCCGTTGAAGGAAGAGTTTCAACGGCCTCAGGCGCCTCCGAGTCCGGTCCTTCCCATTGTCCCGCTCCCGCCGGAGGGCGAGGTGCAGAAACAGCCCGGCGCTGTGCGCGTCTTCGTTCACGACGTGCATGTGGTGGGCAACACCGTATTCTCAGAGGCTCAAATCGATGAGGTGACGGCTCCCTACAAGAATCGCACACTGATGACCGAGGATCTCGAACGTCTGAGGCTTGCGCTGACCCTGCTCTACATCAACCACGGCTACCTGACCTCCGGCGCCATCATCCCGGATCAGACCGTCACACTCAATGTGATTACGGTTCAGATTATCGAAGGAAAGCTGACCAGGATCGACGTCGAGGGCAATCGCTGGTTCGCCGACTCCTACCTGCATGACCGGATCGAACTGGGAGCCCGCACTCCCGTCACCCTCAACCCGTTGCAGGAACAGCTGCAACTCTTGCAGCAGGACAAACGGATCGAACAGGTGAACGCCGAACTCCGGCCCGGCGACCGGCAGGGCGAGAGTTCGTTGAACGTGCGCGTGGCGGATCGAAATCCGTTTCACGCGTCCATGGAAGTGAACAACTACCAGACCCCGCTGGTCGGAGAGATCCGCGGCATCGGCACGCTGACCCACGACAACCTGACGGGCCATGGAGACCCTCTCAGCATCAGCTACGGCCAGTCGAGCGGCGCCATTCCGATCGTCTACGGTTCGTACGAGCTGCCCTTGAACCGGTACGGGACCTCGTTTTCGCCTTACTACCGGCGCTACGATTTCAAGCTGATCGAGCAACCGTTCACTCCGTTGGATATCAAGACCAACACGGAAATCATCGGCATGACACTCCGCCATCCGATTTATAAGACCGTGACCGACGAGGTGGCGCTCTCGATTACCGGCGAGCATCTCTTCACGCAAAGTTTTCTCTTCAACGGCACCCCGGGCGAGGTGCCGCTCAATATTTTCCCCGGTTTTCAGAACGGCGCGGCCACCGTTTCCGCGCTCCGTTTTGCGCAGGATTGGACCCATCGTACCATCGATACGGTGCTGGCCCTGCGCTCGCGCTTCAGCGTGGGCTTGAACGTCCTGGGCGCGACCATCAATCCAAACCCCGACACGCCCGACGGGCGATTCTTCTCCTGGCTGGGTCAGGCGCAGGGGATTAAGCAATTCGGCGAGAACTTGCTCGGTATGCAACTGCTCGGACGTATGGATCTCCAACTGACCAATTCGCCGCTGTTTCCGCTCGAGCAGGTGGCGCTCGGCGGACGGTATACAGTGCGCGGCTACCGCGAGGTATCGATCCTGAGGGATAACATGTTTATCGCGTCGCTCGAATCACGATTTCCATTGGTGCGTTGGGCCAGTGGCGAGCCGATGGTGCAATTTGCACCGTTCGCGGACGTCGGGCACGGATGGAGCCTTGGCGAGAACCGCCCATCCGCGATTACCCCGAATCCCAACTTGCCCGACACCCTCGCAAGTGTGGGGGCCGGCCTCCGGTGGAGCATTCTTCCAAAAGATCGAGCCGTTTTCGAAATTTATTGGGGGTACAAACTGAACCCCGTGCCGAAGATCAACAACTCGATCCAGGATCAGGGAGTCCATCTCGGCGTTGTGGTCAACCTTTTCTAAGGTGAGTCGAGAACACCAGACATGCACTATTTTCACGATATGACCTCCCGTCCCGTCAGCCTCGTTCTTGTCCTCATTGTCTCGGCCGGTCTGATTTTTACCGGCGCATCCGGGACAGGCCTCGCCGTCGAGCCTTCACCGGACGCCTTGATGCAGCAGGGCCTGCAAGCCTATCAGCGGGGCTCGTTTGATCAGGCGCAAGCGGCCTGGAAACAGGCCGCGGAGTTCTACAAAAACGAAGGCAAAACCAAGGACCAGATCCAGGCGCTCATCCTTGCCGCACAGGCCGCGCAGGCCCTTGGCCAATCCAAGCAGGCTCTGCTCCAGCTGGACCTTGCGCTGGTACTCTCACACAACAACCGCGATCCGCTGGTCACAGCAGAGGTACTCGCCCAACTCGGTCGCACGTATCTCGCTCTCCGGCAACTCGACGAAGCCGAGGAACGGCTGACTGACGCGTTGACGCTCGCCCGTCAAGACACGTCACCCGCGCTCACGGCCGCCACGTTGAACGATCTGGGTATTCTTCACGCCCTCAGACACGAAGACGCCGAGGCGCTGGCTTCATTTCATGAAAGCACGACGATTGCGCAGGGCGCCGGGCTGACCATGGCCGCGATCACCGCCCGGATCAACGCCGCGCGCGCGGCGTTGCGGCTCGACCAAGCTCAGAACAGCCGGCTCTGGCTCGATCAATCATTCGACCAGATACGCGAATTGCCCCCGTCGTACGACAAGGCCGTCGGCTTGATCAACATCGGGCTGGGCTACGGGCACCTGCGACCCCTCCTGCCTGACATCGCCGACGCGCTGCTCTTACGAGCCGCCGGCGTGCTGCAGGAAGCCGTGACCCTCTCGGAACGATTGGGAGATGCGCGCACGATGTCCTACGCGCTCGGCTATCTCGGGCATCTCTACGAAACGGAGTATCGCACCGACGAATCGCTGCAGCTCACCCGCCGCGCCGCCTTCTCGGCCCAGGCCGCGGGCGCGCCGGAATCCCTCTACCGCTGGCAGTGGCAGCTAGGCCGGCTGCTGGCGTCGAGCGGCCGACTCGACGACGCCATCGCCTCCTACCGGCAGGCCGCCACCACCCTGCAGCCCATCAGACCGGAGGTCGCTCGCGCCTCGTACGAGGCCTCGATCACGGACCAGGAATCGGTGCGCCCCTTGTTTTTCGAACTGGCCGACCTCCTGCTCCAGCGCGCCGGGTTGACGGATGACATTCCCACAGCACAGACCTATCTCCTGACTGCGCGCGACGCGATCGAAGCCTTCAAAGCGGCTGAAATGCGGGAATACTTCAAGGACGAGTGCGTCGATGCCCTGCAGGCCCGCATCACAAATCCCGACTCGCTCTCGCCGACCACGGCGGTGATCTATCCGATCATGTTCGCAGACCGATTGGACATGCTCGTCAGCCTCCCGACCGGGATGACGAGAATCTCTGTGCCCGTTCCTGCCGTGACATTGGCGCAGGAAGTGCGCGCCTTCCGCCGCACGGTCGAGAAGCGGACGACCAGGGAATATCTCCCCCATGCTCAACAACTCTATGACTGGCTGGTTCGACCGATCGAGGCAGACCTGACCCGCTTGCATATCAATACGCTGGTGTTTGTCCCCGACGGGGCGCTCCGCACCATTCCCCTGGCAGCCTTGCACGACGGGACCGGCTTCCTCATCCAGAAATTTGCGGTGGCCATGACCCCCGGGCTCAATCTCACGGACCCCCACCCGATTAACCGCGAGACCGTCCGGTTCCTCGCCATCGGACTGACCCATGCCGTCCAGGGGTTTCCGGCGCTCCCGTACGTGGCCGAAGAAATGGGAGCGATCCACGATCTCTATCGAGGCGATCAACTGCTCAACAGCGAGTTTCAGACCATCCGGCTGGAGCAGGAATTGCGGGACGGTCAGTTCGGCGTGCTGCACATTGCCACTCACGGAAAGTTTTCGACGGATGCGAACGAAAGTTTCCTGCTCACATTCGACGGAAGACTCACCGTGAATCAGCTGGACCGGCTGGTCGGCTTGTACCGGTTCCGGCAGGAGCCGCTCGAGCTGCTCACACTCAGCGCCTGCCAGACCGGTGTCGGCGATGATCGCGCCGCCCTCGGCCTCGCGGGAATCGCCATCAAGGCCGGCGCAAGAAGCGCGATCGCCACGCTGTGGTTCATCAATGATGAGGCCTCCGCCGCGCTGATTACCGAATTCTACCGGCAGCTCCGGAATCCATCGATTTCCAAAGCGGTCGCGTTGCAACAGGCTCAGGCGAAGCTGTTGGCTGATCGGGTCTATGAGCATCCGGCTTACTGGTCGCCCTTCTTGTTGCTCAATAACTGGCTATAAAGGGTCGCGCCCATATGCTAGAGTACGATTCGTGCACAGACATTCACCAGAAAGCCTCAGCAAGAGGGGGTGCAAGGTGAAATCCACGTTGGTTTTTTGCATCATCTGTACGATGTCCCCGGGTCTGACACTGGCGGAGCCGACGCAGGCCACGGCGGGATCCGGGCCATCCGAGGCCCCGCAAGTCGCCGCCCCCGATGACCTGTCCCTGCCGGTCTATACCCCGCCCAGGAAATTGTCATCTCGCGCGCGCGTCGGCGGGGGAATGCGCGGGACAGGTGGCAGTGATCCGGAAATTCAAGCCCTCGTCCCCGATCATGTCGGCCTCACGATCAACCAAACGCCGGCGCTGAATTGGTTTCTTTCTAAGCCCACGGCTTATTCCGTTCGTTTCACGCTGATCGATAATCGCTCGATCAAGCCGGTATATGAAGCAGACATCCCTTCTCCAAAGAAGGCAGGAATTCAGACGATTAGTCTGAAGGAGATGGGACTGACGCTCGAGCCGGATGTGCAGTATCGATGGTACGTCTCGGTGATCCGTAACCCCGACTCGCCGTCACAGGATATCGTGGCGGGGGGAGTCATCGAGCGCTGTGAGTTCAATGCCTGCCTGGTCGAAGCAAGCCCGCACCTCGCCTGCAGCACGCAGAGCGTGCAGGACAATGCCCGCCGGGGATTCTGGTACGACGCGATGGCCTGTCTCTGCACGCTCATCGATGCCCGTCCCACCGATGCCCCGCTCCGGCGCATGCGCGCCGCGCTACTGAAACAAGTCGGTCTTCACGGAGTGGCCGAGTGGGATCTTCGTTCCCTCACGACGGCGACCCGATAGCGCTTCACCACATGTTGAGCGGCAAAGCGTGTGATGTTGGAAGTTGGAGGTAGTTGCCTCAGACCTCTAGCATTTTCTTCACGCCTCGAACCTCCACCCTCAAACCTCTCACAATTTCCGCGCGCCGGCCGGCGGATCTTTTTCGATTCACTTTCGGATCACATCTGATCCACTCTCATCGGCTCTCGCATTACTACATCGCCATGAGGGACGTCCCGGATGCGATTTCCCCAACATTCTCCGACCATATTCTTCCCACTCAATCAGAGAGGGCCAATGGCATACGGTTTGCGAACTCATCCGGCAGGAACATGACGAGAAACACTCAGGAGGCGCACCGTGACACAGGAATTGATCATCTGGGTGTTGTTGGCAGGGCTGGTAGGAATCACGTGGTTCATGGCTTTCGCGATCACCGGCGACGCTCGCCGCACCGACAAGGGGGTTCACACTCATGACGCAACAGATCTCGAAGAAACCGGGGCACCGTCGCACCGAGGGATTTCGGCCTGATCCGGTTCCGGGCAATCGTCCTCTGCCCCTGTCGCGTCAGACTCCCGCCGGTTCTCTTCACGCAACGCCCCCCAACGGGGTGACCGCGACCGGCCCACGCGCCGCAGACTCGCCCAATCAGCGCATCACCGTCCTTCTCCAGACGACTCTGATCGAGCGCCTCCGCAACGCCATTTACTGGACAGAACAATGCACGATGGCCCGGGTCATCGCCGATGCCATCCACGATGCGGTGGCCGAGATGGAGCACAGCAACGGCGGCACATTTCCTCCTCGCCTCACCCCGCTGAAGCGCGGACGCCCCCGCCGTGATCCCCTTGCACAACGCCTTCCCCTTACCGAGCCGCTCCTGTAGGCGGCTTGTGTGGCATCGACCGTCAGCGCTCGATGCCGAGGTGAGGACATGCAATGGCCGCAGAGCTGAGACGATCGGGCCATCCGATGCTGGCCACGCTGCTGACCGTCAGTCTGAGCGGCCTGGCGCAGGCGGAATCCCCCGCCGCGGACCAGACAAACGTGACCGACTCAGTTCCTCACATCGACGCGATGGAGTTGATGAAAGAAGAGGAAAGCGTGAGTATCGCCTCCCGGTATGAACAGCCGATCTCGCAAGCGACCTCCAATGTCTATGTGATCACGGACGAAGATATCCGGCATTCCGGCGCGATCGATATCCCCACTCTCCTTCGCCGCATCCCCGGGATGGAAGTCATGCAGATGACCGGAGCTGACTTCAACGTGAGCATGCGTGGCAACAACCAGCCTAGCGCCAATAAGATCCTGGTGATGGTCGACGGGCGCTCGATCTATAACGACGTACAAGGCACGATGAACTGGAAACTCCTGCCGGTCACGCTCCTGGAAATTAAGCGAATTGAAGTATTGAAGGGGCCGGCCTCGGCAGTGTGGGGGTTCAACGCGTTTGACGGAGTCATCAACATCATCACCAAGTCCCCTGAGGAGATGACAGGAGTATCTTCTTGGTGAGCCGATCGGCAGCCGGGTGATGGGGTAGATGACGGTGAGGTTCTAAATGGTTTCCTTAAGTGGTATATCTCTACTATGCTTGCGCGACTCCCACTATTGTATCGCGCAACACACCGACACAGCGCCTTGGGCAACGTTGATTGAGACCGTTTTCTATTACGAGAGCATCACTGACTGAGGGAGCTATGGCCGGCGAAGCCCCTTCATATACCGTGCTCGTCGTGGAAGACAATCCGGATATTGTCGTCAGCCTGCAGGACCTGCTCACCCACGACGGCTATACCGTCCATACCGCCGACTCCTGCACCGGCGCGCTCGCCCAGCTCTGTGCCCATCGCTTCAATGCGGTCTTGCTCGATGTGACCTTGCCGGACGGCGACGGCCTTGAGGTGCTCGCCACGATCCAGCAGCTGGACCCGCATCTACCCGTGATCATCGTCACAGCCAGCACGAGGACGGAGAAAACGGTCGGGTCGCTGACGCGGGGGGCCTTCGCCTACTTGACCAAACCCTACCATCGCGAGGAACTCCGGCAGACGCTCCGCCGCGCAATCGGGGTCAAGGAACTGGCGGTGAAAGCCCAACGCGCCGAACATCTCCTGACGGAGAGCGAAGACCGCTTCCGTTCGCTGGTCGAGTCGGCCAGCGATGCGATCGTGGTCGCCGATGGTCGAGGAATCATCGTCTCGCACAACCGATCGGCCGCGACCATGTTCGGCTACCAGGACCACGGTCTGGTGGGTCAACCGCTTACGGTCCTGATGCCCTTCCGATATCGCTCCCGCCATACTGCCGGCCTGGCCCGTCTGGAAGCGACCGGATCGGGGCGGCTCATCGGATCGGTCATCGAACTACAGGGGCGCAAGCAAGACGGCACCGAATTTCCGATCGAACTCTCGCTGGCCACCTGGAAAACAGAAACCGGCAACTTCTATAGCGGCATCATTCGCGACTGTTCCCAACGGAAACAGACGGAACGGGCGCTGGATGAGCTGCGTCGCCGGCACAGCCTCATCCTGACACAGGCCGGCGAGGGCATCTATGGCATCGATCGCCAGGGCCTCGCCACGTTCGTGAATCCGCGCGCGGCCGCGATGGTCGGGTACCCGGTGGAAGACTTGATCGGACGCCCCATCCATGCGCTCCTGCACCACACCAGAATCGACGGAACCCCCTACCCCGACGACGACTGTCCGATCTACGCCGCCCTGCACGACGGCGAGATCCATCGCGTCACGCATGAAGTATTCTGGAGGCGTGACGGCACCAGCTTCCCGGTCGAATACGTCAGCTCTCCGCTGTGGGAGGACGACACCGTCGCCGGGGCAGTCGTGGTCTTTCATGATACGAGCAAACAGTGGCGCATTGAATCGGGATTGCGGGAACGGGAAGACCGTTTGGAATATGTGATCCGCGGATCGAGCGACGGGTTTTGGGATGGACAGATCCCGCCCGGCCAGCCGTGGGATCATCCTCATACTCCGGTCTGGTGGTCTTCGCGGGTGCGTGAGTTGTTAGGATACAGCCAGGAGGAGTTTCCGGACATCCTGGAGAGCTGGAAGTCCCGGCTGCATCCTGAAGACGGCGAGCGAGTCCTGGCCGCATTGCGCGCGCACCTGGAACAGCACGAACCATACGACGTGGAGTACCGGCTCCGCACGAAACATGGCGAATACCACTGGTTCCGCGCACGCGGCCAGGCCGTGTGGGATGACGACGGACGTCCCACCCGCATGGCGGGATCCTTACAGTGCATCACCGACCGCAGACGGATCGAAGGAGCCCTCCGGCGCAGCGAACGGCTGCTGAAAGACGTGATCGACAATACCACCGCCGTCATTTACGTGAAGGGGACGGACGGACGGTTCGTGCTGACGAATCGCCGGTTCGAGCAGCTGTTCAACCTGACCACCGATCAGATCGTCGGGCGCACCAATCACGATCTCTTTCCCCGCGAGATTGCCGACGCGTTCAGCGCCAACGATCGAGAGGTACTGGAACGCCAGGCTCCGGTGGAGTACGACGAAACCGCCCCTCACCGGGACGGGCTTCACCACTACATCTCGATCAAATTTCCGCTCTGCGACGAAACCGGCGCCCCCTACGCCGTGTGCGGAATCTCCACCGACATCACCGAACGCAAACGTCTGGGAGATTCCCTCCGCGCCAGCGAAGAGCGGGTTCAACTCGCGCTCATGAGCGCCCGCATCGGCATCTGGGACTGGAACCTGGAGACGGACCGCTGCTACGGGTCGCCGATCGTCAACGATCTGCTCGGCCTGCCGGTCGCCGCCGGTCCCCTCTCCCGGCAGGATCTGCTGGCCGCAGTCCATGCAGACGATCGGGCCTCCGTTCTGGCGGCGCTGCTGGCGGCACAACAATCCTCACAACCTGAACTCGCCTTCGCGCACCGCGTGTGCCGGGCCGACGGCACTCTCCAGTGGCTCTCCTGGTCGGGCCATATCGTTCGGAGTGTGACCGGCGCAGCGACCCGCATCCTGGGAACGGTCCAAACGACCGCACCCGGACAGGTCACGCCGTCGGAGACCGTTCTGGCAGGCGGCAACGCCCCCAAGAAACCGCGACGCGATCAGACGCGATGATGAGATGATGATATGATGACGTCCCTTAGACAACTCTCGGAGCGCCTCCCCCTCGCCGGACGCCTCGCGCCCGACAGAAACCGGGTGGGATTCGCTCTGCTCATCATATTTTGTCTCCTCGGATCAGCCAACGCCCTCGCCGGAGAAATTGCCATACTGCAATCCTCCGACTTGCCGGCTTATGCGCAGGCGATCGAAGGATTCAAAGTCACGGCCCCTGCCTCCATGACCTATGTCGAATACGATTTGCGCGGTGATCCGGAACTCGGGAAAAAGCTGGCCCGGAAAATCAGGGCCTCCGACGCGTCCCTCGTGCTGGCCGTCGGTCTCAAAGCCGCTCTGGCCGCCCAGGGGGAGATCGTGGATATTCCCATCGTGTATATGATGATTCTCGATCCTTCGAAGCATCGTCTCTCCGCGCCGAATATGACCGGCACGCTGCTGGACATACCGGCCGAACGTCAATTCAAGACGCTTCGCTCGTTCCTGCCGTCGCTCCATCAGCTCGGAATCCTGTTCGATCCCGCCAAGACCGGATCCCGCATCAAAGAAATAACTTCCTACGCTGCTGCCAGCGGGTTCAAACTGGCGGAATTCCCTGTCGGCAGCGCAAAAGAGGTGCCGCAGCAGCTGCGCGCGCTCCTGAGCACCGCCGACGGGCTGTGGCTGGTGCCCGATTCAACGGTCTTGACCGCGGAGTCCGTCGGTTTCATCCTCGAATCAGCCATGGCACAACATGTCCCTGTCATCGGTTTCTCGCCGGAGATAACCAGGCTCGGAGCGCTCCTCAGCATTTCCGTCTCCTACAGTGATGTCGGCCGGGAAACCGGCCTGCTTGCCAGACGACTCCTCGATGGAGATCGAAAACTCCCGATGAAACCGATACCCGTCGAACGCCTGAACATCACCGTGAACCAGAAGACCGCCAACTTCCTGGGCGTCACCTTTCCCAACGAGGTTGAGCGCCTGATCGATGAGAAATATTAGGATCTGACTCTTATGGCAACCGAACCGACGCTTCTCCAGAATCTGCCACCGCCTCCCGGCGCACCGACGAAGTTGTTCATCAGCTTGCGGACGAAATTTGTCGTGTTCTTCAGCCTGATTCTGGTCCTGACCTGTTCAACGCTGAGCTGGTATTTCGTTGAAATACGCCGCGACGCCATGCTGCAGAGCCTTCATCGCCTGGGCACGATCCTTCTGACCAATATCGCGCACAACAATCATTTCCGGTATGCCGCCCTGGTCGCGGAAGATCAGACGACGCTGCAACAGTACATCGAAGGTCTCCTCTCCATCGATGAAGTCGTCTATGTGGTCGTCACAGGCTCCAATGACCAGGTTCTCGCCCGGTACAGCAAGGGAACGCGCCAGTCGTTGACGGATCCGCGAAGGTCCCTCTCCCATCCGATCTACCCTCCCGCGGACATCGCCCGGAGACTGGCGGAAACGCCGGCTACGGTCCCGCAGATTACCCCGCTTGCCGTCTCGGATCAGCTCACGCTCGCCCCTCAGAATGAAGGCTCATTCATGTCTCAGGTGTTCCCCACTCTCTCCGAGACGGTCTATGACTTTGCCTTGCCGGTCATTCGGGCATCGCCCGATCCCGTGACCGCGTTTACGCTCGACCCCGAAGCCCCTGCCGCCGGCGGAGCTATGATGAAACGGCCGCCGGTGTACGGCACGATTCAAATCGGCCTCACCGACGAGCGCGTGCGCCAGGCCGTGCTGACCATGGTACAAAATGTCTTTGCCCTGACCGCGCTCATTATCGGGGCCGGCATACTCGGCGCTCACCTGCTGACCTCGCGCATTACGACTCCGTTGCGACGCCTCGCCGATGTGGCCCGCCAGGTGACCGAGGGAACTGCGCCGGTTCAACTGTCCCCTTCCACGAACGATGAGGTCGGCCAATTGACAGGGCTCTTCAATGTCATGGCCCGCTCGGTTCAAGAGCGCAATCAGGCCATTACAGCCAACCTCGAGACGATCAAACAACAATTCAGGCAGCTGACCACCCTCCATCAAGCCAGCGCCGCCATTTCAAGCACCCTGGACATGAACCATCTCCTCGACACGGTGCTACAACTCCTGGTCGGTAATCTGGGCTTCCTGCGCATGGTGCTGGTCCTGCGGCTTGAGGAGCGGGATGTGTCGTACATCGCCCGCGTGACGGGAATCCCGCCCGAGATTGCTGAGGCAGCCTATGCTCTGGAGATCCCCATACGCGACGACGGCAGCATCACCGCCGATCTGTTTCTTCGCCGCGAACCGGTGCTCATCCAGTCGCTCGACACCGCAGCCGACCGGATCTATCCGCCGGTGATGGAATTACTGCAACGCGCCGGCATCTCGTCGTTCATTGCCGTTCCGCTTCAGAGTCATCACGGGACCCTGGGATACATCGCCGGTGATCGAGGCGCCCAGATATGCACCGAAGAAGACCTGCATATTCTTCTGACGATCGCCAGCCATGTGGCCGCCGCGATCGACAACGCCCGCGCCTATGCCCACCTCTCCGAGCTGACCCAGCATCTGGAAGAGCGCATCCGCGAACGCACGGAGGAACTATCGCGCGCCAATGACCAGCTCCAGGCCCACGATCGACGGCGCTCGACTTTCCTGTCGGTTGTGTCCCATGAGTTGCGCACGCCCATGACCGCCATTCGAAGTTTTGCCGAAAACATGCTGGATGGTGTCACCGGTCCATTGACGAGCCAGCAGACGACCTACCTCACGCGGATCGAGCACAACGTGTCGCGGCTGGCCCGCATCATCAACCAGCTGTTGGACTGGTCGCGGCTGGATACCCGTAAAGATGTGCTTCGGCCTGAACCGGTCTGTATCGCGGAGATCGCCGCCGTCGCCGCCGAGGGCTTGCAGACGGTCGCAGCAGAGAAACAGATCGCCCTCCGGATCGAACCGGAACAGCCCCTCCCCAGGATTCTCGGCGATCGCGACAAGCTGGAACAAATTCTCTGGAATCTGATCGGCAACGCCATCAAGTTTACCCCTTCCGGCGGGATTGTCACCGTGACGTTCTCCTGTGATGCTGCCGGGACGGTCAAGACCTGCGTGGCCGATACCGGATGCGGGATTGATCCGCTCCACTTGCCGAACGTCTTCAACGAGTTTTCAAAAGTGCCGTCGTCGATGCCGTCGTCGCAAGGGGCTCAATTGGGCCTATTCATTACCAAGACCTTGATCACCATGCACCGGGGAGAAATCTGGG
>Ga0209079_10000648_pt1 | contig 13764 bp, 23 predicted proteins | sample PPLLaktember2015_2_FD_187259 | JGI IMG/M metagenome (GOLD analysis project Ga0209079, IMG submission 187259) | Freshwater sediment microbial communities from Prairie Pothole Lake near Jamestown, North Dakota, USA - PPLs Lake P7 Core (6) Depth... | ecosystem: Environmental > Aquatic > Freshwater... | reverse complement strand
GATTAATTCCGATCCTCGTGATGGATGTGTGGGAGCATGCGTATCTGCTTGATTATAAGCCTGCCGAGCGAGGGGCCTATATCGAAGCGTTTTTCGCCAACATCGATTGGAAGGCGGTAGAGAGCCGCTTGCAACTCGGGGCGCCGGCTCTTGCAGGAGCCGGCCAACGGTGAGGCGAAGCAGGAAACCGCGTGAGCATGACCCTCATGATCGGACACCGATGAGACTAGGACTAGTGTGGTGTCGTGGCAAGCGAAGATTGCGTGAGGGTGCTTCGCCCATGGGCGATCTGCACGGTCTGGCGTCATCTACTCGTATTAATGACCGAAGGGGGAGGAACGACCTATGAAGACGAATCAAGGCATGACGGATGTTGGAACACTTCGGGCGCGGGCCCGGAAGGATATTCAGGACGGCGCGATGACTCCCGGGTATTCGGCGTCACCGGATGCCGTTATTCACGCGTTGAACGAAGCGCTCGCAACGGAAATCGTCTGTGTGCTCAGGTATCGGCGGCACTACTTCATGGCCTCAGGGCTCAGCTCTGAGAGCGTCAAGGCGGAATTTCTTCAGCATGCCATCGAAGAGCAAGGCCATGCCGATCAGATTGCCCAACGCATTGTGCAGTTGGGAGGAGAGCCGAATCTTTCGCCGGAAGGATTGCTGAGCCGCAGTCACTCCGAATACGTGGAAGGGGAGTCCATCACGGATATGATCAAGGAAGATTTGATTGCCGAGCGCATCGCCATCGACAGCTATCGGGAAATGATTCTCCATCTCGTTCAGGAGGATCCCACGACCAAGCGAATGCTGGAAGGGATCCTGGCCGTTGAAGAGGAGCATGCGGAAGACCTGGCCAGTCTGTTGAAGAAGTGAACAGTCACGATTGTGTGCCGCAACTAAAGGATTTCACCGTCATGGGTGGTTATCAACTCAAAAAGCGATGGGGGCAGTTTACGAGTGACCTGCGAGAGCAGTGGGTCAAGTTTCGGGAGACGCATTTAGTCCAGGACGAAAAATATGACGGGAACGCCGCCGGTCAATTTCCACGGCTCCATGCCGGTCCATGGGGATATTCTCAACCGGGCCAACGAATGGGTGCAGTGGTATTACCGGCGGACCATACAGAAGTGCCTGCATTCACGAAACTCTCCATGGGCCCTGACCCCGTGAGCATCCACATGTCTAATAAAGACCTCGTCCTGACCGCTCGAATGGACACGACAATCGGCACGGCCCTGGTGTCAGGAGGAGTGCTCCTCGGAGGGGCCGGCGACGGCCGATCGCACGGTTCTTTGCCGGGATTGTCATGATTGTAACAACGGGCTGCATATGGGATGGGCCGGACGTCAAAGCCGGCCCAAGCATGTCTCGCCGAAGCCGTGCACTGTCAGCTTGCCAATCGTATTTGCGCGTTGATCACGAGTCACGCTCTCGGATTCTTCTCTCCTCATTCGGCGCAGTCCTTATCTGCGAATAGACGAGTCCGGTCAGTTCCGGATCCACGGTGTGCCCGGGAGAGTGCTCCGGGCGTATCGCAAAATAATCCCGTGCTAAATCAGAACCTGAGCAATTGTGACCAGCGGCTATCTGCCGGGACGCGTAGTCTCATAATCGAGAGAGAGACGGTAGCTACAAAGGAGATACTGCCATGAAGCTCACTCCATGCATTAGAAATCCAAGGACGCATCGACGGGTCTTTGCCGTATCAGGCGCCGTCGCGTTCATCGCAGCTCGTAAGTTTATGAAGCTTGCGGCCTCAAGCCTGGGTGGAACGCAATCCGCTCCGTTCGCCGGAAAGGGTCTGCCGCAATGATCGTCGAGATTGCACTGTGTGTCATCGCGGTCGCCCTTTCGGTGATGGCCATTGCTCTGGCCGCGCTGTCGATGCAGATCAAGAATGCGCTGGTCGTCTCGGAAGCGGTGTTGGCAAATCTGAATAGGGAGCTGCCGTCGATGTTCACCGAGATACGGGCGGCGGTTGGGCGAGTGAACGTGCTGGTTGAGCAGGCACAGAGTGGAGTCGCGCACGCGGCGGTGTTGCTGCATATGGCGGGAACGCTGGGTGACAGTCTGCAACTAGTTCAGCGCACGGTGGAAGGGAAAGGCCGGTCGGTGTTGGCCCGCCTGGCCGGGGTGGTCAGTGGAGTGAGGGCCGCGACAAACGTGTTGAAACAACGCATGCATCATGAAGGAGGGGCATCTAATGGCACATGACAAAGAGTTCTCGGCGGGAACGATGGCGCTGCTGTTTGTGAGCGGAGCGGCTATTGGCGCCGGTGTGGCGCTGCTGCTGGCACCGCAATCGGGGCGTCAGGCACAGGACCAGTTACGGGGATACGCGCGGCGGGCTCAGGACGGGTTGCATGATTTCGTCGAACAGGCTTCTGAGGCGATATCGCAAACGGTGGAAAAAGGACAGGAGTTGGTTCAGGCGAAATCATCGGTGGTGACCGAAGCGATCGGAGCCGCGGGTGATCGAATGAGAGAAGAGCGAGAGCGCATGGCCGGGCCTAAAAAGATCTAAGGCTTGTTGGTATGCGCGAGCATTGCGAGCAGTGTGTCACATGGCAGTAGAAGATGTGCCACGGCAGAGCATCTGCCGGTACGTGCACAGGTCAAGAAGGAGGATTCTTATGTTGTACTACGCGCTGGTTTTTCTCCTGGTGGGTCTCGTGGCTGGTGTGCTGGGTATTACGGGAGTCGCAGCGATCGCGACGCAGATCTCCTGGATCTTATTTGTCATCGGGATCGTGCTTCTCCTCGTTCATGTGGTCAAGGGGAAAACCCCGCGCGTGACCTAACGCAAGGGCAGGTTTCGCGTCGGATGGCAATGGTTTCATACCGCGGGAGGGCAGCATGGCACGCATGATTGACGTGAAGGGTGTTTGTGGGGTGGTCCTCGTTCTTGCGAGCGTCTTATCGGTGTCGGCCTGTAATACGAGTAAAGCGACGATCGATACGTTTGCCAAGTTCACCTCGAGTACCAGTCCGGGGGAGTATTTCAATGCCGATGGCCTGGTTACTGATAGCCAAAAGGCTCAGTTGTTTGCGGCCGTCGCGTTTGAAAATATCGAACAGAATATTGCGCGCGGAGACGGTGAGTATCTCACCGCTCTCGTCGCCCTCTTGAAAATACCGGCAGACCAGCAGGCGGCCTTCCGGGCCCGCGCGCAGAGTCAGTATCCCACCTTATTCGCATCCGATCGCCGCACCGCTGAGCGTCTGTTGTCGACGCTGAGTGGAAAAGAGAATTCGACTCACTCGTCAGATGGAACCGGCAGCATGGAGCCTGTTGTGACGACCGCCGGTGTATCGAGGTAAGCGCATGGGTGCTATAGGGAAAAGTCTCGTGCTGTGGGTGCTTGGAGTGCCCGCCGGTATTCTCTTGGTGCTGTGGCTTGTCGGCGTGCTCCGGTAAGGAGCGTGACGGCCATGGCGTATCGGGTCCGGTAGTCAATGTTATTAACTGTGTTCTGGAGGGGGATACCATGTTGGTTCTTAGATTGTTCATTGTGGGTGGAGTGATGGCGGTCGGCGCATTCACTGTCCAGGCTGCGGACTTAGAAATGAAAGTGATCGATAAGAATTGCACGATCGAAATATTCGATGACACGAAATACGATGCCGACGATCCTCACTTGCTCATTCAGGGGCCGAAGGAGTTCGCATCGTTGAAAGATGTGAGCGGTCGGAACTGGAACAACGACATTCAGAGCGTCATCGTCGGTTCGAATGCCACGGTCCGTGCATTTAAGGACAAGGATTTTAAGGGGACCGAGATCGCCTTTGCAGCGGGCCAACGCGTGCCGGATCTGTCCCAGCTCGACATGTCCAATGACATCGAGTCGATGAAGGTGACCTGCGGGACAAACTGATGAACGGCTCTCATCCTGAGCGAGCGAGATGGTGCTAAAAGCAACGGCGAATCGGGATGTCTCCTGCCGGTCCGGCCGGTCCTAAGGGACTGGCCGGACCGTGTCATTCCTGGGTGGTAACAGTCTCCGGTAGACCCTGTAGAGGAGCACAGGCCAGAGACGGTCGGTTCGAAGAGTAGCCGGGACCGGCCGGTCGATATTCCCCGAATCAGAATGGAATGCCGTTCTTCGAATGGCCGGTGATCCTCCGGCGAGACTTCAGGGTTAGTCCGGCATTGATGAAGGGCGGGATGAATTCATGTGCATGGGCAGTTGTCTCGCACGGCAAATACGAAGACGATTACTCTGCCCACGGAGGTTTGTTATGCATACACATGTAGTTGCATGGATCATAGTTCTCGGGCTGGCAATCTTCACAGCTGGATGCGCCTCGCAGGAGTTCCCCGGCGGCAGCAGGATGGCCGATAGGTCGGGCCATCAACGGCTGAAAGTCTCCTCGCCGATTGTCGCCAATGTGGATAGCGGCGCACTCGCCGCGCCATCCGGCTACTCCCCCACGGAATCGGTGAAACATACGTTCAACGATGTGCTCCGGATCCTTGGGAATGAGGCGCTGAAATACCCGGGCCGGTCCGAGGAACGACGCCAGCAAATTGAACAAGTCATTAGACGTCGCGTCAGCTATGCGCACATGGCCCAGCAGGCTCTGGGTGTCCCGTGGGCGGGGCTTAGCGACCTGGAGCGGCAGGAGTTTGTGGGCCTGTTCGTGGCGTTGTTGCGAGATACGGTGGCCAACCAGATCGACCAATATTATGACGAGCAGGTCTTCTATCTGGTTGAGCGACGTGATGGCAACTTTGCCGAGGTCAGGACTAACTTGATCGGCCCCAAGGTTGATACCTTGATGGAATTCCGGTTAGAGAACCACTCCGGGGAGTGGCTTGTGTATGACGTGGATGTCGATCATGCGAGCATCGTCAGCAACTATCGTTCGCAGTTTACCTGCATTGTCCGTGATCTGTCCTACGCCGGTCTCGTGGAAAAGATGAAGAAGAGCGGGGGCCTCGTGAAAACGTTTGAAACAATCGCCTCTCGATAGGGCTGTCGCATATGTTTGCCCTCGGGAAGCAATAAGGTGTGTGTCTCGCGGGGCTAAGACACCGGAAAGCCAGCTGTACCCCTGTCACCCTGCTGCAATTTCGCAGAATCACCACCATGCGCCATTGATAGTTCGATCTCAAAGATAGTTCGATCTCAAAGATCGGTTAGGAATAGCTCGCTATACCGGTAGGCCGCGCGGCTCAGAGTCAGCGTGTTTGTGCATTGGTCCAAGAAGCTTAACTTCTTGCGTGCAACGACAGTTGGCAGAACGTCGTTCCGCTCTCATCAACGAGGCTGCCGTCTGAGGCCACCGCTTCCTCACTATCGACTGCCGGAACAAAACTCGATGAGGGTGGATGCCACGGAGTTGTGCCATTCGGACCAAGTGGCTTCGGTCAGTCTCCCTTTAAGTGAGCAATTGTGACCAGACGCTCCCTCACTAAACAAATAGTCTCAACCCCCATCTGGTACTTACATCAAGGAGAAGCACGATGCGTAAAACAATGGGTTTTGGTTCCCTGGCATTCAGTCTTATGTTCCTCACATCCGTCGGGTATGCGGCCGACGTGGCCCCACCGCCAAACGTCACACATCTGAAAGTCAGTGGGGTTGTCTCCAAGGTGCAATCAGGGTTGACCACCATTAAGACCTCCTGGGGGTCGATGACCATCGCCTCGAATGTCGCGCCCAAGCACCTTGAGGTCGGGGAAGAAGTGGACATGCAGGTCAGCGGAAACAACGCCGTTATCGATGTCCATCGAAAGGGAGACCCTGCTCATGCCCATCGGTATGTGTCGGGCAATCTGACCTATACCTCGTCGGACCGCAAAGAAATTAAACTCTGGACCCCGGAGGGGGAAAAGACGTTCGACGTGCAAGCCGGACGATCGAAGATGTCGTCGCTTGAAGAAGGGGTGCCCGTAACGGTCGAACTGAACGAAGCCGGGAAGATGATCGATATCCATCGCTTTACCATGGAGATGAATTTCGACGAGCGCCCACGGGGCATGCCGGGAAATGTCATTCAAGTGCATGGCACGGTGACGAAAATCCAGTCGGGCCTGATCTATATCAAGACGCCTGCCGGGCAATCCACCATCAGTGCGAATACCGCTCCTGCCGACGCGGCGGTGGGTGACGAGGTGTCGCTCTGGATCAACGACGAGAATATGGTGATCGACCATCATGGAAAAGAGAAGCACAAGCAAGGTATGCACCGGCTGATTTACGGAAAGCTGGTTTATACCGGGACCACCAAGAATCAGATCAAGCTGTCCACACCGGAAGGCGAGAAGCTGTTCCCGCTGGAGCGGATGGAGGTCAAGACGAAGCCGATCCCGGAAGGTTCCAACATCGTGGTGGAATTGAACGAAGAGGGGACGGTGATCGACCTGCGGAAGGTGCAGTGATCACATCAAGGTATTGGTTATAGGGGTGGCGCCGGAGTCATCATGGAGTTTAGTGATGGCTCCGCATCTCAGTCAGTCTCTATATGAATGGAGAAGTTCCGGAACCTGGGCTCCGTCGAGTATAAAGGTCAGTTGTGTGCGGACTACCTGGATAGCGGGATGCGTACACACAGTTCACTTCTCAGTCTCGTCCTTCATGACTACGTTCGTTCTTATGAAATAGCGTGCCCCGACATCGACCGGTTTGACCCGTCGATACTCTGGTTGGGTATGTGTGGCGCTCTCCCCCCCCACAATCCTCTCACGATATTCAAAACGCGCACCGTCCTGTTTGAATACAGCCACCCGAGAATTCTGTTGACGGTCGTTCCTTTCCGTCAGAAAGCTCCCACGTCCTCACTCTCAGGACTTGAGGAAGCGATCTGCGGATTCGCCTCACGATCGATCTTGAGACAATCTCCGGATCTGAAGTCGGACCGTGGGACCACTCAGAGTTTGTGAGCGAGCTATACCTCACCTTCCCCATGGAGTGTTTCGATAGCTGTTCGCCTGGTCACCCATTATGGCCATTGTGGATGAACCAGGCTTTCGTCCGGCAGTTCCGCTAGGGAGATGCCTAGGTGAGCAAATATGATCAGACTGCCATTGATCATTGCCGCATACTGCGTCTGAGACTCGCGCGGTGTTCAATGCGAGGGGCAGGTGACGCGATGGATTGCCGGGGTGTCAGCCGGGGATTCGCACTTGCGGAGCTTGTATTCAGGATCATGACGATCATGGAGGGTCGAATATTATGAGTTGCCACAACCAGGCATCTGAAAATATAGAAGGAGAGCGGGCGTCTGGCTCCGCGCGCACGCAGCAATTGAGGCGGGTCGAGCAGACGACAATTGCGAGGCCACTCATCTGCGCGGCGAAGAACGCCGAAGGAGGACGTATGCTCTGCCACCGTTGTAGAGGATTGCTTGTGCGAGTGACCTTCGACGATCTGAGCGAGGAAATAAGCCGGGTGAGTCCGGCCACCCGTTGTGTGAATTGCGGATGCGTTGAGGACGAGATTGTCCTTGCCAATCGTCTTCGCCCGCCTATGTCAAACCGGTCGGAGCCGCGAGGAACTTTGAAAAAGAGCGGACTCAGGCTCACGAAGGCGTATGCCCGCGCCTTATGAGTCGGGGCTGTGCACGCACCATTACAGAGCGCCTGAGTGTTACGGGTCTACACTCGCCGGTTGTCCATCCTGGTCCATGCGCAATCAGCCGGTGTCGAAGCCTATGAATATTCTTTTTCTATGCCCAGGTAAGGAGGCCTCCAATGATGAACAACGGAATCGTGCCGGGAGATGTTTCGGAGTCAACTGCCCCGTGCGTGCCGGGCTTGTCCGGTATCGGGCCATTCGTGTCGGCGGACGGTCGGGGGACGCGTCCCGGTATCCTGATTTATTCACACAGTCGTAAATTGCTGCACATGAATCGTCGAGCGATGGAGCTGACCGGTCATCTTGATCGGACGGATGCTGAGCCGATTAACAAGCTGCGCTCGGCGTCTGTGCATGAACTCAGGCAAAATATCCAGGAGACGCTCGATCATCGGAGGCTGACCAACATCTCCGAACTCTTCGAGCTAAGGCGGTTCCTGTTTGAGGCCGGACGCACAATACAGGTCCGCGGGTTCGGGTTGGCGGGCCGGTATTCTGATGAGGACTCGCGAATTGTGATCGTATTGGAGGAGATCGAACCTTCACAGGAACTGCGGCGGATCCAGGATCCGGCCACGGTGCCCTTTCCTTCGACATCGGGCGTCACAGCCGGGGATTCTGCGCGACAGCTGCCACCAAGTGCTGCGACCGTTGCGCCGGAGGACGGCCAGTCCGGACGGATCCCATCCCCGGACCGGATGCCACAAGTCAGAATGTCTGAAAGGAGTTGGCAATGACGAGGAAACACATACTCGTAGTCGACGACGATGCCGCCCTTCGGAGCGTGCTGACGATGCGACTGGAGTACAACGGACATACCGTAGAAGCGGCCGAGACCGGCCTCGACGCGCTGAACAGATTGGCCTACGCGGACTCTGTGCACGCGGACTATGACGTGGTGCTGCTCGATTATATGATGCCGGGGATCACCGGCTTGATGGTCTTGAACCATATGCAACTGCGCTATCCCGATGTTTCTGTGGTCATGATGACCGGTCATGCGGGCGGGCAGATAGCAGACCAGGCTCTCGCGGGTGGCGCGCGTGTTTGTCTGACCAAACCCTTCGACTCGGCGGAGTTGGAGCAGGCGCTGCGTTGTTGTGCCGGAATCGCCGCCTAAGTGGGATCGGGATGAGTTAGGGACGTTTCCCCATGCAGAGAAGGGACCGTCCCCCAGTAGTCATGGCCCGCGCAAGCATGCAGCTACAAGACTCGTCGCATTGTTCGAGCGGATATAGCTCCAACATGTGATCTGTGATCAAGCGTCAGTATTCTGCAGGTGTTGCGGTAGGTTGTTCGTGAAGGTGGTTCTGCTCAGGAGGAGTGATATGAATACGCACATCCATGTCAGCGGACTGTCGTTCTTTTGTACCGACGATGAGCTGCGGCAATCCTTTATTCCCTTTGGAACGGTAGTCCTGGCGCAGGTACTCCGGGATGATGATGGCCACTCTCTCGGTGTCGGGATCGTGCACATGGCCAGGGGTGAAGATGTCGACCGGGTCTTCGATGCGCATCAGCGTTTTGAAGTCGCAGGTTCGCCTGTGAATCTCTGGGAACCGGAAGACGGGCCAAACTCTTCAGCAGAGCGGATCGGGGTCTATGGTTTGCGAGCGACAGGGACGGCACAGACGGGCCCTGACGTCGTGCATGGCAAGCCCCATAAATAGTCACAGCGACGTTGGATAAGCAGTGCGCTTCTATCGATCATTGTTCCAGCCGTGTTGATTCTGGGCGGTGCCATTCCCAATGTGATATCTGCTGATGATTCCCCGCCGATGGGCGAGTGAGCGGTTCGCTTAGCAATCCCCGAGTTGGCGCTGTATTCCCCATTCTGTATGCCTCGCTGTGAGTAGTTTCACCCCAAATCACTGTGCCCTGGATCATTGTAGATTCGTAACTATGCGAATGTGGGCGAGACCCGCATGGCACGATCTTGGCAATGGCTATATGTTGAGTAGGCCATAGTCAGCGCATCGGTCATCTGCTCGTCCTCATCACTAATAAACTACCAGCCGGAGTGAATGGAAAACGAAGTCGTATGAGTCTGGATGTGCAGAAGGCAGAATGGATTATTAGCAATGGTAGCCGCGGGGCGAATCCGCAAACAAAGGAGACGTAGGATGAGTACGATTCTGATCATTGTGTTGGTGTTACTGCTTGTGGGTGCATTGCCAACCTGGCCGCACAGTAGCAATTGGGGATATTACCCCAGCGGAGGGTTGGGTCTCGTTCTGCTGATTTTGCTTATCCTGGCCCTGACCGGACGGCTTTGATGATGGGCCTATCGGGCATGTGACATGCGTGAGGGACGGTGGCGTCCCGATGGTTCCCGCCGGTGGCCAGGGGTGCGATGGAAGTCAGGGAGACATTCGTTTTGAAATGAGGCGGTATGGAGTAGTTCACCGCTAGCTATCAAGGAGTCGTGATGCCTACAGCGGAACTCCTTCAGCGGACAAAACAGAGTCGAGCGGTCAAGAGTGGGCGCACCCCGCAAGAGAAGGCGAAGGTCTCACGTTGTGAGCCGCCGGCGCCTGGTGAACGCGGAAGCCAGACTTATAACGGCCGGTGGACATTAGATCAAGGCCAGGGGCGAACTCTGGTGACGTATCCCAGGAAACACACGCTCTTTTCACAAGGGGAGCGGGCTGACGCGGTCTACTACATCCGGGAGGGCAAGGTGAAGCTGACAGTGGTCTCTCCGCAGGGGAAAGAAGCTGTCGTTGCGATTCTGGATCCTGGTGCCTTTGTGGGGGAGTCCTGTCTTGCGGGCCAGCAGGTGCAGTTGGCGACCGCCACCACCCTGGAGGACTCCAGTCTCGTGCGTATCGACAAAGACGCGATGATCCATCTGCTTCGCGAGAAGTCCGCATTCGCTGAATTGTTTATGACGTATATGCTGAGGCATGCGATGCGTGTGCAAGAGGATCTGGTGGATCAATTACTCAATAACAGCGAGAAGCGGCTTGCGCGGGTGCTGCTGCTATTGGCTCGATTTGGAAAAGTGGGCAAGCCGGAGCCGGTGATCGCGAAGATCAACCAGGAAACGCTCGCCGAGATGGTCGGCACGACGCACTCCCGTGTCAGTTTCTTTATGAATAAGTTCCGCAAGCTCGGCTACATTGAGTACAACAGCGACTTGCACGTGCACAGTTCTCTCCTCAACGTCGTCCTTCACGACTAGGGCCGCACTCCTCTTTGCTGCCGACGGCCCCCGTTCTTCCGGTCATCGGTAGTAAGCCTCCCATCCGCTTCAATGTTTTACCAATGAGCAATTTTGATCAGATCTCAGCCTTGGTTATTGCCAGAATTTGTCCGCACGCAAAGAGGGAGCACAGGCTCAGAGTGTCACACAACTTCACGCAGGAGGGAGACATCATGAACGCAGATCAACTCAAGGGGAAATGGAAACAGTTCAAGGGTGAATTGAAGCAGCAGTATGGCAAATTTACCGATGACGATTTGACGCAGATCGAAGGCGATTACGAGAAGTTCGTCGGCAAAGTTCAGGAACGGTATGGCGATAAGAAAGACGAGCTGATGAAGTGGGCTGACCAGTGGCATCAGAAGTCGACGCCGGATGATATCAAGGCCAGGATGTAGCGACGAGCGTTCAACGGGAAGTACGAAATGGCAGGCTGATCACTTTCTCGTTTCAGGCAAGGAGATGATGATGAAAACAGGTTATGTGCTTACCCTCTGCGCGGCTTTAGTTGTCGGCGGTGTTTGTATCGCCGGATCAGCGATGGCCGAGGATAAGGTTACCGAGAAGACTCCGATCAACGACACGTGGCTGACGGCAAAAACCAAGATCGCCCTTGCGGCCGATGGCCGGGTCAAAGGGCGGCAGATTGATGTCAAGACCAAGCAGGGCGTCGTGATGCTTCGAGGCAAGGTCGATTCAACTGAAGCCAAGCAGGCGGCGGCGGACATCACGAAACTGCTGGATGGCGTGAAGACGGTGAAAAACGACCTTGAGGTGGTGGCCCCGTCGAAGCGTGAAGTCGTGGAGGAAAAGGATGAGGCCATAACGGCCCGGGTCAAAAAGAAACTCGCCAAGGACGCCCATCTGAAGAAAGCCGATATCGCCGTTCAAACCAATGCGGGGGTTGTCTCGTTGACGGGCGAGGTCAAGGACATCACGACGAGTGCCCATGCATCCTGGACGACGTGGTTCGTCCCGGGCGTGAAGTCCGTGAAGAATGATCTCACGGTGAAAGAGAAGACCTAGGGGTTTCACTCGCACAACACAGGTGCTCTCCGTCCGCCGAGAGCGGCCATGATGGCACCGGTGGACGGCAGAGAAGAGGGTGTACAGCATAAGGAGGAACGAGGCGATGGAACAGAATCTCAGTCGGGTTGCCCCGCAACGTGCTTCGGCAATGCCTCAGGCCAGTCCGGCCGGTGAGAAGACCGGTCAGATGGCACAGGCGTTCAAAAGAGCAGTGATCGATCATACCCATATTGAACAACGCGCCTATGAACTCTATGAGCAGCGTGGCAGGCAGGACGGCTATGACTTGGAGGACTGGTTGAAGGCGGAACATGAACTGGCTGGTTCTGTCAGCCGCAAGTGATGCGGGTCATGACAGCATGGACGACAGTCCTACAGACATCTTGTGAGGGGCTGAAATGAACGTACGAATTGTTGTCGCACTGTTCCTGTTTCTCTGCCTTGGCAGTGCTCCTCTGGCTGCTCAGCATCTGTGTGAGGACTGCCTGGATGACGCGAAGCACCTTCTGAAGCAGTGCCTTGAGGGTGCCATCAGTGAAGAGGATAAGAAGTCTTGTTCGGAAAGACAGCAGGCCCGATCCAAGGGTTGCGAGAGTAGCCAGTGCATGACGGAACGAGCCGCGCGCAAGATGGACAAGCCTGTTCAGGCGAAGCCTCAGGCTGAGGCGCAGGTGAAGGAAGAGCGACCAGAGCGGTGAGGTTTGTATAAGCGATCTTTTTGCCAAGAGGGGACTCGTCTCGGGGTTCCAGTCACGGAGGGCCGGGCAGCAGAGAACTTTCAACCCGGCTGGTATTCGTATGAGTTTCAGCGTCTGAAATCCCCACGGGCTGTGCACTATTGACCAGCCTTCATCTCATGCCGGTGCTAGCTTAAACATAGCAAGTAGCTCAATCCATCGCATCGGGATCAGCATCCCGCTTTCACTTCAAAGGAGAGTTGTTATGAACAAGGTACGTATTCTCAGTGCGGTTGCATGTGTGAGTCTGTTTCTGGCGACGGGAGCGATAGCGGAAGTCCAGGGTATTCAGCCCGGGACCTCCGATAATCCGAAAGACAACGTGCCCAAGGAAATTCAACGCGAGGGAGGCAACTTCGGACCAGGCGGCAGTGGTCCCGGAAGACGGAGCGATGACTTAGTGGGCATGAAAAAAGAAATGCCGCAGCCTATCACCGAGAACAAGCTGGACCAGAATGTCGAAAAGACGCAAGGGGGCGGTGCGGCTTCGGCTGCAGAAAAGCTTGGGGCTCCGGGAGGATCTGCTGAAGACGCCAAGGCCGCTGCGAAGAAAAAGGTTAAATAATATTACTCTGCTGAGCGCGGTCGAGGTTCTCACGTGCTCTGTGGCGAACGACGTCCTGTCGTGCCCACCGCGGATATCCGCGGTGGGCCCTCTTTCCTCCCTCTCGAATGTTCAATCTTTAGTTGTTGAGAGTGCCTTTTACGGCCCTCGTTATCCTTCGGCTATTCAGTGTCGTGAGGTGTGTCGGCGGGCAGAGTGACGAATGTGCTTTACCAATGAGGTGTGTGATGAATGTGACGCAATCATGGTGCGGTGTGTTGATCATCGTGGGAAGTCTGCTGTCTGTGGCAGGATGTTCCGGCTACCACACGGGCAAAGTGGATAAGAAGCTGCAGGCTAAGGCCGTGATCGCCGGGCCCGGTATTTCCGGAGAGGCCTATATTCATGAAGAATACGAGGGACGTGTCAGGATTACGTTGAGGCTGGAGGGAACTCCGGAGAGCAAACTGACCCCGGGTCGTCATGCGATCCACATTCACGAAACCGGCAATTGCGCCTCGTTCTCAGCGGCCCAGGGCCACTATGACGGCAATGTCGATTCCAACCTCAATCCTGATGCCAATGTGAGCCCCGGCCTCGCAAACCATCCGTACCATCTCGGAGATCTGCCGAATCTTTTGGTGACCGAGGGGCGCAAGGGATCGC
>Ga0209079_10000646_pt1 | contig 13785 bp, 11 predicted proteins | sample PPLLaktember2015_2_FD_187259 | JGI IMG/M metagenome (GOLD analysis project Ga0209079, IMG submission 187259) | Freshwater sediment microbial communities from Prairie Pothole Lake near Jamestown, North Dakota, USA - PPLs Lake P7 Core (6) Depth... | ecosystem: Environmental > Aquatic > Freshwater... | reverse complement strand
TGAGAAGGATCACAAGGAGGTGTTTCATGGCGTTGGCTCTGTTGTCTTCTCGATGAACAACCGGCAATGCCGTGCGGGTTCCGAATACGTCAAACGACACGGTAAATCGCGAATTTCAGATATGCGGTTTCGGGCATGGCGGGGAGGACCGGATGATCCGGCGATGCCCCGGAGAAGAAGAGAAGCTGGATGTTCCTGCCGACCTTCTGCGCCGACCGATCCACCATGGCAAGGAACTCTTCCTCACCGATATGGTGCGAGCACGAGGCCGTTGCAAGAAAACCGCCCGGCTCAACCAATGAAAGGGCGGCCGCATTGATCTGCCGATATCCTTTGAGCGCTGTCGCGACCGTCTTCTTGTTCTTCGTGAAGGATGGGGGATCGAGAATGACCATCCCGTAGCGCGCATGGCGATGACGGAGTTCCTTCAGAAGCTCGAAGACGTCCGCCTGTTGGAATTGGACGTCCTTGCTTTGATTGAGTTCCGCATTCACGCGAGCTTTGGTCAACGCCGAATCGGACAGATCGACACCCTGAACAGACGTGGCTCCGCCGGCTGCGGCGTTGAGAGCGAATCCCCCTTCATTGCAGAAACAATCGAGCACGCTCAGTCCCGCTGCGAGCCGCCGAATTGCCTTCCGATTCTCGCGCTGGTCCAGGAAGAACCCGGTCTTCTGTCCGTGAAGGACGTCGATCGAGTACTTCAGCCCGTCATCCACGACGATGATCGGCTCAGGAGTGCCGCGCAACACGGCCGTTTCCAGCGTTAGCTGTTCGAGCGTTCGCACCGGCACATCATTGCGCGCAACGATCGCCTTTGGGTGGTAGCGGGCATCAAGCACGTCACAGATCAGCGGGAGGCGCTGGTCCATGCCGGCGGAGAAGACCTGGAGGGAAAGAAGTTCGTTGTATTTGTCGACGACAAGGCCGGGGAGGAAGTCGCTCTCGCCATGAGTGAGCCGGAATGTTTCACTGCCGGGGAACAGGCGGCGCCGAAGCTGTTCCGCCGCCGCGATGCGCCGGTCGAAAAAGTCCGCGTCGATCTCCTCGCGTTTGCGGGAAAGCATGCGCACTGCGATGAGCGAGTGGGGATGAAAGAAGCCGATCCCCAGGAAGGCTCCATCTGCCCGGTGTACCTCGACGATATCGCCGGTTGTGATCACTCCGCTGATCGAGGCGATCTCATTACTGAAGACCCACTGGTGTCCAGCGAGCAGTCGGTGTTCTTCGTTCTTCTTGAGTCGGATTTGTCGTTCCATCTATTCAACTTAGACAGAATTGCGTTGGGAATCAAACAGCGCGCGATCGCAGCGATGTCATCCGTTTCTTAACGTGAGTCGGTCAACATGCACGCGTCCGAAACGGTCCGTCGCTTCAACGGCGACCTCTTTGGTCCCGGGTGAGATCGCCGCGCGAAACAAATGGTCGGTGACGTACGGCTCCACCCACGAGTGCTTCTTCGGCAATTGCGGACCCGAATGGAGTTCGACCGAGAGGGGATCGGTTCCCCGCGTTTGCTTCATGGCGCCCGTTCGGATCCCATCTTCAAACCAAACGATCCCCCAGCTCTTGTCCCAGTCCCAAACATTGGCAATGAGTTCGGATGGTGCGGCCGGATCCGACCCGGGAGCATAGAGGCGCATTTGCGTGCTGAGCGGCAGCCCGGTCCCCTTGTATCGCCACTGAAGCGACCCGCCGTTGGCTTCAAAGATGCCGTACCCGCTCGGCGTGCCGTCACCGCAGATCGGGCCGGACCACCAAGCTCCGCAAACGGCGCCGACGACATGCGTCTCGATCCCTCCATCCATCGCGTGTTCGATCTCGTGCATATGTCCGGCGATGATCTGCGACTTGAACGGTGCCAGGATCTCATACAAGGCCGCGCGGTTGGCAACGACAAGCCCTCGTTCAGGCCGCTTCTGTCCGATCCGCGCATGCTGAGTACTATAAACGGGGATGTGGACGAACACCACCACGGTCTGCCCCTTCTCGATGAAGGAGAGATCGTCTTCCAACCAGTCGAGTTGTTCCTGATGAAGATATCCGATATAGCCGTCTCCCAACCACATGACGTCATCGAGGACGACATAATGGATGCTGCCGCGATTGAACGAGTAGTTGGTCGGACCGAACGTCTTCAAGAATGTCGCCGCTGAGTGTTCATCAGACTTGGCGATCGCGTCGACGTCATGGTTCCCAAGAACCTGGAAGAAGGGGATCCCGGACATGTGCACGCCCCGTTCGTACTCCGGGAACAACGCGAGCCGGTCGAACATCAGATCGCCGCACCCGACGCCGAACACAGGGATCCCAGTCATTCCCGCAACGGTGTTCCGGATATCGGGGATCGTTGTCTCGTGGAACAGTTTCATGTCGTCCATGTCCAGCGTTTGCGGGTCGGCCAGCAGCATGAACGCATGTCGGTCGTCGGAAACGGCGCTCCGTTTCAGGTTGAACTCAGCCGTCGCCTCTCCGGACGAGTTCGGCGTCAGGGGGAGGAAATGATTCGCCGACCCGCGGGGGGAGAGAGGGATTTCCATTCCGGCGGGGAGCGAGATGAAGACAAAGGGACGGAGCGAGTCGCTCGGAAGCTCGAACGTGCCGTCCGTTCCAGTCGCGACGACGTTGCGTCCATCTGAAACAGCCACGCGTCCAAGCCCTTTCCCGTCCGCGCGGACAATCCCCCGAACGCGAACGGGTGACCGCCGAAGCCGTTCGGCGAGAGACGTCAGCGGTGATGCCGCGCCGAGAGCATGGGCGAGCGGAATGCCGACGGCGGCAAGTCCAGCCGTTTGCAGAAATGATCGTCGGTCGAGCAATCGACGGGTCTCGTCACGCATGAGATCGATCCTTCAGAAGTATGTCACATGGTCGGACGATGAAATAACGTCAACCATTCCCTGATTATCAATCCGCAATCCGCAATCAAAATTCCCCCTTCCTTGCTCCCCCCCGAAAACTTTGGTACCTTGACAAGAAATCGATCATCGGAAACGCATGAAACAACTAAAATGTCTCATCTTTGACATGGATGGGACGCTGACGCAGACGAACCAGCTGATCTACGATTCATTCAATTACATCGCCCAGAAATACCGCGGACGGACGTACTCCATTCCTGAGATCAACGCCATGTTCGGTCCTCCAGAAGAGGGGGCACTCCTTTCCATCGTTGAACCGGAGCAGCTTGGTGAAGTGATGCGGGACTATCTCGCGTTCTATCGGGCGAATCATGCCCGGCTCGCACGGCTCTATCCGGGGATAGAAGATGTCCTCCGATTCGTCCGCTCGCGTGATCGCCACATCGCGCTGTTCACGGGAAAGGGGATCCACACGACGACGATCACCCTGCAGGAATTCGGCATCGCAGGCTACTTCGACTACGTCGTCTCAGGGAACGATGTCGTCGAACACAAGCCCGCGGCCGAAGGGATCCGCAAGATCCTGGAGCACTTCACGCTCCGCCCGGACGAGGTGCTGATGATCGGCGATGCGGTCTCGGACGTCAAGGCCGCCCGTTCAGCGGGGGTCCCGATCGCTGCCGTGGTCTGGGATTCCTACGGCAAGGAGAATGTGCTGGCGATGGAGACCGATTTCGTGTTCCACGATGTCCCGTCCTTTCGGCAATGGTTGAGGGAGCGCCTTGACTGACGAACGCGAACTCCCCTTCGACGAGCGATGGATCCCGGCGTTCAAGTTCCTGCTCCGCTTCGGGCTGGGATTCGTGATCGCTGCATTCTATGTGACGGCGTCTCTCCACTTCCAGTACACTGCGGACGACACCTACATCTACCTGCAGTATGCGCGCAACATCGCCCAAGGAAACGGGTTTGCATTCAATGCGGGTCAACCGAGTCTCGGCACTACGGGTCCGGCCTGGGTACTGTTTATCGCCGCAGGAACGTACGCCGGATTCGACCCCTTCGTCGTCGCAAAGACTTTCGACGTGGTCTTTGCCAGCCTGACCGTCCTGCTCGCGCATCTCGTCACCTTTCTCATCACGCGAGACAGACTCTACGCGATCGCGGGGGCGCTTCTCGTCGGCGCGGATGTCTGGCTGCTCCGCTGGGCTGGCTCCGGGATGGAGACTTCCGTGGCAGCCTTCGTGCTTTTGATGTCGGTCCGGTTCTTCGTGACGCGCGATTTCGAGTTGTCCGCATTCGGGGCGGGATTCCTGACGCTTCTGCGCCCCGAAGGTATTCTTCTGCTGGCGTTGGTACTCTTCGAAGGAGCCCGCTCAAGAATGCGGCAGAACTCGGATTGGAAAGGAGCCGCACGCCCGTTCCTCTTCGCAGCATTTCCCGTGGTCCCTTGGGTCGTGTACGCATTGCTGACATTCGGGACGGTTCTGCCGAACACGTACGGCGCGAAGACCATCGCCGGTTTTTCACTGACAGAGATGTTCGCCGGAGGCTTTTCCGCCATCCAGATCATCGCTGCGGCCCAACTCGTTCCAGCACTGGTGCTCACCGCAAGCCTCGTGCATGCGATCCGTCGTCATGGTTGGAGGTTCGCCTGGGACGAAGCGAGTTTGGCGCTGATCATCCCGATTCTGATACTCGCGTATGCGGTGCTCAGCGCGAATGTTATCTCGCGCTATCTGGTGCCGTTTACGCCGCTCATTCCGATCCTGGCATTGTGGGGTCTGAAGCACGCCGAGTTGCATTTCGAATGGCCGTGGAAGCGTTCTCTCGCGATCCTTTCAACGGTGGTCCTGATCGCCGTGGCCCAGAACATCGTCATCTATGGAACCGTTGCGCTCCCGCATATTGCCCGCTTTCGTCAAGGGATGGAGGAGTGTTTTCGTCCGATCGGCTACTGGCTGCGGAACAACACTCCGCCAGACGCCAAAGTGCTCGCGCACGATGTCGGCCTCATCGCGTACGTTTCCGAACGGACGGTGTACGACACGCCCGGATTGGTGACTCCCGATGTTCGGCGCGCATTCGGCACGGTTCCCCCCGATGAAGCAATGGCACAAGGCCTGTATCGTGCCGCGGTCGTCCCCGATTACGTCGTAGATCGCTCGCGTGTGCCCGAACGGCTTGCGGGGGCATCCATGTCTCCCCAACTGACGTTGCCATTCCCCGGCGTGGGAATTCGGAGTACCGATACTCTCTTCTACACGGTCTATAAGGTCGAACAGAAATGAGACCTCTCATCGCGGTGATCCTCCTGATCTCCTTCGATCTATGCGCACAAACAGAGGCCGCATCTCCGGTGCGAGGTCTCCGCATCGAAGGAGGATTCGACGCGGCCTTTCCCGTGGCGCTGAGAGATTCGCGCCCGGTGACGGTACGCTTCGATCTCGCGTCGGATGATGCCGATGATATTCGCGTGCGCGTTTGGCACCACGCGAGGTCTTGGGAGCGAACGGTTTCCGTTTTCCTGAATGATCAAGTGCGGAATGCCTTCAACGGTCCGTTCAACGCCGTTGCCGCGCCCCTGCTTGTCTCGGGCTACCGGCATAGCGTCGCGCTCCGGTTGCCTGGGATTTCCGGACTTGAACGATTCGAGCATTCCGGAAACTACACCGTGGAGATCTGGAACAAGAATGAAACGGCGTTGTTCGGCAGCGTACGGTTCTTCGTCGCCGAGAGCGTGTTGACCGCGGCAATGCGTGTGGATAATCGCCAGCTTCCGTCGACACCGGCGCCGCGGAATCAGGTCCTGCAGGTCGCGGTGCGATACACAGTCCCGATCCCGGCCGACGTCATGGAAATGCCGATCGATCCGAGCCAGGTTCGCGTCGTGCACGTGTATCGCAACCGGGAGATCGGCCGGCCCTTTGTCGTCGACACTGATGACGGCGACCCGGACAGCTATGTGGATGGATTCGCCACCCGGACGCTGTCATTCATCAGGCGCGACATCCCCGCCGGGAACGAATATCGTATGATCGACGTCAGGGATGTGCGTCAGTATCCGCCAACGCAGGATGCGCTGCGAGCTCGGGACGGGGCAGATGTCGCACGCTCGTTCGCGAAGGGACTCTGGGATCGCGATGGCGGGTCTCAACTCGTCGCGGAAGGGAAAGATGCCGACTACATGCGTCTGCGCTTCGAACTCCTTCGTCCCGAGGAATATGGAGAGGAGGATATCCGGCTGGTTGGCGTGTTCAATCACTGGACGGCAACGCCGGAATGGCGCCTGCAGCATCTCGATGGAGGACGCAACGGTCTCGAGGCGACGCTCCGCAGAGGCTCGTACGATTACCAATATGTGCTCAACGGCGATGACTGGACAACCATCGAAGGAAACGACTGGCGGACCCGAAGTACATTCACGGCGCTGATCTACTATCGTGATCCGCGACTCGGTGGATATGATCGCATCCTCGCCGTCGCGCAAGGCCGGAGCCCCGGCGGGACGGACGAAACAATCCGGTAAGGAATTCTTGATCTGAACACACAGGAGAAAATGGAATCCATGTCGCGACTACGTGTTGGAGTGATCGGTGTTGGGCATCTGGGCAACTTGCATGCGAAGATGTACGCGCAGATCGAGACGTCCGAGCTTGTCGGTGTGTATGATGTGAATGCAGAGCGCGCGCAGAGCGTTGCGGCCGAGCACGGGACGAGGACGTATGCATCGGTGGAAGCGTTGCTTCATGATGTCGACGCAGTGAACATTGCGACGGTGACGAGCACGCATCACGACGTCGCCCTGCAGGCGATCGATCAGGGGAAGCATCTTTTTATCGAAAAGCCCATCACGGCGACGATCGAGCAGGGGAGGACGATCGTGCAGCGAGCGGAGGCGAAGGGACTCAGGCTTCAAGTCGGACACATTGAGCGCTTCAATCCTGCGATTCTGGCTCTCGAGCCCTATCGGATCAAGCCGTTGTTCATCGAATCCCATCGGCTGGCGCAATTCAATCCGCGCGGTTCAGACGTCGCCGTTGTCCTGGATCTGATGATCCATGACATCGACCTCATCCTGAGTCTGGTACGATCCAAGGTCGTCAGGATCGATGCGAACGGGATCGCCGTCGTGTCGGACAGTCCCGACATCGCCAACGCCCGCCTGCAATTCGAGAACGGCTGCGTCGCAAACGTCACGGCAAGCCGGATCTCGCAGAACAAGATGCGCAAGATGCGGCTCTTCCAGACAGATGCGTACATCTCGATCGACTTCGCGCAAGGACTGGCTGAGGTGTTCCGCCTCGTCGACGAACAGGAGCAATCCGCAACGCCCACGATGTTGCTGGGAAAGATCGACCAGGGGAAACGGAAGCGCTTGATCGTGTACGAACAGCCGGAAGTGCGGGAGGTGAATGCGTTGAAGCGCGAACTGGAAGCCTTCATCAATTCTGTCCAGACCGGCACCGAGCCGGCCGTGAGTGGACGCGATGGATTGCAGGCTTTAGAGGTCGCGCAGGAGATCCTAGCAAAGATCGAATCCCAGAGGATCACGGCGATCGAAGAGGAATGGAAGTGAAACAACATGCAGACCACATCGAACTGGAAGAGACGCTGCTGAAGCGGATCGGTCAGATCGCAGACCGCGGGGCGATTCGTGCATTCGTCGTCGGCGGCTATGTGCGGGATCTCCTGCTTGGACGCCACGTGACGGATATCGATATCGTCGTTGTCGGCGACGGGGTCGCGTTTGCGCGGAAGGTCGCGGAAGCCTTTGGACGCGCGAATCTGGTCGTGTATGAGACCTTCGGAACGGCGATGCTGACGCTTGACGAGGCGAAGGTGGAATTTGTCGGCGCGCGGAAGGAGAGCTACAACAAAGAATCGCGCAAACCGGCGGTAGCGACGGGGACGCTTGAAGATGATCTCTCCCGGCGGGATTTCACCGTGAATGCCATCGCCGCATCGCTGAACGCTGATACGTTTGGTCACGTGGAAGATCCATTCGACGGTCAAGGTGACATGCGGAAGAGCATCCTGCGGACGCCGCTGGAGCCGACTGCGACATTCGACGACGATCCGCTGCGTATCATGCGGGCGATGCGGTTCGCGGCGCAGCTGGAGTTCGAGGTCGATCCTGCCGTCCTTGGCGCCGCACAGGAGATGGCGAATCGTCTTTCCATCGTCTCGCAAGAGCGCGTGACGGAAGAGTTTCTGAAGACCCTGAAATGTCGCAAGCCCTCCATCGGGTTGCAGCTCATGTATGACACCGGCGTCCTGCGCGTCGTGTTCCCCGAGGTCGCGCAAATGGCAGGAGTCGACCAACGGAAGGATCATCACCACAAAGACGTGTTCCGGCACACGCTGCAAGTGCTCGACAAGGTCTGTCAGGCGACAGACAATGTCTGGCTTCGTCTTGCGGCGCTTCTGCATGATGTCGCCAAGCCGCGGACGAAAGCCTTCGTGGAAGGGACCGGATGGACGTTCCATGGGCACGAGGAAATCGGCGCGCGGATGATCAAGCCCATGTTCAAACGAATGCGTTTGCCGATGGAGCACGTGAAGTATGTCGAGAAGATCGTCCGTCTTCATCTCCGACCAATGGCGCTGGTCGACGAAGGAGTCTCCGACTCGGCGGTGCGCCGGCTGCTGTACGAAGCGGGGGAGGACATCGACGACTTGATGCGCCTCTGTCGCGCGGATATCACATCGAAAAATGTCCGCTTGGTGGAGCAAGTACACAAGAACTACGTGTATGTCGCATCACGGATGGAAGAGATCGAGAAGAAGGACAAGATCCGCAACTGGCAGCCTCCCCTTCGGGGCGAGGAGATCATGGAAATCTGCGGATTGCCGCAGAGTCCGATGGTCGGCATTCTCAAGGATAAAGTCACCGATGCAATTCTTGACGGCTTGATCCCCAACGAACACGACGCGGCCAAAGCCTTTTTGCTCAGCATCAAGGACGAAGTGATCAAAGGTCCCGCCGTTAAACGTCCCCGCAGGTCCGATCTGGGCGTTCTGGACGATCCCACCCGATAGTGTCCAATATTTTGAACGTTTTTGTGAAACTTTCGCGGATTTCCTGCGTTTATATCTAGAGTTTTCCCTATTGAAGGAGATGTTCAATGAAGATGCACCAATTCGGATCAATCCTCCTGTTGTTTCTCCTCCTCGCTTCCAACTCATCTGCCCAGCAAGGTCAGCAACTCACTCTTCAAGGTGCGATCAATACCGCACTCGAGCGCAATCTGAGCGTTCAGCAGGCATCGAACAGTGTCGACGCCGCCCGAAGCGGTCAGCTCGCAGCCTACGGTGCGTATCTTCCGACCGCGAGTGCAAGCATGGGCTGGGGAAAGTCTGAACAACGGACTGGAGCAACGACTCAGTTCCTGCCCGACGGTACGCCATTCGCAGTCCCCGCCTCGGAAAAGACATCTCCGGGCGTGTATTCTGCCGGTCTGAATCTCGGGTACACGATCTTCGACGGGTTGGGCCGTGAAGGCTCGCTTGGACGTGCTTCTGCACAACTGAATGCAGCGGAGATGACGTACAGCAGAACAAAGCAGCAGATCGTCTTTTCGGTCGAAAGCAGTTATCTCGGCGTTCTGCGAAGTGAGCAACTTGTGAAGGTGAGTGCGCAGAACCTGGAACGTGACCGGCGGCAACTTGAACGAATCACCGAACAGAACAAAGTCGGTGCGGTATCGATCGGGGACGTGTATCGCCAGCAATCTCAGGTTGCCACGGATGAGTTCAATCTGATCTCGGCTCAAAACGCGTTCGACAAGGCAAAGGCGGACCTGCTTGCGCTGATCGGGCTGGATGTGAATGTCGAATTCGTGATTTCCGACAGCGTAGTCAGCCAACAGATCGGTGCACTGGAGTTCGCCGCCGCGCCGGTGCTGTTGGCCCCGTTTGAGGAAGCCCGCAATACGGCTCTCGAATTGCGTCCTGATTATCGGGGAGCGCGTGAGAATCTCCGCAGTGCGGATAACGGCGTCATGTCGGCGTGGGGCCGCTATCTGCCGCGGGTCTCGGCATCTGCGGGGTATTCGACGAACAACACAGACTTTGGATTCCTCGGAGTGAACAGGACGTATCAATGGGGGCTTTCGCTCGGCTGGACGCTCTTTGATGGATTCGCGACGAATCAAACGGTGCAAACCGCGAAGGCGCAGCAACGGAACGCCGAGTTGACGCTTCAACAGACGGAGCGGAATATCAATGTAGAGGTCAAGAAAGCGCTGTTGGACGTCGAAGCGGCGCGTAAGCTCTATGAGGCCAGTGGGAAAGCGCTTGTCTCGGCGACACAAGATCGACGGGTCGCCGAAGAAAAATACAATCTCGGTTCCGGCACATTGGTGGACCTTCAGATCGCCAATGCCACGCTCGTCAACGCGGAAGCGAACAAGATCAATGCCGCGTACGGTTTCATCACCGCCCAGCGGAACCTCGAATACGCAACCGGTGCACGGTCCTATTGATCGCGCGCATCAACCTTCAAGGAGTCTACTACCATGGCAAACGGCAACGGAAAGAAGAACAAGAAGAAGATCATCATCTTCTCCGTTATCGGCCTTCTCGTGATCGTGCTCGGCGTTCTCATCTTTGTGGGGAGCAACCGCGAAACGATCATCTCGGTCCAGACGGAAAAAGTGCAGAAACGCACGGTGACGCAGATCGTGACCGCCACAGGCAAGATCCAGCCCGAAACGCAAGTGAAGATCAATGCCGAGGTGAGCGGCGAGATCACCGAACTCCCGGTGCGGGAGGGACAACGCGTGAAGCGCGGGCAATTGCTTGTCCGCATCAAGCCCGATGCCTACCAGGCTCAATATGAGCGCGCGCTCGCATCCCTCAGTATGAACGAAGCAAGTCTTCAGAAGGCGGAAGCGGAATTCAACCGTGCCTCGGAGTTGTTCGCAAAGAAGCTGGTGTCCCAAGCGGAGATGGACATCGCGCGTGCAACCTACCAGAGCTCCAAGGCGGCGTATTCACAATCACAAGCCTCTGTGAAGGAAGCGCGTGAGACATTGGCCAAGTCGACGATCCTGGCCCCAATGGATGGCGTCATCAGTCAATTGAACTCCGAACTCGGCGAGCGCGTCAGCGGCAGCACGTTCACGCAAGGTACGGAGATCATGACGGTGGCCGATCTGTCTCGAATGGAGGCGCGTGTCGATGTCGGAGAGAATGACGTCGTGCTCGTGACGGTCGGCGATACGGCCCGGATCGAGGTGGACGCGTATCCGGAACAGAAATTCGTCGGCACCGTGACGCAGATCGCGAACACGGCGAAGTCGCGCGGCTTGGGTACCCAGGATGAAGTGACCAACTTCGAAGTGCGGATCCTCATCAATGTCCCCGACAAGGTGTTCTTCCGGCCCGGAATGTCGATGGCGGCAGATATCGAGACGGAGACAAAGGCGAATGTTCTTGCCGTGCCGATCCAGTCGGTGACGGTGCGGATGCCGAAGATGGAGCAGAAGCCCCCAGAGGCGGCAGAGGGAGAGGCGGAGTTTGCTGCATCGAACAGCAAGAAGAAGAAGGAAGAAGAAAAACTCGATGAAGTGGTGTTCGTCGTGAAGGATGGCAAGGCGGTCACGAAGGTTGTCAAGCGCGGCATCAGCGATGATTCCTATGTCGAAGTGGCGGGCGAAGGGTTGGAGGATGCGGAGGTCGTCTCCGGCCCATTCCGAGCCATCAACCGTGAGCTCGAGAACGAATCGAAGGTGCGCGTCGATAACAAGCAGATGCGAAAGACGGGCGCGAGCGTCGATACCAAGTAGGTGTCATCGGAAGGAAGAATAGGCATGTCCACCATCATCAAGTTGACGAACATCACGAAACTCTATCAAATGGGCGAGGAACAGGTCCACGCACTTCAGGGTGTGTCTCTGGAGATCGCGCGGAACGAGTACGTCGCCATCATGGGACCATCGGGCTCCGGGAAGTCCACGATGATGAACATCGTCGGATGCCTGGACACACCGACGGCTGGGTTGTACGAACTGAACGGGAACAACGTGAGCGATATGAACGACAACCAGCTGGCTCGGATCCGGAACAAGGAGATCGGCTTCGTGTTTCAGACGTTCAACCTCTTGGCCCGCTCGAACGTCCTCCACAATGTTGAACTGCCGCTCATCTATGGAGGCATCCACGCGACGGAACGAAAGCGCCTCGCGATGGAGGCGATTGATCGCGTTGGGCTGACCGATCGCGTTCATCACAAGCCGAATGAGCTTTCGGGTGGACAACGACAGCGCGTTGCGATCGCTCGTGCGCTGGTTACCCGGCCCTCGATCCTCCTGGCGGATGAACCGACGGGCAACCTCGACACGAAGACCGGCGAGGAGATCATGCAGCTCTTCGACGCGCTTCATCGGGAAGGCAATACGATCATTCTCGTGACGCACGAAGAAGACATCGCAGCTCATGCTCATCGAGCCATTCGTCTCCGAGACGGACGGGTCGAGCGCGACGAGACGGTAAAGAACCGTCGCTCGTACGCCGCTCGGATAACCGCATAAAGGCGCATCGTATGCGTTATGCATTCGCAGAGTTCAAGGAAGGGATGTTGATCGCGTTCGCGGCCATCCGGGCCAATAAGATGCGGTCGGTGTTGACGACGCTGGGGATTGTCATCGGCATCGTTTCTGTGACGCTGATGGGAACCGCCATCGAGGGGCTCAACCGGGCGTTCAACGAAAGCATCGAGGCGATCGGCGCCGATGTGCTCTACATCCAGAAATGGCCCTGGGGTGGCGGTCAAGAGTGGTGGAAGATCCGCAACCGGCGCGACTTGAAGATCCAGCATGCCCGCGCGCTTGAGCGTCAGGCGTCGACCGCACGGTCGGTTTCCCCGATCGTCGGCACGGGACGCACCTCAACCTACGGCCGCAAGATCGTTCAAAACACGGTGGTCATCGGCAGTAACGCGGATTTCGTGGAAACGACGACCGCCACCGTGGCGATCGGCCGGTTCTTCACATCCATGGAAGCGGACGGCGGACGTCCGGTGTGCGCGCTGGGTTCAGAGGTCGCTGCGAATCTTTTCCCCGCGGAATCCCCGCTCGGCAAGACGATCAAAGTCGGCGGCTATCCATATCGGGTTGTGGGCGTTCTGGAGAAGCAGGGGAGCCTGCTGGGCATGGAGAGCCTCGATAATCGCGTGTACGTTCCGATCAATCGCTTCTTCAAGGAGTTCATGACGCGTCGCGGCGGCATCCAGATCTGGGTACGCGCGAGTTCCGTCGAGGAGATCGAAGAGACCAAGGAGGAAGTGCGTGGGATCATGCGGAAGATCCGCGGATTGGCGCCTAAGGACGAAGATGACTTTGCCATCAATCAGCAGGAAATCCTGATTCAAACATTCAACCAGATCGGCGTTGTGATCGCAGCGGTCGGCCTGTTCATTACCGGCTTGTCGCTCTTCGTCGGCGGCATCGGCATTATGAACATCATGTTCGTTTCTGTCACGGAGCGGACAAGGGAGATCGGTATTCGCAAGGCCATCGGTGCTCCGCGCCGCAGCATCCTGATGCAGTTCCTCATGGAATCGGCGGCGCTCTGTCTCATGGGGGGGATGATCGGCATCATGATCGCTTTCCCGCTGAGCCTCATCATTGACACGATCCTGCCGACCGCCATGCCGGTCAGCGTTGTCGCGGTTGCGTTGCTCGTCTCCGTCTTCGTGGGCGTGGTGTCCGGATTTCTCCCAGCGTATCGGGCTTCCCGGCTTGATCCGGTCGATGCGCTTCGCTATGAGTAGCCGAGAAAGAGAGTCAGCACATGGAATTCAGTGAACTCCTCAAGATTTCCTTCACCGCGATCCGGGCGAACAAGCTCCGCTCGGCGTTGACGCTGCTGGGGATCGTGGTCGGCGTGTTCTCCATCATCGGAGTTATGACGGCCGTTC
>Ga0209079_10000645_pt1 | contig 13843 bp, 14 predicted proteins | sample PPLLaktember2015_2_FD_187259 | JGI IMG/M metagenome (GOLD analysis project Ga0209079, IMG submission 187259) | Freshwater sediment microbial communities from Prairie Pothole Lake near Jamestown, North Dakota, USA - PPLs Lake P7 Core (6) Depth... | ecosystem: Environmental > Aquatic > Freshwater... | reverse complement strand
ACAACTCCCTGTATTTTTCCGTCAGCAATTCTAATGGGCAGGTACAGCGGGACGGGCCTCGCCAGGACCTGCTCTGCTTCCAGGAGACCGGTGAGCCTTACGGCAGTGGCGTCAAGCGATTCTGCAATCCGGACCATTTCCCGGGTCTTTTCCTTCGGGGGCATCAGGAACACCGGAACCGGAACTTCTTTCCCGAAAACGATCACGGATTGGGCAGCCGGAAAAAAGTGCACTACTGAGGCCCTGTCTTGATCTGAAAGGGCATCAAGGCTGACTTCTGAGAAGACGTCAACTCCCTGCTCCTGGAAAAACGTTGTGAGATCCAATGCAATACTCCTCTCCGACATGGCCTTTCCTTATTCATCCATATTAATGGTAATTGGGATTATCTCACCTATAACAACATTATTGTAATTACAATGGAAAGGCGTAAATTATGAGAATCATATACACCAGGATATTCGTTAACGACCAGGATAAGCCCTGAAGTTTTATACTGAAACCCTTGGCTTTGTGAAGAAAAGCAACATCATCGCGGGGGGATACAGGTGGCTCACCGTTGTCTCGCCTGACGATCAAAACGGTACCGAGCTTATACTTGAACTGAACAATAACCCGGCAGCAAAAACATACCAGAAAGCAATTTTTGAGCAGGGCATTCCCGCGACAAATTTCGGCGTTTCTGATGTTCGCGCAGAGCATGAACGATTGAAAAAGCCCGGTGTGAAGTTCACCATGGAGCCAGCAGCAGTAATGGAGCATGTGACCATAGCCGTCTTTGACGACACCTGTGGCAACCTGATACAAATACAACAAACGGCGCAAAAATAAGCCGTTCAACGGGAAAAATAACAGCTCCGCAGGATTCATTTAGCCTGCCGGTACGAGGTAAAGGGGATCAAGATCCTGATCTATACTCAATGTCAATGGATCAGGAGAGAGATGTTTGTTGTACTTGCAGAGGAATTCTACGGGGATAAAAAAATACCATCATTTAAGTGTAGAGCGGGACAGGATAAAAAGGAAAGGTGAAAAATTTGGAACAGAATGGAGATTATCTCAAAGAATCGCAGCCGGTGAAATCTCTCGTGGTCGTGTTCTCTTACCATCACAGGAATACGGAGAAGATCGCACACACCTGCGCAAAAGTGCTTGGGGCTGAGGTAAAAACGCCACAGCAGGTCAAGCCTGAGGAGATCGCGGAGTGTGACCTGGTAGGCTTTGGTTCGGGGATCTACAGTGCGACATTCGACACATCTGTCCTTGACCTTGCTGACCGGCTGCCGGACGCTTCGGGAAAGAAAGCCTTCCTCTTCTCAACCTACGGAGCCCCGGCCGCGTTTGCCGGCGGGGATTTTGTTAAGAATAACCACTCGCAGATCCGGGAAAAACTGAAGGCAAAAGGGTACACGGTTATTGGTGAATTCGGGAGTGCGGGGTGGAACACGAATAGTTTCCTGAAATATTTCGGGGGACTCAACAAGGGCAGGCCGAATGCTGAAGACCTGAAGAATGCGGAAGCGTTTGCCCGGGAAATGAAGGAAAAAGCCCGCAGACAGGAAGCAGAGAATGAGCGGACTGGATTTCAGAACCCGGCAATACAGGAGAGAAAATGACAGGAAAAAGTGCAGGTGGATCGTTCGGTAAACCGGTCAAAAAACACTGGTATGCACTGCTCCTTATTGCGCCTGTTACCATCGGGTGGATCTGTTTTTAATCAGGAATGTAAACCTGACCATTCAAGTGCCAGAACAGCCCGGATTTCTTCTCCTCGCGGGGATCGGTGAGAGCACAGATTAATTTTTTTAGAGATAATAATCACCAAAATTGTAATAATTTGCAGAAATAATAGAGTATTTCAAAAAATCGCAGAGCATGTCCCGTTTGACGGGATCCAGCATACCCCGGGCGCTAAATGATTGCCTGTTACACCTTTTAATGGGGAGATCATTTATAAGATAAATTGCAGGAGAGGAAAACGGAGGGAAAGTCAGTTTGGGGGGAGAAATGTTTAGACTCCTAGCCGGGGACGTAAGGGGGTTTCAGAACTGGATTGCTTATCCCTGCATTGTCGTGATACCAGGTCCGCATGCCAGACCGGTTCAGTAATCCGGTGAATTGTTGTCGTTTTCAGAGCCATGTCAACGGCCTGGGCAAGATCCACCTTGTGCCCGGCGGAAACAAAAACCGGCTTTGCATCCTTTACCGTCCTGACCGCCCTGCCGATAACCTCGCTCTTGTCAAGCACCGGCTCAGAGGACCCGCGTGCTGCGTCAGGCAAGGCGGCCTCCCCTATCAACAGGCGTTTTGCCACGCCAATTGAAGGGATGTCAAGGAGCAGACCGACATGACTGGCCAGACCAAACCTTTTCGGATGCGCATACCCGTGCCCGTTCATGAAGATGAGATCGGGAACCGTGGTGAGGTTGCTGAACGCATCCAGGATCGCCGGTCCTTCACGGAAGGATAACAGCCCGGGAAGGTAAGGAAACACGACTTCCTGTACCGAACATGTTTTTTCCACAACCTCCAGCCCGGGAAACTTCATCACGACAATCGCGGCATATATCGTATCCTGATCATAGGCTGCGTCAGCTCCTGCCACATACCGGATTTCACAGATATCGATAGTCCTTTCAAGTGTGCAGTGGTGCCTCAGCATCTCCTGGATCCTGAGGGCTTCTGAGGGATCAGGAGCCGTGATGAATTCGGAAGGTGAACGTTTCTGCTTTTTCTTTTCTGTCTGCATCGTCATATCGCTCACCAGCGTATCCCGAACCCGGAAAACTCACCGGTCGGTTCGGAGCGGGTTACTTCCAGTGCATCAACCCGGATTTTATTGCTGTGCGTTTGCAGCATTCTTACAAATGTGTCAAGAGCATCATTGCTGCCCTCGGCAACAATAGTAACTGAACCATCGGGCATATTTTTAACAAATCCGGATACGCCGGTCTCCCGTGCACAGTCAGTAACAAAGTAACGGTACCCGACACCCTGGACACTGCCTTTTGCATATGCCGTGATCCTCATCATGGTGATGAGAATTGCACATCCCTCGAATAAATCTTCCCCTGCCCGGCAGACATCAGATCCCGGGTATTCTCAATGTCAAATGTTCGCAATTAAACACCAGGACCTTCACTCCGGGATCGCAATGAGCGCTGATGAACCATGCATGCCAGTTTTTGCGAAAACGGGATAAACCTGACGGGTACTCTGAAGTAGGGAAAACGTAGTAGCCGGGGAAAAAAGCATCATGAAAATCTGCCGTCAACCCCATACCTTAATTACCCCGCTCTCCAATCCCCCGGCAGGGAAGATTATGGCACGTATCCTTGTCGCATATGCAACGAAAAAGGGTTCCACTGCAGAGATCGCACAGGCCATTGCAAAGGAACTGCAGACTGCAGGGCATTCCGCCGACGCCGTTGAAATCGCACAGGGGGCATCGCCCGCAGGGTACGAAGCGGTCGTCATCGGAGGCCCGATGTACCTGGGGAAGATTGAGGGCATGGGAAAATTTGTGAAGCGTCACTCTCCGGAACTTGCCAAAGTGCCAGTCGCCGGATTCGTTGTCTGTCTTGCAGCGGTTACAAAAGATCCGGAAGGGATGGCATGGGCAGAAAAGGCGCTTCATGCCGCCCTCGACCCGCTCCGGCCGGTTGCCGGGACTATCTTTGCGGGCAGGCTGGATCCGGAAAAGCTCTCGTGGTTCCAGCGGTTGGCCGTAAAGAAAGCAAAGTCTCCGGTCGGTGATTTCCGCGACTGGGCAGCCATCGCGGCCTGGGCACGGGACCTGCCCGGGAAGATGAGGGTGTGAGGTGGCGGAGGTTTCCGGGCAAAAATATTCAGACCCGTGGATCCTCGTCCGGTTACATTTTTGAATCAGGCCGCAGGGACGGGGACCACGAGGAACGTAGCGTACCCGTCACCGGTGTTCCTTGTCACGTGCCCCCTGCCGGTGGTATCCTCCAGCAGGATGAGGTCCCCCGGCTTTAAGGACCTGACGGTCCCGTCGGTTGTTTCCATCTCCACCGAACCCGACATGAGGGCGAGGAACTGGCGGGCGGGACACGGGTGCCAGTCGCCAATCCAGCCGGGCTGAAACGAATAGAAGCGATACTTCGATGCGGGCTTATCCCCGGAGACGTAGAACGGGGCAGCGGGTGGTGCCCCGCTCGCAAGGCTCTGTTCGACCGTCACGGAATCAAAGTGCGAACCACCCTGCGCATCCGCAAATATTCTGTGATACTTCACAAGGGCGATAGTAGGTGGGAGTTTTTGAGTCATGGTTAATTTTCCTCAGTGCGATGTCGGGGTGGGGACATGCCTTCCCGATGAGAGTACAAACAGAACGATGAATGATAAATGTTACGACACTACTACGTGTCTCTGCGCCTGAATATTTTTTGTGTCGGGAATTATTATCTGAAACATTATGGACACTGAAAAACGGAAGAAACTGAGGAAAATATTCTCATTCACGAAAATGGATATGATTATTTTTAGAGAACTCAAGTTGTGCGGTTTGGCTGGATTCAGTATAAAACGGGCCTTTTCCGGAGGAGGATCTGGTGTAAGATGGGCTGGGGGAGAGATCACTCCCATTAAGGGAATTGCCAGCGCCAGATCGCAAAGAACCCGATGCCGAGAGCGACTGCCCCGATACCAATAGCAGGATCGACCGGCGATTCCGGTGATGTTGTTGGCCAGGGAGTGGGGATTTTTAGCGTTGACTTACTGATTGTCGTGGCGGTTGGCGCCGGTGTTGCGGCAGTGGTCTTATCTGACACATCGCTTGAAACCGGCGTTAGCCTGACATAGAAGACTACCCTTTCGCCTTCAACCACGACAACATTATCGGTGTAATCCTCGTACAGCCTTTTTTGGAGACGCACCTCCAGTGTTCCTGTTTTTTCGGAATAATACGTCAACGGACTGGTTCCCAGCTCGAGGCCATCCAGCCAGATCGTGGCGCCGGGCGGGTTTGTGTCGAAATAGATGCTGCCGCCGGTCATGCCAGGAGTTGGTGTCGGGGATTCAGCGGAAGTAATGCCCGCCATGACTAAGAGGAGCAGGACGGTCAGACAGATAAGGAAAGGGAATCGTTTCATACCGTGCTTCCTGAGCGATTAGCTGAATGAATGAACATGCTGCCGAAACCTGATTTTTTTATGAGCAGGGACCATTGGGCTGCTCCCGTTTTTCCTCTGCTGCAACGCAATAATCCTTTTTTAAAAATGATGTTTGTCGGTGTAATTAAATTCATATGATGTTTTTAATCCTGATCTTACACCTCACAATTCTGTTAATGGGAGGCGAAACTCAAGGGAGTTCAATAGGTAGCACGGTTAAAATGAAAGGAAGGGCTGTTTTGGGGATCGGAATTCCAGTCTGGAGATCCAAGGAAACCTATCCTTTAATCCACATATTCTCCGTCAGAAAGTTGTCGCTACCAGCATGGTTTTGACTTAATCAAAGACACTGCGTTATTGAGATTAGTTTTTATCTGCTCATCCGGATTACCGGAGCTGTGCCGGAGCTGAAAAATGATCGCTCACAACCCCCTGTGGAATTTTTTTATTGAGAGGTCTTTCGATCCGGAGCAAGCTCGTTATAGGTGATATACTGGTTCCTGTCTCTGAGGGTGGCCGGCTGGAACTGTATTGTCTTTTGTTCCCCGTTCCGGCACTGGACCCGATACATACGAGGCCGGACTTGTCCTGCAGCAGCCTGAACAAGATCAGTCTTCCAGGTGTTGATCACTTCTTTGCGATATCCCGCGTCTGGAAAAGCCCTGTCAAACCAGGCACGGCCCGTAGGGATATCAGCAAGGGTATAGCCAAAAAGGTCAGTAAAAGCCCGGTTAAGGTAGGTATACCGGCCTTCAGAATCGACGATACTCATGGCGCCGGGAGAGAGGTCCATGACCTCCCGGAACCGTTGCTCACTCCGACGGAGGCGGTCTGCGGTCATTCTCTGTGCCAGTGCGATGGAAGCCTGCCGGATAAACGATTCGACGGTCTGGTGACTATCCAGCACCTCTCCTTTCGGCATAAAAATACCCACGAGCCCGAAGAGATGGTTCTCCCAGATCAACCCGGTGCAATAGAACCGTTCAATATCAAACCGCTCAAGGATAGCATCGCAGATCTCCTGAGGGATCTGCCGGAAGCACAAGTCATAGAATGAGACAGTTTCCCCACCGGATTCTGAACGGACAACAAATTCACGGGTTTTGAAAAAAGAACCGAGTGATTCCTCAAAGGGTGCTTCGAAAATTGTGGCTGTGGGAAAAACCATGCCGTTGGGATCCCTCCCCAGCAATGCGATCAGACCCTCATGAAATTCAGGACCGGCAATAGCCCGGATAGAGAACTGGTTACATACTTCATCATAAGACTGGACATACATATGGGCTTTCGGGACGATCTCAATGATTCGTTCAGCGATATACTGGTAAATATTATTCTCGAGGGGCAGATCCACCAGTTCCATCGCTGTCCTTGCAAGAAATTCCATATCCCGGACGTATTTTTTCCTTTCTGTGATATCTTCAAGCACCAGGGTGCATCCTTTCTCCCCATCGTCAAATGTGGTGGGAATTACCTGCATCTGGAAGAAGAGGTCCCGGCCATTGTCCTGATACCGGAGGTCGGTGATGACCTGTTCACGTTCCAGACTTTTTATTACCGAGAGGGCTTCGGGGGTTGATACGACCGGAATATTTGCCTCATCGGGCGTCTTGCCGACTATCTCTTCTTTCGTACGATTCAGTGTCTTGATACACTGGTCATTGACCTGAACGATTCTCTGGTCGTTATCCAGTACCAGGATCAGATTTTTTGTAAAACAAAGGAAAGCGGACAGGGGTACACGCTGGGCTGTGTAGTATACCTTGGCATTTCCAATAATCCTGTGTTCAACCTTGCCGGAAACTTCCAGTAGGTCCAGTTGCCTTGAAACCAGGTCCCGGGTCACACCCGTTTTCCTGGACAGATCCGTGATGGTCACTCCTCTTGGATGAAATTTCAGGATCTTCAGGATCCGTTGCGCCAGGTCTTTTTCCAGAGGCATCTTGAAGAGTCATTGTCCCGGAGAAATAAAATCATTACTCCGGATACAATTGGTTCATGGACGCGGGCAGTGAACCGGGATATGCGAGTGAATGTACCAGGTTTGCAATAAGAGAAGAAGGTAATTTCCGTTTCTCGCACCGGACTGATTGCTCCCGCGATATCCGCGATCTGCGTATCGGCCATTGCGAGCATGCTCTCCCGTTTTTTTCCCGCAGGACATCAGGATGTAATTGCCTGGCATTTTTACCATGAATCCTGCATCCAGTCCGCGGTTCCGCTTCTGAAGAATGCTGTCAGGCTGCCTGAGTGCCGACAACCTTACGGAACCAGCGTAGGTGACAATGGGAAGGTGTGCTCGATGGCGAAAGATCGAGACGCCCGGCAAACCCGGCCACCATCAACGGCACACCGGAAAAGTATACCGGCAAGCCGATGCCGACCCGTTCTGTCCTGGGGACGATGGTGCCGGGTATTTTCTCCAGAGATGCTACCAGATCGCAGTCTCCCAGTACTGAGGCGATCTCCTCGTAACGGCAAGCGCGTTACCGGGCCGGTAAAATAATAGAGGAGGGTCTTCATGGTGGTCTCCCGATCGATTCACAGGAAGATACAGGGCTTTGCGCGGAGAGGACGAGGGACATCTCCGGACAGGAAATATGTCCCGGGGTTCCCGTGCACACGATTTCAGGGTTTCTTTGGTATCTTCTGGGAGACGATCCGATGGGCCGCCTTGTCGACTTTGTAGGACTTCGGGCGATCGAGAAGGTCAAGCGCATTGATCTTCATATCGATGAGTTCGGAATAATTGAACGACTCGTTTTTCTTCTCTCCCTTCTCATCCCAGAAAACGACAATACCATTCTCCATTCTCTTGCTGCTCAGAATATCATGCATATCCTTCAATGAGGGACGGGAAGTTAATGAAGGTTACGGGAACTTCAGAGACGATCGAAGGAGAAACCGGGTCACTATATCCTTGTGGGGGGCGGGGTTCGCAGAACGGGCGGAAGTCGCAGCTGGTGCGGGAAGATCGCTGCCCGGGTGCGGCGAACATTCGGACGCCCACCCTGACCATCAGGCAGTGCCCGCAGTACGGGGATGAGGCCTGAGTCTTCTCGAACGATATCTCCGTTGAATGCAGCAGTTGTGGATTTGTTGTCTGCGACGATATCTTGTCATGCGTGCAGTGGTGCAAGTGCGCGAAGGAGTGTGCAGGGGAAGAGACCTGCAACAAACTTGTCGGGAAAAACAAGGGATGACGGGTCACTCCCCTTCCCTGACCCGCAAAGCCACGTTCCCTGATCGATCATATGCTTTTACCGCCGCCCGTGTAGTACGCTTCGCCGATGTTGCCGTGCAGGATATGTCGGGGTTTTCCGGTATTGACCGTGATTTCAGGAAGGAGAAAGGAGCCCGTATAGGGCTTATTTTACCTCAGGGTCAGGATCACTATCTCCTGCTACAAAACAGAAAGGGTCCTCTGCAAGGAAATCCCCCTCAACAGCATGTGCACGGACCCGGCACCCTCCGCCGCAGAGATCGCGATAGGTACAAATCCCGCACCGCCCCCCGAACATTGCTTGTTTTTCCCGGAACCGGGAGAGGACAGGATTCGTGCTATCCGACCAGAGCTCACTGAACGGCCGGTCCCGGACATTCCCGACAAGAAATTCCGGGGAGCGGGCGAACTGGCAGGGAAATACGTTACCCCGTGCATCGATATTTGCTACGCGGGTCCCGGCACTGCACCCGCCTTTTAATGATTCCAGCAGCTTGCGTGCGTCAGCAAGATCCTCCGACCCGTCCCGTTCCATGGACGCGAGCAGGTGAATATAGTCCTGCGGGGCATCGACCGTGAGGAACTCCATAGCTGTGGGATCGGTCTCTTTGGCTTTCCGGTAGAGGATGCTGAGGGCTTTGATCACCTCGTCCCGGCCCAGCTGCAACCGGGTATAAGAATCACTTCCACGACCTGTCGGCACAAGCCAGTACAGGCAGAAGCGGGAGGCACCGAGCGAGAGTGAGAGATCAACCAGTGATTCAAGTTCCCGGCAGTTCTCCTTTGTGAGTGTAACCCGGACTCCGCACCGGAGCCCGGCTTCCTTACAGGCGGCAAATGCTCTGATGGTCTTATCAAATGCACCAGCTGAATTCCGGAACCGGTCATGCGTTTCTGCCCGGGCACCATCAAGGGAAATCCCGGCGTACTCGATTCCGCAGTCCCTGATCCTACGGGCAATTTCCGGAGTGATCAGGGTGCCGTTGGTACTGAGTGCCATCTTCAGGCCACGGCCACCGGCGTGGCGTGCCAGTTCCCAGATATCCTCACGCAAAAGAGGTTCCCCTCCGGTGAACAGGATGAGCGGGACGCCCATATCCGAAATATCGTCAATGACTCCCAGCGTTTCAGCGGTCTTGAGTTCGCCCTCAGTTGTGCGTCCTGGTCCCGATTTGCTGTAACAATGGGTGCAGCTCAAGTTGCAGCGATCCGTAACGTTCCAGAAGACCACCGGACGGTACATTCCCGAGAATGCAAGATAGTTACTCGGCACATCACCCTGCGGTCTATGGCGGTGCCGCATCACACTGCTGACGGTTCCCCTCCCATGCATGCACTGCGTAATCCTGTTCATGGGACTCCACCCCCGTTCTCTCCTATCCTTACATTCGGTACACGCTTAAACTCGCGGGTGCTGAAGAGGACTGCATACTCCGGGCAGCCAATGGTATCTGAAATCCCTCTCACTTCCTCCATCACCCGGTCTTTGCTGAACCCATGGTGCACCGTATAATGCGTGTACTCCCACCGCCCCGGTACCGGCCTGCGTTCATAGCAATGGGTTACGGAGGGAAATGCTGCGAGCTGTTTTCCAGGGTCGTTTCCTCCGGATCCTGCCGGTTTCCACGCTACAAGGGCGTTTGCGGTAATCCCCACCTTCCGCTGGTCGATGCGGGCACGGAATTTCCGGATGATACCAGCTTCCTTCATGAGCCGGATCCGTTCCAGCACTTCATCGCCACCGAGGCCCAGCCGTTTTCCGATCTCTTCATAGGGAGCCGGAACGAACGGAAGCCCGTGTTCCAGTTCCCGGAGCAGGCAAACATCAAGGGGGTCCATCAGGTAATCTCCCTGGATTGTGCGGGCAGAAAGGAGAACCGCACATCGATTTTTATCTTTTTTATTGTCGGCAGATTAAGGACATCCGATTCCGGGATGCCCGACCGCTGCAGGATTTCATCCAGGACGTTGCGGATGCCTTCCCCGTTCTGTGCAGCTATCGTGAACCAGAGAGAGTAGTAATGATCCCGCTGAAAATTATGCGACACTTCTGCATAACTGCTGATGATGGCTGCGATCTCGTCAATTCTCTCCTCTGGTACGTGAAGGGCAACCAGGGTCGCGGCATGCAGTCCGAGATGGCGGGGTTCAAGAACGGGAGATATGCCACGGATAATACCGGTATCCTTCAACCGATTCATGCGGCTGATTATCTCAGTTTCCGCAATTCCCAACCGATCAGCGATTGCCTTCCATGGCCGGGATATGGGCGGGAGATCATCCTGAAGCGCGTGGAGGATTGCCAGATCGGTCTGGTCCGGCAGGGAAGGGGTACTCATGAGGTCACATCTCCGGGCTGGTACGGACACCATGGATCTTCACCACAGCACTCGGCGTTGAGCGTTTCTGGCACTGCCAGTCCGTCACACCAGAGTGAAGTGGTTGTATCTTCATACCGGTACGCCCGGGCCCTGCACCCGCCACACATTGTTTTAAAATCGCACCGCCCGCACTTCCCCGTAAGACAATCCGGATCGCGGAGCGCGGTAAAAAGCGGGGAATTATTCCAGATCTCAATAAACGAAGTTGTCCGGACATTGCCGGCACTCACTGGCAGGTACGGGCAGGGTGTTACGTCGCCGTTGGCATAAATCCGGCAATACGTAATACCGGCAAGGCAGCCGCGTCCCCATGCCGGGTTGGTGATACCAAGGCTGTCCGCAATCCTCCGGAACTGGGGGGCGCAGGTCGGTCGGATATTGAGGTCGCTGTCCCTGAACCTGACGAGGATTTTCCGGATCAGTTCTTCATACTCCTCCGGGCTGCGGGGCTCAATCTGCATTGCCCTGCCGGTCGGAACAGGGAAGAAGAGCTGGTAGTCGCGGACCCCGAGCGTTGTACCGAGCCCGATTACGTCTTCCACTTCATTCAGCGCAGACCTCATGACGGACATATTGATCTGGACAGCGATCCCTGCAGTACGGCAGTGCCCGATAGCCGCAACCGCCCGTTCCCATACTCCGTCAACACCCCGGAACGCATCATGAACTGACGGGTCTGCTGAATCAAGGCTGATGGCCACCGCCCGTATTCCCGCTTCCTTAAGTTTTACCGCCGTCTTCTGATCGATAAGGTAACCGCTGGTGCCCATGACCATCCGGAGTCCCTGCTGCGTACCGTACCGTGCAATGGCATAAATATCCTGACGGAGGAGTGGCTCGCCTCCGCTCAGTACAACAACCGGTTTTCCAGCCTCGCAAATCTGATCGATGACGGAGAATGCTTCCTGCGTGGATAGCACTCTGTCTGCTTCCTGTTCACCGGCATCCACGTAACAGTGGGAACACTTCAGGGGGCACCTGAGCGTGATGTTCCACGAGATGATACGCGGCGCACCTGTTGCACCGTTCAAGACATCAGTCCCTTTGCTATTGGACTCACTTTGAGATTAAAGAGTAAAAAAATATCGGGTACGGGCAGACCGGGGCCATCGGGATGCTACTCCGGGTGTTTCTCTCAGGGCAAATACCAGGTGAGACCACGGTCCTGTTTTTTGGCCCGGAGAATCAGCATTTTTCATTCTCCCGGTTCCTTTGCCGGGCACTGCCACATTAAGGAACCGAAAAACAAAGTCTGCCGTTCGGTTTCAAGCCCGTTTTTTTGCCTGCCGTTTCACGAAGGTTAATATTACCTGCTGGTGAAGTGATTTTCAGAGGCTTTGCCTGACAACCTTTGGATAAAGGTTACCATGAGGTGCTGAGTTCTAGGGAAAGGAAGAAAGACACCACCGCTGCCGGGGCATCGGTTCCCGGCAACGACGAAGCCATCACAGCCGGCTCCCGCGGGCCCCCTGCTTTTGCAGGATATCGGGTATACCGGTACTTCCGAACGTAAGAATAATGTATTCACATGGTGTAATTTCTGGCACAGATAACAATGGGAAGGTGACGTTATGACTGAAGACAGCAAGCGGACGGAAATGGGCGGGACAAACAAACCGGCAACCCTCCGGGGCAGGTCCAACCGGGACTGGTGGCCGAACCAGGTGAACCTCAGGGTTCTTCACCAGCACTCTCCCCTGTCCAATCCGATGGGCGGGAAGTTCAACTACGCTGAGGAATTCAAAAAACTCGACCTGGCTGCCGTGAAGAAGGACCTGCGGACACTGATGACCGACTCGCAAAGCTGGTGGCCGGCGGACTTCGGGCACTACGGCCCCCTGCTCATTCGCATGGCGTGGCACAGCGCCGGCACGTACCGCACCGGTGACGGTCGCGGCGGGGCCGGTGCCGCCCAGCAGCGCTTTCCGCCCATCAACAGCTGGCCCGACAACGCAAACCTCGACAAGGCGCGCCGGCTGCTCTGGCCGGTCAAGCAGAAATATGGCAGGAAAATCTCCTGGGCTGACCTCATGATCCTGGCGGGAAACGTCGCCCTGGAGTCGATGGGATTCAGGACCTTCGGTTTCGGTGGCGGGCGCGAGGATGTCTGGGAGCCGGAAGAAGATGTCTACTGGGGTTCTGAGAACACATGGCTGGATGACAAACGCTACTCCGGCGACCGGAACCTCGAAAATCCACTCGCTGCCGTGCAGATGGGGCTGATCTACGTCAATCCGGAAGGCCCGAACGGCAACCCGGATCCGATCGCAGCGGCAAGGGATATCCGCGAGACGTTTGCCCGCATGGCCATGAATGACGAGGAGACGGTTGCGCTCATCGCCGGTGGCCACAGCTTCGGAAAAACCCACGGCGCCGGTCCTGCGTCCCATGTCGGGCCTGAGCCGGAGGCGGCCCCCCTCGAAGAGCAGGGATTCGGCTGGAAGAGCAGCTTCGGCAGCGGCAAAGGCGGTGACGCGATCACCAGCGGCCTCGAGGTTACCTGGACCAATACGCCAACGATGTGGAGCAACAACTTCTTCCGGATCCTGTTCAGCTACGAGTGGGAACTGACAAAAAGCCCTGCCGGTGCGCACCAGTGGCGACCGAAGGGCGGCGCAGGCGCCGGCACGATTCCGGATGCCCATGACCCCTCGAAGCGTCACGCCCCGACCATGCTGACCACTGACCTTTCCCTGAGGTTCGATCCCGCCTACGAAAAAATTTCAAGGCGCTTTTACGAGCACCCGGACCAGCTTGCTGATGCATTTGCCCGGGCGTGGTTCAAGCTGACGCACCGTGACATGGGTCCGCGGACACGCTATCTCGGCCCGGAGGTTCCTGCTGAAGAACTCATCTGGCAGGACCCCATCCCTGCGGTCAATCACCCGTTGATTGATGAGCAGGATATTGCCTCCCTCAAGGGCAGGATCCTCTCTTCGGGACTGTCCGTATCCCAACTGGTGTCGACTGCCTGGGCGTCGGCGTCCACCTTCCGTGGCTCCGACAAGCGCGGTGGTGCGAACGGCGCACGAATCCGTCTTGCACCCCAGAAGGACTGGGAAGTCAACCAACCGCCCGAACTGGCAAAAGTGCTCCGGGTCCTG
>Ga0209079_10000642_pt1 | contig 13855 bp, 14 predicted proteins | sample PPLLaktember2015_2_FD_187259 | JGI IMG/M metagenome (GOLD analysis project Ga0209079, IMG submission 187259) | Freshwater sediment microbial communities from Prairie Pothole Lake near Jamestown, North Dakota, USA - PPLs Lake P7 Core (6) Depth... | ecosystem: Environmental > Aquatic > Freshwater... | reverse complement strand
ATTGGCTGAAGAGATCAAGGCAGGCTGCGCGAGGCCGACAGGGGGGCTCGTCGGCGAAGAGCCCCCAGGGGATAAACCAACCGAAGCGGCGGAGGCGAAAAAGGAGGTGAAGTCCATGGTCATGATCGGCAGGAAGGCGCCCGATTTCATGGCGCCGGGGTATTTTCAGGGCAAGTTCATCAACGTCCATCTCTCGGACTACCTGGGGAAGTGGGTCCTGCTGTGCTTCTACCCGGGGGATTTCACCTTCGTCTGAGCGACGGAGATATCGGCGGTCGCCGATAGATACGCGGAGTTTGAGAAGCTCGGCGCCCAGGTGCTCACCATGAGCATCGACAGCGTTTTCGTCCACAAGATGTGGGTGGACCACGAGATTTCAAAGATGGTCAAGAAGGGGGTTCCCTACCCGATGCTCTCCGACGTGGGGGGCAAGGTGGGGACGGCCTACAATGTCTTTGACGACGTGGCCGGCGTGGAGACGCGGGGCCGCTTCATCATCGACCCCGACGGGGTGATCCAGGGCTACGAGGTCCTCACCCCGCCCGTGGGACGAAATGTTTCCGAGAGCATTCGGCAGCTGCAGGCCTTCCAGCACGTTCGGAACAGCGGCGGCACGGAGGCGACGCCTTCGGGCTGGCGGCCGGGCAAGGTCGCCCTCAAGCCGGGACCGGACCTGGTCGGCAACGTCTGGAAGGTGTGGAAAACCGACATGGAACGCGATTGAAACCTTTGAAGTGTAACAGATGGAATCAAGACAAAACGGGCTGAGAGGAAAGGATTTCAGCCCGTTTTCTTTTTCCCTCGATGACTAAGAAGAAGGGGGCGTGATCGTCAAAGAGCGTTTTGACCCGGACAGGATGCCGCGTTGATCAACCCAGCAAGAGTGAAAGGAACTGACATGAATACGAAAACGAAGATTGGAATCGTGATCTGCGATCGCTACCGTCGCTGTGCGGGTGGGAAGTGTCTCCGGGCGATGAGGAACAAGGAAGGAGCTTTCAGCATATACCCGGATACGGAACTCGAGCTGGTTGGTTTTACAACTTGCGACGGCTGTCCCGGCGGCAATATAGAATATGCAGGCGAAGAGATGGTGAAGAACGGTGCAGAGGTTATCCATCTGGCTACCGGCATGGTCGTCGGTTATCCCCCCTGTCCTCACATCGAGGCATTCAAGTCCTTTCTTGAAAAGCGATATGGGGTCAACGTCGTCGTGGGCACTCACCCCATACCGAAAAAGTATCTTGTAATGCACACTTCACTCGGGACATGGGAGAATTCCAAATGGAAGCCTCTCGTCGCACCGACACTCGCGGATGAAACGACTCGCGCAAATTACGATTAAGAATGGTATGACCGGCACCATCCGTCGGAAGAGTCTGGCATTCTCGATCCACGGGACGAATATGACAGATGACGGAAAAATCCAACGGGGTACGTGGAAGGGGAGAACATGAATAACAGGCTGAGGGAAGTCGACCGAATCGAGGTGCTTACACTCATGGATAACTATGTGGATGTGCTCCTCGGCAACACGAGGGTGGTCCGTCGATCGAGTCTCTCGGGGAACGGAGAGATCTTCAGGGACACCCTCGTCGGCGAGCATGGCCTTTCCCTGCTGGTTACCGTCCATGAGGGAAGCAGAGAGCATACGATCCTGTTCGATACAGGGTACAGCGCCGTGGGCGTGCCGCATAATATTGAACACCTGGGATTGGATCTGAGAGAAATCGAGGCGATCGTGCTCAGCCACGGTCACATGGATCACCTGGGGTCCCTGAATGTCCTGTTGGAGAAGATGCCCAAGCCCACGCCCGTGCTGGTCCATCCCGATGCCTTTGTTTCGCCCCGTTATATAACCCGCAAGGACGGGGGGAAAGATCGCTTTCCCGTGATGCTCGACCGAGGGGAGATCGAAAATCGGGGAGGCAGGATCAAGGAGACCGCCGCACCGACCCTGATCTGCGAGGACATGATCATGGTGAGCGGCGAGGTGGAGCGAACCACGACCTTTGAAAGGGGCATGCCCCACGCGATGGTGGAAAAAAACGGGAAACTGGAAAAAGATCCGATTCTCGATGATCAGGCCCTATTCCTTCTTTTGAAGGGCAAAGGCCTGGTGGTGATAGGCGGTTGCAGTCACGCAGGGATCGTCAACACGGTGCTTTACGGAAAGAAGATCACCGGGGCCCAAACCGTCCACGCGGTCCTGGGCGGGTTTCATCTGGCAGGGCCGCTTTTCGAGCCGATCATCGGGGACACCATTGACGCATTGAAGGCGATGGCGCCCGAGGTCGTGGTGCCGATGCACTGCACAGGCTGGAAAGCCATCCGGCGTTTTTCCGATGCACTCCCCTCCGCCTTTGTGCTCAACAGCGTCGGGTCGACCTTTTCTTTTTCTTCTGCCTCGGCCGCATAAACATCGAGGTGCAAAATTTGGCATAAAATGCTGCCGAATCTATTCTCCGGGGAGCTTCTTTGTTCACGCTTTTCTTTGACCCAATAGCGTCTACCTGATGGTGTCCTCCGTAAGAAGAAAAAACGGATGCGGAATCCATCTCACCATGAGCATCGACAGCGTCTTCGCCCACAAAGGGAAGATCACATAGAAGCCGGGGCCGGACCTGGTCGGCAACACGTGGAAGGTCTGGAAAACTGACATGGCCTTCGATTGACCCATGCGATAGAAAACGGGGCCGGATGGTAAACTGCCCCATGACCACTGATTGAAATCGTGGAATCGGGAGGCGGGGAAACCCCGCCTCTCTTTTTTTTGACTTTCCGCCCGGCATTCCGTATTGAATGGGAGGAAGTCATCCTGGCAGCCGGGGCACGACGATGAAACGAAAGGCATTCATTTTTTTACTGTTTGCGGTCGTTCTTGTTTCTTTCTCCATGGCGCCGTTCTGCCATGCGGAGGACATCCGGCTGATCGTCCGCGGCGATGATCTCGGGATGACGCAGGGTTCCATCGCTGCTTTTGAGAAAAGCTTCAATGAGGGCGTGCTCACCTGCGCCTCCCTCCTGGTCGTCGCCCCGTGGTTCGAGGCGGCAACGGACTTGCTCCGCCGGAACCCCGGCTGGTGCATCGGCGTTCACCTCTGCCTGGTCGGGGAGTGGCAGGGCTATCGCTGGAGACCCGTCCTGCCCTGGGGCAAAGTCCCATCGCTTGTCGACGCAGACGGGTTTCTTTTTCCCGCGCCCGACGAGTTGTGGTCGAACAAGCCGAAACCCGAAGAAATCGAGGCCGAATTCAGGGCGCAGATCGACCTGGCGCTGAAAAAGGGCGTGAAGCTGCAGTATCTTGACCTGCACTATGCCGCCAATGATGATGTGAAGAAAATCATAAGGAAACTCTCGAAGGAATACGGTTTGCCGATATCGGGAACCCTGGGGGAAAAGTACGCCATAAGCGTGTACAAGGCGCCGGTCGATCAGAAGCTCGGGGTTGCCCTCCGATTGATCGACCAGCTGACGCCTGGCTTGTGGCTGTGGGTGGCCCACCCCGGGATCGACTCCCCGGAGCACAACGCACTGGTTCACTCGGACCCCGGGGATCGATTCACGGGCGGAGGCGTCGGTAAACACCGGGCCGCCGAAACGGCCGTTCTGACGAGCAGGGAAGTCAAAGACGCCATCGCAAGAAAGAAGATCAGGCTTACGACGTATCGTGAGCTCCGCTGATATCCTGCCTTTTTTTCATGTCAATCGATACACGAAGAGGCGGGGAGTCTTTCCCCGCCTCTTTTGTCACCCGCCATACGCAACCCGCCACGCTCTATTTTTGATGCTGAACCGACACACGCTCGAGCCCCCTCGATGCCCGCTGTTCCGGAAGCCCAAGGCAACAGCCGGGGACGGACCCGACCCGCAAACATGATCCATGCCAAAACGGCATCTGGCCGGCATCCGCTTCATATCATTAGACAATTTACGTAATGAGGTCGCAATGGAGCATCTCCATGAGCGGTGCCGGATCCGCCTGCCGCCGCGCGACGGGCTGCAAGCAGCTGATTTCATTTGCTTATATTCGGGGCAGCCCGGTTGGTACCGTCCGTGCTCAAGAGAAGGGCAATCAGGAAAAAATGTCGCAAGGAATCCCCATGATCGAGCTTTCTCTCAGGCGCCATTCGAAACGATCCCGCAATCAAGGAGGGTTCACCCTGGTTGAACTGATTGCGGTTATCGTCATTCTCGGCGTCATCGGAGCTGTGGCCGCGCCGAAATTCGTCGGTCTGAAAACGGAGGCGGAAAACAAGGCCGCCATGCAGGCGGTCGCGGAAGGGAAAAACAGGTTGATGAACCAGTACGCGATCAAGCTGATGACCTCAGAGGCGGAGGCAAACGATCTTGCCGGCCTCGTGGCAGCCGTAAGCACCGATGCCGGCGATTACAAATTGAGTTTTGCCGTGGCGGAGAGCGCAGTGGAAATTACCGCGACAGGCGTTCAGGAGAGAGGTGTATCCGGGCAGGCAAACGGAAAATGGAAAAGCCGTTAAGCTCGGGGGCGAATGCCTCGCACCGTGCGGTAAGGCATTGAATCAAACCCGGACGGCCGTACCGTTTTACCGCAGGAGGTTTATGCAGTCGATCCCCGTCAAACGAACTGAAAGTCGGAATGCATGTGACCATACTCGAACAGGTCCTTCTGGGGCCGGTCCTGGTTCTCGGGGAAAATTAAACCATTGAACTGTAGCAAAAAACACGGAACAGGAGGTTATTGAAGAGATGGACTGGTTAAGAAGAAAAAGAGCGCAGAAGGGATTTACATTGATAGAACTCATGATTGTCGTGGGCATCATCGCCATCATCGCTGCGATTGCCGTCCCGCAGTTCACGGAGTACCGCAAGCGCGGTTACAGGGCCGAGTTGAATTCGGACCTGAAGAATGCCTTCACGGCGTCCCAGGCCTACTTCACCGACTACCCTGCCGCAACTGTGGACGCGCTGGCGAAGATTTCAGGCTATGGCTACCGGAATTCGTCGAACATCACGTTCAGCGCGGGCTCCCTCACCGCTTCGAGCGGCAACATCACTCTCGTTCACGGGGCGCTTCCCGCCGGATCCAATACCGGCACGGTCGCAAGCACCGGCGCCATCACGATGCCCTGATCCCCAGGCCGGGCTGTCCGAGAAGGAGCAGGCAGCCGAAACAAGAGGGGCGGGGATCGCCTCCCCCGCCCCTCTTGCTCGGCCTCATCCCCTGCCCCTGCTCTTGATAAGACCGAACCGAGACGGGCAAAACCGCCCGGAGGGACCGAGCCGTCGCCGGTGTGAAAATCAGCGGGCAGGGTCTTGCATTTGGAGCGGGTCGCAGGTAATAATCCAGCTATCGAGAGGCGGAAAGGGATAATCGGCAAACCCTTGGAAGAGGTTTCTCTCCATGCAAAGGGTGCTGGAGCCAAAAAACGGCAAGGAACGGCGTCTGACGGACCGGGGGGAGCTCCCCGTCCCGACGAATCCCGTCATCATGGCAACGCTGCGCGCCATTTTCGCGGGAGGGCCGAGACCGCGCTGGCAGTCGAATTCCTTCGGGCGTCCCTATTACCGTCACGATGCGCGTGACGGGAAGATATCCCTCTTTTTCGAGAGCCCGCCCGACTTCAAGTCTTTTTTCCACCCGTACTATATTTCCACCCCGCGAATGGATTTCGTCTATTCGGGGAAGCTTCGACAGATTGTCTCTAGCCTGTCCGTGGAGACGGCCGACGTATTCCTGATCCTCATGTCCCGGATCGCCCGCCTGAGCCACCCCCTGACCGGGATTGCCCGGATCGGCCTGGAAGAGATCGCGAAACTCAGGGGCGTGAACCTGCGCCATGGAAGTTCCCGCGCGCTCTTCGAAGACTTCCGGCAGGAGGTGCTTCGGCTCTCCGATATGCGCTTGACCATGTCGTGGAAGGACTACAGGGGCGGGGGCACGGTCAGCCTGGGCCGGGAAAGGCCCGACAGGCTTCTCGATATTCTCGACATGGAGTACGAGAAAGACGGCCGGACGTGGACGGCCTTCCGCTTCCGCTGCGGGCAGGCCTTGTCTCACTTTCTCGACCCCGAGGGCCTGCGATGGATCGGTTACTACAGCCATTCTCTCCTGAGACTCAATCCCTACACGGATGCCTTCACAAAAAAACTTGGGACCTACTGGATCATGCTGGGCATCATCGCCGGCAAGAAGGGGCAGCAGCCGGCAGCCACGCCGAGGACGATCCTCAATTTCTGCGGCGAGGGCATTCACGGGCAGGCCCCCGGCAGGACGGTGGATGCCTTCATCCGGGCACACGAGCGTCTCGCTGAAATCGGCGTGCTGGAATCCCTGCCTGTCCTAGAGCCGCCTGACCGGGAACGGGGTTATTTCCGTGAGTGGATCGACCGGCCCCTGTCGGTCAAGCTCTCCAATCATCTCTGGCGGATCCGGGAAATCCCGCGAGGGAAGATTGCCCCGAGACGTCGAAAGCAGCGGGAAGCCATCCCGTTCGTGCCCGCCACAGTCCGGGAGCTGCAGGCAAACCCGTCACTGATCCGGCAGTTGAGGGCCGAGCGGATGCTGCGGCAGGAAGAGCTGGCCCGCTCACTGGGGGTGACGCGACAGACGCTCTCCGGTTACGAGCGGGGGCTGCGGTCGCTGCCGGAAGACAAGGCCATCATCCTGTTGGACCTCTTGCAAAGGAGCGCCCGGCGGTAGCGGCTGGTCGACGGTGGGCGCGACCCACCCATGCCGGGAATAACCTCACCTATCGTGCCGTCAAGCCGCACCCATCGCGCAGCAATGTTCCGCTCGACGGCCCCGACAGGCCATCGCTTACTGCGTTTGCGCCGGCTTAACATTTCTTAAAAGTCATAAAAGAATAACCCCGTGCTTTCCGCAAAAGCATGGTCTCCCTCCCTTTTATAATGGGCTTGTTTCCGAACGTCCACACACGAGGAGGGAGCCATGGAGTACATATCCAGAACGGAGCAGGACGGAATTGCCAGGGTAGTGATCCGCCGCGGAAAGGTCAACGCGTTCAACGATGCCGTAATCGACGAGATGAGCCGGACCTTCGGGGAGCTTGCCCTCGACCCGTCGGTCCGGGCGATCACCCTGACGGGCACGGGGAAGTTTTTCTCCTTCGGGTTCGACATCCCCCAGTTCCTGGGCTATGACAAGGATCGATTTACCCGCTATCTTACAAACTTCACCCGTCTCTACCGTGAGATCTTCCTCCACCCGAAGCCAGTGGTGGCGATACTCAACGGGCACACGATTGCCGGGGCCTGCATGATCGCTGCGTCCTGCGATTACCGGGTCATGGTCTCGGGCAAGGCCAGGATCTCGCTCAACGAGATCAACTTCGGCTCGTCCGTCTTTGCGGGTTCCGTGGAGATGCTCAAGCTGCTTGTCGGACCCAGGAATGCAGAGACCGTTCTCTACAGCGGCGCCATGTACTCTGCCGAGGAGGCGTTCCGGATGGGCCTTGTCGATCGGGTCGTACCCGAGACGGATCTGGAAGACGAGGCCGGTAAAGTCGCCCGGGAATATGCCGCCCGGGACCCCGATGCGTTCCGGTGTATCAAGGGGCTCCTGCGGCGGGCAGTGGCCGAACAGATTGAGAGAACGGAAACAGACTCCATTGAGGAATTCGTCCGCATCTGGTACTCGGAGAGGACATGGGCGAGGTTGCAGGGCAAGACGATACATGCATAAACAGGGACGAGGGACCAGGGTGTAGGGACGAGTAAGAAGTGTCTGAGTGCCTGAGTGTCTAGGTGTCTGAGTGAAGAGATAGGAAGACAGTCATTGCGAGCCAAGCCTTGCGAGGCGTGGCAATCTTCGTTACTTCGTATTGTATCTGGATTCCCTCTCCCCCGGCGGGAGAGGGAAAGGGTGAGGGGGAAATCCTCTTCCATTTTCCCCTATACCCTAAACCCGATACCCGAGACCCTTTTATAGGGGGTGTTGCCATGAAAAACCGCATCAGCGTACTGCAGCGACGGCTTGTCGAAGGGGGGATTGACGCAGCCCTGCTGGTCTATTCCCGCGATATCCTCTACTACACGGGGACGGCCCAGCCCTCGTGCCTTCTCGTCACCCCCGGCGACTATACCCTCTATGTCAGGAGCGGGCTCGAGTTTGCCCTGCAGGACGTCTTCATCGGCCGGGAGAAGCTCCTCGAAGAGCGGCGGCTCGAGAAAATCCTCGCAGGCGCCCTGTCCCGGCTGGCGGGAAAGCCCGGAAAGATCGGCTCGGAGCTCGACATCCTGACGGCGGAGCAGTTCGAGGCTCTCCGGAAGGCCGGCCCCGGCGTGGACTTCGTCAACATTTCCCCCGTCACACTGGAGCAGCGCAAGGTGAAGGAGCCCGGGGAGATCGAGCGGCTGCGCCGGGCCTGCGACGCCGTACACGCGGGCCACGAGGCCGTCATGACGACTCTTCGCGAAGGGGTCACGGAACTGGAGCTGGCCGCAGCCGTCGAGAACGCCCACCGGCTTGCGGGCCACGAGGGGATTTTCTTCATCCGGCTGCCCGACTTCTTCATGAGCCGGGGGCCTATCGGGGCGGGCCCGAATCTCTCCAGGATCAGCGGCGTCGTCTACACGATCACGGGCGTGGGCATGAGCCCCGCCGTGCCTGCCGGCCCCTCCCGCAGAGCGATCCGCCGGGGCGAGACCGTCGTCGTCGACATCCCCACCCTCGTCGACGGCTACCACGCAGACCAGACAAGGACCTACTGCATCGGCAAGGCCGGGAAGGCCATCCATGAGCTCTATGACGACCTCCAGGCCGTCGCCGACCACCTCATCGGCACGATCCGGCCGGGCATGACGGGCAGGGATGTCTATCGCATGGCACGGCAGAAGGCCGACGACCTGGGACGGTCCGGGGAGTTCATGTCCTTCGGCGGGGGCAAGGCTTCCCGCATTCTCGGCCACGGAATCGGTCTGGAACTCAACGAGCCGCCGATCCTCTCCGAGCACGACAGCTCTTCGATCCCCGAGGGATGCGTCGTCGCCCTGGACATGCACATGATGACCCAAGGGGGAGGCGTCGTGAAACTCGAGGATATGATCCATGTCGGCCGCGGCGGCAACGAGATCCTGACACGGACCCCCAGGCAGCTCTTCGAGATTTGAGAGGTGAGGACCCTTTTCGTCGCACCGTCGTCGGGCGGATACATTTTTGTGACCGTTCCTCCTGTCCCCCCGTCACTGCAAGGCTTCTGCCCGGAAAGGCCCATAAAACGGGCAAAATCGAAGTCTTTTCGCTTGACAAAACGGGCATTTTTGTATACGGGAACGAGTGGGTCTATTATAAGGGATAGTCAGGGTTTAATAAGTTTAGAGGAGTGTATATGGCTTAAATCTTTAACATTTTACGGACAAGGAGGGAGGAATCGTGTATTTCGCAAAAGAAGTTCTCGAGTCGTCCAGCAAGATGCGCCAGCGCTGGGAAGACGAGGTCAAGAAACTCGTTTCCAAGTGGGCCGATCAAAAGCCTGAGGCCCAGTGGTCAACGGTTTCGGACCTCCCCATCAAACGTCTCTACACCCCCGATGACATCAAGGACATGGAGTTCGAGCGGGACATCAGCTACCCCGGGCAGTACCCCTACACCCGCGGTAACCAGGTGACCGGCTATCGCGGCAAGTACTGGACCTTCCGCATGTTTTCGGGCATGGGAGATGCCGCCACCACCAATGCGCGGTGGCACATGCTCCTGAAGGAAGGCCAGACGGGTCTCAGCACGGCCTTCGACTTCCCCACCCTCATGGGGTACGACACTGACTCCCCGAAGGCCCGCGGCGAGTGCGGCAAGTGCGGAGTGGCCATCGACACCCTCGAAGATTTCCTCGTTCTCACCAAGGGCGTCCCCCTCGACAAAATCACGACCTCCATGACGATCAACCCGCCGGCGACGGCTCTCTGGGCCATGTACTGCGCGGCAGCCGAGATCCAGGGGATTCCGCTCACCAAGATCGGCGGCACGATCCAGAACGACATGCTCAAGGAGTTCATCGCCCAGAAGACGCTGATGTGCCCGCCGGAGCCCTCCGTGAAGCTCATCAGCGACACCGTCGAGTTCGGCACCCTGCATGTTCCCCGGTGGAACACGATCTCGATATCGGGCTACCACATCCGCGAGGCGGGTTCGACGGCGGTCCAGGAGCTGGCCTTCACGCTTCGCGACGGCATGGAGTACGTCGAGGACGTGCTTCGCCGCAAGAAGCTGGACGTCGACACCTTCGCCCCGAGGCTCTCCTTCTTCTTCAACTCCCACATCGACTTCTTCGAGGAGATCTGCAAGATGAGGGCGGCCCGCAGGATCTGGGCCAAGGCCATGACGGAGAGGTACAAATCCAAAGACGAGCGCTCCTGGTGGATGCGGTTCCACACGCAGACGGCAGGCTGCTCGCTCACGGCCCAGCAGCCCTACAACAACGTCGTCCGCACGGCAACGGAAGCCCTGGCCGCCGTTCTCGGCGGGACCCAGTCGCTGCACACCAACTCGCTCGACGAGGTGTGGTGCCTGCCCTCCGACTTCGCCGTCCAGATCGCCCTGCGAACCCAGCAGCTCATCGCCGAAGAGACGGGCGCGGCCAACACGATCGACCCGCTGGCCGGCTCCTACTTCGTCGAGGCGCTCACCAACGAGATGGAAAAGCAGGCCTGGGACTACATCCACAAGATCGACGACATGGGCGGCATGGTCGCGGCCATCGAGAAGGGATTCCCCCAGCTCGAGATCTCCGATGCGGCCTACAAGTTCCAGCGCCAGATCGACAGCGCCGAGAAGATCATGGTCGGCGTCAACAAGTACGTCTCCACCGAGAAAGAGACCATCCCCTTCCTCGAGATCGACGACAAGATCGAGACCGAGCAGATCGAGCGGCTCCAGGCCGTGAGGCGCAAGCGCGACAGCAAGGCTGCCATGAAGTGCCTCAACGATCTCAAGGCGGCCTGCAAGAAGGGCGAGAATGTCATGCCCTACTGCATCGAGGCCGTGAAGGCCCTGTGCTCCGTGCAGGAGATCTGCGACGTCTACCGCGAGGTTTACGGCGAATACCGCGACCCGGGACTCTACTAGGAAGGAGGGGGAACTATCATGGCTGAGAGAAAACTGCGTGTTATGGTTGCAAAGCCGGGTCTCGACGGGCACGACCGCGGCGCCAGGGTGCTGGCCCGCTGCTTCCGCGATGCCGGCTACGAAGTGATTTACACGGGCTGTCACCAGACACCCGAGCAGATCGTGTCGGCGGTGGTTCAGGAAGACGTGGACCTTCTGGGTCTGAGCTGCCTCTCGGGTGCCCACCGCTATCTTTATCCTGCCGTCACGAAGCTCCTCAAGGACAAGGGTGTCGATGATGTCACCGTCATCGGCGGGGGAATCATCCCAGAGCAGGACTTCCAGGCGATGTATGACGCAGGCCTGAAAGCGATCTTCGTGCCGGGCACGACACTGGAAACGATCGTCACCTGGATCAACACAAACGTGAAGCCGAGAGCTTAGGTAAGGATATCCGGAATGGAAACCACAAAGAAGATCAAGGGCGGTGACATCCGTGCCGCCTCTCGCCTCATCCGCAACCTGGAGGATCGCATCCCCGAGGCGAAGACCACCATCAAACATCTCTTCCCCTTCACGGGGAAGGCGCACGTCATCGGCATCACGGGCTCACCCGGTGCGGGGAAGAGCACGCTGACCGACGGCCTCATCGACTGCTTCCGCAAGAAAGGGAAGACCGTCGGCGTACTGGCTGTCGACCCCACGAGCCCCTTCACGGGGGGCGCCATCCTCGGCGACCGCATCCGCATGCAGCGCCACGCCGAGGACCCGGGAGTCTTCGTCCGGAGTCTCGCCACGCGCGGGGCCCTGGGCGGCCTGGCCAAGGCCGTGGGGGATGCCATCCACGTGATGGACGTCCTGGGCAAGGACATCATCATCGTGGAGACCGTCGGTACGGGCCAGCAGGAAGTGGACATCATCAACCACTCCCACACGGTCCTCGTGGTGCTCGTGCCGGGGATGGGCGACGAGATCCAGGCCATCAAGGCCGGGATCCTCGAGATCGCCGACGTCTTCGTCGTGAACAAGGCCGACCGCGAGGGTTCCTCCAAGCTCTCGAGGGAGCTGATGGCCATGCTCGACATGGCTCCGCCGTCCGCCTTCCAGGGGGGATGGCGGCCGTCCATCATGAAGGTGGAGAATGCCTTCGAGCCTGCGAGCTTCGGAAAGGCCCTGGATGACATCACCACCAAGATTGAAGAGCATTACCAGCATCTCGTCGACAAGGACCTCATCGGCAGCAGGATGCGCCGCAAGGCGATCGTCGAGCTCAACGAGGCCATCCGGGCGAGCATCCTCGAACCGGTCCTCCTGAAGCTTCTCGGGAGCGGTGAGATGGAAGGGCTGATCGTAAAGGTCATGAAGAAGGAGATCGATCCTTACACCGTTGCCGAAGACATCGCCAAGCGGTACCTGGAGGGGTGCCTGTGATCAGAACCTTTAACTGAATGAGAGGGCCCGGGATGGTCTAGTTACGGCCTCCCGGGCTTTTTCATCTAAACTCCCTCTCCCCCGGCGGGAGAGGGCAAGGGTGAAGGGGCGCAATTTTCTTCCTCACGAAATCCCCCTTTAATAAAGGGGGACACAGGGGGATTTTCTCCGTTTTGCAATTGCGGCGAGGCCCGAAGGGCTGGGAAAAAGATGTCATTGCGAGGAGGCCACCAGGCCGACGCGGCAATCTACTGTTATTGGATTTTTAATCGTGGATTACCACGCCTCGCAAGGCTCGGCTCGTAATGACCCATTGTGTGCGATATTTTCTTAACCCTAAACCCTGTACCCGATACCCTGGACCCTTTTTTCAGGAGGACACCATGACCAAGGACGCCATCGAAGAAACCCTCGCCAAGTACAGTCGTGGCCTCATCATGGTCTTTACGGGCGACGGCAAGGGCAAGACCACGGCCGCCCTCGGGCAGGCCCTGCGGGCCCTCGGCCACGGCAAGAAGGTCCTCGTCATCCAGTTCATGAAGGGCCGCAAGTACGGCGAGGTCATTTGCGCCGAGCAGTGTCTTCCCAATCTCACGGTGCGCCTCTGCGGTCTCGACAGCTTCGTCATGAGGGGAAACCCCGCGCCCGTCGACGTGGAGCTTGCCCGGCAGGGGCTCGACCTGGCGAGAAACGCCATCCTATCCGGCGATTACGACATGGTCATCCTCGACGAGATCAACGTTGCCATGGACTTCGGCCTTGTCCCCGTCGAAAGCGTCGTCTCCATGCTCAAGCACAAGCCCGCCGCCGTCGACGTCATCCTCACGGGCCGCTACGCCCCGAAAGCGATTGTCGACATCGCCGACACGGTGAGCGAGGTGAAAGAGATCAAGCACCATTATTCGCAGGGCATAAAGGAACGGGCGGGAATTGAGTTTTAGTGACCGGTGACCGGTGAAGGGACGAGGAACCAGGGACGAGTAAGAAGTATCTGAGTGTCTGAGTGCCTGAGTGTCTGAGTGAAGAGATAAAAGAAGACAGTCATTGCCAGCCAAGCCTTGCGAGGCGTGGCAATCTTCGTTATTTATCTTTATGAAATCCCCCTTTCATAAAGGGGGACACAGGGGGATTTTCTCAAAGCTGTCATTGCGAGGAGGCCCGAAGGGCTGACGCGGCAATCTGCTTTATAGATCTCAATCGTAGATTACCACGCCTCACGAGGCTCGGCTCGTAATGACATTCTGGTCTCCCTCTCCCCTCGTGGGAGAGGCAACCACAAAAATTCCCTCTCCCCCGGCGGGAGAGCAACTGTGTCGTCAAGACCTATTTTGAGATAACGATCGTTCTTTGAAACTACGCAGTTTTCCAGCAGACCTGGTCTCG
>Ga0209079_10000639_pt1 | contig 13862 bp, 15 predicted proteins | sample PPLLaktember2015_2_FD_187259 | JGI IMG/M metagenome (GOLD analysis project Ga0209079, IMG submission 187259) | Freshwater sediment microbial communities from Prairie Pothole Lake near Jamestown, North Dakota, USA - PPLs Lake P7 Core (6) Depth... | ecosystem: Environmental > Aquatic > Freshwater... | reverse complement strand
TTCTCGATGCGGCAAATGGAAGGGAGGCATTGGAACTATACAGAAGGAACGCTGACAAAGTCAGCTTGGCGATAGTGGATGTCTTTATGCCGGAGATGGATGGCGTCACCGCGGCGATTGAAATGCGCAAAATAGACGCCAACGTGTTTTTCCTATTTATCAGCGGCTATGATTTCGAGCACCTAAAAGAACAAGGGTTTAGCTTGGAGTCTATTCCCAATGCTGATTTCTTGCCGAAGCCTTTTGCGTTCAAGGACATGATGGGCAGGATACGGATACTGGGGTTACTAGCTCAAAGGCAATCCATCAAGTATGGGTGAGCCCTGGGGCGGGAATTTTTACCGAGATGGCTGGCAAAGAAGTGACTTCACGGTTCGCACAGGTTGTCAATAAGTGTATAGGGCGTTTGGGTTCCCACTTGGGCGCAGAGAGACTTTCTCGTATTCAGATAAGCTGGCAGGGAAGTGGGAACGGGAAATGGGAGCGTCCATTGAATTATGGCTTTGGCTCTCTTCTCGGAACAAGGTAACTATGCATTAAAATCATAAAATCTTTATGCGACGGGAAGTGAACATCATGGATGTATCGGTCACTTGCCGGAAGAGGTGTTTTATGCAAACTGGGAGTCTGATAGGATGCCTGAACGGCGAACAACGAAAACACAGATCAGGCCTTTATAAGGCTATTGGGAACGATGATTGAAAAATATACGTCCCAGGGCATAGTCAGTCTTGTTGCAAAAGGAATTGTTTCGATCATAAGGAGTTTGGCTTCTCATTTCTGCATTTATCATGAGAGATATACAGGCCTCTCTATTTTTCATGAGCATCGTTCTCATCCTCTACGTCATGGTAGTTATGCTCATCTATCATAAGGTGTTCAGGGCCAAAGAGTGTGACTCGGATAAGCCATGGCAACGCAGGAATGCGGTTTTGTGGTCAAGAAGTGAACAATCTGAACAGTGCATTAGGTTGATAATATACAAGCGCCCTTACGGCATCATTAGATGAATCCTCATAGGCAAACCCATGAACAGAGAGCTGCAGAATAAAGAAAATCGAACAAAGAAGCTTTCCTGCATTCCAAAGCCTGTTAAGGTCACGTCAGCGGAGGACTCTCTGTTTCCAGTGGTAATCAACGACTTATCTCCTTTGACATCGTGGTTGTTTGTAAGCGTACACCATTCGTTCGCTGACCTGTCCATGGAACCACAATGCAGCAAACAGCAAGTGCCTTTTCGACGGTTTTGTCGGATTTCTTCCTGCAAAGCGACAAAAGTGTTCATGGCGCTCTGTTTGACAGGGAGATTTCCTCAATGATATGACTCTGTTTAATAAAAATGTTTTCAGGCATGAGTATTGCTAAATAAACTATATAATAACAGAGAAAGGAGTCATTACAATGAAAAAGATCTTTTTTGGAACAACGTTTCTGGCATTGGTTATGATAGCTCCTCTTCCAACCATGGCACAGGTAGGTGTAAACATTAGTTTTGGTCTCCCGTCTCCCATTGGGTTTGCCGCACCTCCGGAGGTGATAGTCTTGCCTGAAACGGACAACGTTTACGCTGTTCCGGGGATAGATGTAGATCTCTTTTTCTGGAATGGCTGGTGGTGGCGTCCATGGTATGGTCGTAGGTATCGCTCACGGTATTATGACCGGGGCTGGGGTTACTATAACAATGTCCCGCGGTTTTATTATGATGTAGACCCAGGCTGGAGAGGATACTACACGAACCGCAATTGGCACGGGCGCCCGTGGAATTATGAACGGATTCCTCACCAACGATTTCAACGAAACTGGCAGAATTGGCATCGTAATCGATACTGGGAAAGACAAAGAACCTGGGGGGTCCAGGGTTATCAACCCCGGCCACAACTACAGAGACAGGAACTGAGACGCCAGAGGGAACGGGAATATCAGCAGAGAACCGAGGTTCAGCAACATCGGCAACTAATACAGCAGCAACAAAGACAACAACCTCGCCAGAGAATTCAGCAGCAGCAAAGGCAACCTCAGGTTCAGCAACAAAGACAACAACCTCGCCAGAGAATTCAGCAGCAGCAAAGGCAACCTCAGGTTCAGCAGAGACAACAGCAACAGCGCCTCCAACCTCAAGGAAAACCTGAAGGAGGACGGGGAGAACGTAGAAAGTAGAATGTCCCATTAATATTGATAATCTGAAGGCAGGGCCAAAATGGCCCTGCCTTTTCTCCATATTTCAACTCGTAATCTTCACTTCACAGAAAAGTCCCCCACGCTACATTCATAGGTGACATCCGTAATTTTTGCCATTAGTCAATTTTGAAAAAAATGGAAAGGGTAAATTTCGTTTGCTTCTTCCTGCAATCACCCTCTTATTGTGTCCTTTTGATACCCAATACTTCATGCGGCAGTAATGTATGAAAGATCCAAACCTCGCACTTATCTGGCATTCAGGAGCTAATGTCCGATGTCACTTACTATCATTATTCTCTTATCTCCTCCTTCATTTACATTAATATAACTTTATTCATCCCTGCCCGGCATGCAAAGAAACAGTACATGAGGAATATCGTTTTATTAGCCATATCCATCAGCTGGCATGAAACTTGCCCTTACACTATATATGAGACATAGACCCAAAATTCAAAATATGATACGGGTGCTTATTAAGCATGGTGCCGAGAACCGATCTATAAGGTTGCTTCATGCTTGAATGTGCCCTATGACACAAGAATATGTCTTCTTTCCTAAGACTTTATCTTGTTGCACAGGATTGTGTAACTGATTACCAAAAAGGAGGGTGTATGAACAGTATGCTAATTGATTCGAAAGGTTCAACGATCTACCAGAACGAGTGGGAAAGCATTCTTGGAAGACTTGATGCAATTACGGATGAGATCAATAGGGCGCTACGCCGGTCCACAGCAATGGAATCAGGACTGCTCAACCCCCATAAGATGGTTGATGCTGGAAGAAAGCAGCGGCACTTGGCTGTTATGGCTGAAGAGGTAAGGCAGTAAAGATAATATCGGAGAAGCTCAAAGAAGATGGGTTTCAACTGCTCAATAATGGAATACGAGAAAAATGGGGTTCGAGCAGTGAAGCGGTTGAACATTGTATTCGCCTTGGAAGATATGTTGCGCTGTCATAATAATAGCAATCGAACAAGCGAGCATGCCTAATGAATATTATCTGTTGTATAAAACAAGTCCCTGATACTGCCGATGTTAAAATCGATCCGGAAACTAATACGCTGATTCGCTCAGGGGTTGAGTCTATTATCAACCCGTTTGATCTGGTTGCCCTTGAGGCTGCGCTGACCCTAAAAGATACTTATGGGGGAACTGTTGCCGTTATTAGTATGGGGCCACCACAGGCAGAGCAGGCCCTGAGGGAAGCCCTCTCTCTGGGCGCAGATAAGGTCATATTGCTCTCGGACCGCGCTTTTGCAGGGGCTGATACCCTCGCCACTGGATATACTCTTGCTAGGGCTATCCAAAAACTGGCAAAAAGTGGGTCCGTTGACCTTGTATTGTGTGGAAAACAAGCCGTCGATGGCGATACGGCCCAGGTCGGGCCAGGTATTGCCACACGTCTTGGGTATACTCAGTTTACGTATGTAACTGAAATTACGGATATTGATATGGATAACCGCAACATTACCGTGAAGAGAAAGGTCGAAGGCGGCATCGAGGTTATCCGTGGCCCCTTTCCTGCCGTACTGACTGTTGAATTGGACCTTGCAAAACCAAGAAGGGGCTCGCTTCCTCAGCTTATTCATTCCCTAAGGACCGACATAACTCTTTGGAACGCAGATGCCATTGAAGGTGATCCAAACAAACTCGGCCTCAAGGGTTCCCCTACCTGGGTGAAAAGAATTTTTTCACCTCCTCGTAAAGAAGGCGGTCCTATTTTTGATGCGCAACAGGATCCTCAACAGGCGGTGGACAACTGTTTGAATCTGCTTTTTGCCGATGAGGCTTTTGCAACAAAATTCATGAATCACCGGGGGCGGTAGCCCATGCCTAAAAATTCAAAAGAAATCGATGTCGCCGAGATAATCTCTGACAAATGCATCGGATGTCAGATCTGTGTGGCCGAATGTCCGGTAGGAGCCATTGAGATGAAGGACGGCGCGGCCCATGTTGATCCTGAAATCTGCATCGGATGTGGCAAATGTTTTGAGGTCTGTCCCGTCGAGGCTGTACTCTTTGAAAATATATTACCCAAAGAGCCGCCAAAAGAAACCGGAAGAAAGGAGAAGGGAATATTTGCCGATTACCGGGGCGTTGCTGTTTTTATAGAGGTTGCTGCCGGAAAAGCCGCAGGGGTCTCCTGGGAACTGGCCGGTAAGGCACGAGAGCTGGCTGATAAACTGCACACAAGCGTAACGGGGCTTTTACTGGGTCATGACGTAGACAATATCTCCCGGGAGGCCATATCCTATGGTTGCCATGATGTCCATGTGATCGACAATCCTTTGCTCAAGAGATACCTTTCGAGGCCATATGGACAGGCATTGAGTGATCTCTGTAAGCTTGTCAAGCCCGAAATAGTGCTTATCGGTGCCACCGCTATGGGCAGAGACCTGGCGAGCATTGTGGCGACAAATATTGAAACAGGTCTCACGGCAGATTGCACGGGCCTTGATATCGATGAAGAAAAACAGGTATTGCTCATGACGCGACCAACATTTGGCGGTAATATCATGGCCACTATCTTTTGCGAAAACCACCGCCCTCAAATGAGCACGGTGAGACCTAATGTATTTAGGCTGCCCCCGAAAGACCCTGACAGAACTGGCGATATCTATCATCACGTCTTTGAGCCTCCCCAAGGTAAGCTTCCTGAAATTATCGATTATATAAGTAATGTCCTGGATAAAGGCGCTATAGATATTACTCGATATTCCGCTTTGGTTGTTGCCGGAAAAGGGGCCTGTGATCCCCAGTGGACACCAATGCTCCAAGAGTTTGCCGAGGTCATGGGTGGTGTCATGGCCTGCTCCAGGCCTGTTGTGGAAGCAGGATTGATGCCTTATGAGCGTCAGGTAGGTCAGACTGGAAAGACCGTCGCTCCGGATATCTATTTTGCCATAGGGGTGTCCGGTGCAGTCCAGCATCTGGTGGGTATGCAGGGTTCCGGGAAGATCGTTGCGATTAATGTCGATCCTAAGGCGCCCATATTCAGTGTTGCCAATGTAGGCATTGTTGGAGATTATAAGAAGGTTGTACCTGTTTTAATTGCAGAGATGCGCAAGCGAGTAAAGGGAGACTAAAAAAGGGTATAACATGCAGGAAGAATTTGATGTAGCCATTGTGGGGGCAGGACCGGCGGGTATTTCGGCATCCCATATTCTGGCTGGGAAGGGAATCAAAACCATCGTTTTTGAACGGGGTGAATATCCGGGAGCAAAAAATATCTCCGGCGGCGTTCTCTACGGCCATGATTTGGCCGGGATTATTCCTGGTTTTATCGAGAAAGGCTGCCCGGTCGAACGGAACATCGTTGAATCGCGCCTCTGGTATCTTTCCAGAGATGGTGGTTACAGCCTAAGTTTTATGGACAATGCGTTCCGTGACAGGCTGTCCTTCAACGCCTTTACTGTGGGACGGGCAAAATTTGACCGGTGGTTCGCTGAAGAGGCAAAAAAGAAAGGCGCACTCGTGGCATGCGGTACCGTAGTCACAGATCTGCTAAGAGATGCAGACAATCGTGTTATCGGAGTTGGAACTGACCGACCCGACGGTAACGTTCAAGCTAAAGTTGTATTATTGGCTGACGGCATCAATTCGTTACTGGCAGCGAAAACAGGATTTCGTTCTGAGCCGAAACCGAGCGATATCGCCCTGGCAGTAAAAGAGGTTATCGAGATCTCCGAGGATATGATTAATGAACGGTTCAATGTTGATCCGGGACAGGGGACTACCATTGAAATTGTTGGCGAGATTACCGGGGGAATGGATGGCATCGCTGTTATTTATACCAATAAAAAAACTCTCTCACTTTGCATAGGCGCCAATCTTTCCGATTTTATGAAGAACAAAATAAAACCATATGAGATGCTGGAAGCGTTTAAAGCACATTCCATGGTTGCACCGCTGATTAAAGGAGGTCAATCGAAGGAGTATATGGCCCACTGGATAGCAGAGGGGGGCTATAACGCCATACCTCAGCTCTGCGGCGACGGGTATCTTATAGCCGGGGATTCAGCAATGTTGTTTAATGCGCTTCATCGCGAGGGTTCCAATATGGCCATAACATCAGGCAGGTACGCTGCAAATGCTATTCTGGAAGCTTTTGATAAAGGTGATTTTAGCCGCAACGGCCTTAAGGGGTATTCGGAAAGACTACAAAGTTCCTATATTATGAAGGACCTGAAAAAGTATCGGCGTTTTAACTCTTTTCGTCTTCACCATCATGAGCTTTTTACTCTTTTCCCGAAACTGTCGGGCTTTGCCGCCAGAGAAATGCTTACCGTTGACGGGGTCTCCAAAAAGGATAAACAGAGGGCTATTTGGAAAAAGATGAAAGAAGAATTCTCCATTTTTAAGATGCTGCGGGTTGTATGGGGCGGTATTAGGAGTGTAAAATGAGTGTCAATATTGAAGACAAGCTCTTCCTGGACCGTTTTCACGTCAATGAAGAGCCACATATCCGGATTGTTGATAATGTGAAGTGTATGGATAAATGTGAGGATCAGCCATGCCTTTATTTTTGTCCTGCCAATGTATACCGACTTGAAAAGGATCATATCGTTGCAGCCTACGAAGGTTGTCTGGAGTGCGGTTCATGCCGTATCGGCTGTCCCCATCTCAACATAGAGTGGAAGTTTCCCGTGGGAGGATACGGTGTCAGCCATAGATTCGGCTGAACCATTTAATGCTGGATTACATTCAGTAATCTTCAACTTCATATATCGAATGTCCTATAAATGATTCGTGGGTGAAAAGATGATACGTATGTCTTGTGGCAATTAATTACATGTTCCAATATTTTTATCATGCAATAGAAACAGGATTAAAAGATAATAAAATTTCTGAGAGGGAGATGGACCGGGGGGAATATTTTTTTATGATGCCCCAGGTAATTCTAGTCCTGATTCTGTTCACCCTGGGGTTCGTCATTGGCTTTTTGCTAGCAAAAATTAAGGGCTCAAAATAAGAGCAAGATAAGAGCGAATTGCCTCATATTAAATCTTACCCAAGAGCTCAAGAAAAAGTGATCTTTGAGTCATAACTAGTGTCATGTCCCTAACGCTTCTATACATGGTCATTGCGAGGAGCTTAAGCGACGCGGCATTCTCACAGAGAGATTCCTTCGCTTCGCTCGGACGGGACAGGACACCCTTTTCTTGTTTTTGCAAACCCAACCTGATATGGTTTCCTGCAATGTTGAGTTACCCTCTATTTGGTCTTGACCGGCTCGCCAACTCCAATGAACGGTACAGCACCTGAACCAGTAACCTGTGGTAGTATGCCGTTCCACTTCTCTATTGCTTTGAGATTGGCTTCAATTTTTCTGAGTTCTATCAGATCAGCTGAAATATTGGCCCGTTGCAGCCTTAAGGACTCAGCCTCGGCCTTTGCTGCGGTAATCTTTTGCTCCGCCTCTATTTTTATCCTGTCGAGGTCCCTCCTCGCCTTCAGTGCAAGCTGTTCCGCAGTCTGTTTTGACTCGATAGCCTCCATGAATATTTTTGAGAAACTGAAGCCCACGATAGAGAAGGCATCAACGGCTATGTTGTGCATCAGCAGTCTCTCCGTGAGGGCCGTTTTCATGGCATCACTCACTGCCGGCCTCTTTGTGATAAGTTCCTCTGCGGTGTACTTGGCTGTAACAGCCTTTACCACCTCATGCACGGCAGGGTCAATGATTCTCTCCTTAAAGGCAATACCAATGGTCTGGTAGACAATGTTCGCCTTATCGGGCAAAATGTGGTAATTAAGAGCAACCTTTGAACTTACATCCTGTAAATCCGACGAGGCAGCGGCAGCTTCAGACTCCGACTTCTGCACCTTCACGTCCACTGCAACAATTGATTGCATGATGGGTACTCTAAAGTGCAGCCCTTCATCCAGCACAGTGTCCTGAACAGCGCCAAAATTCATTACAACTCCTCTTTCTCCCGCTCCGATCTGAACGAAGGGACGGAAAAACAGGAGAATTACTAAGATTATCCCTATAATCACCGGTACCAGTACGGGCACCCTCCTCAACACCGAGTCCACTGCTTCCTTTGCCTTGTATACGTCTCTTTCATCCATCACATTGCCTCCCCTTCTTTTTGTCCAGAGATGCTGGGCAAATCTCTTAACGCAACATCACATAATGTGACACACCAATCAGCCAAAAAAAAGGCCGCTACCGGAAGATTTCTCTTCTGGTGGCGGCCCGGCCACCTTATAAAACTCCTTCAGAGCAGTTATGACGCCCTGAACCCTTATACTATTTTTTTAAGACCCTCTTAGCAACACATTTTAATATAGGTTTGATATTGGGCAAAGTCAAGTCCCGACAAGTCCTCCAAATACGACTTCGATTCATGAAAGATGAAATGAAGACCTGAAGCCCCTGCAAGTTGGGGGGGTATGACGATAGCGGAAACGACTGGGGATATGCCATGGCATCCTTGATTTCCCCAACCGTAGGCCTCACCTGGCTTTACCTCAGCGCCCGAAAAATTAAAGTTAACGGTTGACCGCTGTACAACTGTTTTTTGCAGGTCCTTGGTGCGGATTTTGATTATAGTTCATAGAATAGACAGAAGAATTAGGTTGGATGATGAAAACAATAAAGGAGAAACATCATGGATATTAAGACGCTCCAAACATTCTTCATGTGGTGCACAATCATAAACGCAGCCGTGTTGGTCCTCTGGATTACCATGTGCCTGTTGGCCCCAGATCTGGTATACCGCTCGCAGTGCAGATGGTTCCCTATTCCCCGAGAAACCTTCAACGTGGTCATGTACTCATTAATTGGCGTTTATAAAATATTTTTCCTCATGTTCAACCTTGTCCCGTATGTTGCACTGCTGATCGTGGGGTGAACTAACGGCACCTATTTCACTTTGTAGTGTTCGCACCACATTCGTAAGCGTGCGCTAACCCAGGATTCGTCGTTGAGGAATCCAACGATATATCTTCCCTGCCGCTTTCCCTCAAAGTAGCACGAAAAAAACCTGTACTTGATTTGACACAGTCGGCCTCGATGATTACCCTTGTAACTATGGCATGTCTTCAATGTGTTCGGGCATGCGGCATTGCCGATTGAGCACTTTAAAGGTATGCCAGTGAGAGGGTTGAAGAGGAAATATGGCAAACCTCTTATGCAGAACGTTGTTGATACACAAGGAAGAAAGGAATTAACACTCTTGTCTAGTTAACAAGCGTTAGGTTTGGGAACAAAATAATTTGGGAGGTGTTTATATGGTCTATGAGTTTAGGAAAGAAGAACTGGATTGCACCGGCGACGTTTACACAATCGATGTGGATAATACAACTTACCTTCTTGTTCTTTCTTCGATACCGGCTCTGAAAGCCAACAAGCTGCGCTGGGTAATATATTTAACGGACAAAAAAGGGAACGTACTCTGTGACGCTTCTGTTTCTTTCGGCTTGGGACGCTTTAACAACGTAACCGAAGAATTGCTTGGTCGGTTAACCAATAGAGCGAAGAAAAAAATAGGTGTCGATTTTTCTGACACATTCATGGACATCCTGGCACGAAAAATGGGAACGGAAAATTAACTCATAAGAAAAGAGGAGACCCACCAAAAACCGTGCAAAATTAGGTGAGGATAATCTTCGCACAAAAGGCAGGGTTCAGAAATGACACTGCCTTTTGTCAATATTTCTACCTGTTAATCTCTACTTCAGAGAAATGACTCCCATACAACACTTACAGGCGCAATCCTCCACCTGACGCAAAAAAAATTCCCTATAAAGAACTGGAACCATCCTTACGGGTAAATATAATTTATTTATGATTACTCGATCCTTGGGGTATTTACTTCGGGGATGAAGGCCTGCAAGTTGCTGTTGCTAAAATCCAACATGAACGAGGAATCATGATGCAAACGGCATTTCGTTCAGTACCCGTATTCACCGCTCTCAATGCTTGCGAGAACTCCGTTTGTGAAGGTGAGATACATTATAAAAGAGGTGGGGCCGAAGTTATATACCCATTCCTCTGTGTCAAAGTTCCCATAGTATTGGGCATCGGCGTACCCGGTGAGTCCTCCCCTTACACTTCTTGTCGTGGGGGGACCACACTTCTTCGTAACCGTTTCCAACCTGTCATTAATGCGAATAAGTGAGCCATTGGGACACCGGAAGGTGTCGGAAGTCGCGGCAGGTGCAGAGGAGGATATCAGGCATATTATGATTACCGCCAATATCACTTTCGGTAGTGATTGTTTCATCACGAGCCCCCTTTTGTTGTGAGCGTATATGTTCATTATACCCACGCTCGCCTTACAGGTGTATATCGAATCATTCTTGGCCTCTTGGCAACAATAAAGCCCGTATTTCCTCTTTACTGCAGAGTCCACTGACATACATTTAAATCCCTTGCCAAGTTATGTCAAATGAAGTCTACTTTTGGATCCTTGTAAACTTCGCCCCCTTCAGGGAGAGATCCACCATGAGTCCTTTTGCATCAAAGACAAAACCGGCTACAGGGTCCCTGAGCGTTGTGGTATCGAGACGCTTTCCTCCCCCAACGTCAATAAGGGCTACATTGCCGTCTACTCCAACTTCCCAGCCCTGGACCTTCTGGAAGCCTTTTAACGCATCATCGGTCATGAACGCTATGATGATATCCATCCTTTCGGCGCCGAAGGTAAACCCGTAGGACCCGGCAATCAGGTTATAGTAGGCTTTCGTCTTGCCCCCAACCATCAGGGCACCTTCTCCGTACTGGCCCCCTACAAAAAACCCTGCCTTCGTAACGTTCGGCATCACCAGCACTGCCTTAGCCTGGGCCATGAACTCCCTGGCGCCATCCACCTGATTGTAGAAGCGGTTTATGGACTCATTGACGCTCACATTGATCTCGTTCGCCGACTTAGCCTCTGCATAATTTGCGAGTATGACGAATGACATAAGGAGCCCGAACATCACAGACAACATCCTGATAAAAAACATTTTTTGTTTCATAAGAGTACCTCCCTGTTTATTTCACATCTATTGGAAATGTAGACATGGTTCACGTTGTGTCAAGGGCTACGTTACCCGGAGGTATATTTACTTTCGTCCCATACCTCAGGATTCGTCCTGTAATATGAGACAATGGTGCGATTGGAGCAGACCTCTTTTGAATCACGGAAAGCCATAGGTTCAAGCAAACTCCTGGCAACATAGCGTAATAGCTACATATATTTTATGCTTCTTGTTGTGGTGAACTTAGTGGCACAGGATTTGTAGAGTATTGGCATATGTAACGTCTCTCAAACGTAGATTGATCATCTTTGAAGGAGGCAGCAACATGACAAAATTACTTCTTGAAACAATGTTTTTGGTGTTGGTGTTCATCGTGCTCATTCCATCCATCGCACATGTCGACCAGAAAGCTATATTAATTGTCCAGGCAGAACAGACCAAGACAGAGCCGACCGTTGGAGAGCCGAAGCAGGCAGACAAGACGAACAGGGAAAGTTTTAACAAAGAAGCAAACAAAATGATCCAGGATTTGGACAAGAAGATTACCACCCTCGGTAAGAAAGTGAAAAAGGAAGGGGCAAAAATAAAGGCAGAAGCAAAGGAAAGCTGGGAAAACTTGAAGGCAAAGCAAACCGTGGCCAAGAAGAAGCTAAAAGATCTTTCCGCAGCGGGCGAAGAGGCTTGGGATAAGGTCAAATCGGAAGCCGATGCTGCCTTGGAAGAGGTTCGAAAGGCCTACGATAAGGCAGTATCCTATTTCAAATGAAGATCACGGTCTCATTCTAACTACATGGAGGTGAAAAATGAGGATACCCATGAGTGTTTTGATTATTGCAGTCCTCCTGGCTACCGCCTCATGCGTAGTGGCTCCCTATTATTACGATGATGATGACTATTATCGGTCGCAGCGCCATTATCGCTATTATGATCGTCCCTATTACCCTTATGACGTACATCCTCCTTCAGGATATCATTATTACAGGCGTTGACATTGTTATGTCTAGACTGTTCGCAAACCATACCTCCGGGTATCTTCCAGCCTTCAATTCCCCCCCCCGAATAACAGCTGGCCCGGAGTTTCTCTCTATATCTTTGATTGCAGATATTATTATTCTGCCGCTATATATTCACGGAAGTAACCATGAAAAGTCATAGTCAATGGTGGCATAATCCTGAGCTGCCTTATTCACTTTTATCAATAATTATCCTTTCATTTTCAACGTGAGTGAGTCTGTACAGACTTTCTGAAGTTATCTATGCTTTCTATAAGGTAGAAAGACAGGCCCATGACTCACAGCAAGACAGATGATCAGGCGGGGTCAAATGGCTTTGCCTTTGTTGTAGATATTTCATTTCGTAATCTTCACTTCACAAAAAAGAACCTCGTGCTATGTTTGTGGGTGTAAACTAATTTATCTCTCCAACAATTCATGTTGGGAGGAGCTATGTGGTTGACTTGTTCCCACCTCGTATCTAATATCATTCAAGAGGGACACAAAGCAGACGGTTATGGATGACAAATCGTCCACAAAGATAGTTCTCGATATCATGGATCAGTTTACCGGGTTGACCGGCCTTGATCCACCCTCCAAGCCCCCTTCTCGTTACCTGTGGACCGATGCATTCGCTGTGTGCAACTTCTTAGAACTCTGGAAGAGAACAGAGGAGGAAAAATACAGAAACCTGGCGCTGAAACTAGTCGACCAGGTGCATCAAGTTCTTGCAAGGCATCGTGAAGATGACCTCCGCAAGGGCTGGATCAGCGGGCTTGGTGAGGATGAGGGAAGGAAGCATCCAACCAAGGGTGGCCTCCGAATAGGCAAGAAGCTGAATGAGCGTGGACCAGATCAACCTTTTGATGAGCAGCTGGAATGGGAGAGGGATGGTCAGTACTTTCATTATTTAACAAAATGGATGCATGCCCTAAGCAGGGTAAGCACACTGACAGGGGACCTCACCTATAACAGGTGGGCTGTTCAACTTGCCAAGGCGGCCCATTCAGGATTTGTTTACAGCGTTACTCATGGCGGTCAAAAGCGAATGCATTGGAAGATGAGCATCGATTTGTCTCGCCCTCTTGTGCCATCCATGGGGCATCACGATCCCCTTGATGGCTTCATTACCTTCAGCCAACTCCAGGTTACAGCGACGAAAGACCAAAAAAAGCCTTCCCGGGTTGACCTGACGGCTGAAATTGCCGACATGGCAGCTATGTGCAGAGGAAAGGATTGGGTTACCGATGATTCACTCGGCCTTGGGGGTCTCCTCAGCGATGCTTACAGGGTTGGACAGCTTATTGCTCAAGGCGATGCAGCAAAAACCAGAATGCTGTTAGTTTTGCTCGATGCCTCTATGGAGGGAATCGAATCTTTCGCTACCCAGCAAACTCTTCATTATCCCGCTGATTACCGCCTTGCCTTCCGTGAGCTGGGCCTCTCCGTTGGGCTGCACGCCATAGAAAGACTGAAAAATTTGTTTGAACATCAAAATAATACTTTTCCGGGTGTACAAGAGATCGTCGCAAGAATTGATTACCTGAAGCGATTTGTTCCAATCGGTGAGATGATCGAGGCTTTCTGGGTTGATGAGTCTTCCTGGCGTTCTGCTACATGGATGGAGCATCGTGACATCAACATGGTGATGCTCGCGACCAGCCTAACACCTGATACATATCTGACTATTTAAATTATAACAATTGTTGCCCACAGGATT
>Ga0209079_10000638_pt1 | contig 13898 bp, 11 predicted proteins | sample PPLLaktember2015_2_FD_187259 | JGI IMG/M metagenome (GOLD analysis project Ga0209079, IMG submission 187259) | Freshwater sediment microbial communities from Prairie Pothole Lake near Jamestown, North Dakota, USA - PPLs Lake P7 Core (6) Depth... | ecosystem: Environmental > Aquatic > Freshwater... | reverse complement strand
GTCCCGAGCGGCGGACGCAAAGGCTTGGCGATGCTCACCGTCACGACCGCATCGGGTGAAGTCTCAAAAACGTTTTTGGTGAAATAAGCGTTGAGGTTGGTTCCCCGTTCTTAGCCAGGCATAAGGTTGAGAACGGGGCACGAGGATACGCGCTAGTCTCCGACTTCCTCGCACACCTTAGGTTTGGTCGCGAGGGGTGGGACGCCGGCGTACCCACACAAGCACACACCAGATTATATAGAATGTCTCCGTTTGTCCGTCCCAAGCGCCGCGCGAATATGCTTGCGAACCGAATCGAGGGACATTGGTTGCACTCCTTTCCGCTGCTTAGCGATTCCCATGAGCGCCTCGCACGTCAGCGACAGGTTTAGGAATATTGACGTTCACGCACACACCACACGCAATTATTACTCCAATCCCCATATCGGATACACGCCCTTTCGACCAAGCAGCCAAGCCCTGCGAAACGTGTGCCGCCAGGAGCGCAGAAAAGGCTTGATCGTCGGCAGAATCACATTGTCCGGCGTGATGATTCGGCCGGCCGTGTAACAAAGAAGTTCTATAGGGAGAGCAGTACTGTACTTCCGCCGCAGCTTCTTCGCCACAATTCGAGCAGATGGGTCGGAAGTGCGAATGTAGCCGTCGTCTGCCTTGGCGAAGGCCCGCGCAAGATTTGAGTCGCACAACTCCACAAGCTCAAAAGCCACCGCTCCTTCCGAGGCGTGGACGCATACGAGATCAGGCTCGGGAGGAACTCTCTTCTCGACACTTTCTAGAGCAACAGGGAGGTTCGCCTCCTTGAGAAAACGAAAGAAAACGGCAATCTCGTCGATCCCTTTCTTATGCTCCGGGTGCATATTTCTTGGGCGAACTAACGAATAAGCTCAGCAGCAGCGGAGACGTCGGCTGAAGCGCGTTGTTATGCGATTTGTTCATTGAATCGGCGGTACCAGGCCGCCGCCTCATCTTCGAATCGCTGGAACATTGTATTAGGACCCGGTCGAATCCTCTGAAAGTTGTCGATTGCCCGCTGGATCAAGCTTACGGCTTCTTCCTCTAGGTTGAGATCCAAAGGGTTGCCAGACATGCGGTGCTTAAGTTCGTTTCTTGGATTATTCATCAGGGCAGCAAGAATCTTTGGATCGCCGGAGTGACCAAACACTGCCTGATAGAGGTCGCACCGATCCTTTACCTCTTCCCCAAGGGCGTTAACGCCGCCACCATCCTTCACGAGTGTTCCAAGTATTTCCTCCGCGGCGCCTGCCAGGGTAATAGCTGGCAGTGGCTCTTGCGCGCAAAATAACTCGATCGCCTTCGAGAGTTGTTTCTCGGCAACCTCGAACTTAGTCATTCTCACGAGACCCATACTTCAAATCGCATAACACCCGTCCTTGCCTGGATTCACATCCCATCCAGCAAATGCCTGCAACCTGCTGGCCCTCGATGAAAGACCTGGGTGTAGATCATTGTGGGTTATTAACATCGCGATGCCCCAACAACTCCTGGACTATTTGAATGTCAGATCAATCCCCGCTTCTGGAGATAATCCTTATCGATGACGGGGGTCGGTTTTGGTGCGACCTGGCCCCGCTCCTGGAGGAGGCGTTCGACGTATTTACCGATGAGGTCGGATTCGAGATTGACGGGATCATTGACTTGCTTGAGCCCCAATGTCGTCACTTTGGCGGTATGTGGAATGATGGCGATGGAGAATCCGTGATTCGTCACATCGTTAATCGTGAGACTGATACCATCGACGGTGATCGAGCCCTTCACGACACAGTAGCGCAGAATGTCCTGCGGCGCTTCGATGGTGAAGATTACGGCATTCCCGTCCTGCTGACGGCTGCGAATCGTGCCGACTCCATCGACATGCCCCGCGACCAAATGCCCGCCGATGCGCTCGCTCAGCTTCATGGCCCGCTCGAGATTCACCGGAGTGCCCGCCGCAAGCAGGCCCAGCGTCGTGACTGAGAGTGTCTCGGGAGACACTTCCACCGTAAAACTGCTGTCGCTCTTAGAAATCGCCGTCAGACAGATTCCGTTCACACTCACACTGTCGCCGATCTTGAGATCGCTCATGACAGTCGAAGCCAGCAGCGTCATCCTCGTCCCGGCCAGCGTCTTCTCCAGCGAAATCACTGCGCCCATTTCTTCGACAATGCCGGTGAACATCAGTCTTTCCTCATGATGGTAGGCCTGGCAACGATCACAACAGTGCTTTTGTCACAATCGCCAATAGCGGCGGCTATTATAGCATCGGCCAGGCAGGATGCTCAAAAAGGCCGTTCAGCAAGGCCGCAGCCGATGAATGCACCGGAGGCGTAACTCTTCTCACCCACCCTCCCCGAGCTGCCGAGACAGCTCTCTCCCCATGCGGGGTACGTTGAGGATGCATTCGAGGGGAGAACGCCGCTGACGGACTTTTTCAGCATCCTGCTATCGATTCCTCATCGTTAGCCAAAACATCATAGCCGCGGCGATCTGGAGGCTCGCTATGATCGTGAAGGCGCCGGCGTAGCTCATATTGGCAATCAGAATGCCTGCTAACAATGGTCCGCTCGCATGGCCGATGTCGCCGATGGTGCCCTGCATGCCCATTCCAGCCCCCAACGTCTTGAACTCCGAACTATCCGCCACGAAGGCAGAGGAGGAGGAGGACACGACGGCTTCGCCGAACCCGAATCCGGCAGACAGCAACAGCAGGCCAGCAAAGATCGAGACATGCGGCATACAGACGAACGTGGCAGCACAAATCAGCAAGCCGATGATAATCAGGGGCTGCCGCCCCACCCGGTCGGACACCCGCCCCATGATTGGCTTGGAGAAGAAGGATGTGCCGGCCTGCACACTGAACAAGAGTCCGACCTCGCCGGGATTCAATCCCACGGTGAGCCCATAGAGCGGAAGAAACGCCATGAGGGCGCCGTTGGCGATCATCTTGGCGCCATCAGTCGCGCTGGTGATCAACACCTTGCGATTCTGGGCCACAATCGCGAACCCTTTCCACATCTCCGCCAGCAACGGCCGCATGCCTTTCTGATGCACGCGCGGCGTCGCCACGTCCAATTGCATACTATAAAACAACACGATCGCGATGCAGCCGCAGACCCCGGCTGTGATGAACGCAAAATCGAAACCGGCGACATGGGCGAGATACCCGCCGATAAACGGCCCGAGCAGCGCCCCCGACTGCGTGCAAGCGGTGTAGGTCCCCAGCGCCGCCCCCCGGCGTTCACGATACAACTCCGCGACGGTCGCCAGTGCGCTCGGGGCAAAGATGGCCGTCGCCAAACCATGCACGAATCGCAACGCAGTCAGGCTGTTCAGGTCAGTGATTAAAAGATAGAGAAACGGCGGCAAACCGAACGCGACCACTCCGATACGCAGCAAGAATCGCCGGCCATAGATATCCGACAAGGCGCCGGAAGGCAGTTTGAGCAACACACCGGTCAAGGTCGACACCGACACGATCAGTCCGATCCGCTCGGGGCCTGCCCCGAGCTGCTCGGCGAACAAGGCCAGCACCGGCATACGCACCATGTTGTAGCTGATGAAGCAGAAAATCCCGACCGTGCAGATAAGGAGAAAGCTGCGCGATGACGTCATCGTGAGGCCGGTCCCTTCTCATGAATAGTGGCGGCATGGGGCATCGCCGCGAGCGCCTGCTTCAAGAAGGCGACATCCTCAGGCGGCAACGGAGGTGGATCGGTCGCCTCAAAGAGGACGCGATCGGGATGCCGCCGCATTTCCAGTCCCAGCTGCGTCACAGCATCTACCCCTTTCATCAACTTGCGGGAGACCGTACGCCCCACCAGCGGACGCAACAGTGAGACCAGTCCGGCCAGGATACGATTGTCCAGCCTGGTATAGGACACCAGCGTCGTTTCGACGGCCTCATGACCGGTGGCGTCTTTCACCGACGCCATGCTGAGCATCACCACGGCCTTGCCGGTCACGTGCGGCAATAGCGTGCTGTGGTGCGACCCTTCCAGATAATACAGGCGATGACGGGAATCCTGATAGACCAGCTCGACCAACCCCTCTGTCCCTTCGCCGTCGTCTCCCCAGTAGCGGCCGGGTCCTCGCGTTTCGGCTTTGTACAATCCTAACTCCAGCCGATTCACGAGCGCCGCGGCGACGGGCGGGCGATCCAGCAGATACACATAGACCGACTCCTGCAACGGCGTCAGCACCGGCCCGACTTTGTTGGCGGTTGTGAAATCATCGATGATCGGCTGAAGGCGACAGACCCAGGGGGGATCGACATGCTCGACCGGGAACGTGACGCCTGCATGCTGAGGAGCAAGCCGACAAGGCTCTGCGGAGGCAGGCTGAGGCAGGGTGCTGACAAGGAAGAACACCAAGCCGATCACACGGACGTAAAGCCGGATAGCAGCGAGCCTGCTCATGGCGCAGGCTTCGACACCTGAATGGGCAGCTGCACCGTAAAGAGCTGCCGGGGATCTTTGCGCGCCCGCGCCTGGCGCAGGAGCGTCTCAACCGACGGCATGACCATTCCCTCAAATGAGACCTGCTGGTTCGTCACGATTGTGACCGGCTTTGCCACATCCACCAATTGATCGTTCAAAAATAGCGTGTACCGTTGTACGAGCCCCGCCTCGACTTCGATACGATTGGGCGCAGTCACAGAGACATCCAGCCTGGCATAGCGCTTCTTCCTGGTCAGCTCATCGCGCTTGGACACCAGATCGTCTGCAAAGGCGGCGATCGGGTCAGTCGCATCTATCCGCACCCAACCGAACGGTTGAAAATGACTGGCCTCACGGACCACCGTCAGCGTTGTCGGCAAGGGGTTTCGATGCTGGGCATTGAACCAGGTCACCAGATCGGGCAACTCCTCACGGGGGAAAAAATGACCGCCGGCCATGGGATGCTCGCGCTCATGCTCACGGTAGATATGCGGATAGCCGATCGCCGCCAGCTCGCGCGAGATCGTCCGGCTCAACTCCACCGGCATGACCTGATCCTTGGCCCCATGAATGATGTAGACCGGAGTGGTCCGCAGATTGGCGAGAAACGGCATCAGCACGTCGTCGAGACCGCTGGCCATCGGAGCCAGACCGGCAAAACGCTGCGCATGATGCATCCCGATCAGCCAGGTGCCGATCCCGCCGTTCGACATGCCGGTGAGAAACACCCGGTCCGGATCGACGTGATACTGCGCCTGCACCCGCTCGATGACGGCCAACACAAGCTCCTCCGCCTGCCTGGTAAACCAGGCTCCGGAAGGATAGGTCGGACAGACGAGGATATAGTCGTCGCTTAAGCGGCTCTGCCATCGCTCCAGATAGGCATCGCCGGAAAACCCCGCCCCGTGCAGACACACGACCAGTCCATAGCCCTTCCCGGGTTGATACGTGACCGGAACCGAAAGCGCGTAGTGATAGGAGCGGGCGCGCACCGTGATGCGCTCCTCCGCCATCGTCCCGACCGGCAAGGCCTGATAGGATCGCCCGATCTGAACGGCACGGCTGACTTGATCAATCGTGGCGTCCGGATCGGCAAGGAGTCGTTGAAGTGCGGCGTCCGCCTTTGTACTGTCCGGTTCGTCGAGGTAGGACAGCACTTCGCCGGTCAGATCGTGAATCGTAGACTGAGGTTCCGCAGGCCAGACCGGCGCTCCTCCTGCCGCAAGTACACAGCAGGCCAGCAGGAGACAAAGGCACCGCCTGATCGTGAAAGGCTTCGTCATGGCTCCATTATACGTCGCCTTCAACCACAACATCGTTCCCCAGGAGCCTGGTACGCACCTGCTTCAATTGCCAGGCATCAGCCAGCCGGCGCGGACTCACACCCCCGATGACGCCTTTTGATGCCGCCCCACCCAGCAGAGTCGGCGCCACATACAACTGAACGTGATTCACCAGCTTGGCCTTGAAGAACGCCGCGTTCAACTCCCCGCCCCCCTCGACCATGACGGAGGTCATCCCGCGTTGCCCCAAAGCGGTCAGGAGATGCTTGAGTGATACGCGTCCACCCGGGCTCGGCAACTGCAGCACTTCGATACCTTTTCGTTCAAGTGCCCGACATCGGGCTTGTGGTACGGCCTTCGTCGTCACAATGATCGTCTTTGAACTCGACTGTTGCGTGAGGATTTTGGCTGAGCGAGGGATACGCAGATGGCTATCGACCACGATCCGCGTCGGCTGGGTCGCAGCCAGGGCCGTGAGACCAGGCGATCGCCGTGCCGTCAAGGACGGGTTATCTTTCAGCACTGTACCAATCCCCACGATCACGGCATCCATCGAACTACGCAGCCGGTGAACCTCCTGCCGTGCTTGCAACCCCGTAATCCACTTGGACTCCCCGCGGGCCGTCGCAATCTGTCCATCCAAGGTCATCCCGGCCTTGAGCGTCACATAGGGTCGCTTGGTGATGATCCAATGACAGTAGGCCCGATTCAAGACCTCAGCATCCCTCCGGGCCACACCGACGGTGACGGACAGCCCTGCGCGGCGCAGTTGCGCAAGACCTTTTCCGCTGACGGCCGGATTGGGGTCAGGCATGGCCACCACGACGCGACGCACCGCGGATTGAATCACCGCCGGCACGCAAGGAGGGGTACGTTTCTTCAGGTGACTGCAGGGTTCGAGCGTCACGTAGAGCGTGGCGCCGCGCGCTAGAGATCCTGCTTGGCGAAGCGCGAGCACTTCGGCATGGGATTGGCCGGCTGCGTGATGATAGGCTTGACCGACGATGCGGCCTTTGGAGACGACAATGGCCCCGACCATCGGGTTGGGGTTGGTCTTTCCGTGGCCCTTCGCAGCAAGGCGAAGAGCCTGCATCATGTAGTAAAGATCGTTCGGCTGAACCGTTCTCGAATCCCCTGCCACTGACCTTACTCGCGGCATCATCCAGCCCCATAACAAAGGGCCAACGTCATATAAGGGAGATCGTGCGTGCGGACGGTCACCGTTTCTTGCGAGTGGTTGAGGACGGACGGCGCGATGCTTTCGTTACCTTGACCGCCTTCGTCGATTGGGTCGCCTTGGCGCGACGCGCGGCCTTCACGACTTTGGCGGCCTTCGCTCGCGCCGGGGCGGCTTTCTTCACCGTCGTTTTGGCATCGCCTTCGGCAATCGCCGCCTGAGCAGCCGCCAACCGCGCAATGGCCACGCGGAACGGCGAGCAACTCACATAGTCCAACCCGAGCTGATGGCAGAACTCGACGGAACTCGGATCGCCGCCGTGTTCGCCGCAGATCCCGAGCTTGATCCCAGGCCGCGACTTGCGCCCGCCGGCAATCGCCGTCTTCATCAACGACCCGACGCCCTCACGGTCGAGCGTGGCGAACGGATCGGCATCCATGATCTTCACCGTTCGATAGTGATCGATGAACTTCGCGGCATCGTCGCGGGAGAATCCGAACGTCGTCTGAGTGAGATCGTTCGTCCCGAACGAGAAGAACTCAGCCTCTTCCGCAATCCGTTCGGCGGTCACGGCTGCGCGAGGTAATTCGATCATGGTCCCGACAAGATACGACAGTTTCACATTGAATCGCTTCATGGTCTCTTGCGCGACTTCGCGAATGAGATCCTTCTGCGACTTCATTTCCGCCACCATGCCCACCAGCGGAATCATGATCTCCGGAACGATCTTCTTGCCTTCCTTGGCGAGCTCACAGGCCGCCTCGATAATGGCGCGCGCCTGCATGCGCGTGATCTCCGGCATCGTGATACCCAGCCGGCAGCCACGCAGTCCCAGCATCGGATTGAATTCGTGCAACTCTTCGACACGGGCGAGCAAACGGCGCTGTTCTTCCAGCTTCACTCCATCCTTGCCGGTCAACTCCAGCTGGGCGATTTCCACCATCAGCTCTTCACGCTTCGGCAGAAACTCATGCAGCGGCGGATCGAGCAGGCGAATGGTGACGGGGAATCCCTCCATCTCACGATAGAGCCCGATGAAGTCCTGCTTTTGCAGCGGCAACAGCTGCTCCAGATACTTTTCCCGATCTTCTTTCGTCCTGGCCAGAATCATCTTCTGCATGATCGGAATGCGGTCTTCCGCAAAGAACATGTGTTCCGTGCGGCAGAGCCCGATCCCCTCGGCGCCAAACCCGCGGGCAATCTTGGCCTGATCCGGCACATCGGCATTCGCACGCACCTTCATCGTCCGCACACTGTCCGCCCATGAGAGGATGGTCGAGAACAGCTGATACTTCTGCGACTTCTTCGCATCCAGCTTGCCCTGCACCACTTGAATGATCTCGGATTCCATGACGGGAATATCGCCGTCATAGACATTGCCGGTCGACCCGTTCACGGACAGATAGTCGCCTTCCCGGAACACTTTCGAGCCGATCCGTACCGATTGATTGTCGATGACTTCGACGGCTTCGCATCCGGCCACGCACACTTTGCCCATCTGTCGCGCCACGACCGCTGCATGCGAAGTCATCCCGCCGCGCGCCGTCACAAACCCTGTCGCGGCGTTCATGCCATGAATATCGTCGGGGCTGGTTTCGTCACGGACCAACACGACCCGCTGCCCGGCCGCCTTCATCTCGACGGCGCGATCCGGCGTCAATGCAATCTTTCCTGCCGCCGCACCGGGTCCGGCCGGTAGTCCCTTGCCCAGCGGGGTTGAACCAGCTTCAGATTGAGTATCGAAGATCGGATAGAGATACTGCGCGAGCTGATCAGGCCCCACCCGCTGCACCGCCTCGCGCTTGGTGATCAAACCCTCTTTGACCATCTCGACGGCGATCCGCACGGCGGAAATGCCGGTACGTTTCCCGACGCGCGTTTGCAACATGTACAACTTGCCCTCCTGGATCGTAAATTCCAGGTCGAGCATGTCGCGGTAATGTTTCTCTAATCGCTTATAGGTATGTTCCAACTCTTTATAGGCGGGGGGCACGGTCCTGCCGAGTTCCGTGACCGGCAGCGGCGTCCGGATTCCGGCCACCACATCCTCGCCTTGCGCATTCATCAGGCACTCGCCGAAGAATTTCCGCTCCCCCGTGTTGGGGTCGCGGGTGAAGGCCACGCCGGTGCCGCTGGTGTCGCCCATGTTTCCAAACACCATGGCCACGACGTTGATCGCCGTTCCCCAATGATCCGGAATACCGTTCAGCCGACGGTACGTGATTGCGCGTGCGCCGTTCCAGGAGGAAAACACCGCATCGATCGCCAGCTTTAGCTGCTCATTGGGATCGTCCGGGAACCCTTTGCCCGTTTCTTCCTTGACCAGCGATTTGAAGCGCTCCACGAGATCGCGCAAGGCACGCGCATCAAGCTGCGTCTCGTGCTTCACACCCATTTCTTCTTTTTTGTGATTCAGAATCGCTTCGAAGTGTTCGCGCGGCACACCCATGACGATACTGCCGAACATCGTGATGAACCGGCGATAGCTGTCCTGCGCGAACCGCTCGTTCTTCGTCTTGGCCGCCAATCCTTCGACCGTCTTGAGCGTCAAGCCGACATTGAGCACAGTGTCCATCATCCCCGGCATCGACGCACGCGCGCCGGAACGCACGGAAACCAGCAAGGGCCGCTCCGGGTCGCCGAATCCCATGCCCATCGACCGTTCCACCCGCTTGAGTGACGCCAGCGCCGTCTCCCACATCCCGGGCGGATACTTCTTCCCCAGCTTGTAGTACTCCACGCAGGCTTCTGTGGTGATGGTGAATCCGGGAGGCACGGAAATGCCCAGGTTGGTCATCTCGGCCAGACCGGCGCCTTTGCCGCCCAGCAACTCCTTCATGTTGGACGTGCCTTCTGCCTTACCGTCTCCGAAGTAGTACACGTATTTCTTTGCCACGCCTGCTCTCCTTTGCGATCGACCACTGAACCTAGACGACTGGTCTGCCTGCGGCTAATTCAAGTTGCAGCCGGTACCGATTGACCAGGTACCGCCGCGTCAACATCCCGAAAGCGATGACCGCCGCGACAAATCCGACAAATCCCACGAGACGATAATCGGCCTTGATGCCATGATCCACGTAATAGCGCCCATCAGAACCCTGCCGTACTTTGGTGTTTTTGTCCAGCACATGAGGCCTGCCTGTCGGATCCGAGAGATTGATCCATTCGGAGCAGAGACGGATCGGCTCAGTCGATCCGGCGAGACGCTGCCAACTGAGACGAAGGCACACGTCATTTTGAGGATTAAACTGATCCTGTGTTGTGACCAACTCATCCAGGTTGACGCCGCTCGCCCATATGCCGAACAGGAAAATCCCGTTGCATAGCGCGATCAGGACAATCGTGATGACCCGCGCATACCGCTGAACACGGGTGGAACGTAGCGCATCATTCCCTGGATCTGCCAGGCCAACCCGCGATGGGAGATTCTGCCCCATAACTCCATGCCTCGACTAGCTCCCTTGTACCACAATCTGGGAAAAGTCCGCGAATGACATGAAGAATTCATCGACATCCTTCAGAAGCGAAAGCCGATTGCTGCGCACCGCTTTGTCGTCGGCATTCACCATCACCGCGGCAAAGAAGGCGTCGATGGCCGGCTTCAGACACACCAGTGATTCCAGCGCCTTGCCGTAGTCGCTCGCCTGCATGGAGGTCCCCATCCGCTCCCGTTCCTCCGATACCGCCTTATGCAGCGCGGCCTCGGTGGAATCTTGAAAGACGGCTGAGGCGACCGGCTGACGCTCCCACTGCTCTTTTTCAACCAGCCGATGGGCGCGCTTGAATCCAACGATCAACGGATCGAACTCCGGCCGGCTGGTCACCGCCTGCAACGCCTGCATCTTGGCCAGGAGATCCCGCAGGTCGAATGACTGACGGTCTGTCACGCTCACCACGGCATTCACGACATCATCCCGTAACCCATGGACTGTGCGGGCGTAGTGACGGACGCGTTCAAACACGAAGTCGACCAGCCGCTGCTGACCATCGCCCTGAGTTGAACCGGCCTTGATTCCTGCCGCCCCCACAATGGTGCGCGCTTCACTGATAGCGCGGCCCAGGTTCAATCGAATGCCGCCTTCTAAGAGAATACGCACCACTGCCGTTGCATGGCGACGTAGCGCAAAGGGATCTTCCGAACCCGTCGGTACCATGCCGACATGAAAGAAAGATGCGAGGCTGTCCATACGATCGGCCAGCGACAAAACCTGCCCTTCGGTCGATTCGGGAATCGCTCCCTCCATCGACTGCGGTCGATACTGTTGGAGGATCGCCTGGCACACCGCCGGCGCTTCCCCGTCGTGCCGCGCATAGTAGCCGCCCATCACGCCCTGCAATTCAGGAAACTCTCCGACGATACCGGTCAGCAGATCAGCCTTGCACAAGGCGCCCGCCCGCTCACAGCTCTGCACAACGGATTCGTTCAGGCCGGCCAGCCGAGCGAGCGAAGCGGCCAGCGTGGCGATGCGCGCCTGCTTCTGCCCCATCGTCCCGATTTTCTGGTGAAAGGTGACTCCGTCGAGCTTAGCGACCCTATCCTGTAGCGCGGTCGTCCGGTCATTGTCATAGAAGAACTTGGCATCGGCCAATCGAGCAGCCAGCACCCGTTCATTGCCTTCACGGATGAGGCCCATGTCCTTGACTCGATTGTTGGCCACCGCAATGAAATGCGCCACCAGTTTCCCGGTCGTCTTATGACGAAGCGAAAAGAAGCCCTGGTGCTCTTTCATCGAGGTGATCAGGATTTCTTCAGGGACATCAAGATACATGTCCTTGAACGACCCGATGATTGCGTACGGCCATTCCGTCGTATACACGGCCTGATCGAGCAAGGCGTCGTCTTGATTGAGCACAAATCCCGTCTTCTGGCACAAGGTCGCAATCTGCTCCGATATGATCGCCCGACGGCGTTCAGGGTCAGGAATGGCCCCGTCTTTCTCCAGCGCCTTCACATACGTCGCGCCATCCCGAACGACCACCCCTTGCTTCGCGCCCAGCACCCGATGACCCCGCGTCCGATTCCCCGCCTTGATTCCGGCTGCCTCGATCGGAAGGACCGTACCGCCGAATAGGACAACCAGCCATCGCACCGGCCTGGCAAAGCGTACGCCCGCTTCGTTCCATTTCATCGCTTTCGGGAAAGACAGCTTGCCCACCAATTGCGGTAAGAGTTCCATCAATACGGTTTTGGACGGGCGCCCTTCCTCGCGCTTCACGGCAAAGAGATACTCGCCTTTCGGCGTCTGCCGAACTTGCAGGTCCTGCACGGCCACGCCTTGCCCGGCTGCAAAGCCGACTGCGGCTCTGGTCGGCTGCCCCGCCTGATCGAATGCCACCGTCTTTGACGGCCCCATGGCTTCCTTCATGACGGAAGCTTGTTGCGTGAGCAGTCCTTCGACCGCAAGTGTCAGTCTTCGAGGGGTTCCAAGTGTGCGGATGGTCTGGAACGTGAGCCGCTGTTCCGTGAGCAACTGCTCAGCGGACTCCTTCAAGCGAGCCAGCGCGGGACTGATAAATTGATAGGGCAGTTCTTCAACACCGATCTCCAGCAACAACTCTGCGGTCGCCGGAGCAGATCGCCCGCCGCTCTTCTTCGTAGATACCGTGGCACGAGATGGCTTCTGAGGTTTCGGCATAGACAATTTCTAGACTGTTAAGAGCGCTTACTTGCAGCGGTCGATCGCGTGCGAGCGGGGTGTTGGGTCCCCGGCTTTGTCGCACGAGCCATGAGGGGATGCCCCATGGCAGCCCGTTCTTCAATGTAACGTTCCGCGCATTGCCGGGCCAGCGCGCGAACCCGCGCAATGTAGCCGGTACGCTCCGCCACACTGATGGCGCCACGCGCGTCGAGCAGGTTGAACACGTGTGAGGATTTAATGCAGTAGTCGTATGCGGGCAACGTTAAGCGCTTTTCGGTCTGCGCAAGCAACCGCTTACATTCAGCCTCATGCGCTTGAAAGGCCTGCATCAACATCGCCACATCGCCTTCTTCAAAGTTATAGCGGGAACCCTGTACTTCGGTTTCGTGATGGATATCGCCGTACTTGATCTGATCGGTCCAGGCCAGGTCATACACATTGTTGACCTGCTGCAAATACATGGCGATGCGTTCCGTGCCGTAGGTGATCTCGCCCGTAATGGGCGCCAGCTCAATCCCGCCGATTTCCTGGAAATAGGTGAACTGGGTGATCTCCATCCCATCCAGGCGAACTTCCCACCCCAAACCCCAGGCCCCGAGCGTCGGGGACTCCCAGTCATCTTGAATAAATCGAATATCGTGCTGTTTGGGATTGATCCCCAATTGTGCGAGGCTTTCGAGATAGAGCTCCTGGATATTGTCAGGAGCCGGCTTCAGCACCACCTGGTACTGATAGTAATGCTGCATGCGGTTCGGATTTTCCCCGTAGCGACCGTCCGTGGGACGACGGCAGGGTTGCGGATAGGCGGCCCGCCAGGGTTCAGGACCGAGGGAGCGCAGGAAGGTAGCCGGGTGAAAGGTTCCCGCCCCCATCTCCATATCGTACGGCTGCTGAATGACACAGCCTCGATCCGCCCAAAACCTACTTAACGTCAGAATGAGGTCCTGATAATTCACGAATGGTCCAATGATTGACTCTAGAGAAGACTCACCAGTTACTGCCAGAGAAAACAGCGTGCCAAGCTAACAAGAATGCTTTCATACTGTCAAGCAACATTCCCTCATGGATCAAAGAGTTGCATCGTGTTGTCGCAATAGGAAAGAGAATCGGACATCGACATACCCCTGAAGGATATCCCGCTCGTAAGCGGAACCAAAAGCTTGACGAATCTCATCTGCCTCCATTAATGTGGCAAAACTTGACTAAGTCAATTCATTTTAGAAAGACAAGGCGTGAGACTTTCCAAGAAAAGTGAATACGGACTCCGAGCGCTCATTGAACTCACGCTCGCCTACGAAGAACACACGACGCTGCAGCGCCATCAAATTGCCAAACGACAGCACATTCCGATTGAGTTTTTAGAGCA
>Ga0209079_10000636_pt1 | contig 13919 bp, 9 predicted proteins | sample PPLLaktember2015_2_FD_187259 | JGI IMG/M metagenome (GOLD analysis project Ga0209079, IMG submission 187259) | Freshwater sediment microbial communities from Prairie Pothole Lake near Jamestown, North Dakota, USA - PPLs Lake P7 Core (6) Depth... | ecosystem: Environmental > Aquatic > Freshwater... | reverse complement strand
CTGCCTTGATCCGGGAAGCCACAAACTGCCTCCGGAGGGATTTCAGGGCTTCCGGCGTCTTGAGATGATCCTTGGCGGCCAGCAGCCCGCGCACGATCTCGACGATCTCGCCGGGCGACTGGACACCCGTGTCGAAGCGGATCTCGTGCACCTCCGCATCGTCCCAGTCCGGGCCGTAGGCCAGGTGCATCGAGCAGTCGATCTCCCGGTCGGCCTGCTTGACCAGAAGCCGCGCCGTCTCCCGGTTGACCCCATCCTTCTTCACGACCATCGCGATCCGCTCCTCCAGGGGTGCCGTGAAACGCACCCGCAGGGCATGGGGGACCCCCTTGAGCAGGAAGTTGCTGCCCCGCGCCAGGATCACCACGTTGTCCCGCATGGCATGCCCCAGAATGACGCTTTGCACCAGGGCCATGAAGGCCACGAAGTCGTTGCCCTCCCAGATGTCGGAAGGGTCCACGGTGTACTTGGCGGCCAGCCGCTCCCACTTCTGGCCGGACTGCCCGGCCTCCTGAAGGAGCCTGCGCAGCGGGATGTACTCGTAACCCAGCTGCTCCTCGATCGCGTGCCCGATCCGCAGTGCGCCCGTGCCGTATTCGCTCGATATGGACAGGATGGCCATGGCTCCTCCTTGTTGCTACCGGTGTTTCGATGACGGGCAGGGTTTCCTCTCCCGACTACTCTCGCCCTCCGGGGCCGGCTCGTCGCCCTCGGCCTCCCGCTCGGCCTTCGCGATCTTCCAGCGCATCCAGAGCTTGCCCGTCACGACCACCCCTGCCGTGCAGAGCGCCTGGAAGCCATAGTCCAGGGCTGCGCCGGGCTGTAGCCATCTCAGCACGAAGGGGTCCGTCATGATCATCTGCCCCCCGACCCGGCCCAGCACCGCACCCCCGATCACGATGATCACCGGGTAGCGGTCCATCAGGGTGGAGAGCAGGTTGCTGGTGTAGACGACGACGGGGATGCTCATGCACAGCCCGAAGATCAGCAGAAACAGGTTGCCCCCCGCCGCCCCGGCCACGGCCAGCACGTTGTCGAGCGACATGGTCAGATCGGCGATCAGGATGATCTTCATGGCCTGCCACAGGGTGCCGGCCTCCTTCTCCCCGCCCCCGCCGTCGTCGGCCTCCATGAAGAGCTTCACGGCGATCCACAAAATCAGCGCCCCGCCGACGAGCTTGACGAAGGAAATCTCCAGCAGAAGGGCCACAAACCAGGTGAGCGCGACCCGCAGGATGACCGCCACCGCCGTGCCGAAGCCGATGCCCCTCATCCGCTGGCCCTTGGGAAGGTTCCGGACCGCCATGGCGATCAGCACGGCGTTGTCCCCGGAGAGGATGAGGTTGATGAACACGATGTTCAGCAAGGCCAAAAAAAACGGAAGGTCCCATTGGATGTGAAAAAGGGTCGACCAGTCAAAATCCATGCGGTCTCCGTGCCCGGAGCGACGTCAGGAAATCGTTGCATTTCCACTTGTCAAGACATCTGCCCGTCCATAAGGATCCCCGCGGATGCTCTTCAGGCCGGATAGAGCGATTGCCGCTTCGTGAATCACTCCAGCCCGCGAAATTCGCCGGGAACATGGAGTCTTGCCCGATTGGCCTTCTTGATGCCCAATTCATCATCGCCGATCAGCAGGCGCATGATATTCACCGTTCCCTCGGCGACCTGATATAGCTTGGCATCTCGATAATATTTTTCCACAGGCATTTCCAGGGAGTACCCCATGCCTCCATGGATCTCCATGGCTATCCCTGCTGCCCGGACCACGGTCTCGCCCGCAAAATACTTTGCAATGGCGATTTCCCGCGTGAAAGGCGCTCCCTGGTCATTCAGCCAGGCGGCCCGGCGCACCAGGAGGCGCGCTGCGTCGATTTGAGCGACCATCTCGGCGATCAGCGCCTTGACCTGTTGATATTCCCGGATCGGCTTCCCAAACTGGACTCTCTGATTCGCATAGGCGACCGAAGCTTCGAGGCAGGCCTGAGCCAGGCCGACAGCGCCGCTTGCCACGCTGATCCGTCCGCGATCCAGAGCGGTCATGGCCACCGTAAATCCCTGACCCCATGCCCCCAGGAGATTTTCCTTGGGTACCCTGACATCGTCCAGATGAATCTCGGCGATGGGTGAGGATTTGTCTCCCAACTTGGGGGTCTCCCGGGCCGTCCATCCCGATTGATCGGTCTCCACAACCACGGCGCACAACCCGCGGTGCTTGAGACTCCGATCATAGGTGCCGTAAACGACGGCATAGTCGGCAACCGTCCCATTCGAGATCCATGTCTTTGCGCCGTTGACGGCAATGCAGTCACCGAGATCCTCGATGCGAGTCTCCATGGAAGCCAGGTCGGATCCCGCATTGGGTTCTGAAAAACATGTGCAGCCCAGCTTTTTGCCGAGGACAAGGTCCCGGACGTACTTTTCCCTGACCGCGGGCGTACCCCATTCCATCATGGTATAGGGTACCGTCATGCCCTGGAGATTAAAAAGCGATCGGAGACCCGAGTCTCCCCGCGAGATCTCTTCACAGACGACCGAGTGAGCCAGGAACCCCGAATCCGATCCGCCGTATCGAGGGGGAAAAGCACAACCGAAGAATCCCAGTTCGCCCATCCTGGACACGATGTCCCGATTGAAGCCCTCTTCCCGGATTCGGGGCCGCACTTCACCCTCGACAAAGCGTCGGGCCGTTTCAAGAATGCCCTGCGTTTCCTCAATCAACTCGAAATTCATAAAAACATACCCGGTCATGGTTGCTGCTTCAGAATTTTCCGTGTATCAGGCCTGCGCGTCTGGCCTGCTCCATGAGGGTTGCCCTGAAATTCGGATGGGCGATGTTGATGAGGCCCCTGGCCCTTTCGTTGTTGTTTTTCCCCTTCAGGGAAGCGATCCCGTATTCGGTGACCACGTAATCCGCAAGATATCTGGGGACAAGCGGCATCTGCGGCGCAAAGGGATTCTCCTCCCGTGTCGGATGGAAAACGATTCTCGAATACTTGAGATCGCTGGTCGTCGAAGACAGGGTCGACACGAACTTGGCGTCATCGGATATCGCGCATCCGAGAGCAAAATCGATCGCTCCGCCCGAGCCGGTATACTGATCCTCCAGTCCCAGGACATCCGCATAGATGTTACCGTAGAGATCCACCTGAAGGGCCGCATTGATGGCAACCATTTTGCTGTTCCGGGCAATGACGTGCGGATTATTGGTGTAATCCACCGGCTGCATCTCGATAACCGCATTGTGGTTTAGCCATTTGTACAATTCCGCGGTTCCCCCGTGGAATGTGCAGACGATTTTTCCCTTGTTGATGCTCTTTTTCGAATTGTTCAGGACGCCGGAGTTCACCAAAGGCCGTACATGTTCGGGAACCATTTCACTGTGCATGCCCAGGTCTTTTTTCCCACCCAGGAAAAGAATGGCCGCTTCGCTGATCGCACCATAACCGATCTGGATCGTGGAGCCGTCCTCGACGAGCGTCGCCACAGATTCGCCGATCCTTCTTTCGATGTCGGTGACCTCGAACTGCTCCAACTCGAATATGGGGTTTTTGACCTCAACGGCATAGTCGATGTCCGATATGTGAATGAACGAGCGCCCGTACGTGACGGGCATATTCGGATTGATCTCCGCCAGCACCAGCCTGCAGGGACGCTCGAGAACCGCGAATATATAGTCCACGGATACGCCTAAACTGCAGTAACCGTAGGCGTCCGGCGGCGACACGGTGACCATGAGGACATCGCTCCTGAAATCCCCGCTTCGGAGCAACCGGGGGTATTGCCCGAAGGACATCGGGTAAAAATCCGCACGACCGTCCTTCAGCAGCTTTCTGACATCCTTTCTTCTTCCGCAGAAGGGTGTGGCGATCCGGATGTGATCTTCCATCCCCGGGTCGGCCATTTTCTTCTGGAACGGCCCGAAGGGCGTCAGGTGAAAGATTCTGCAACCCGTGAGCTCTCCGGCTCGTTTTACGAGCTCCGTCGGCAGGTGAAGTGGTTCCGCACAAAAATTCGCTAAAACGATTTCGTCTCCAGACTGAACCGACTTGACCGCCTCTTCCGCAGTAACAAATTTCGTTTTTTTGTTCATTGCGCCGTTTCTCCCTCTACTGGATGCATGATGTCATGCTTCATTGCTCACCGTGGTGTGCGGCATTCCCGTTCCGGCCATCGGGCTTCCAATGATGTACGTTCCGGCCGACGCGTGGCCATACCGATCCCGATCTTCAGGCGGCTTACGGAAAAAACGAGAGGCCCTGCCACTCATGCCGTATTGCATCGGGAATAGCCTGTCCGGTCCGGTCACCTGCCGGCATATACGGGCTTCCTTTTTTCCAGAAATGCCTTGACGGCTTCGTTCTTGTCGTCCGATCCCCAGAGTTCCTTTAATGCGCTTTCTTCGTACTGCAACCCCTCTTCCAGGCTGGATTGTTGCGCCTTGACCATGCACCCTTTTGCCGCTCGGATGGCCAGGGGGGATTTGGACGCGATCTTCTTTGCCAGCTCTATGCTGCGCTCCATGAGCCTGTCTCCGGACACGATCTCGTCGACAATCCCAATCCTCAGGGCCTCGGCAGCGTCGATAGGATCGCCGGTATAGACGAGCTTGCATGCGCTCCCGAAATGGGCGATTTGGGCCATGTACTGAGTAGCGCCCAGGATCCCCATGTTGATCTCGCCCAGGCTGAAGCTTGCCCGCTCACTGGCGATGCGGATGTCGCATACCAGCGCAAGCGCGCATCCTCCCCCGTAGGCCATGCCGTTCACGGCACAGATCACGGGCTTGTCGTACCGGCGAATGTACTCCCGTACGGAATTGTTCCGACGGGTGTATAAGGGGCCCGTGTTCCCGTCCAAGGTCAGGAATTCCTTCACGTCGGCTCCCGCCACGAATGCCTTGTCCCCGTGACCGGTCAATACGACGACCTTTGCGCGATCGTCCTTGCTCAGTTCGTAAAACGTCTCGTACAACTCGGCATAGGCCTCAGAATGCAGCGCATTCAAGGGGGGCCTGTTGATCGTGACCACGGCGACGTCGCCGTCCACCTGCGTGAAAATATATTCCTTTTTCATTCATCCCCCTCTTACCCTGTTGCAGCTTGCTCTTTCGTTTTTTTTCTCTTCAGGTAGTTGAACGCGGCCATGACGGCCAGCAGGATGAGTCCGGCAATGGTCGAGGTGGTTTCCGGTATGATGATCGCAAGCCCTGCAATGAAGTACAGGACTCGTTCCGGAATCGTGACAGTGGTGAACAGGTACCCCATGACGCCGGCCGCCAGAGAGACGATGCTGACGGCACACAGCAGGAAATAGAGAATCGTGCTCGTCAGGGGGCCCTGGAAGATCAGAGAGGGCTCGTAAATCCAGACATAGGGGATGAGGAAGGTAACAAAGGCGATCAGGAAGCTGTAAACGCCCGTGCGGAAAACGGGCGTGTGCGCAATACCCGCGGCGACATAGGCCGTCAGCGCGACGGGCGGTGTCAGGCCGGAGACGATCCCGAAGTAGAACACGAAAAGATGCGCTCCGATCGGTGTCACACCGGCCTGAATCAATGCCGGCGCGGCGAGTACCGCCAGGATGATGTAGCAGGCCGTCACGGGCAGCCCCATTCCGAGGATCAGGGATGCGATCATGGTCAGGAGCAACAGGGGCAGCAGCTGGCCTCCGGAGAGATCAACCATGATCGAGGACAGTTGCATGCCCAGGCCGGTGATGTTGATGACGCCGACGATCATCCCCGCGCAGGCGCAGGTGCTGATGATGGTCAGCATGCTTTTAGTCCCGGATTCGAAGACGCGGATGAGGTATCTGAAAAATTCGGGCACGGACATCTTTCTGAAAAAGACCTGCTGCGCGACGTAGACGATCACGAGCGTGACGAAAGCGACCGCGGCGGCCCGCTGCGGCGTCGTGCTCAGCATGCCCAGGGTGACAAGAAGGGCCATGAAGGGGATGACGATCAGGAAGCTTCGTTTCAGGACACCCCCGAGAAGGGGACGCTCCTCAAGGGGGATGCCCGTGATTCCCCTTTTTGCCGCCTCCAGATCAGCCGCCATGTAGCAGGCGAAATAGTAAAGAAGGGCCGGGAGAATCGCAGCGCCGCAGATATACCAGTAGTTCCAGTTGATGAATTCCACCATGATGAATGCCGCTGCGCCCATGACCGGCGGCATGAAGGCCCCGCCGTTTGCGGATATGGCCGTCAGGCTTGCCGCAAAAATAGGGGAAAATCCCTTCTTTTTCATCAGGGGGATCGTCAGCGAGCCGACGGCGGCCGCATCGGCCACGGGGCTGCCGGAGATCATTCCGATCAGCAAACCCATGAAGACGGAGGCCTTCGCGCTTCCTCCCCGTGTCCTGCCCAGGAAGCAGGCGGCCATGTCGGCGATGAGGACGTCGCCGCCGGACTCCCGGATCGCGTTGGTAAAGAGCACGAACAAAAAGACGAACGTGGCGGTCACGCCGATGGGGATCCCGTACATGCCTTCCGTAGACAGGTACAGGAAGGTCGATATCCAATCCCAGTTCATCCCGCCGTGGGAAATCAAATCCGGGAAATGCTCCCCGAACATCGCGTAGAAGAGGAAACACATGGCGATCATGGCCAGGACGCTTCCGATGGTACGCCGGACGGATTCCAGCACGAGGACGATTGCAATGGTGGACATGACGATATCGGCCGTGTTCGGAAGCCCCTGTCTCTGGAGCATGTCCTCGATCGTGTCGATGTAGTAATAGCTGATGGCAAAAGAGAGCCCGGCCAGGATGAGATCGACGGCCAGGCAGAGTTTGCTGTTGACGAACGCCTCTTTCCTGCCGGGGGGGACGAGAATGAAGATGAGCACCAGGCCGAAGCCCAGGTGAATGCCCCGCTGGATCTGCGCGGGATACGTCATGATGAGACCCGTATAGAGCTGGAAGATGCTCATCAGGCACGCAATCGCGGTAATAATCGCAGCCGCCCATCCCCGGTATTTTCTCATGGATTACTCTCCTGAATCATGAAGCGGGGGCGCGTTGGCCCCCCGCTTCATGGGTTGAAGGATCGATCAGAAAGGTTAACGAACCATCTTCACCGTGACGCCTTTTTCCTTGTAGAACTTCTCCGCGCCCGGATGGAGGGGAATGCTTGCGCCCTCCTTCAGGAACTGCATCGAATACTCCGCGCCGGAGGGGTGCACCTTGGCCATCTCGGCGACGTGCGCCTCGATGGTTTTCAGGAAGGTGTACACCGTTTCATCCGGGACATCTTTGTGGGTCACGATACAGGCGCGCACGCCCATGCAGGGAACGGCTTCTTTCTGATTGCGGTAGGTGTTTGCGGGCACCTGGTAGGGGAAGAGGAGCGCCTTCTTTTCGGGCCCCTGCTTCGCGATGTAGGCATTCACCTCAGCGGCCGTATAGGGAACGAGCCTCATATCCTTGTTGGCGAAAATATCCGTCACCGCGGAGGCGGGCACACCTGCGAGAAGGATCACGGCATCGACCGTGTTGTCCTGCAGGGCGCCGACCATTTCGGTGAAGGACAGGTAAGCCGGCTTGATGTCCTTGAAGGTGAGGCCCGCAACCCCCAGCAGGTCCATCGATGCGGCAATGTTACCGCTCCCCTGCGCGCCGACGGCCACGGTTTTCCCCTTCAGGTCCTTGAGCTTCTTGATCGGGGAGTTCAGCGGGACGATAACCTGCGTGGCTCCAAGGTGCCCTCCGCCCACATAGCGGAGATTGTCGAACTTGGTGCCCTTGTACATTTCCGTGCCGTGATAGGCATAGTAGATCAAATCCGGGTAGTTGATTGCCATGGCAACGCGTTTTGACCCGAGGAGGCGGTTGTTTTCAATGGAGCCGTTTGTGACGATGGGGGTCATTTTTACATTGGCATACTTTCTCATCATGTCGCTCATGGCCCCGCCGAGCACGTAAAACGTTCCGCCCGTGCCCGCCGTCGCCAGGGTGAACGGTTTGATTGCCGGTGCAGCATAGGCGATATTGCCCCCTGCGAGAGAGGACGATAGAAACAACAGACCGACGACAACAGCCGTAAACGCTTTTTTGAAATTCATCTTGTCACCTCCCATTTTTTTATCAAAAATAGCACGATTTGTGCCAATATTAACTATTTGATTTTATTGATTTATTTAATTGTTTGCGTTAATGATGTTTCAATATTGAAACATCATTAATCATCATTTTGGAACAAATGAAACGCTGTTTGGCGGACGCAGGTATCCGGTGGTTTGAGAAGCAAATAATGGAGAGAAGGAAATGATAGGGTTTGTTAGTTATCAGAGAAGCCGTGCTCCCTTAATTTTCGCCACAACGTTGTTCGGCTGATGCCCAGTTTCCTGGCGATTTGAATTTTGCTTGCATTCGATTCGCCATGCAACAGGGCAAATATCTGTTTTTCGAAATTCTTTTTGGACTTTTTCAAGTCGGACGGATCGAGGGGGTCCGCCTTCTCACCCTTATTCGCCGACGCGGTATTGCTGAGAATAACCTCGGTGAGCAGCCGGGTCACGGTCGGCTTGTCGATGGCCGTGCGATCCTGCAGCAGCACCGAGAGCGTGGCAAGGACATTCTGCATTTCCCGGACATTTCCCGGCCAGCGGTAGCCGGCGAGTGAACGCAGCGCAGATATCACCAGGAATCTGTCCTCCTCCTTGATGGACTTGTAATCCCCCAGAATATGGGAGGCGATGTACGGGATGTCTTCGATTCGCTCCCGCAAAGGCGGGATGTGAAGGTGCAGGACATTCAGGCGATAGTAGAGATCCTCCCGGAATCTCCCTTCGTTGACCCGTGTGATCAAGGAACAGTTGGTTGCTGCGATCACTCTGGCGTCAATCGGGATGATCCGCGTGCCGCCGACACGGATGATCTTCTTTTCCTGGATCACCCTCAGGAGTCTCGTTTGAAGCTCTGGCGAAAGATCACCGATTTCATCCAGAAGGATCGTCCCCTCGTGAGCAAGCTCGAAATATCCGATCTTGCCTCCTTTCCTGGCGCCCGTAAACGACCCCTCTTCATAACCGAACAGTTCGGCTTCCAGGAGATTGGACGGAATGGAAGCGCAGTTGATGGCGACGAAGGGACCTTTTTTGCGCCTGCTGTAATTGACGATGCTCTGGGCGAACAATTCCTTTCCCGTTCCTGTTTCCCCGGTGATCAGGATGGTAAAATCCGAGTTCGCGAATTTTTTTGCCGTCTCGATGGCCGACTTCATCGAGTCGCTGACCGCGATGATGTCATTGAAGGCAGATCTGGCCGTGAGGCCGCTTGCGTGAAGCGTGATCCGGATATTCCGATCCATCTCCTCGACGTTGGAGGCTTCGTGGATGGTTGCAACACCGCCGCGATACTTGTCATTGATGGTGATGGGGACCGTGCGGATGAATACGTTTTTGTCCCGGATGACGGACACGTTTTCATAATCCCTGCCCGAGGCCTTGACGGATTCGAATCCCGCCACACCCGAAATGCAATCGCATTTTCTGCCGATGACTTCCTCGTAGGGGAGCTGAAAGATCCGCTCCGCCTCCTTGTTGTATACGGAGATGAAGCCTGCCTTGTCCGCCGCGATAATGCCGCCACCAACGAGGTTGACGATCGTCGTCAACTGGTGGCGCTTCTGTTCTTCCTCGAAACGGGATTTTGCGATATTGGAGGCCACCTCCAACGAGTATTTGATCGAATCTTCGGTTGACTCGATCATGACGGCCTCAAATCCATGCTCCAGGGCCATACCGTAGGTCAGCCCCCCCCCGATGATGACATCCACCTTTTCTTTGAGCCCCCCGATTTTCTCATGGGCTTCCTGCCTGGTAAAAAACGAAAACTCCTCAATGTGGATGCCCAGCGTTTGCCTGATAATGTTAATGTCTTTGTGTCGGCCATAAAAATTGGCCAGGGCGATTCGCTTGGATATCTTTCGGGCCTGCATGACGGCCTTCAGGATATCCGTCCCGCTGATCTGGATGGGAACGACCGGGACATTGATCTTTCCCTGGATATAGATGTCCGTGATCTCTCGCACGATGATGGCATCGATCCCCTGGCGCTCCATATTTTCAGCTTCCCTGATTGCATCGTCGAGGACGGCCCGACAGGCCGTCAAGGCCAAACCTTGAGCGGAAGCCAATTTCATCGCTTTGTCGATCAATCCCTGATAGGGTGCAATCAAACCGATTCTATAGTTCATGGGTATTCCTCACACGCATCGTATTATGGTCTGCCGAACGACGTCCGGTTGTCAAAAAAGACAGGCGTCTGTCGTGCTTCCGGATTCAGAACTCCTCCAGGATCTTGGCTTTCTCGAGCTTGCGGATCTTCTCCAGGGCGCGAGTCTCGATCTGCCGGACGCGCTCGCGGGTCAGGCCGAATTTCTTCCCGATCTCCTCGAGGGTGCGGGGCTCGTCGTCGGTGAGTCCGAACCGGAGGCTCAGGATCTCCTGCTCCCGGGGTGAGAGCTCATGGAGGATCTCGGTGAGATGCCCCGTGAGGGCCTTGCGGTCCATGGGCAGAAGCGGCATGAGGCCCCCGTCCTCGTAAGGCTCCTCCTGCACGGGGCTCTCCTCGCTGGCCTCGAGGAGCTCCGCCATGAGCTGGACATCGTCGATATCGACATCGAGCAACTCGGCCATCTCTTCCGGGGCCGGCTCGCGGCCTATCTCCCGAATGAGCCGCTCCTTGGCCTGGGTGTATTTCGAGATCACGGGGTTGACATCGGGGGCCTGGTGCCGGATGGCCTGGGTGATGGCCTGCCGGATCCACCACCGGCCATAGGTGGGGAACCGGACCCCGCGGCGCCAGTTGTACCGCTCCACGGCCTTGAAGAGCCCCAGGTTTCCCTCCTGGATGAGATCGAGAAGCGACAGCCCATAGCTTCGGCTGGCGTAGTGTTTCGCGATGTAGACGACGAGGCGCAGGTTGGCCTGGATCATCTTCTCCCGGGCCGCCGCGTCGCCCTTCTCGATGCGCCGGGCCAGCTCGATCTCCTCCTTCGGGGTGAGCAATCGGACCCTGCCGATCTCGCGCAGGTAGTGCTGCACCGGGTCGAGGGATACGTCTTCGCGCCGCGGCGTTACCGGGCGTTCCGGCTCGGGGGGCTCTTCCTCCACCGAGACGCGCACATTTTCCGACTCGAGAGAGTCAAAGATCTCCGCGAGCTTTCGGCGTCCATCCTTTTTCGGTTCGCGCTTCTTCAATGGATCCCCCTCCCCTGCACGGGACTTTCGAGGAACGCATTTTATCCGCTATTTTAACCCATTCCGGCGCCGGATGAAATGCCTCATTTTCACAGACGTTTTCGGCCTTTATCTTGACTCCGGTTTGTAGTAGAAGAACTTTCTACGGCACCAGGAGGACCGAGGTCGTGCCACGATCGAAGACCCCCCAGATGAGCTTCAGGGCCGCCGCAATGATCGCGGAAGGCAAACGCGGGACCAGCCGGGTTGCGGACACGGCCCAGGAGAGCGAGCACCTGTTCCGGACCCTGACGGAGAAGTCCGTCGCCGGCATCTATGTCGTGCAGGACGGGCGGTTCTGCTTCGTCAACGACAACGCGGCCTCGTACGCCGGCTATTCCGCGCAGGAGCTCATCGGGAAAAAATCGGACTTTATGGTTCATGCCGAAGACCGGCAGGCCGTGAAGCTCAATGCCCGGGACATGCTTCGGGGCAGGCGGTCGTCGCCTCACGAATTCCGGATCGTCACCAAACAGGGGAAGGTCCGCTGGGTCCTGGAGACGGTCGCCTCCATCACCTTCGGCGGAAGGCCCGCCATCCTCGGCAACTCCATGGACATCACCGAGGAGAAGCGCGCGCAGGAGAAGCTCCGCGAGTCCGAGACGTGGTACCGGACGCTCTTCGAGACCACGGGTGCGGCGACGATGATCCTCGAGGAGGACACGACGATTTCGCTCGTCAACCGGGAGTTCGTCCATCAGTTCGGCTACACCCGGGAAGAGACGGAAAACCGCAAGAGCTGGACGGAGTTCATCGCGCCGGAAGACCTGGACCGGATGAAGGAGTACCACCGCCTGCGGCGGATCGACCCCGAGGGGCCGCCTAAAAATTACGAATTCCATTTCATCAGCAATACGGGAGAGACCCGGAACGTCTTTCTCACGGTGGACCTCATCCCGGGGACGCGCAAAAGCATCGCCTCGCTCGTCGACATCACCGAGCTGCGGCGGGCCGATCAGACGCTGAAGCTCAGGGGGCAGGAACTGGAGAACAAGACGCTCGAGCTCGAGGAACTCAACGCGGCGCTCCGGGTCCTGCTGAAACGGCGGGAGGAAGACCGCAACGAGCTGGAGGAGAAGGTCCTCTCCAACGTCAAAAAGCTCGTCCTGCCTTACATTGAAAAGCTCAAAAAGGGTCCCCTCGATCCCATGACGAAGACCAGCATCCTGATCCTCGAGTCGAACCTGCGGGACATCATTGCCCCCTTTTCCACCAAGCTCTCCTCGATACACATGAATCTGACCCCGCGGGAGCTCCAGGTTGCCAACCTGATCAAGGAAGGAAAAACGACAAAGGAAATCGCAGAGTTTCTCAACGTATCCCCCAGCGCCGTCAATATCTGCCGCCATCGCATCCGCCACAAACTGGGCCTCAACAACCGCAAAATCAACCTGCAGTCGTACATGTCCCAGCTCGCGTGACATATTACATTTTATGTAATATTTATGTAATATTCTTATAATATTGCATTTTCCACCATTTCACCATAAAGCGCAAAGAGCCCCTGATATTCGTGCTGATTAAGCGGTCGGGTTGCCAGGGGGATCCCATGGAGGAGATGGCAACCCGGCCCTTCCAAACCAGATTGCTGCAGTGGCTCTCAGAAAGAAATAACGGGAATTCCACTGTTCATCTATTTGACCGGGGCCGGGCCAACGCCTCCCGGCCCCGCCTCCTCAACACGGTAAGGTACGAGGACCGAGGGACGAGGACCGAGGCTCAACAAAAGAGACCCCATCCTTTCACCTCGATCCACGATCCTATACACATCGTATCCGGTTTTTCACTCATAACGATCCAATGGTCAGAATTAACATATTTCAGGAGGGACAGGTTTATGGCAATCAAGAAGGTGTGTGTATTGGGAGCGGGACTGATGGGCAGCGGGATTGCCCAGGTGTGCGCCCAGGCGGGCTACCAGGTGGCCATGCGCGACATCGAGCAGCGATTCGTCGACGGCGGCATGAACATCATCAAGAAAAATTTGGCCCGCGAGGTCGAGAAGGGCAAGCGCGCCCAGGCCGACATGGACGCCCTGCTGGGCCGGATCAAGCCTACGCTGGACATGAAGGAAGCGGCCGCCGATGCCGACGTGGTCGTCGAGGTCATCATCGAGTTGCTGGAGGTCAAAAAGAAGGTCTTCCAGGAGCTCGAGACGATCGTGAAGCCCGAGTGCCTCTTCTTCAGCAACACCTCGGGGGTCAGCATCACGGCCATGGCCGCCGTCACGAAGCGTCCCGACAAGTTCATCGGCACCCACTTCTTCAACCCCGTGCCGGTGATGAAGCTTTTGGAGATCATCAAGGGCTACGAGACCTCCGAGGAGACCCTCAAGATCGCCCTGGAGTGGGGCAAGAGCCTGGGCAAGGAGACGATCGTGGTCAACGAGGCGCCGGCCTTTGCGGTCAACCGGATCCTGTGCCCCATGCTCAACGAGGCCTTCTTCGTACTGGGCGAGGGGGTGGCAAGCGCAAAGGACATCGACACGGGGATGGTGCTGGGCTGCAACCACCCGATCGGCCCGCTGGCGCTTTCGGATCTCGTGGGGCTCGACACGCTGCTGCACGTGCAGGAGAACCTTCACCGCGAGCTGGGCGACAAGTACCGGCCTGCGCCGATGCTGGTGAAGCTTGTCAGGGCCGGCCGCTTCGGCCGCAAGAGCGGCAAGGGCGT
>Ga0209079_10000635_pt1 | contig 13932 bp, 13 predicted proteins | sample PPLLaktember2015_2_FD_187259 | JGI IMG/M metagenome (GOLD analysis project Ga0209079, IMG submission 187259) | Freshwater sediment microbial communities from Prairie Pothole Lake near Jamestown, North Dakota, USA - PPLs Lake P7 Core (6) Depth... | ecosystem: Environmental > Aquatic > Freshwater... | reverse complement strand
AGAAACCGGGGCTGTTTAAGAATATGCGGTTTCCAAAATGCTCCGATCGAGGCCGGCCCCGCACCGTGGGGGACCCGGCCGGGCAGATAAGCCGAAAATCCAGTCTTCCTGCAGCCCTCCGGCCCCGGGAAGCTCCAATATCGAACAGGAGGTAGACACATGGGTGTCAAGTGCGCAGTGAATGGTTTCGGCCGCGTCGGAAGATATCTCGTCAGGGCCGCCCTCGGGTACGATGACATCGAGATCGTTGCCGTCAATTCGAGGGCAAAATCTTCCATCCTTGCCCACCTTCTCAAGTATGACTCGGTTCACGGGAAATTCCCGGGCGAAGTCTCCTACACCGACAAGGCGCTTGTCGTCAACGGCAGGGAGATCCGGATCACCAACATCACCGACAATTGCGCGTTGCTGCCCTGGAAGGAACTCGGCGTCGGAATCGTACTGGAGTCGACGGGCGAGTTCAGGAAGAAGGCGGAAGTGGCCCCGCACATCGAGGCCGGCGCAAAGAAGGTCATCATTGCCGCCCCCGGAAAGGGCATCGACGGCACCTTCGTCATGGGGGTCAACGAGGAAACCTACGACCCGGCAAAACACCACATCGTCTCCAACGCCTCGTGCACGACGAACTGCCTGGCCCCTGTGGTCAAGGTGCTCCATGATGCCTTCGGGATCAAAAGGGGCTTCATGACGACGTGCCACGCTTACACGATGGACCAGAGGCTTCTCGACGGGTCCCACAAGGACCTGAGGCGGGCCAGGGCCGCCGGCATGTCCATCGTCCCCACAACGACGGGGGCCGCAAAGACCGTCGGGGAGGTCATCCCCGCCCTGAAGGGGAAGCTGGACGGCGTCGCCCTGCGCGTTCCGACGCCCAATGTCAGCTGCGTGGACTTCGTCGCCGAAGTGGGCCGCAACGTCACCGTCAACGAAGTCAACGACGCCGTCAAGGCCGCAGCAGCGGGCAAAATGAAGGGGATCATCCAGTACTGCGAGGAAGAGCTCGTCTCGGTGGACTTCGTGAGCAGCCCCTACTCGGCCATTTTCGATGCGCCGCTCACCAACGTCCTCGACGGCAGCCTGGTGAAGATTTTCGCCTGGTACGACAACGAAAGCGGCTTCGCCTACCGGATGCTCGACCTGGCGCGATACATGGCGAAGCGATTCTAGACGAGCAACAAGCATCAAGCAACAAGCAACAAGGTCCGGATTCGGATCCCCTTCCTTTTAGAAAGCCTTGCTGCTTGGACCTTGCTGCTTGCTGCTAATGTGGCAATACGATCACGTTGATAAGACGGCCACTAGGCAGCGGGGAGTAAGCGTGCGGAAAGCTCTCATTATAGGAAACTGGAAGATGCACAAGACCGTGGCGCAAGCCGTCGAGTTTGCCCGGGAGCTCTCCGGGGGCTTTACGGCCAGGGCCGACCGCGATGTGGCCATCGCCCCGCCCTTTACGGCCCTGCACGCCCTGTCATCAATACTGAAAAATTCGGCGATCGCTCTGTGCGCCCAGAACGTTCACTGGGAAGAACAGGGGGCCTTCACCGGCGAGGTGTCTGCGCCCATGCTTCTCGACACAGGCTGCCGCTTTGTGCTCGTGGGCCACTCGGAGCGCCGCGCCCTCTTCGGGGAGTCCAACGACGAGGTGAACCGCAAGGCAAGGGCAGCCCTGAGAGCGGGCCTCTCGCCTGTCCTCTGCGTGGGGGAAACCCTGGACGAGCGGGAGGCGGACCAGACGCTGAGCGTGCTGAGACGCCAGTTAAAAGAAGGATTGAATAATATTTCCGCCGATGATATAAGGCGATCCATTGTCGCCTACGAGCCCGTCTGGGCCATCGGGACGGGAAAGACGGCGACCCCGGAGCAGGCAGAAGAAGTACACGACTTCATCCGGCAGTTCCTCGAGCGGATTTACCGGAAGGAGCTTGCGGCTGAAATCCGGGTCATTTACGGGGGGAGCGTCAATCCCGACAACGCGGGATCGCTCATGGCACAGAAGGACATTGACGGTGTCCTGGTGGGAGGCGCGAGCCTCGATGCCGGGTCCTTCCGCAAGATCATAGACTATTGAACTGAAGAGGACAGACTGTTGCATATCTTTATCAGTATTATCCACGTTCTGGTTTGCATTTTTCTGATCATCATCGTGCTGCTTCAGCGGGGCAAAGGGGCCAGTATGGGGGCGGCCTTCGGCGGTTCGAGCCAGACGCTCTTCGGCAGCTCCGGCCCAGGCACCCTGCTCGGGAAGATGACAACGGGCGTAGCCGTCGTGTTCATGCTCACGTCCATGTGGCTCTCGTACTTTGCCGTCCACAAGGGAAGCTCCGTCATGCAGGGAGCGACCCCGGCACCGATCGAGCAGACCGCACCCGCTCCGGCAGTACCGCCGGCTCCTGCGCCGGAGAAGAAATAGAGTTCCGGTATTGACAAAGGCGCCTGAACAGGCTAATAAAATCGCATACTGATTGCCGAAGTGGTGGAACTTGGTAGACACGCTATCTTGAGGGGGTAGTGGGGAAGCCCGTCCGGGTTCAAGTCCCGGCTTCGGCACCAAAAACAAGGCGGCATGGATCTACGGGTCCATGCCGTTTTTTCATCTTTCGCCTGCCCCGCCCCCTTTTCCATCAGATATTGTCCGATGATGAAATCAGACAGCGGCCGATTGTCCCATTTTCGCCACGGGCGTATGGGAAAAGCGACACACGCGGGGCGAAAGGATGTCCCGCCTGAGCGAGGAGGTACCACGCCATGAGAGACGAGAAGAAACAAGACAAGAAAGTCGACGCGGAACGGGTGGCAAAAAACATGAAACGGATCAACCGGGAGATCGAGCTGAGTCTCTTTTTCCTGAAGCACGGCTGCCCGGGGTGAAAAGACGGAAGTTAGGAAGCTAAGAAGTTAAGAATATAGGAGAAGAAAGAAGAGCGGGGCACATCGCCCCGCTCTTCCTGTCTATTGTCCCGATACCCGAGACCCTTTTCTCAGGCAGCCCCTTCGGGCTTCATGGAACCCGTTTCGTTGAAGCGCACATGCCAGCTGAAGGCTTCGTCAAGCAGCATGGGGGTGTGGCCGCCCACCTTCTTCCTGGCGCGGTTGAAGTAGTCCCACAGCATGGGCCGGTACTCGGGGGCCGCGCAGTTCTCGATGATCAGGGGCACTTTCTCCTTCGGGTCGAGGCCGCGCAGGTCAGCCACGCCCTGGTCCGTGACGATCATGTGGACCTCGTGCTCCGTGTGGTCCGTGTGGGTCACGTGGGGCACGACACGGGAGATGGCGCCTTTCTTGGCAGCCGCCGGCGTCAGGAAGACGACGAGCCCCGAGTTGCGGGAGAAGTCGCCCGAGCCGCCGATGCCGTTGACCATCGTCGTTCCGAAGGTGTGGGTGGAGTTGACGTTTCCGTAGATGTCCACCTCGAGGGCCGTGTTCATGGCGATCAGCCCCATGCGACGGGCGATCTCGGCGTTGTTGCTGATCTCCTGGGGACGCAGGATGATCTTGTCGCGATATTTCATGATGTTCTTGTAGAAGCGTTGGAGGCCCTCCGGCGAGGGCGAAAGGGAGGTGCCGGAGACGGCGTTGAGCTTGCCCGCGTCGATGAGGTCGAACATGGCGTCCTGGATGACCTCCGTCCAGACCTTCAGGTTCTTGTAGTCGCTCTCGACAAGGCCCGCCATGACGGCGTTGGCCACGTTGCCCACGCCGGATTGAAGCGGCGGAAGCACCTCGCCGTAATGCTTCTCGAGAAATTTGATCAGGTGCCGGGCCATGGCCTTGGACTGCTCGTCGATGGGGGCCAGGGGCCTCGTCTTGTCGCCGATGTCGCAGGGAACGATGGCCACGATCTTTCTCGGGTCGCAGGGCATGTAGATCGTCCCCATGCGCTGGTTGACGTCGGTGATGGGCAGCGGGTGCCGTGCCGGCGGGTCGGCGGGGATGAAGATGTCGCTCATCCCGACGAGCTCCATGGGCTGGCTCGTGTTGACCTCGATGATGACCTTCTCGGCCTGCTGCAGGAAGGTGGGCGAGTTGCCGACCGATGTGGAAGCAACGATCCCTCCGTTTTCAAGGATGCAGACGGCCTCGACGATGGCCACGTCCATCTTGCCCAGGAAGCCGTAGCGCAGCTGCTGGGCCATCTGGCTCAGATGGATGTCGAAGAACATCGTGTCGCCCGCATTGATCCGCTTGTTGATGGTTTTTCCCGTCTGGTAGGGGAAGCGCTTGGCGATGGCGTTCACCTCGGCCCAGGCCTCGTCGAGCTCCACCCCGACGGAAGCGCCCGTGAGCAGGGAAAAACGCATCTTCTCGCCCTTCTTGATCCTATCGGCCACGGCCAGCGGCACGGCTTTCGGGTACCCGCAGGGGGTAAACCCGCTGGTGCCGATGATCATCCCGTCCTTGATGTGCTTGGCGGCCTCCTCGGCCGTCGTGATCTTGGACAACAGTTCCTTGTTGAATACGCGGCTTTCGATTCCCATCTTGGTATTGCCTCCTTGTCTTGGATTGAAACCGCAACTCCCCACGTCAACGGTCGCACATCCTCCGACAGGTAATAAAATATAAGGAAATGCGGGACCCCGAAGGGCCCCGCCGAAAACGCTAGTAGCTCGAGTTGATGATGCCTTCCTTCTTGAGCTGCGCGATCGTTTCGTCGCTGTAGCCAAGAAGCGACTTCAGGACCTCGTCGGTGTGCTGCCCCAGAAGCGGCGCCGGCGCGTAGACCTCGCCCGGGGTCTCGGTCATCCGGATGGGCGAGTTGGAGATCCGCATCTTCCCCACGCGGGGCTGGTCGATCTCGACGAGCATCTTGCGGTAGGCGATGTGCGGGTCCTCGCAGATCTGCTTGAGGTTGTTGATCGGCGAATAGGGAAGCCCCTCCTTCTCGAAGAGAACCTCCCACTCCTCCGTCGTCTTCGTGGCCATGATCGGGTCGAGGATTGCGTTGAGGGCATTGCGGTTCTTCGTCCTCACCGGGTTCGTCTTGAAGCGCTCGTCTTCCAGAAGCTCCGGCTTGCCGATCACTTTGCAGAACCGGACATAGAGTGCGTCGGTTCCGATGGCGGCGATGATGTAGGAGCCGTCCTTCGTCTTGTAGCCCTGGAAGGGGGTGATTGAGGGGTGGATCCCGCCCAGGGGGCCCGGGATCTCTCCCTTGAGCGTGAAGCGGACGACGGCGTTCTCCAGGGTGGAAAAGAGGCTGTCGATCATGGAAATGTCCACGTGCTGGCCCCTTCCGGTTTTCTCCCGATACCGCAGGGCCGCCAGGATGCCGATCGTGGCCTGCATCCCCGAGATGATGTCTCCCACGGAGGAGCCCACCCGGCAGGGGGGGCCGCCCTCGGGCCCCGTGATGCTCATGAGCCCGCTGTAGGCCTGGGCCACCATGTCGTAGGAGGGCCGCTCGGCGTATTCCGGCAGCGAGTCGTGGCCGAACCCACAGATGGAACAGTAGATGATCTTCGGATTGATCTTCTTGAGATCCTCCCAGTGAAGGCCCATCTTCTTCATCGTCGTGGGTCGGAAGTTCTCGATGACCACGTCGGACTTCTTGATCATCTCGATGAGGATGTCCTTGGCCTTCTGGTGCTTGAGGTTCAGGACGATCCCCTTCTTGTTGCGGTTCAAGCTGATGAAGTAGCCGCTGAGGTTCTTGTCCGTCGCCCCGGCGAAGGGCCCGAACTCCCGGGCGTCGTCGCCGTGGGGCGGCTCGACGTGGATGACCTCGGCCCCGAGGTCCGCAAGGATCATTGTGGTCGTGGGGGCTGCAAGCACGTGGCTCAGGTCGATAACACGGATTCCTTCCAGCGATCTTGGCATTTTGGTTCTATCCTCCCTCAATGGTATTTCATTTACGGGTCTGCGGGGGCGAAACTGCCCTCTTTCATGGGTTTCCGGGCTGTCTCGCGACTGCCCCTGGCGATCGCCTCCGTGTCAGAGACCGTCGGCGCGAACCACCCCCCCCTTGTTTTTGCACCGGTCTACACAATTTTGCCCCTGCATTTCAAGTTAATATTTGAGTCCAAACGATTGCACCGGGTCCGCGAAGAACCCCGGTGGCGTCGGGAACATCCCCGCAAAGTCCTGCTGCAGAAGGGTTTGCGGCCCCTGTCAGACAAAGCCCGACAGGCCCCCCTCGACGAGTCCTACACCAGAATCAGACGGCTCCCGATAGTTTTCACCCTGCCCCGATGCTAGATACGCGGCGAAACAATTCCCCACGTTGGTTGCACCTGTTTTACCGACAGGTCGCGTAATCACAAACAGAGCCGGTCATGTTGATTTGTCCTCGATGCGACGGAAAAACTTTCTGGCGGTTGGCCACGGGACAGCGCCGGTGCGGTCAGTGCGGTCTGACGCGAAAGTTCGACAAGACCTACTGGAACTCCACCAAGATGTCCCCTTACTGGAAGGGCCGTCTCCTCGAATATTTCTGCCTCGGGGTGCCGGCCTACCGGCTCCGGTTCCAGGTTCCGCTGGATCTCAAGACGGTCCAGCGTTGGTTCCGGATCCTGAGGATCGCCATCTACCGGCACGAGATGAAAGAGATGAAGGCCCTTCTCGCCAAGGCGGGCGCCGGGTCGGCGCTGGCGGCAGGAAGGGTCCGGCTCCGGCAGGACTTCACCGTGTCCTCCGGCCCCATGGCCCTGGGGATCTACAAGGGCAACGGGCGGGTCTTCACGCTGCCGCTACAGGCTCCTGCGGACAACGAGGCAGCCGGGAGAGTCGCAGGAGCCGGCGAGCTCCACTTCTGCGACGAGACCCTGGCCTGGACGTTCGTGGACATCCACGGCAGCAGTGTCGTGGTCAACGGAGAGAAAGGGACCCGGCGAGGTCACGAGATCCCGGAAGACATCGAAGGCTTCTGGGCCTTCACCCGGCAGTGGCTCAAGCACTACCGCGGCGTACCCAAGATGTACTTCCCGCTCTACCTCAAGGAGATCGAGTGGCGGTTCAACCACCGCAACGAGAACCTCGTCAAGCTCATCCGCAATCTCCTGGACCAGAGGGTCACCGCAGAATCGGAATTTCTGCGGCCCTGAAGCCCGGGCAACACGGCCACAGGATTGGAACGGACATGCGATTCGGACGATCTGAAAAAGGCGGCAACACCGGAAATCACTCCTACGGCCATCGTTTCGGTTCCCGCATGCCCTGTCGCCCCCCGAAGCCACAGGCCCCTCGAATCGAGGGCGCATCAACACACCCGGCAACTACCCAGCGAACACAACCGTCTCACGCATAGGTTAAGCAAGAAGGAGGAAGACCATGGCTGAACACCCCCAGATGAAGAAATGGAAGGAACAGGCTGTAAAGGAGCTGAAAGGAAAGCCCGTGGAGGCTCTCAACTGGGAGAGCCCCGAGGGGATTACCGTCAAACCCATCTACACGGCGGAAGACCTGCAGGGTCTGGATTTCGTCAACACGCTTTCCGGCATGGCCCCCTACGTCAGGGGCCCCGTGGGCACCATGTATACCAACCATCCCTGGACGATCCGCCAGTACGCAGGATTCGCCACGGCCACGGAATCGAACGCGTTTTACAGGAGGGCCCTCGCCGCCGGAGTTCAGGGCCTGTCCGTCGCCTTCGACCTGGCCACGCACCGCGGTTACGACTCCGACCATCCCCGGGTGACCGGCGACGTCGGCAAGGCCGGCGTGGCCATCGACTCCGTCGAGGACATGAAGGTCCTCTTCGACGGCATCCCGCTGGACAAGGTGACGGTCTCCATGACCATGAACGGCGCCGTGCTCCCCATCCTCGCGGGCTACATCGTGGCCGCCGAGGAGCAGGGCGTGAAGCAGGAGCAGCTCGCCGGCACGATCCAGAACGACATCCTGAAGGAATTCCTCACCCGCAATACCTACATCTACCCGCCCCTGCCCTCGATGCGGATCGTCTCGGACATCATCGCCTACTGCTCCAAGAACATGCCGCGCTACAACACGATTTCGATCAGCGGCTACCACATCATGGAAGCGGGCGCCAACTCGGTCCTCCAGACGGCCTTCACGCTGGCCGACGGCAAACAATACATCCGGGCGGCCATCGACGGCGGTCTCTCGATCGACGATTTCGCCCCCCGGCTCTCCTTCTTCTTCGGCATCGGCATGAACTTCTTCATGGAGATCGCCATGCTGAGGGCGGCCCGCTACCTCTGGAACAAGACGGTCAGCGAGTTCAGCCCGAAAAACCCCCGCTCCACCATCCTGCGGACCCACTGCCAGACTTCCGGCTGGAGCCTCACGGAGCAGGACCCCTACAACAACGTGATCCGCACGACCCTCGAGGCGCTCGCCGCAGCCCTGGGCGGCACCCAGTCGCTGCACACCAACGCCCTGGACGAGGCCACCAACCTCCCGACGGAGTTCTCGGCCAGGATTGCCCGCAACACGCAGATCATCATCCAGGAAGAGTCCCAGGTCTGCCACGTGGTGGACCCCCTGGGAGGCTCCTACTTCATCGAGGCCCTCACGGGCGCCATCATCCGCGAGGCCGGCAAGATCATGGACGAGATCGAGGCCCTCGGCGGCATGGCCAAGGCCATCGAGACGGGCATGCCGAAGCTGCGCATCGAGGAGTCGGCGGCGCGGCGCCAGGCCCGCATTGACCAGGGCAAGGACGTCATCGTCGGTGTGAACAAGTACCGCGTGAAGGATGAGGCACCGGGAGAAGTCCTGGAAATCCCCAGCACAGTGCGCGACGAGCAGATCGCCCGGCTGAAGGACATCAAGAGCAAGCGCGACAGCGCCGCTGTCAAAAAGGCTCTGGAAAATATCACGAAGGTGGCTGAAAAGGGCGGAAACCTCCTCGAAGCCACCATCCAGGCCATGCGGCTTCGCGCCACGGTCGGCGAGGTGAGCGACGCCATGGAGAAGATCTTCGGCCGCTACGTGGCGACGTCCCGGATGATCTCGGGTGTCTACTCCTCCGAGTACGGAGACAGCGACGTGATCAAAGGCCTGCAGAAGAGGACCGCGACCTTCCTGAAGGAGACGGGCCGCCGGCCGAGGATGCTTGTGACGAAGATGGGTCAGGACGGCCACGACCGCGGCTTCAAGGTCGTCGCCACGGCCTTCGCCGACCTCGGCTTCGACATCGACATCAGCCCCATGTTCCAGACACCCGACGAGGCGGCCAAGATGGCCCTCGAAAACGACGTCCACATCGTGGGCGCCTCGAGCCTCACGGCAGGGCACAAGACGCTCGTCCCCGAGCTGATCAAGAAGCTCAGGGCATCGGGCGCAGGCGAGATCCTGGTCATCGCCGGCGGCGTCATCCCCCCGACAGACTATGACTTCCTCTACAAGGCCGGCGTCGTCGGGATCTTCGGGCCGGGGACCTCGATTCCCGACTCGGCCGACAAGGTCCTGACCCTGCTGGAGCAGAAGTACCTGAAGAAGTAGCACAGACGAGGCATTGCCGGGTGGTCCTCCCCCCGGCAATGCTGCAGTGAACGATTAGACCGGATCCGGGACAGGGTGATGACTCAGAAGGATATCGACTACTACGTCCAGGGCGTGACCGGCCAAAACCGGCTGGTCATGGCGAAAACGATCACGCTGATCGAGAGCACCCTGCCGGCCCACCAGGAAACGGCCCGGGCCGTCATGGATGCGCTCCTTCCCCACACCGGGAAGGCCGTGCGCCTGGGGATCACGGGAGTGCCCGGCGCAGGCAAGAGCACCTTCATCGAGAGCTTCGGCATGATGCTCACGGAGAAGGGGCTCCGGGTGGCCGTGCTCGCCGTGGACCCGAGCAGTCCCCGGACGGGCGGGAGCATCCTGGCCGACAAGACCCGGATGGAGAAGCTCTCCGTTAACGAACAGGCATTCATCCGGCCCAGCCCTTCCAGCGGAACCCTCGGGGGGGTGGCCCGCAAGACCCGGGAGACCATGATGATCTGCGAAGCGGCGGGCTACGACGTCATCATGGTGGAGACGGTGGGCGTGGGACAGTCGGAAGTCGCCGTGGCCTCCATGGTGGACTTCTTCCTGGTGCTCATGATCGCCGGGGCCGGCGACGAGCTCCAGGGAATCAAGAAGGGCGTCCTGGAGCTGGCCGACGCCATCACGGTCAACAAGGCAGACGGTGACAACATCGACCGGGCAAAAATGGCCCGACAGCAATACTCGACGGCCATGCACCTTCTGTCGCCGCCCTCGCCCGACTGGAGCACACCGGTCATGATGTGCAGTTCGCTCACCGGAACCGGTCTTGCGGAGATCTGGGAGACGGTCCTGAAACATCGGAAAATCATGGAGGAAAAGGGAGAGCTGGAGAGGAAGAGGCACGAGCAGTCCCGCCTGTGGATGTGGGCCCTGGTCAAGGAAGGTATGGAAGAGTGGTTTTACAAGAATGCCCAGGTCGTCAACCTCCTGCCCCTCATCGAGAAGGAAGTGGTCGGCGGAAGGATCACGGCCACCTCGGGGGCGGCCCGGATCCTATCTTTCCTCCAGAACTACAGTCTTACCGTTACATAAGGAACCAACGAGCCAGGAGGGTCAGTCAACATGAAGATTACGCGTTTGGATCACATCGGAATCGCAGTGAAAAGCATCGCCGAATCCCTGAAAGTCTATGAAGCGATGGGACTGAAATCCGTGGGTGTCGAAGAGGTGGCCGAGCAGAAGGTGCGCGTGGCCTTCCTCCCCATCGGCGAGGCCGAGATCGAGCTGCTTGAGTCCACTTCGCCCGACGGTCCCGTGGCCAAGCACATCGAGAAGAACGGCGAGGGCATCCAGCACGTGGCGCTGCGAGTCGACAACCTCGAGGCGGCCCTGGCGGAGCTCAAGGCCCAGGGCGTGCGGCTCATCGACGAGAAGCCCCGCTACGGAGCGGGCGGTGCGAAGATCGCCTTCGTGCATCCCCGCTCCACCGGCGGCGTGCTGCTCGAGCTGAGCGAGAGGGAATAACCTCCGCAAGAAACCATACCAGGACAAAAAAGAGGAGAAAGACCGTGACGAATAAAGAAAAAATCGAACTCATGAGGGCCCGCGAGAAGAAGATCGAACTGGGCGGCGGCGCCAAGGCCCTCGAGAAGGTGAAGGCCACGGGGAGGCTGACGGCCCGCGAGAGGCTGGCCCGTCTCTTCGACGAGGGGAGCTTCGTGGAACTGGACAAGTTCGTGGAGCACCGCTGCGTAAACTTCGGCATGGACCAGACGGAAGTCCCCGGCGAGGGCGTCGTGACGGGTTACGGCCTGGTGAACGGCCGGACCGTCTTTGCCTTTGCGCAGGACTTCAGCACCATGGGGGGGTCGCTTGGCGAGATGCACGCCGCCAAGATCGTAAAGTGCCAGGAGCGCGCCATGTCGGCGGGCGCCCCCATTGTGGGCCTCAACGACTCGGGCGGCGCGAGGATCCAGGAGGCGGTCGACTCGCTGGCCGGCTACGGGCGGATCTTCTACAAAAACACCATGGCCTCGGGCATCATCCCGCAGATCAGCGCCATCATGGGCCCCTCGGCCGGCGGCGCCGTCTACTCGCCTGCGCTCATGGACTTCATCTACATGGTGGACAAGGAATACGCCCAGATGTTCATCACGGGCCCCCAGGTCGTGAAGGCCGTCATGGGCGAGGAAGTGACGGCGATGGAACTCGGCGGCGCGATGACGCACAACACGAAAAGCGGCGTGGCCCACTTCGTGGCGGCAAGCGACGAAGACTGCATCGACCAGATCAAGAAGCTCCTGGGCTTCCTCCCGCTCAACAACCGCGAGAAGGCGCCGGTTGCAGCCTGCACCGACCCGGCGGACCGGATGGACGAGAAGCTCAACACGCTCGTCCCCGAGGCCAGCAACCGCCCCTACGACATCAAGCGGGTCATCAAGCTCGTCGTCGACAACGGCGAAATCTACGAGAGCCAGGCTCTCTACGCCATGAACATGGTCACCTGCTTTGCCCGCATGAACGGCCAGCCTGTCGGGATCATCGCCAACCAGCCCGCCGTGCTCGCGGGCTGCCTCGACATCAACTCCTCCGACAAGGCCTCTCGCTTCATCCGCTTCTGCGACTGCTTCAACCTGCCGATCCTCACCTTCGTCGACGTCCCGGGCTACCTGCCGGGGACGGGACAGGAGTACGGGGGCATCATCCGCCACGGCGCGAAGATGCTCTACGTCTACCCCGAGGCGACGGTACCGAAGATCACCATCGTAATCCGCAAGGCCTACGGCGGCTCCTACCTCGGCATGTGCTCGGGCCAGACGGGCGCCGACGTGGTCATGGCCTGGCCCTCGGCGGAGATCGCCGTCATGGGCGCCGAAGGAGCTGCAAAGATCATCTTCCGCAAGGAAGACCCCGAGAACCTGAAGAAGAAAACGCAGGAGTACATCGACAACTTCGCAACACCTTACCAGGCGGCCCGCCACGGCCTCATCGAGAACGTCATCGAGCCGAAGGAGACCCGGCCCATGATCATCAGGGCCCTCAAGATGCTCGAGGGCAAGAAGGAAGACCGCCCCTGGAAAAAACACGGGAACATCCCTCTCTAGAACCCCTGCCGGCTGCGACCCGGCAGGGCCTCTGAAGAGAATGATTGATTATTGAACCAAACGCATGAAGGAGGTTTTTATCATGGAAATGGACAATGTCACTTTCGGCGTCACGATGCTCGTGGCCGGGATGGGTGGCACGCTGGTCACCCTGGGGCTTTTGAGCCTAATGATGCTGGGCCTGGGCAAGCTCTTCCCTTACAAGGAAGAGGGCGGGAAGGAGGGCTGAGACCATGCTGGAAGCAATCATTGCCGGGTTGGGCGGACTGGTCATCGGCTTTAAGCTGTTGTTTGTCAACTGGCAGAACCTGATCATGATGGGAGTGGGCTGCGTCCTGCTGTGGCTGGGCATCAAGAAGGACTGCGAGCCCCTGCTGCTCGTGCCGATCGGGTTCGGCTGCATCCTGGTCAACATCCCCATGTCCGACGTCATGTTGAAGGACGGCTTCGTCCGGACGATCTATGATGCCGGCATCGACACGGAGCTTTTTCCGCTCTTGATCTTCATCGGGATCGGGGCGATGACGGACTTCGGCCCCGTGCTGGCGCAGCCCTACACGTTTCTGCTGGGGGCGGCGGGGCAGTTCGGGATCTTCCTGACGCTGCTGCTGGCCCTTTTCCTGGGCTTCCCGAAGCTCGACGCGGTCTCCATCGGCATCATCGGGGCCTGCGACGGCCCGACGGCGATCTACGTGACCTCGAAGTACGCACCGCATCTGCTGGGGGCGGTGGCCGTGGCGGCCTACTCGTACATGTCGCTCGTTCCGGTGATCCAGCCGCCGATCATGAAGGTGCTCACGACGGAGAAGGAGAAGAAGACGGTCATGAAGTTCACCGCCAAGCCGGTCTCCAAGACGACGAAGCTGCTCTTCCCGCTCGTGATCACGATCGTGGGGGGCTGCATCGCCCCGAAGGGACTTCCGCTGCTGGCGACGATCATGCTCGGAAACCTGATGAAGGAGTCCGGCGTGGTGGCGCGGCTCACGGGGGCGGCCGAAAACGAGATCGCCAACGTGGTGACGCTGTTCCTGGGCCTCTGCATCGGGGCGACCATGGCGGGTCCGGCCTTCATCCGGGCCGAGACCCTGATCATCCTGGGGCTGGGTTTCCTGGCCATCTGCCTGGACACGGTCTGCGGGATTCTGTTCGGCAAGCTTCTCTACATCATGACGGGCGGCAAGATCAACCCGCTGATCGGCTCGGCCGGCATCTCGGCCTTCCCGATGGCGGCCCGCGTGGTCGCGAAGGTGGGCATGCAGTACAACAAGAAGAACTACCTGCTCATGCACGCCATGGGCGCCAACGCCGGCGGGCAGATCGGCTCGGTCATCGCGGCGGCAGTCATGCTCTCCGTGCTGGCCGGCATGGGTGTCATCCGCTAGGCAGAGAAACGCGTTTCATCCGGTACACGGTTTTTATCATTCAATAGTTCAGGAAAATA
>Ga0209079_10000633_pt1 | contig 13958 bp, 15 predicted proteins | sample PPLLaktember2015_2_FD_187259 | JGI IMG/M metagenome (GOLD analysis project Ga0209079, IMG submission 187259) | Freshwater sediment microbial communities from Prairie Pothole Lake near Jamestown, North Dakota, USA - PPLs Lake P7 Core (6) Depth... | ecosystem: Environmental > Aquatic > Freshwater... | reverse complement strand
ATTCGACATGGCCGGGATGATGGGCGGCATGATGGGCAACAGAATGGGCCGGGAGGGTACGGATCAACCGCCTATGGACCGGCCCAGCTCCAGAAATAGACCCACGGTACACCAGCCCGGCGCCACCGTGCCTCAGGAGAAGGTCCCTCCGGTAGCGACTGAGCCGGAACGGCCCGCCGAGGAGCCGTCGGACCTGGAAAAGGCCGGCAACTTCATGAAGGGCTTGTTCGGTCGGTAGGCGAACGGCAGGATGGAGAGGCGGCTGCAAGGCAGGTCGCTATTAGTAGTTGCCACATTCCTGATGGCGATTACGTTTCTGCCTTGCGTCGCTCCAGCGGAAGAGGCGGAACCTCCAGGTTCGCAAAACCGGCCGGTCATCAAGGCCTCCGCCCTGTACATGGTCGAACTGAAATCCGGGCGGGTCTTGCTTGAAAAAAACTCCACCCGCCGGCTTCCGCCCGCCAGCCTCACCAAAATCATGACCGCGCTGGTGGCGCTTGAATCCGCGCCGCTGCAGGAAGTGGTAAAGATCCCCGCGCACGCGATCGTCCATCATTCGTCCTATAAGTTCAGGCCCGGGGAACAGTTTCTCCTGCGCGACTTGCTGACGGCCATGCTAGTCGCCAGCGCGAATGATGCCTGTGAGGCGATTGCCTGGCATGTCGGGGGCGATGCCGACCGGTTTGTGGCGATGATGAACGACCGAGCCCGGACGTTGGGATTGAAGAATACGCATTTTGCCAACCCCTGCGGGTTTGACGCGCCGGGCCAGTACTCAACGGCGGCTGATTTGGCCGTTTTGACGGAGCAGGCACTGCAAGTCCCTGCCATTTCCATGATGGTTCGTACGGTGACGCGCGATATCGCCGCTGTGGACGGGACCAGGCAGATCGTCCTCCGCAGCACCAACGAATTGCTTCTCGATCCGGACGTGACCGGCGTCAAAACAGGCTATACCAGTAAGGCCGGGCGCTGCTTGATCGCCAGCATGTTCAAGGATGGTCAGCAGTTGCTGCTGGTGGGGCTGAACGTGATCGACCGATGGGAGCAGGCGCCCCAGTTGCTGCGCTACGGCCAGACAGTGCTGCGCACCGGACAGGAATAACCCCCCGGTTACTGTCGATCGACCCGGTGGAGATAGGCATCGCGAAGATTCTGCTGGGCAAGCGCATACTCCGGATCGAGCCTGACGGCGATGCGGAATTCTTCGATAGCCAGATCCCACTCGCCGCGCCGTGCGAGAGCGTATCCCAGATTGTTATGCGGTCTGGCCTTGTACGGAGACTTTTCGACCGTATCAGACCACAGCAGGACCGGATCACGATAGAGGGCATTCCGCTGTACGGTTGCCGCACAGAGTGTAGCCACGGCGGCGAGTCCGATTGCGACCGCACTGATGTGAACCAGGCGGGGCCGTGTTAGCGCGGTCGAGAGTCGATGGATGAGGAATGTGCCCAACACGGTGGCGGCCAGCAGCAAGCCGAACGAGGCCAGATAAAGATTGCGTTCGCTTAAGAGATCGTTGCGTGGAATGAGACCGGTCGGAAGCAATTGCAGCACAAACCACGCGACGCCGAAGGAAAAGAGCGGAAGTCGTTGCCGGGCGATGAAGACGGCAAGGGCTGCGGCTCCCCACAGCAGCAGTTCGAGCAGGAGCGGCCCTTCCAGGAGAGAGTGGAACAGGGGCAGGTCGTGGTCGAAGTTCAGCTGCCCAGGGTTGATGAAGAGCCGTAACACATAGCCGGCGGCATGGAGTTCGCTCAAGGCATTCTCCCAGAGGGGGCGGATATGCAGGCTGAATTGCGCCAGGTCCGTATACCGCGGATGCTGCCAAGCCAGCACGCCGACGGCCAGAACGGTGAGCCAGAACAACAGATGATCAGAGACGATTGCCGCTCGCAGTTCCGCGCCCCTGAGCCGGCGCACGACGACGTCCCACAACAGCAGCACCAGTGGAAAGGTGACGGCTGGTTCCTTCGATGCGACGGACAGAATGAAACAGAGCAGCGCGGCGACCCGATAGCCCCGCCGAATGAGAGAGCCACTTGTGTCCTCCGAGGCTTTGATGTAGAGGAAGAACGCTAGCAGATACCAGAAGGCCATGAGGCCGGACGCCCGGCCTGAAATGTAGGTGACGGTTTCCGTCTGGATCGGGTGGATCAGAAAGAGCACTGCGGTCCACGCCGGAACCCATCGGGTTTCCTCCGTGACGGCCTGCATGAGAATACGGTAGACGAGGGCTCCGGATCCGAGATGAAGCAGTAGATTCAGCAGGTGATACCCGGCAGGAGCGGTGCCGAAGAGACGGCGATCGACAAAGAAAGTCGCGTATAAGACCGGTCGGACCATGTGATCGAGATGGCCGACAAACGTCTCCCAGCGGTCGAGATGCGGATTGGCAAGAATCGTCGGGCGATCGTCGAAGTGAAAGTCTCCTGAGAATGCCGTGATGAAGGTCAGGGCGGCGAGCAGCAGGAGTGAGAACAGCAGTTTGCTCTGGAGATGCGTCGGGAAGTTCACGGTGGCGGCAAGCGTACTCTTTTGCCGCGCCTGAGTACACAGAGAGGAGTGACACGCATGTGGCGTCAAAAATTCAATGGATGGCTCACCTCAGGATTGTCTTCCAGCGTTCGGCCGTCGGCCAGGGATCGGTCGACCGGTCGGGTCCTGGCCCTTGGCCTGCTGAGCCTCACGCTGCTAGTGACCCTGCTCATTGCCCCGGCAGGCGCAGCCGGCCCCTGCACGTGCAAAGATCTCGACAAGATCAAAGAAAATCTTGATAGAGCCGCCACTTCAGAAGAAATCTGGAAGTACATCTTCGCATGGGCCAGAGAAACCTACCGGGATGTTGACCTTCCGAAAACCAACGACGATCTGAACCAGAAGTTTGTTCAATTGAAGAACGCGCCTGCATCCAAATGGTACGACCTCATCAAGGAGGGCCCGGTTAAAGAGAAGAAAAGCCTGAGAAAAGTCGCCGGACTCAGTGAAAAGGGTGAACCCGTCGTGGACGAAGATTTTCAGAGCAGCAACTGCGACGACGTCATCGAGGCGGAAAAAGAGCATGAACGGAAACACAAAGAGTTCTACCTGGGATTTCCGCAGGTCTTTGACGTCGTGATGACCTCGCGGCTCCAGCGGCTGCGCGCCGAATCGGAGGTTGAATCCTACCGGGCGCAGAAAACGTTTTTAGAAAAGAAATATGCGGATCTCAAGCTGAAATGCCTGCCAAAGGAGGATCCGAGCATCAAGCAGCAGTTGCAAAACGATGTGGCCCAGCGCGAGCGGCTGAACCAGGCCGAAAACCGGATCCGCATGCTCGGGGGGGGATCAACAGGAAAATGATACGCCATATCGAATCCACGCACGTTGCAGGAGGACGTACCATGAAGACTTCGTGGGGATCCATGGCGGCGCTGAGTGCCGCCCTCATTCTCGGCGGCTTCGCGCCGTTGCCGGCTCAGGCGGCGGTTCCGGCCCCGTCGCCCAAAGATGAGATGGTCAAAAAATATGTCGACGGCTGCCAGGGCAAGCCTGCAAAAGAAGCGGACTGCGACAAAATCAGGAAATCCGCCGTCGAAATTTTGAAAGAAGATCTGCTGACGCTGGGATCGTCGGCGAATCGCAGTTTTCTACTGAGCATCCTTCCAGTCTTCAAGAGCGAGGAGGCTGAATTGCGCGTGGCTGCCGCCGATGCGCTCGGCATGATCGGCCCCCAGGACAGCGACGTCGAACTGCTCGCTCCGCTTGCCAATGACCCGGTCCCGGACGTCCGGAAAGCCGTGTCGCAGATGTTCTCTCAGGGGAAAGGCAGCGAGATCAAGCTGTTGTCGCAACGCACTATGACCTGGCACGGAGGACTCACGCCGGACACCCCGGCGGACCCCGGAAAATATTCGCTTCCGGTCGCTCCGGACAGCACGTATCTTTTTTACGCCAGTGCTGTTGCGCATGGCCGAGTGTCGTACATCACGAAAAAAAGCCTGGAGCCCACGATGGCGTTTTTCAAGGGCAAGTCCAAGCGAGGCCCGTTGAAGCCGGAGGAGTTCAATACCCTCTTCCGTTACCAACTGAGCGATGAGCAGGAAGCCCGCGAGAAGATCTGGAAGCAAGTCAGTGACGAGAACAATAAGCAAATGGCAGCTCTGCAAAAAGACGCTTCGAATCAGCCGGCTGCATTCGAAAAGATCATGCAACTGCAGGCCGAGACTATGAACCAACGCCTGGTGGAACAGAGCGATCAGCTTCGACCGGATCTGTTCGCATCGCCCGCCATCTTCGTGCTTGAAGAACGTCAGATCGGCCAACGGAGCTACCCGACACGCTATGTTGTGCTCTACCAAGACAAGGCACTCAAATCGACCGGATACCGGTTATCGTGGATGACCGTGCCGGACGAGGCAATCAAAACAGTTCAAGTTGCCTCGCTGACGCGCGAAAGAGAGGAAGAGGCCCGTAAGAAAGAAAACGAAGCGAATCGGAAACGTGCGGAAGAACTGGATGCCCTCACCAAGAAGAAGGACGAGGCAGAGAAAAAGAAATTCAAGAAGGGCCAGGAAGATCTGGAAAAGGCTCTCGGTTTTTGAGCAGAATCGAGCCCCGGAGGATCGTCATGTTCAATACGTTCAAGGCCATGCTCGCGATAACAGGCACCTTCGCCCTTGCGCTGCTGGCGCCGTCAGTTCCAGGAGCCCAGAATTTCTCCGACCGCGACAGTAACGAGATCGCAGGCTACGTGCTGACCGACGCGGCGTTGGCGAAATACACGAAAGCCGTACACAAGCTGCAACCGCTGAAAGAGCAATTGCAGCAGGATTGTGATCGCGAAGACGCCCCGGAGTCTCTCAATGACATGGCAGCTCGCATGGACAAAGTCTCGGGCGTGAAGTCGGCACTCAAGGGCGCCGGGATGACGTCGCGTGAGTACCTCGTGTTTTCGCTGTCGGTGTTTGAAAACGGCATGGCCGCCTGGGCGCTTGAGCAGCCTGGAGGCAAGTTGCCGCCTGGTGTGAAGATGGCAAATGTGAACTTCTACCGCGCCCATAAGGCCGAGCTGGAGAAACTGGGCGAGCTGACCAAGCAGGCGGATTGCGACAATCGATGATCGCCCCGGCGATGAGGTGGAAGATGATGCCGTCGCTGCAACATATGATTCGGGTATGCGCATCGACATGTCTTCTTCTAGTTTCGAGCCCCGCCCTCGCGCAACAGCATTTGCTCGTGGCAGAAGAAAGCACAAGTGCAGTAGCCTTCCGGTCTCAGGTCGGCAGGGTCGTCACATTCATCTGTCCCGCGAAAATCATCACGAACCGGGAAATCTGGGGGACCGACGTCTACCTGGTTGACTCTCCCGTCTGTACCGCCGCGGCTCACGCCGGCGTCTTCACGCCGGGGGTCTCCAGCCAGGTCACAATCGTGATGGGCCCCGGCGCTGCGTCGTTTGAAGGGATGGGGCGCAACGGCGTGAAGAGTTCCAGCTACGGTCCCGGCGATTCCACGTATTCCTTCAAGAGCGGCGAGACGGGGCAAATCGACTGGATCACGACGCTCGAACGAGTCCCCGACGATTTCCATGCTCCCCTCACCCTGCTCTGTCCGCCGAAAGGCCATGCGGATGCATATGTCTGGGGAACTGACCAGTACACCAGCTCATCGGCGATCTGCGTGGCGGCCGTGCACGCCGGCGCCATCACGCTCGACGCGGGCGGCAGAGTGGCCGTGACCCTCATGCCGAAACAGGAAACGTTCGTTCCCAGCGTGCGCAACGGGATCACGACGAAGGCGTGGAAGAACTGGGACTTCATGTCCTATGGACAACCCTACAACATCACGTCAGCGAGCAGTTCGTCAGGCTCCGGCCCAAGAACAATCAAAATATCCGGATTCACCGCGGCTGGATCGTCGGCGACAGTCGTGCCACGAACGATTCAAACAGCTGGATTTATGGGAGCCGGCGCCGCTCCGGTCGTCGTCCCCCGTTCCATCCGTGTCGATGGATGGACAGGCGCTGGCACAGTGAAAAAAACGTTGAGGAGATAAGCCTATGCAGACCAGGATGACCGTTGCGGTGTTCTTATTTTGTATAGCGATGCTCTTCGGCGAGGTCAGCGCAGAGACGATCCCAGGCAACGTGACCTTCGAAGTGCCCGTCAACCTAACGCGCCTGTCGCCCTATGTAACTAAGGTGGCCGTGACCTGCCAGTTTGGATCAAGGATTGATCCCAATATAGGCACGGTAGGCACGACAAGCGGCGCCACGGAAGTACGATACAAAATGGTGGAGCTTCCGGTCTCGGCCGGCCAGGTCGTCACGACTGCGTATGTCGTGGTCACAGTGCCATCCACCCCAGACTTTAAACCGGGACAATTACTGATGTACCAATGCGCACTCACAGCCTTGAGCTCGGAGCCAGGGGTCGGTAGCGGCTGGCAGCCGTTCGATCCCAAAAATGGCGCCTCGTTCAACGTGTCCCCAACTCCGCTGCCGATCACAGGCACATTCACCTGGTAATCGAACCCGAGCGATCGACAGCTGCAGCGCCTGGACGATGGGGCGTGAACCGGACGCTGAAGCGCCAGTAAAGGAGAAACAACCATGAAGAACCATCGTGTGATTGTTGGAGTGGTCCTCGTTCTCGGAGCGCTCGTGTCCGCGCGGGAGTCGGCGGCGCAGAACATCGATCTGATGGCCAAATGGACTGCAGCCACCGTCGTCAACTACAAGGTCACCGCCGAATTCTCAGGAGAGGCTGTCCTTTTCTCCACCGGCGGGCCCCAAGGCCGCGGAATGGTGACCGATCGTTTCGAAGTCGAGTTCGACTGGGATCAGTCGGAGTTTGCCATGATTGGAACGCCCGTCATCAAGAACTTTCCGTCCAAACTGGTTTCGGTGCTGAAGAACGGCACCTGCCCAACCACGGTGAGCGGTGCGTTCGAACACGCGACCATTGTCGAGCTCAGGAATGACCCGGCGCTTAGGATGTCAAACGCAGTCCATGCCGAGGTGCAGCGGGATCTGCCTGCCGGCACGGTCGCCGGCATGAACGAGGTCGGTCCCTGCGCGGCCATCCGACAAGCCACGGCTCAATCGGTGAGACACAGGATCGCGGTGCCGGCGCCCAACGGCATGATGCTGACCATGCCAAGCGGGCAGCCCGGATACCAGCACAACGGCAAGGCGTTCATCATCAAAGCAACCAGCTCCGACGAGAAGGGCTGGACGTATACGGTGACGCCGACGATCGTGAAGTAGGCGAGGGTCGCGGTCGCGGTTCCATCCACTCCGCCTTATAAACCAGGGCAAGTACCCAACTATGAATGCGCGCTGAGCGCGTTGAGCTCGGATCCCAATGCCGGTAGCGGCTGGCAGCCCTTGGACCAGAAAGCGCCGGTTGCTTCCTTGCAAGTGTCCCCGACACCATTACCTATCACAGGCACATTCACCTGGTAATCGAGCCCGAGCGATCGACATCTGCAGCTTGGCGTGGCTAGCCGGGCGTACTCACAGGGGAGTAACTGAGCGTCACTGTGACGGTGGGAACCCAGGAAACAACTTCCACGTCCAGGTGTAGCGGAGGCTGGTGCCTGAGCCTGACGCCTGGAGTGCTCGTCGCGCGGCTTCCGGAATGGCCGCGCCGGGCGGAAGCAGTTTCAGAAAGTCGAGCGGGTCGCCCTGGTCGTATTCCTGGTGCCCCTGGAAGATGACACGGCCATCTTCGCGTGTGTTCTGCTGCCACAGAATGTGCAGGAGGTAACCGGCCTCGAACTTTTCCTCCGTGACCAACGGCGGATCACCCGGGCAGGTCTTCGTAAGCCGAGCATTCGGATCAAACATTTGAATGATCACACTGTGAAAATCCCCTCCATCCGGCCCGACCACATTCAGATAGCCGAACGCCGGACGTGTCGGATCCAACGGCGTATAAACGCCCGGGAAAGAGTAATGTGCGCCAACTTGTTCGCTGGGAAACCGGATAAATGCCTTCCCTTCCACAGTGCAGTCGAACACTCTTCCCTTGACGTCCCAGGTCATGTGGTCCCTACCCCTATCGCCGGCTAAGACGTATTGGGTATTCCCCGTCATGTTTTGCACAGCCCGACGTTGAAATAATAGCTTCACAGGGTCCGAGGTAGAGGTATAGGTAACGTCGTGATCGTCGTCATGAATGTGGAACGTGGCTGTGGCCCAGCCGTGGATAAATTGGGGGAGCTCTGGCTCCTGCGACTGCGTGGCCGGCGGTCTTCCTGATGGCGGCACGATCGGGAGCGTAACCGGGGGCATGGCAGGTGGAGTACCAGGGGGTATGGCTGGCGGTGGGACTGGCGGTGTAACCGGCGGCGTTGGCGAACTGCCCGATCCTGCAGGGTTTCCCAGGCCTCCCGGCAGGCAATGCTCATCCTGCTGTTGTCCGCCAGGACAGTTCCCCGATTGTGGGACAACTCCGCCGGAGGCCGTTGCGTCTTCCGGCAGCGGCACAAAGACAATAAGGCTGAGGGCGACAAGCGCCATGATGACCATTGTGCCCCTGAACCGGGGGGATGTTGCCATGAGAAGAGCCTCCTCTTCAGACAAAGAACGCACGGCACTCGAATTGATCGATCAAAAGCAGACAGAACGACGGGCTGTGCTAGAGCCTGCGAGATTGTAGGATCAGCCCATTAGAAAAGCTAGCGTGGGGAATCGAGAACTGCGTGCAACTCAGGCAGCCCCGAGAAAGAGCATGGGGTTCTGACCTCCGGTTCCTGCTTCCACGGTAGTGATTTGATGACCGGCTTATTTCTGTATGGAGGGGGCACCCAGAACGGCTGTGTCCCCTCCCCGCCCTGTGATAGCATCAACCGCATGGCACCTTTCCCCGAACTCAAGACCGATCGACTGCTGCTCCGGAAGTTTCAACTCTCGGACGCTCCCCACGTACAGCGGCTCGCAGGGGCCAAAGAGGTTGCCGCCGGCACATTTCTTCCGCACCCGTACGAGAACGGCATGGCCGAGCAATGGATTGCGGATCAGGAACAGGCCCGTGAGGGAAACTCCGCCGTCAGCTTCGCCATAACTCTTGCGGACAATGCGACGTTCATCGGGTCGATCGGCCTGGACATTGTCCAGAGCCACCGGCACGCGCGACTCGGCTACTGGCTCGGCATTCCCTACTGGAATCAGGGCTATGGCACCGAGGCCGTGCGCGCGGTCCTCCGCTACGGCTTTGTGCAACTGAATCTGCATCGGATCTACAGCCCGCATTTCCAGGGCAACGCTGCATCAGGGAGAGTTCTACGGAAAGTGGGGATGACCTACGAAGGCCGCATGCGGGAACACTACGTCCGGTTCGACCGGTTCGTCGATCTCGAACTCTACGGCATGCTCCAGCGGGATTTTACTGAGCGCACCTGAGAGACGCCGGCTGGCGGAACGCTATGACGGCAGCCCACAATCGGCATTCCGACAACGTGAGATGCAAGAGATACGAAGAGTAGCTCAGGACTCGATCCGGTGGCGGATCGTATAGCGGCCGGAAAAGTGTTCTCCTGGAGGCAAACGTTTCAAACCCCACTCAGGATGATTGAACGCATCCGACGCGCAGGTCATCGGTTCGATGGCGAACGCGCGGCGCGGCGCATCGGCAATGGCATCACCGGTATACACGACGATGGCGGAAAACGAGCGGTCCATCGTCACCTCGATCACGCGGCCGCTTCCGGCATGACGGAGCGCCGCCGTCGCCATCCCCTCGGCGTCGCGAGCGAGTTGCACGTAGCAATGATTGAACCGCTTTGTGCCGATCCGTCGAAAGTCGCGACAGTCCCACTCAGTGCCTGCAGCGGAGAGGATCTTTCCCGTCGGTGTGAGCTTGTCATTGAACTCCAGAAATCCCGCGGCGGGAATCATGGCCTCGGCGTCATCGATCAAGGTGGTGCCCACCGTGAAATAGGGATGAAAGCCGATCCCGACCGGCGCGGGTCGCGTCCCGGCATTCTGCACATCGAATGAGCAGGACAATCCCTTGTCGTCTAAGCCATAGGTCACTTGCATCGCGAGTGAAAACGGATAGCCCTTGCGGCCGTACTGTTCAGCCTCAAGACACATGTCGAACAGGACGCAGCTCGCCTCAGCACGAACTACCCGCCACGGCAGATTCCGGACAAATCCGTGAATCGCGTTGGGACCTTCCTTGTCGTTGCGTTCAAGCTGGAAAGGCTCGCCGTCGAATGTATAGCGGCCCTCGGCGATGCGGCCGGGGAACGGAATCAGCACATCCCCCTGCCCGCCCTTCTTTTGACTGCCGCCCGAATAACCCCAGACGATATCGACCTCGTTGCCTCCGGCTTCCACCAGGAAATACCGGCGTAAGGATGCGCCCCAGGGTGAGACAACCGCCCGCTGGTTGCCGAAGGAAAGCATGATCTCTGTGTCGGGAGTCGTGGAGTTTGTCATGGGACCGGAGTATAGCATCGAGACCGGGTGGGCTCGCACCAGAGTTCAATTTTCACACAGAGACTCCCCCACGACCGGAAACCATATTCCAATTCGAACCGGCAACAGGCAAGATACGCAGGATGTGAGACGTCATCAAAGCTGGCTGAGGAATCGCAGAAATGTGGGTGGTCTATATCATCGAATGCGCCGACCGGAGTCTCTATACCGGCATCACCAACGATCTGGAGCAGCGAATCGCGGCCCACGAAACCGGAAAAGGCGCCAAGTACACCAAGCACCGCGGGCCGCTGATCCTTCGCTATACAGAGACCTTGGATTCAAAAGGAGCCGCATTGCGACGGGAAGCGGCGATCAAAGCCCTCGACCGGGCAGCCAAGCTGACGCTCATCGCCGCTTACAACGGACAGGCTGCTGAGCACGTCCCGCCTTCCAAAGCCGGTCACTAAAAGAAACAGCTCCTGCCATACAATCCGCCGGGACACTCGTAGGACACACATTCGCGCACGTGCGCAGTATTCGCGCGACAGCCCCTTGCCGGCGTAAGGGACGGACTCCATATGAAGAATTCTTCATCTTCGCTTCATAGGCATCTCATCCTGAACGGGTAGTCTGAGCACATGGCACAGTGCAGTTATCCAATCACCTTAGGAGGTTCCATCATGAAACAGCTCATCATCGCCGCCTGTGTAGCCGTGTCGCTCACCGCGTTTGCCGGTCTGGCGCTCGCCGACAAGGGCCATAAGACCATCGCCAAGACAGCGGTCTCAATGGAACAAGCAATCAAGGCCGTCACGGACAAATACCCCGGCCGGGTCATTGAGGCCGAACTGGAGGACGAAGACGGGAAATCGGAGTATGAAATCACCGTTGTGAGCAATAGCGGGGAAAGCCGGGAATTCACCGTTGATGCGCAATCCGGCCAGGTGTCAGAGGAGACCACAGACGCCACGCACGAATCCGGCAGCAAGAAGTAAGCAGCATCGCCACAACAGAGGATCGGTCCGGTCGGACTCATCCGGCCGGGCCGCATCGAACCAGGACTCGGACAAAGGAGCCTCAACCATGGATTTTCCGTTGCATCCCATCCTTGTTCATTTCCCGATCGCCCTCTTATTCGTGAGTGTCTTCTTTGATCTCCTGGGAACAAGCCTGTCGCGGGAGAGTTTCCGCGAAGGGGCCCTCTGGTTACTCGGGCTCGGCCTCACCGGCGGCATCGCAGCCGCCATTGCAGGCAGGATGGCGGAGGATGCGGCAGAAAAGGCCGGGATCGCCGAGTCCCTGATCGAGACCCACGAAACCTGGGCGCAAGTCACGCTCGCCATTATGGCGGCACTGTTGCTCTCCAGACTGCTGCTCCGTAATCGATTCAGCACACGAACATTCGCGGCGTATCTGGTTGTGGCCACCGTGGGACTCCTCACGCTCATCGCCACCGGCCACACCGGCGGAGATCTGGTGTACAAGCATGGAGCGGGTGTCACGGCCGCGCCACACATAGCACAGCCGATTGCCCAGAATCTGCACGGGGGTTAGAATCCTGGAAAAGGAGCCAGGATGCGCATTCTGATTGTGGAAGATGATCCGGATCTCGCGGGGTTCATCCAAAAAGGTCTCCGAGAAGAGCGCTACGCCGTTGATTGCGCCCATGAGGGGGAAGAAGGCCTCCTTATGGCGGAAACTACCCCCTATGATCTCATCATCCTCGACGTCATGCTCCCCAGGCTCGATGGTTTCACGGTCTGCCGCCGGCTCCGTGCCGCCGGCAACAAGACGCCGATTCTCCTCCTCACCGCCCGCGGAACCGTTGAAGACCGTGTGACCGGGCTCAACATCGGCGCCGACGATTACCTCACGAAACCCTTCGCCTTTGCGGAACTCCTGGCACGGATTCAGGCGCTGATCCGCCGCAGCGGGACCGAACAATCGCCACGCCTCACCGTCGCGGACCTTGAGGTCGATCCGGTCGCCCATCGCGTCTGGCGGGCAGGCCGTGAACTCACACTCACGAACAAGGAGTATGCGTTACTGGAATATCTGTTGCGCAATCCTGACCGGGTACTGACCAGAACCGCCATCATCGAACACGTGTGGGACATCCATTATGACGGAATGACGAATATAGTCGATGTGCACATCCGCGCATTGCGCGCCAAAGTGGATCGGGAGTTTTCTCCACCCCTCATCCAGACCGTCCGTGGCGTCGGGTACGTCTTGAAGACCCCGGGAGCCTAAGCCATGGTCGCATTCCGCACGCACATTCGCCGCTCGGCCATCGCCCTCGTCCTCATCCTATTGACCGCATTTTCCATCTTGATCTATACCGGGCTTGCGACACTCCTGGCACAGCATGTCGACCGCGAACTCCTCACGCTCGCCGAGCAGGAAGCCGCACGAGTCGAGTTGACGACCGGGACGCTCACTGCATTGGAGGACGACGAGAAAGATGAAATGCGCGAAGCCGCCCGATCAGCGGTAGTGCTCAGTCCGGCTGGAACGGTGCTCTGGAAGGGAGCGGCGAGCACGACCCGCCCCCCGCTGTCCACCGCGCAACTGGCCGACCTGCAGCGCGGCCTCACTCTGTTTGACACCATTACGCCGCCGCACGATGGCTCGATCAGGCGGATTTCGTTTCCCGTCACCCATGCCGGATCCGTGCGATACCTCCTCCAGATGGAAGCATCGCTTCGACTTGTGGACGATGCCCTCCGCCTGCTCATGCTCCTCCTGGCCGCTCTTGCCGGAGCAATGATCGTCGTCGGATGGATCGGCAGCCGCTGGCTCGCGCGGGAAGCGTTGGCGCCGGTCGAAGCGCTCACCGCCACGGCAGAACAGATCTCCGTGCCGTCCTTACGAACGCGGATGACACTGGCAGCGCCCTACGAGGAGTTTGACCGGCTGGCCCGCGTCTTCAACGCCATGTTGGATCGATTGCACCACGTCTTTGAGGGGCAACGGCAATTCATCGCCGATGCGGCCCATGAGATTCAAACTCCCTTGACCGTGATCAAAGGGACGATCGAAGTCGCCCTGCAGAAGAGTCGCAATGCCGAGGACTACCGCGACGCGCTGGTCACAAACCTGGGGCAGGTCGAGCGGCTCGGGACCTTGACCCGCTCGCTCCTCACCCTGGCGCAATTCTCCGGCGACCGCCCTCCGGTCACACTCACGCCCCTCGCGTTAGAACCGCTGGTACAAGACCTGATCAAAGAATTGAGTCCGCTGGCGGAAGACCGCAAGATTCAGCTGATCCTGGATGCTCAGCCTGTACCCCGCGTGCAAGGCGACGCGGGGCGGCTGACGCAATTGCTCATCAACCTGCTCGACAACGCGTTAGCCTATACCCCGCCGGAGGGCCGCATTACGATCCGACTCAAGCCGATACTCGCACAGGTGGTGCTGCAAGTGGAGGACACGGGGGCCGGCATTGCTCCGGAGCATCTGCCGCGATTATTTGAACGGTTTTACCGGGCCGATCCCGCGCGCACCAGAGAGTCGGGCGGAACAGGACTCGGGCTGGCTATCG
>Ga0209079_10000631_pt1 | contig 13967 bp, 13 predicted proteins | sample PPLLaktember2015_2_FD_187259 | JGI IMG/M metagenome (GOLD analysis project Ga0209079, IMG submission 187259) | Freshwater sediment microbial communities from Prairie Pothole Lake near Jamestown, North Dakota, USA - PPLs Lake P7 Core (6) Depth... | ecosystem: Environmental > Aquatic > Freshwater... | reverse complement strand
CTTCCGTGCGGCGAACGAGGAATCCGTATCGCATCCTCGTGTCCGAGGTGATGTTGCAGCAGACGCAGGTCAGCCGCGTGTTGCAGAAGTATCCGATTTTCCTTCGCCGGTTTCCGACGCTCCGACGGCTCGCGGCATCCTCGCCCGCGGACGTTATCCGCGTCTGGCAGGGAATGGGATACAACAACCGCGCGCTCAATCTGCATCGGCTTGCCCGGCTGGTGGCGGATCGATACCACGGAAGGTTGCCCGGGACGCCGGATGAGCTGATCGGTCTTCCTGGGATCGGTCGCTATACCGCAAATGCCGTCGCATGCTTCGCCTTCGGCGCGTCGGTTGCGACCGTCGACACCAATGTCCGGCGCGTGCTATCGCGCATATTCCCGGCGAGACTGAGCACTGATGCATGGATCGTCGCCGAGCGGGTGCTCCCCAAGCGGTCCGCCTATGACTGGAACCAGGGCTTGATGGAGTTGGGCGCGCTCATCTGCACAGCGAAAAATCCGGCCTGCAGGGAATGTCCGCTCGTCGTGCATTGTCCGAGCGCTCACAGGATCGTTCCTGCTCCTCGCGTGAAATTGACAGAGCGAACGCGTCGTGGCGTGCCGGACCGTATCTATCGTGGCCGTGTTGTCGAAGCACTTCGGTCATCGCGTCGTTCGGTCTCGATCATCTCCCTTCGGAAATCCGTGATTCCGGACCTTGCATCATCAGAGCGAAGGTGGTTTGCTCAAATACTCGATCGGTTGGAGCGTGATGGGATGATTCGCTTCATCTGGAAGAATGGGGACCAGCGCGTCTCATTACCGGAATGACAAGCACAAATCGAACAGCGCTTTCTCTTCTCTATCAAGAACGGGAAGGGGAAATCGGTGGACGTCTCGCGGAGTTCTCAGCTGTTCCCGAGGCGGAGTACTTCTATGAGTTGGTCTACTGTCTGCTCACACCGCAATCGAGCGCGAGGAATGCCGACGCCGTGGTGCATGCTCTCAAAGCAAGGGACTTTGAGCATCAACCGATCGATCCGGAACCGATTCTCCGTTCGCGCGAACACTACATTCGCTTTCATCGAACGAAGTCGGGGCACCTCATTCGGCTCAAACAAGAATATGCGGAGGTTCTCGACAAGATTGCGGGGGAGATGGCCGCTCAGAACTTGCGGGATTGGCTTGCAAAGAATGTGAAGGGTCTTGGCTTGAAGGAAGCGACGCACTTCCTGCGGAACATCGGCCGCAACGGTGACCTGGCGATCCTCGACCGCCACATTCTCCGCAATCTTGTTCGCCATGGAGTGATCCGCGGAATACCGAAGACCCTGACGAAGAAGCATTACCTCCGGATCGAGAAACGCTTCCAGCTCTTCGCATCCGAGCTCAAGATTCCGATCAATGAACTCGATCTCCTCTTCTGGAGCATGGAAACCGGGGAGGTGAGGAAATGAAGCACAGAGCCCGGAGCACAGAGCCTAAAGCCTTTGAGTCCAAAGCCCATGAGAAGAAGCATCGATTCTTGGCTCGCGGCTCAAGGGCTCAACTACTCAACGACTCATGGGCTTATCGGCTCAACTGCTCCAGGCTTATCATTCAACTGACCACTGACGACTGATGACTGACAACCGTTTCCTCATTCTCGGCTCGGGCATGATGGGCTCGGCCATCGCATTTGACTTGGCGCAATCCTATGAAGTCCATTCGGTCACGCTCGCCGATGCCGACCTTGATCGCGCTGTTCGTGCGGCCGCGGCGATTCCTGGTGGTGCCGTGCGCGCGTGCCGAATCGATGTGAATGATTCCCGGGCGGTCCTCGACCTGATGAAGGAGCACTCCGTTGTCATCGGAGCGGTTTCGTATCGAGTCAATGCATCCTTGACAGCGCTGGCGATCGAGGCAGGAGTGCATTTCTGCGATCTCGGCGGGAACGATGATATCGTGCGCGACCAGTTGGCGCTGAACGAAGTGGCGCGTGCGCGCGGCGTGCTGGTGGTCCCGAATTGTGGACTTGCTCCCGGACTTGTCAACATCATCGCTGCGAAGGGAGCTGAACCGTTTGAACGTGTCGATACGATCCGCATGCGCGTCGGTGGACTGCCGCAGCACCCTCAGCCTCCGTTGAACTACCAGATCGTGTTCTCGGTGGAGGGATTGCTGAACGAGTATTCCGGACGCTCTGCCGTACTCCGTGATGGAATGCTGACGTACGTGAACACGATGACGGAGGTCGAGGAATTGGATGTTCCGCCGCTCGGCAAGCTCGAGGCCTTTCACACGTCGGGAGGAGCATCGTTCCTGCCGAAACTGCTCGAGGGAAAAGTGCGCGAGCTCGATTACAAGACGATTCGCTATCCCGGTCATTGTGACATCATGCGGACTCTCATGGAAGTCGGATTTACCGATGCGACGCCGATGACGGTCGGAAATGTCATCATGACAGAACGGGAGTTGTTCGCTGAGCTCTTGAAGCGACGGCTCCCATCGTCGGGCCCCGATCTTTTCGTTCTGCTTGCGAGCATAGATGGGATTCTCGACGGAAAACGCCAATGCCGGGAATTCCGCTGCGTTGATTATTTCGACGAAAAGCACAATATTACTGCAATGATGAGAGGGACAGCCTACCCGACGTCGCTTATCGCGCAGCAAATAAGCGGCGGTCTGATTCCGGCGCGGGGAGTTCTTCTTCCTGAGCAATGTGTTCAGCTCGACGACTTGCTCGCAGGTCTGCGTGCGCGTGGCATGGAAATTGAAGAAATCCTCACCGGAGAGGATCGGCCGTCTTAACAGGAGGAGGCTATGGGACATCAACAGATCATGCTCGTGTTGCTTGGCGTGTTGGTTGTCGGAATCGCGATCGCGGTTGGAGTTGCGATGTTCCGGGGCAACGCCATCGAACAAGGGCGTATGGCTCTCATCAATGATATGCTCTTCATCGCATCCCGTGCCCGAGAGGCCTATCTCAAACCGGCCCAACTTGGCGGCGCTCAACGCAATTTCAGCAACATCACCATGCGTCAGCTTTCGACCATGGCGGAGAATGATAACGGCCGCTATTTCATCGAAGGGGCATCTACGGACGAACTGATCATTGTCGGTGTCGGACGTATGGTGGCTGAAGGAGACACTATCCGCGTCCGGATGCGTGTGAATGAGCGGACGAATGTGATCGAAGTCCTGCACTGACCAATGGCGGCGCAAAGCTCTTTCGATATCGTGTCGGAGATCGACCTTCAGGAGGTCGACAACGCCATCAATCAGGCGATGAAGGAGATCATTGCCCGCTATGATTTCAAGGGCGTCAAGACGACGATCGAACTCGATCAGAAGGAAAAGAAGATCACCGTCCACACCGGCAATGAGTTCCATCTGAAGAGCGCCGTCGATATTCTCCAGTCCAAATTCGTGAAACGTTCCGTTCCGCTCAAAGCGCTCGCGTACGGAACGGTTGAAGAAGCCGCAGGCGGGACCGCCCGTCAAGTCATCACGCTCCAGGTCGGCCTGGGGAAGGAACAAGCAAAACAGGTCGTCAAGATCATCAAGGACACCGGCCTGCGCGTCCAGGCACAGATCATGGACGATCAGGTCCGGGTGACCGGAAAGAATAAAGACGACCTTCAGGCGATCATCAAGGTCCTGCGTGAACGGGATCTGCCGTTCGCCACTCAGTTCGTCAACTACCGATAGATGCTCCGCATCGTTCGCCTCGCCACATTCTTGCTCGCGGTCGGATTCTCCAGTACGGTCATTGTTCCCTCGCTCGCGCAGCAACGTCCGATCCCTATCGCGGTCCTGAACGGGCGTGACACGGCGACGGTCGGCGCATTCGACAGCCTCGGTGTCCGGTACGTCGACGTGCATGCGCTGCTTACGCTCATCGGCGCTCCCATCATCCAGAACGACACGACGCTCAAGATCGAATTTCTCGCTGGAACGAATCTTGTCCGTCTGACCCATCGGAGTCCGTTCGTCATCATCACCGACCGGGTGTCGAACGAATCCGAGGTCTATCAGATGCAGACCTCTGCGGTGCGACGCGCAGGACGGTTCTTCCTGCCGATGCGTCAGATGCTCGGATTATTCGACCGGGTGTGGAGCGGTTCGATCGCTGCGGACGGGCAAGGCCACGTGTTCACCCTGTCGGGTTCACGGCGCGCCCCGTACGACATCATGGATGTGCGGGTCGAACGCCGCGTCAACGGATATTTGCTGACCGTCCTTGCCTCGCGTCCGCTTGGCGACGTCGAATCGTGGCTCAAGCCGGATGGCTGGTTATTCGTGACGATCGCGGGTGCCCGGGCCGATACGCTCGCTCTTTCGAAGTTCAAACCGTTTGGCGGCATCCGCGGACTGCTAACCTTTCAATCGCCGACGTCGGTTCAGTTGACGTTCCGGGTCTCGCCGGACATCGAACAGGCCGAAGTGGTGACCGAGCCGGGCACATCCAACCTGCTCATTGCGCTTCGAACAAAGTCCGTGTCGCCGCCGAAGGCCGAACCGAAGCCGGAACCGGCGGTGAGCCGCGACCTTGCCCAGGAACGGCGCCGCTGGAAGCTGGATGTTATCGTGATCGATCCGGGACACGGCGGGAAGGATCCAGGAGCGATCGGCGTCACGGGTGTTCGGGAAAAGGATGTGACCCTTGCGGTGGCGCTCCGGCTTGGACGGCTGATCGAACGCGACATGAAGGACGTGAAGGTCGTCTACACGCGCAAGACCGACACGTTCGTGGAGTTGTATCGTCGCACGCAGATCGCGAACGAGGTCGGAGGGAAGCTCTTCATCAGTCTGCACTGCAACTCCCTCGATCGGAAGCCGTCGGCGCCGAACGGATTCGAGATCTATCTTCTGCGTCCCGGCAAGACGGAAGACGCGATCACCATCGCCGCGAAAGAGAACGCCGTCATCCAGTTCGAGGAAGGATACAAGGACCGGTACAAAGAACTGACGGAAGAGGAGTTCATCATCATCACGATGGCGCAGAGCGCGTACATGAAATACAGCGAGCAGTTCGCCGAGTTGGCCGCCGAATCCATGGCGGAGCATATGCAGATGCGGAACAGCGGCGTGAAGCAGGCTGGATTCTACGTGCTGGTCGGGGCTTCCATGCCCAATGTCCTCGTCGAACTCGGCTACATTTCCAACCGGAAGGAAGAGCAATTGTTGAAGAGCGCCAGGGGACAAGACCGGCTGGCGGAGGCCATCTTCAACGGCATCAAGGAGTATCGTTCCATCTACGAAAAGTCGCTTCAATGAGTCGTGAAAGAAGGGAATTCTGATGATGCACGCACGTCTCCGATTCGCGGCATTGACTGCCGCTGCCACCTGTGCCATCACCGCGTTCGCTTTGCAGACGATGGTTGCCCAGCCGCGGCTGACGCGGACTGAGGTCATTCCGGTCGAAACATCAAAGCGGTGGACGCAGCCGCGGTTCGCCCCGGATGGCGCCTCCATCTACTTCACGGCCTCGGATTTTTCCGGCATCTGGAAGCATACGCTTGCCGACCGAAAGACGGTCGCGATCGTCGTTGAGCCGGGAGCCGGCGGAGCATTCACGATCGCTCCCGACGGACGCAGCATCGTCTACCGGCGGACGTCATATCCGGCCGGAAGCCGGGAACGCGTGCAGGAGATCGTGCACCGGGATCTGTCGGCGAAGACGAGCACTATCCTGGCGACGGGCCGTTCCCTGTCTGCCCCTGCATTCGCGGATGGAAAGCCCACGTTCATCGAGAACGGGAAACAGAAGAATCTCTCTCTGCGCCGGTCGTCGGCGAACATCACGATTCTGGGCATTGAAGAGACGAAGATCGCGCTGAATCGCAATGGCGTGAAGCTGCTGCTGGATCCTCTCGGCAAAGGGCGCTACATCTGGCCTGCATTGTCGCCGAACAAAGACCGGATCGTTGCCTATCAGATGGAAGAGGGGACCTTCGTGTGCGATCTGGAGGGGAATGTGCTCGTCCGGCTTGGCAAGCGGAATGCCCCTTCCTGGACGCGAGACGGGCGCTGGCTGGTCTACATGAATGATCAGGACGACGGTCAGCGCATCCTTGCCTCCGACCTGATGATGGTGGCGCCCGATAACTCCGCCGCTTTCCCATTGACGAACACGCCGAATGTTGGCGAGATGTATCCGAATTGCTCTCCGACCGAGAACAAGATCGTCTGCAACACGCTTGATGGACGCATCCTGCTCCTGACGTACGCGGAGGATCGTCAATGAACAGGCGCATCATCGGAGTACTCGCGTTTCTCATGTTGTTGTCAGCCGCGCTTCCTGCACAACGCACGGATCTCTCGGGCATCAAGATCTGTATCGATCCCGGGCATGGAGGCTACAACGCGGCGAACGATCGTCACGTCATCCCCGACGCGGGGATCGACTTCTGGGAGTCTGAGAGCAATTTCCGGAAGGCGCTCGCTCTGCGGATATTGTTGCAGGAGAAAGGTGCCACCGTCTATTTAACGCGAGAGACAAACGACTATCCCAATCCCCCTGATGCCGAACCGTCGCTTTCTGCCCGATGGCAATTCGCCAACGCGAACAACGTTGATTGGTTCCACTCAATCCATAGCAATGGCTTCAATGGCACGGTGAACTATGCGTTGGTGCTGGTCAAAGAGGACATTGCAACGCGACAGGCGGTGTGGCCGCAGGCAGTAACCATGTCGGGATATGTGTACCAGCAAATTCGGGCGAAGCTCCGGGTCGGAGGATCGTCCGGGAATTCGGGCACCGCCGGGGTCTATCTGGATTACTCGTTCTACGGCGGACCGAACGGCGGTTTCAATCTCGGGGTATTGAACGGACTCGCGATGCCAGGCCAGCTCTCGGAGGGATCGTTCCACGACTACTACCCGGAAACGCGGCGCTTGATGAACAACGACTATCGCAAGATGGAGGCATATGCGTTGCGGGATGCGTTCCTGCAGTACTTCGGCGTACCGGCCGACTCGAAGGGAATCATCGCAGGCATCCAGCGGGATGGAACCACGAGCGCTCCCATCAACGGAGCAGCGGTGGTGCTCCAGCCGAACAATGTCCAATACAACGGCGATGCTTACAATAACGGCTTCTACATGTTCGATGGATTATCAGCGGGGAACTACACGCTGATCTTCAAGACGCAGAATTATCGCGCCGACACGGTGGCAGTGACCGTGACCGCCGGCGGCATCACCTTCCTTGACAAGCCGCTCACCTTCCGCCCGGATACGACGGGTCCACAGCTGACGTCTTGGTACCCCGAGAACGGGCGCACAGACATCCTGCCGAACGAGGTGATCAACCTGACCTTCAACAAGTACGTCAACCTCTCCGACCTTGCAGCGAACAAAGGGACGGTGACGGTTTCCGAGAACGGATTTCCCGTCTATCACTACTCGAACTCTCTTCCGCTCGGCGGAAGGACCGGCGGAGCGCTGTGGCCGTACTTCCCGAACGACCCGAAGCAGATGCGCCCCGGACATACATACCGCATCGATGTTCAGAACGTGCGGGACAACTTCGGAAACCTGCAGGCATCGGCCGTGCAGTTTGAATACACTACCGCGAATGTTCAATTAAATCCGCTCGTGATCGATTCCCTCGAGTCCGATGCATCCGGTTGGCAGGCACCGCTCAGCAATCCCTATACGACTGGCGTCGTCGCGGACAGCGTGCTCTATTCCGTTGTGACGAGCCCGCGCGTTCCAGTAATTAGCCCTAATCTTGCATCCCGTCGCCTCAAATACGGCTGGGCGGATTCGACGGTGCCCGGTTTGCTTGAACTTCGTGTTGACGGCGGCAAGCCTGCATCGAAGACTTGGACGAATGTGTCGACCGCCTTGCAGATTTACCTCGCTGGCGATGCAGGTGGAACGCTCGTTCGGTTCGTGGTGTTGGACAGCATCGACGGATTCACGATGGAGCGGGAAGCGGGTCCCTGGACGCGCATCGACTGGTCCGGCTGGCGGACGGTGACCTGGAACATGATGACCCATCCACCCACGACCGACCTCGGCGGCAACGGCGAGTGGAACGGAACGCGGAGGCTCGAGGCGCTCCAATTCGCATCCGATTCGTTGACCAGTCTCCGGTTCGGACAAGTCTATTTCGATCAGGTCCAGGTTGTCACCATGACATCTCTGAGCGATGTCGATGAGATCGCATCCGTTCCCAGGGCGATCCACCTCGAGCAGAACTATCCGAATCCGTTCAATCCGACAACAAACTTCGGATTTCGGATTGCGGCTTTCGGATTTATAAAGATTTCCGTATCTGACCTGCTCGGGCGCGAGGTGGCGGTGTTGGTGAATGAGGAGAAGCAACCAGGACGGTACCAGGTTACATGGAATGCAGAAGGAATGACGAGCGGTGTATACTATCTCCGGCTTCAAGCGGCAGGTGAAACACAGATACGCAAGATGGTTTTGATGCGCTGACGCCATCGGTTGTCGGATGGCCTTGTTTCGTATTTCGATTTTCGGTTTTCCCCATTCTTCGCTATTATTCGGCGGGACCTATTCCCGCTCCCTATGCCCCGGCTGACGCCCGAAGAAATACGGACGGTGTTTTCGACCTCACAGGATTTCAACGAACTCTTCGATGCGTTCGAAGATGCGTTGGTCTCCGAGCTTCGGGACCTGGAACTCTATCGTCTGCTCTTTTGGAACTCCGCTCTCGGACCCGACGAACTCTGCATGTTCGGCGAGAAACTCGCCAGAACGTTCCCCGACCTTTCGTACGAGATCTACATGTGGCTCGCGAACATCTTTGAAGTGACGTACTCCTCGTACGACAACTTCGAACTTGCGATCGCACACTATAAGAAAGCCGCCGCTGCTCGTCCGCAGGAAGCGGATCCCTATCTCAATGCTGCCGACTGCTATGAACCCGATCTAAACATTCCGCCCGCCGACGTCCTCATTGCCTTCCTCCGCGAAGGACTGAAGACCGTCATCGCCAAGAAGATGGTCCTTCAACGGCTGTCGTACCTCTATCAGATGATCGGAGACCGCGAACAGAGCGACTATTACCGCAACCTCGCCGATGACCTCGGGAAATATCAAAACTGAGTCCTCGGCCGCGTCCGTGCGGGGATTCCTGCTGATCCTCCTCGCCGTGACATTCTGGGGTGGTTCCGCATCCCTGGCAAAGCATCTCATTGTCACCCGGTTCGACACGCTGGTCATCACGCAAACGCGCTCGACGCTCTCGTTCGTGCTTCTGGCACTCTGGTTTCTGGTCCGTGATCGCTCCGTGTTCCGCATCGATCGCCGTGATCTTCCGTCGCTGTTCCTGCTCGGGGCGGTCGGCATTGCTGTCACCAACTTCACATATTACTACACGGCGACGGTGTCGACGGTGGCCACGGCCATTCTCGTCCAGTACACCGCCCCCGTTCTGGTGACGATCTACGCCGTCTTCCTGAGCAAGGAGGAGGACCTCAACGGACTGAAGATCACCTCGCTTCTTCTTGCGCTGGTCGGTTGTTTCTTTGCCGTGAGCGGGGGTTCGTGGGCAGACATTCGTTTGAGCGGATGGGCGGCGGTCACGGGGCCGCTTTCAGCGGTCACATTCGCGTTTCTGATGATCTACAGCAAGAAGATCCTCCGCCGCTACTCGACCTGGACGATGTTGATCTACATCTTCGGATCGGCCGCTGCGTTCTGGCTTGTCGTCAATCCACCGTGGAACTATATTGCCTCGGGATACTCGGCGGCGGACTGGGGGATCTTGTGGCTCTTCGCGGTGGTTTCGATCCTGATCCCGCATACAGCATTCACGACGAGTCTTCGTCTTCTGGATGCCTCGACGGTCTCGATCGCCGGAACGCTGGAACCGATCATCGCGATCATCATCGCCTATCTGGCGCTCGGTGAAGCATTAACGGTCGGTCAGATGGCCGGTGCGGTTGGCGTCATCGCTGCGGTCGGATTGCTGCAATGGGGAACGAATCGGATCGCGAAACGAAATCTACGGGTTCAGCGTGCGAACGGAACGAAGATTGAACAGGCTTGAAGCCGTCCTCCGCCACCGGCAACCGGATCTCACGGTGGCGATGGAGAACATTCACGACCCGCACAACGTGAGCGCGATCCTCCGCTCGTGCGACGCGGCGGGTGTGATGGGCGTCCAACTCATCTATACGAACACTGCGTTCCCGGACATCGGAACGAAAAGCTCCGCCAGCGCGAAGAAGTGGGTGGAGCGGCGGCGATTCAAGAGCGTGGAGGAATGCTACGCGAAGCTCCGGGACGAAGGATTCACCGTGTACGCGACGCGCCTGGGGGCATCGGCACGAACGCCGTACGAGCTTGACCTTACGAAGAAGATCGCTTTCGTCGTGGGGAACGAGCACGAAGGGGTCTCCGACGAAGCGGCGGAACACGCGGACGGGATCATTCAGATCCCCATGTACGGGATGATGGAGAGCCTGAATGTTTCCGTGGCGACCGCCGTCCTGCTGTTCGAGGCGGTTCGTCAGCGCCAGGCCTCCGGCGCGTATGATGTGCCCAAGTTCTCTAAGTCCGAACTTGGAGCGATGGTAAAGGATTGGGCGATGCGGAAGTGATCTGAGACTCCCGGCAGGTTAAGAAGCCGGGAGTGTTTTTCAACCATTGGGACGCAGGAATGTCCGATGAGCGTTGACGATTTCATAGCCCAACTCAACCGGATCGGGACGTCGCCTCTCAAGCATGCGAGTATCCTCCGCGAGCTTGTCGAGGCCGCTCTCCGCACCGATCGGGTGTCTTCACTGCTCGATGCCGCGTTTCATGCGAAGTTCCTGATCAAGGCTCAGGAGGTGATGCGACGGATCGGTCCGAAGGGGGAAGGGTATGACAAACTCGCGGCAGAATTTCAATCTTCCGCCATGAAGGCGGGGGAGCATCTCCGGACGGTCGTCGCCGGGACGCCTCTTGCCGAGCGGCTCGAGGCGGATTTCCTTGTTCTGGACCACGGACGCTTTGGCGACTTCTTGGCGCTCGCGTCGGATTTGGCCCGGCTCAAGAACTGGGAGGTCGATGGAAAACCGTTGCCTTCGCTGGACTCGTCTGATGCTACTCCGTCGTCGCCAATGACGGGAGAAGCGCAGGATGGAGGAATCCTGTTTCAACTTGCGTCGCTGCTCACAGTCTTGATTCTTGCCCTCATCGCGCTCGAACCCCCCGTCAGCACGTTCGGCATGATCACAGCGGGAGCGGCGATCCTTGTCTCTGTTGTTCTCGCGTTCCAACTCTACAAGCGGAATGCTGCACTCAAGAAAGGAACACCATGATCACTCGATGCTGGACCTTGCTCCTTGTCGGACTTCTCCTTTCCCTTCATGCGATCGCCGGCGGACCGAAGGTTCTTCCCGGGATCGACGTCCTGCGTGAGCGCGGATTCGATGTTCTGCAGGGGAAGCGTGTCGGTCTCATCACCAATCCGACCGGCGTCTCCGCGAACCTTGAAAGCACGGTCGATGTGCTGTTCAATGCCCCCGGCGTCAGGCTCGTGGCGTTGTATGGTCCCGAGCATGGGGTCCGCGGCGATGCCGATGCCGGAAAGACGATCGACACCTACACCGATTCCCGCACCGGACTCCCTGTGTATTCGCTGTATGGAAAGACCCGGAAACCCTCGAAGGAAATGCTGAAGGATATCGACGTGCTTGTGTACGATATCCAGGATATCGGCGTCCGGTCGTATACGTACATCTCCACCATGGGACTTGCGATGGAGGCGGCTGCCGAGAGCGGCATTCCGTTCGTGGTGCTCGATCGGCCGAATCCGCTGACCGGGAATCGCGTTGAGGGACCAATGCTCGAACTGAAATACAAATCTTTCATCGGCGCGTATCAGGTTCCGTACGTGTATGGTATGACCGCAGGCGAGCTCGCGCAGATGATCAACAATGAAGGATGGCTTGGAGAATCAGGCAAGTGCTCTCTGACGGTGGTGCCGATGAAGGGTTGGAAGCGATCGATGTGGTGGGACCAGACCGGCCTTCCGTGGATCCCGACGTCACCGCATATTCCGCAGTGGCAGACCACGATCTTCTACGTGTTGACGGGTCTGTTGGGTGAACTCGGATCAGCGAATCAGGGCGTGGGCTACACGCTTCCGTTCGAGCTGGTGGGCGCTCCGTGGGTGGACCAGTATGCGCTGGCGCGGTATCTGAACAGTCTGGATCTCAAAGGAGTCTATTTCCGTCCAATGACATACACGCCGTTCTACCGCGATACGACGGGGATCAAGTACAAAGGCGTCCAGGTCCATGTGGTCGACCGTGAGATGATGGATATGACCGCGATCCAGATGCATGTCATCGATGCCCTGTTGAAGTTATTCCCTGACCACAATTTGTTCGCGCGGGCGCGCAATGGAGGGCTCAGTTCCTTCGACAAGGCGGTCGGCAACAGCGAGACGCGCGAGAGATTCCTAAGCAAGGATTCGGTGTCGACAATGATTCGACAGTATCAGGAACAATCCGCGCTCTTCAATCTGAAACGAGTGAAGTATCTTCTCTATGAATAGAGCGATCCGTACAGTTCTGATACTTGTCATCGCTGGTACTTGTGGGATGCCGCCGCTTGCGGCGCAGCCGGTTCCCGGTCCCGGATTCGTCGTCCTTCCCTTCGAGGATCGATCTTCGTTCGAAGGTCCGTGGGATCTTGGGTTGGAAGTACCACGGTATCTGAGCGCGTATCTCACGACTCGCTATGGTTCGCTCGTGGTTGCGCCGCAGGTCGTCCTGAGTCGTGTTGCCGAGCAAGGGCTGGGGACTGGCGCGCTTTCGGATCCGAAGTTCTGGAAACAGCTGCGGGACGAGCTCAACGTCAGATTCTTGCTCGTTGGTGCCGTCTCGGATTTCGACGTAAGCCGGTTCACGACGGGAAGCGAGACGCTTGGTGCATATGAAGCCTTCAAGGGAGCGGCTGCGGTATCCTTCACGGTCTATGATCTCACGCGAATACCGGGTTCCCTCCCCGCCGCCGAGCGCTCGCACGGTATCGTCCGCGGCGAATTCGCCGACCGGTCATTCGCGCTCACGTTGTTCGGTAAGCAATCCCAGCGGACCGTCGAGTACCGCGAACTGAATCGGATCAAATTCGGGAGTGAGGAATTCAACGCGACGGTCATCGGACAGGCGTGCCGGCAGCTCGCCCACAACCTGACCATGCAGCTGGAGACCGATCTTCCGTTCCTTCGGTCGCGGGAGCTCTGGACAGAGGACACGACGGCATGGACCGCGCCGTCCGATACGACGGATATCATCTTTCGGGGACGAGTCGTTCGAGGGGCTCTCATCTATCTTGAGGGAGACGATGCATTCATCTCCCTTGGCGACCTTGATGGAGTGCAGAAGGGTCAGATGGTGACCGTCTTCGCTGAGAAGGAACCGGGCATCTCGCCGGGAAGCGACGTCAAGGTCGGCTTGCTCGAGATCACGCAGGTCCGAGGCCCGCATCTTTCCCTCACGAAGATCCGGACCGGCAAAGAGAACCTCAAGCAGAAGATGGAAGTGCGAGCGCGAGTCATCGAATGAACTCATTTGCTTTTCCCTCCTCAATTCGCTATTTTGTGTAAACCACCGATGCATCCACCTCGAAACAATCACGTTCATGGGGTCTTGGTTCGCAGATCACAATGATCTGACCGATTTCCTGTTTCCTGCTGTTCCCCTCATCGCTGAACTATCCCCAATCCTGTCTGCTGTTCGCGCCCTTCCATCTGCATCCAACGATGTGAGGCTGCGATGATCGTGACGCTCCTGAAGATCGCATTCCTCATCCCGGTCACACTCGTGTTATCGGTGGCGGCACTGATCACCATTCCCATCGACCGGACGGGCAACGCATTCCGCACGATCCCTCGGGTTTGGTCGCGCACGATCCTGTGGGTTTTCCGCATTAAGACTCATGTGCGCGGAACGGAACACATTGCGCCCGGCCATTCCTACGTGTACGTCTCGAACCATGCGAGTGCATTCGATATTCCTGCCGTCCTTG
>Ga0209079_10000630_pt1 | contig 13974 bp, 13 predicted proteins | sample PPLLaktember2015_2_FD_187259 | JGI IMG/M metagenome (GOLD analysis project Ga0209079, IMG submission 187259) | Freshwater sediment microbial communities from Prairie Pothole Lake near Jamestown, North Dakota, USA - PPLs Lake P7 Core (6) Depth... | ecosystem: Environmental > Aquatic > Freshwater... | reverse complement strand
TGCGATAAACGCCGCCACCCCCAAAGGGACACCCCCGTGGCGGATCAATCAGGACTGGTTACTATTTACCAAAAACGGCCAATAACCCCTCCGCCCTGTCGCGCCCTGACAGACGATGTGAGGCGGACGAACCTTGAGATTCCTTTCCCCTCTTGGATAAAAGCAGCAGTATACCTTGCTCTGGAGAAATCTTGTTTTTATCAAGTGATCTCACCGAAGACCATGCAAAATATTATCGTCAGGGTGGGCGGTTTTCACCGTCAAAAAACCCTGTGGAAATTCTGGTACACCGGAGCCTGCTATAAGCCTGGTTGTACCTTATTTCCCCCGCCCCCCCGAATTTTAGAGGTCATTATTCGGAAAAATGCGGAACCGGGCCGGAATTACTCAACGATGCCAGACGGGAACGGATGAGGTCGAATATAGCAATGTTACGAAGACCGAAAGCAGGAAGGGTTGTGGTTTGGGACGCGGCTGGTACCGGCAGGGAGATGTGTTTGCCTCCTCACCGGGAATCTCGGGGATAATGAGGAAATCAATAGAGCAGTATCCACAAGGATTTTTAATATGTCTGCAATTGATAATCTCCTATCCCTCGTTATGCGATTCTGTCGATTTGTTATACGATGATGCTTTTACTGGTTAAAAACCGGGTTCCCGAATCGTTGAGCAAGACAAAACCGGATCCTTCATCCGGATAAAACGATTTATAGTGGCCGGATTAATTCATGTACATGCATGCGAGTATGAAAAAAATCTCTCTGGCAATTTTCGTTCTCTTTGTATTCGTTCTCGGTGCTGGCTGTACCGACAGTTCCGGCCCGTCAAATACAACACCTGCGCTGACTACCGGAACGACAGCGCCGGGATCGGGTCCTTTGTATGTTGTAGGAGATATTGTCAGGATTCCAAACACTAATTCGGTATCACTTATCGTTGGGTATGACTCATCTACTGATAAGTACGAACGGGCACTCATCTATCCCAACGCCGATGGGAGCTGGGGATACCGCCTGAATACGGAAACTGAAAAACTTAGTAGGATATCGATGGAAAAGGCGTACTCCCAGAAGATTACCAATAAAGCACCGGCATCAATCCCTGTTCGGACGCCAACAATTCCGGCAACCACTACGACCATCGCAACCACCACAACCGTCACTGCGACAACGACAACGATTTCATCTGACCTAAAACCCTCTATCAGGAATATTATTCCTGATGAGGGAACTGCCGGTAACGTCATATCGATTACTGATCTTACCGGCACTAATTTCCAGAGCGGAGCAACCGTGACGCTGATGAAGAGTGATAACCCGAATATCACCGCGACCAATGTCAATGTGGTATCTTCGACCCTGATCACCTGTTCCCTTTCACCTCCGTCAAATACCACTCCCGGTTCATGGGACGTAGTCGTCACCAATCCAAGTGGTCAATACGGCATCTATACTAACCTGTTTATCATTCATGGTTCCGCCAATCCCACTGCTACCACCACGTCAACCGGAGGAATTGATATTACCAGTATCGAACCAACGTTCGTTGCTGCCTCCAATACCTATCTCCCTATCACGGTCTATGGATCAAATTTCCAGAACGGGATTACTGCCAAACTTACCAAGAGCGGCAGCTCGGATATTGTAGCAACCACGATAGCCCGAACAGATACCACCCAGATGAGATGTTTCTTCACTATCCCGAAGTCATCACAGGGAACCTGGAGTCTGGTCCTGGCAAATACCGATGGATCAACCGGCATCCTTGAAGATGCATTTGATGTGCGAAGCTGATTGGTATTGTTCCTTTTTTAAAAAGAATTTCCCTCCAGGGAAGAGTTCACGGGGCAACCGTGGATAAAAAAGAGCAAAAAAACTGCCAGATGACGCTTTCCAATGTCAGGCAACGCGGTAACGCAGGAGTGCGGCAATTCCGCCGAGTGCTATCAGTCGTTCCCCGGGTTCAAAATCCGATGAGAGTACCACGATATCTGCCCGCATCGATTCGGCTTTTTGTATAAGCTGCGTAATCCCATCATCATGGAGAAGCGTATCTGCGACAAGTACCTGGTCAACAGCACCAAACCCAACAGCTTCCTGGACTTCAGAAATACCGTACGCCACTGCCCCGTTTTGCGAAATCCTCAGGAGCACCTCCTCCATCAGTTTCACTTCGCGGGAGAGCTGGAGATCGTTCATCAGGGTATCAAGGACGCCCTTCCCTATTACTTCCTGCACCGCTCCTCTTCCGGTCCGTCGCGTCTCGACAACCATTGCTCGGTCAACTGCCCGGGAAGAGCGGTTTTTTGCAAATTTTATAAAATCATCCTTGATAAACCCGGGGCCGGCGATGATCAACGGGCCGGAAACAGCAGTGACCGGTACAAGAACCTGCTCAAAGAAACCAGCTCTGGTATCTGTCTCTCCTCCTTTACCGCTGCCGGCCGTGATCGTGATGACACTCTCCGGACCATACTGCCGCAACCGGAAGAGTTCAGCCTCCCCCTCCTCAAGGGTCAGGATATGAATCACCCCGTAAACCGATGCTTTGACCGCCCGCTCTATCCGTTCGAGATCGATAGGCCGCCATTGCCTGATAACTGAAATTTCAAATCCTGTCTCGACATTAATCGTATGATAAGCACCGGTATCCACGCCGTGCTCGATAATTCCGGTCAGGCGGAGCCGGATGCCGTGTTCAGAAAATTCCACCCGTTCGATCCTGATCCCAAGCCGGACAGGCCTTTTTTCCGCCTTCTCCGGCCGGATTTTATCCGTGGCGGTGTCCACACTTCTGAAGGTTGTGGCAAATACGAGGTCACCGGGACTGATGAGGTGCCGGAGGTGCCAGAGATCATCGATGCTTTCCGGGAATAACCGGATTTCACCGAACCTGTCCTTTAATTCCCCGTATTCAGCTTTCATGATGACCTGCGATATCTGAACCACCGGGTGGTACGAAAGCGGCGACGTGTTCCGTGTTCAGGATACCTTTTAGTGCCTTCTCCTCCTCTTCAGAAACCTTCTGTCTGAGGGTACGTAGCACTTTCTTTGCCACGTCATTGGGTTCGAATTGCCCGGGTCTGATTTCGACATATGCCTGTGCTTTTCGTACGATCGCAGAAGGGGGGCCGCCGATTACTGCTGCATGAGGTTCGAGCATGAGCCCTATGGCGACAGCCAGCGATACGTTCCGGTAATAGGTCCGTTCGCCCCGCACAATAAAAGAGCCCCGCGAGATGAATTCACCGGATTCAGGGGTCTTGCTCACCTGGGAGGGAAGGGCGCTGTATACATCTGCAGAGAAGTGCCCGCTCCGCCATGCCCCGGAATAGGAAGCGGCAAACTGTGCCACCTCGTCCATCCGCTCGGTTTTACCTTTGACGATCACGACACTTGCGCCATGCACGTCCGCATGCACGAACAGGTCCTGGCCGCTCATATATTTTTTAACCAGTTCCTCGTTCTGGGATGCATCCCGTCCGCCAAGCACGACAACTTCATCGCTGGTTACAAACCAGCGAAAACGATGGTACCACAGCTTCTTCATTGGGATAAAATCCCTCTTCTGCTCTTTTTTCTTCGGCAGGGTTGTTTTCATCGCCCTGAGTGCCCCCTCCTTTTTCTTCCGGAATTTTTTTATTATATCGTAATACCGCCCTGCGTTCTGTTCGATCCCCTCGTGAACGTAAATTTTAACCCTTTTCCCGAGATCGATTTCAACTGCTGATTCTTCCGGGTGGAACGCAACGATCTTTTTTGCATCCGCCGAATCTTTCTGACGTATGAGTTTTTCCATCTCCTGCCATGAGTGGGTTTTACTTGCAGAGTCGAGTGTGCTGATCACCGCTGATACAAACTGATAATTTTCGTACAGGGCAGCAACGACACCTTCTGTCTTCTCGATCTTCTCTTCAAACCGCTTTATCGCTGATTTCTGGTATTTGAGAATCCGTTCTTCCCTGTTGAGCTTTGGCTGTGCTTCAGCGGTCTTTCTTTCGGCTTTTGTCAGGGGATAAAAGGCTTCGAGAGCCTCTGAAAAAGTCCCGAAATGCCGTGTATCCTGTCCACCCCATATATTTACCGGTTCACAGTGTTTTTTGGAGATTACCGGATCTGGTGCATGCACCACCTGGCTAAGGAGTTCCTGAACCGCTTCAAAGACGGTTTCCGGATCTGCAGAACTGGCAGGAAGTGTTTTATCAAGACCAGTTTTCCGGCATATGTATTCCGCATAGGTGCCCCCAAGCATACACCCTATCGCGAGGAAACGTACCAGTTCACGGTCATCAGGTTTCATCATGGCGGCCATGACATCCACTGATGATGTGGGATCGGTTCCAAGCATGTAGGTTGCATTCGGAACAATCTCCCGGTCCCTGAACCGGTGGTGCCGCAGCGGTTTTATGATGGTATACTTTTCATCGGCCAGTATGACATTTCCCTCGTCAAAAAGCTCGATGATAAGGTGGTATACCCCCGGCCCTTTCCCGATATCGAAGATAAGGATACGTTCCAGTCCGTGCTGCCGGATAGCAAGTACCTTCCCACCGGAGATATATTTTCTTAAGAACATGGCGAACTGGGGAGGATTTTTCGGGGGTTCCGGCATGTCCTTAACGAGGTGTACCCTCCTCCCGGCCTCGATAATCAACTGGTACCGCGCCTTGTTTTCACCGTTGAGTCGTATCCCCAGGGTCCGGGAATCAAACTGGTAGACCTTGTCGATCCAGAGCGGCAGCTTTTCGCACAGTTCCGATGTGACCGCCCTGAGATCGATCCCGCTTATTCCCTGTTCGGATGCCATGATGTACCAAATTACATATGGCTTGCGCACTAAAAAATAAGACTACTGGTGAAGCGGGATGACTGAAGTTGCGCATGAAGAAAAACCTGCCCTGACAAAAAAAGAAAAGACAAAGGCAGAAAAGCAGGCCGAACATGTTGCCCGGATTAAACGGACTCTTGCGGCCTCGGTAATCGGGATTATCGCCGGTATTCTCTCGTACTGGTCAGGAGGGATCCCCAATGCAGCAGGGCTTCAGGAAAACGGTTTCCTGGCATTCATGATTATGCTCGCCGGGATCGTCATCCAGAAGCATCTCTTCATATTCATGGGTATGGATACCTCAAAACTGGGTGCAAAAGACTGGTTTTACCAGGGATTCATGACCTTTGCCTTCTGGTTCATGACATGGACGATCCTGCTGACCTCAATACAGATATAATATATTCTCATTTGGGATCACCATGAGAATCGCAATCGTTCATAAAGACCGTTGCCATGCAAAGAAATGCGGCACCGAATGTATCCTCTACTGCCCCCGCGTCAGGACCGGGGATGAAACCGTAATAATCGGTGAAGACGGAAAGGCGGTCATCTCAGAAGAGCTCTGCGTTGGGTGCGGCATCTGCATAAAAAAGTGCCCCTTTAATGCGATTGATATCGTGAGTCTCCCCGAAGAGCTCGAGCACCCGACCCACCGGTACGGCAAAAATGGTTTTGCTCTCTATGGCCTGCCCTTCCCGGTTGAAGGGAAGGTGACTGGGATCCTCGGGGCAAATGGTATAGGAAAGAGTACTGCTGTCAAGATCCTCTCCGGGCAGCTCCGCCCCAACCTCGGCAATCTCGATAGTGAAGTTGCATGGGAAGAAATTTTAAAACGCTACGCTGGTACAGAGCTTTTTGATTATCTCCAGACGGTCTCAAAAAAGACCATAAAAATCGCATCGAAACCGCAGTATATTGATTATATTCCCAGTGTATTTTCCGGTACTGTCGGTAAGCTGTTATCAACCACTGATGAGCGCAAAAAGCTTTCAGAAATCCTCCCGGTCCTTAAACTTGATACTATCCTCGATCACGACATCAGCACGTTAAGCGGTGGTGAGCTGCAGAGAGTGGCGATTGCTGCCTGCCTTGCCCGGGATGCCGGTCTCTATTTTTTTGATGAAATAACCCCGTTCCTCGATATCTACCAGCGGATCGCTGCCGCAAAACTCATCCGGGAACTGGCAGCAGAGCACCCTGTCGTGATTGTGGAGCATGATCTAGCCATCCTTGATATGCTTGCAGATACCGTGCATGTCGGTTACGGGAAACCGGCAGTCTTTGGTATCATCACGCGTCCCAAAGGTGTCCGGGTAGGTATCAACCAGTATCTCGACGGGTATCTTGTCGAAGAGAATGTCCGTTTCCGGGACACGCAGGTGATCTTTGAAAAAAGGGCTCACGATAAAGGATCTCACCGGGAGCCGCTTTTTGAGATCCCGGCAATGACAAAGGAATACGAGACCTTTCACCTGAGTGTTACCGGCGGCACCATCAAGTCCGGCGAGGTGCTGGGAGTTGTCGGGGCCAATGGTATGGGCAAGAGCACGTTTGCAAAACTCCTTGCCGGTGTTGAAACACCCTCGACAGGAAAAATTGAAACATCCCTTCGTATTTCCTATAAACCCCAGTACGTCAAGGCTGACACGTCTGATACGGTCGAGATGTTCCTCCGCCGTCAGACGACAAAATTCGATTCTTCCCTGTACCAGCATGAGATCATCGAGTCACTCTCGCTTGAAGTTATTCTCCAGTCTCCGGTGGATTCCCTGAGCGGCGGAGAGCTCCAGCGGGTCGCAATTGCCGGGTGCCTCTCCCGTGATGCCGATCTCTACATACTTGATGAACCCAGTGCCCACCTCGACGTTGAGCAGCGGGTCAAGGTGACACGGATGATCAAACACCATGCCGAGGGAAAAGCGGTCGGCATCATGGTGATCGACCATGACATTTACCTCATCGATATGATCAGCGAGCGGATATTAGTCTTCGAAGGGGTGCCGGGCAGGCAGGGCACTGCAGCCGGACCGTTCAGGATGCGGGAAGGAATGAACCGGTTCCTCAAAGTACTCGAGGTCACCTTCCGCCGGGACCAGAGCGGAAGGCCGCGGATCAACAAGCCAGGATCATTCCTTGACCGGGAACAGAAAGCCTCTGGCGAGTTCTATTACTATCAGGCAGAAGACTGACATGAATCAGCAGGATCTTATTCCTGTGTTTTCCCTTTTTTCCTGTTCTGACTGCTTATTTTGTCGTTTTCATGTTCTGGTGAAAGGATATGACACTAGCGTATGAGAACGATGATAACAATGAAATTCACAGTGAGGGAAATCTACCATTTCTTACGATTCGCACTGAACCCCGCCGCCTCCTGAGGGACGTCCCCGCGGCGGATCTGTCAGCAAATCTGGTAAATTTTCGACGAACTCTAAAAAAACTTTCCGACCCGTCGTGCCTCGGAGAGGCCCTGAGGCGGGTGATCCTCTTAAATTTTATGAAATTTGTCGTCCAGGAATTGTTTTCGAAACGGTTAATTCATATACGCCGACACCCCCGGAGCGACCCCAATAGCGGATCTGTCAGCAAAGCTGGTAAATTTTCAACAAACTCTGTAAAAATCTCTCTGACCCACCCGTGAACGGAAGAGACTCTGAGACGGATGCTCCTCACAAAATCTTTAATGAGGTCCTCGAATTGTCTGAAAGAAATCGCAATCCTTTTCAGAACCTGAAAAATTATTTTTCGGAAATGCCTGCTTCGTATTCGACAAGCACAGGGGCGATTGTTTTAGTCGCGATGGATCTCTTCATAAGAATAGTGAGTTTGCGACAATAGTGGATATGTGCCAGCTGAAAACTGACGATTAATCCAAAACAGAAGCAGGTGATACTAATCAGGGTGTAACTTCCAACGTCAACCATCTGTCTTTTTCCCCTTTATCAGGTCTCCCTTCCGAGTTCATCGATGATCGGGATTACTGAACCGGCATCGAAACACTGCTTGGCGATTACCATGAACCGCTTCTTATAGTACACTAAAAGGATCTGGTACCCGAGAATTGCACCTATTGAAAAGGTCATAATCCCGATGGCAATGTAAATGAGCAGATCGGTGAGCATGTCAGCCATAATGCATCTCATTTCCTGTTACGATGACAAACAGATAAATATATTGAATAGATCCTGGTTTTTTCAAAATAGGAAGAAATTATTGGTACAGATTTGTTACCATTGGTAGTGCTGCGATGTTTATCCCGTCCCGCTGTCAGAGAAATGAAGAGTCTCTTAAAAACCATGACTGGGAAGTCCGATTTTCATCGACCCGATTTCAGGGACCCGGCTTCTTTTCATCAGGTATATTAAGATGAATCCCGCACATTGAATCGGAACGAACTGTCCGGTTAAGGTATATGGTTTTTTTGGATGAGCGAAATGAAGACTGAAATGCCCTTGTCAAAACCTGTACGACTCCTCATCAGCCAGACAGAAAATCTCCTTGACACGGAAATCTCTCTGATACGAAATCCCGAAGCAGATCCGAACGGGACGCTGGTGGATATGTATACCTACAACGTGGAGAGAAATATCATTCTTCTCCCCGCCCACTATATCGGCCTTTTAAAAGATTTTCTCATTGCACGGCATTGTGTGCACCTCCTCATCAAGGGATCGGCGGCAAAAAAATCGCGATACCAGGTCTGCTCCTTCACAGGAGATTCAATGTACCGGGGAATTCACCAGATCTATATCGATGCTCTCAAGGATGAAGCAAAAAAAGACAAGAAACTCCCGGTCATAAAACTCATCCGGATGCTTGGAATCCTCTATTCCAATGTTAACGACGAAATCAACGAGCTTCCCTGGAATCCGATCACTAACGCCAGTGTTTATCACCGGATGCCCCCGTTAAGAAAGACCCAGCTCTACTATCTTATGAAGGAAGGAAAAATGGACATGGACGCCATGATGGAGTATGAATCTGTCATCCCCCGGCGTTATTTCGTGCTGAGCAAATCCATGTTTTATGCCCGTGACCAGTACCTGGCAAAGACCCTCCCGGCAGATGAGCTGATGCCGGTTGTCAACATACCCCAGATGAAGAAGTTCAACCATCTTGAGGTAAAAGAAATGCTCACCACGCGCTGGACACATACCTCATGGTACCAGTCCAGGATCTTTGGTGACACCATGCTTGAGATCATGGAAAAGTACCTGCAGAACATTGACTGGAATGCAGAACCCGGTCTTGATTATTTCCATGAGATCTATAAGACCGGTGTGAAGATGACAGACCATTTTCTCTCGTATATGTCGATGAAAGGCTGGTTTGTCTGGGAATCCCCGAAACACCTGCTGGAAGCCCGGGAAAAAAAAGCAGCATATGAATTCGGGGCATTAAAAAAGATTTTTGGCGATCTGATTGAAAAATCGGCAATCGATGGCGATACAGAGACCTGAAAAACGATATGTGGGTCAGGGGAGACATGTGTGACATCCAAGGAATCTGAAGAGTTATTAAAGAAAGGACATGCGTACGCCCTAAGGACAAAATGGAGGGAGGCGCTTGTATGGTATGACAAGGCACTGTCGTTTGATCCCAACAATCCCGAAGCCTGGTATCTCCGTGCATCGGTATTTATCGAGACCGGAAGAAATAACGAGGCACTTGCGGACTGCGAGCGTGCAATTACCCTCAACCAGAACTTTGCTGGTGCGTGGTCTAAAAAGGGGCATGCGCTTTATAATTTAGAACGGTATGAAGAGGCGGTATCTGCCTGTATACGGGCACTTGCGCTGAATGGAAATGACGCCGCTGCATGGTACATCAAAGGCGTTTGCCTCGATGAACTGGGAAGGAGCAAAGAGGCGCAGGAAGCCTATGGGAAATCTCTTGAACTCGAGATTATTCTCGATATAGAAAAAGAAAAAAAGAGATCGGGATAGGAAAATATTCTGAATGTCCCGTGATTCTTCTCGCTTCCGGCACCGAAGAACTTTTTAGGTAGCGATGGATCTCCGTCCCGGATACCCATCCCTTTTGTGGAGGTATTTGTTTTTAAACCATCCAGGGCAGCTGGAACAGTAACCCGAAGGCTGACGGATTTTGCAGGACATTTTATCAGGTGATCAATTGATAATGAATACCTATGGAGATCCCCGAACTCCGGACCTGGATCATGTTTTACCTGATCTCTTTTGTGGGACTTTTATGGGCTGCGTTCCTTTCGGTGCAGGGGGTAATGCTCTGGGTGAGCCTGTTTCTGGTTATTGTGATCGTCGGTATAAATTTCATCACCGTCTATAACCAGATGAAATTGCGTGCCTCACGAAAAGAGATGCTGCGGAACCTGGTGCAGGGATTCGAGCGGGGTCCAAAGGATGATGGTAACCAGAAAGCACGGTAATATTGTTGTTTTTCAATCCTTTTTTGTAAAGATTTTCTGGAGAGATTCGTACGGAGAAAACATACTCTCTGAAATCCGACCAAGATATTCCGTCTTTCCCATAATGTAGAATCCACCGGATACCAGTGCACCGTGGAACATTTTTGCCAGTGCATCCTTCTGCTTTTCGGTAAAGTAAATCGTAACGTTCCGGCAGATAATGACGTCGAGCCATCGGGAGACCGGAACCCCGCTCATCAGGTCGTGGGGCTGGAAGCGTATCATTTCCTTCAGGCAGGACTTCACCTGAAAATTCCCGTCAGGGAGGCTGGTGAAATGGCGGTGGACCTGTGCTTCAGATAATTTAACCATCGCCTTCTTCGTATAAATGCCATCCTTTGCTTTTGCGAGTACATTTTTATCGATATCAGTTGCGATGATACGGGCAGAGGTCCCGGGTTTCTGAAGCATAAGATCGGATAGTATCATGGCAAGGGAATACGGTTCTTCACCGGTGGAACATCCGGCGCACCAGATACGCAGCTGTTTCCGCTGTCTGAACAACGAGGGCAGGATGTCTTTTCTCATGCATTCATATACCTCATTATCCCGGAAGAATTCCGTGACATTGATGGTAAGCGCATTTCGCAGGTTCTCCAGTTCGGCGGGGTTTGCCAGCAGGTACTGGTGATAATCTTTGAATGTTTCATTTCCGGATGAACGCATCCGTGAGAGGAGCCGGCGCCTGATGTAATCCTCTTTGTAATTTGAACACTGCATTCCCAGTGTCCGTTCAATGAACTGCTTCAGCTCTGCAAAATCGTCCATGACGTTTCCGAATTGCTGCAATTATTTCCTGCTGGTCCTATGAAAGAATGGCCATAGGCTTCGATAAAGGGGTATGAAAGAGATCCGCCGGCTAATTCAGGCGGAACCTCTCAATCATCTTCCGGCTGCGCCCTGCCATCTCCGCAAGTTCTGCCGATGCGCTCGCAATCTCCTCGGTCGAAGCACTGGTCTCCTCTGCAAGAGCAGCCATATCCTCCATCCGCTGCTGGTTATCATTGGTCAGGGTCGAAACAGATTCTATACCGGTCATAAGCGTAGTGGTTGCCTTCGCCTGGTCTTCTGTTGCCCTGGTGATCTCGGTAACCCCAAGCGATACAATATTTGCCTCGGCAATGATCAGATTGAGTGATTCGACAGTCCTGTTAACACTGTCGATGCCGGTTTTTATCTCGGTAAACGAGGTTTTCATCGAACCCGCAGTCTGTTCACTCTTCTGCTGGATGCCTTTGATAAGGCTCTCGATCTGGCTGCTCGCCTTCTTGGATTCACCGGCAAGATTCTTGACTTCGCCCGCGACCACAGCAAAACCGCGCCCGTGTTCACCAGCTCTTGCAGCTTCGATCGCTGCATTGAGTGCCAGGAGGTTCGTCTGGTTGGCAATATCTGTGATGAGGTTCACAATCTTTGAGATTGCACGCATCTGTTCATTCAGTGCGGTAATGTCATCCATACTCTGTCGGGAAATCTTCTCCACGTTCTGCATCTTGGTGGTCGCAATCTTTCCGATCTCTGCTGCCTGCGCACCTTCCGTTGACGCCTTTTCGGCATGGGTCATTACTTCATGGGAAGAACTGGCTATCTCTTCGATTGATGCCGAGATATCTGAGATTTCCGATGATATCTTCTCAACATTTGTCAGCTGCAGTTTTGAATTATCCGCTGCTTTCTGGGACGATATGGCAACCTGCTCCGTTGCCTTGGCAATTTCTTCCGTGCTCCTGATCGTGTCATTTATCGTCGCGTCGAGTTTCGCCATTGCCTGCGTCAGCTCCGATAAGACAGCATTTATTGAATCGACGGCCTTATTATAGTCCGTTTTGAGCCTGGCCAGAGGATCAGCGTCATCGACGCTTACATGGTATGTCAGGTCACCGGCCGCGATCTTTGCCAGTGCAGTCTGGAGTTCTGAGGCACTCGCGGTAAGGAGTTCCGCATTTGCCCGAGCCTCCTCCATCATCCCGTTGATCTTTGCTTCCTGCTCCCTCTGTTTTGTAATATCATTATACACACACACGATGGTCTGGAGATTCCCTTTCGGATCAACCATCGGGATACCATACTGGTGAAGGATACGGACACCGGTCGGGAATTCAATTTTGATCTCGCCAAAACTCCTTTTTTGTTCCTGGAGGACTTTTTTGAGCCCTTCACCCTGCTGTTCCAGAATCTTAAAATCTTTCGCGCTCATGCCGATAAGCCGATCCCGGGCAAGTCCGGTCAGGTCTATGTAGGCATCGTTGACCATGATGATCTTGAATCCGGTATTCATCAGCATAATCGGCATCGGGTTCTGGTTGACAATAATGTCTGAACGCAGTTTGAGGAGAGCAACTTCGTCCATTTTCTTTTGCAGTTCCTGCTGGCTCCTTTGCTGGTCGGTGATCTCGTTGTAGACAAAGAGGAGATTGGTGATCTCATTTTTAGCATTCAGGATGGGCATTACATACTGCTCAAGAATGTGCGTGCCGCTGGGAAGTTCTACCGTGACCTCTCCGAATGCACGACGTTTCTTCTCGATCGCAACCCGTGCACCTTCTCCTTTTTGTTCGAGGATTTTTACTTCCCGAAGGCTCATACCAATAACCCGTTCACGGGGGATGCCGCTCATCTTTGCATAGGCTGCATTCGCCTCGATAACCGAAAAACCTGGATCGGTCATCAGCATGGGGATCGGGTTCTGCTGGACAATCGTGTCGGCCGTCCGGTGCAGTTCGGTGATCTCTTCCATCTGCCGCCGGTCCTCGGTGATATCATTATAAACGACAAGGATGCTGGTGACGTTACCGCTGTTGTCCTGGATAGGTATGCCGTACTGCTGCAGGCGCTTCACGCCAGTGGGAAACTCGACAAGGACTTCTCCTGAACTCCGTCTCTTCTCCTGGATCACCTGTTTCAATCCTTCACCGCTCTGGTCCAGGATCCTGAAATCACGGAGGGTCATCTTGAGCAGCTCGCTGCGACCGATACCACACAAGCTTGCATACGCTTCGTTCACAACCCGTATCTGGAAATTCATGTCCACGAGAATGATCGGCATCGGGTTCTGCTGGACTATGGTTTCCGAGCGGTGACGGAGCTGTTCGATCTCCTCATTCTTTTTCTTTTGTACCGTCATGTCATTGTACACAAACAAGAGGGTAGTGACGTTCCGGTCATTGTCCATTATCGGAATGCAGTATTGTTCAAGAACGCGGGTACCTGATGGTAATTCGACAATCACCTCTCCAAAGGAGCGCCGTTTCTCCTGCAGTGCAACCTTTGCGCCTTCTCCTGTCTGGCTGACAATCCTGAAATTTTTAAGATTCGTCTTTAAGAGGTCGTCCTCGCTGATGCCACTCATCCGGATATATGAAGCATTTGCCTCAATGATCGAGAACGTCGGCGTGGTGAGGAGCATAGGAACGGGATTGTTGCTGACCATTATATCAAGACGTTTTTTCAGTTCCGCGATGGTCTCTTCATATTCCCTGACCGCTGCTGTTCCTGCCAGAGAACCGGCGGATGTCTGCGGGGCAGATGCCCCCGTGAATAATGCTTTTCTCCCTGGTCTTTCTGTCATGTTCCGTTCCCCTTTTTTTCCTTCATAGCTCATTGTTTCCATTGTTTTTCCTGAGGTTTACTTTTTTGAGGCGTCTTCAATCATTTTCTGCATATCGATCCAGATGATCAGGCGTGTGCTCGTTTTCTCAGCC
>Ga0209079_10000623_pt1 | contig 14013 bp, 13 predicted proteins | sample PPLLaktember2015_2_FD_187259 | JGI IMG/M metagenome (GOLD analysis project Ga0209079, IMG submission 187259) | Freshwater sediment microbial communities from Prairie Pothole Lake near Jamestown, North Dakota, USA - PPLs Lake P7 Core (6) Depth... | ecosystem: Environmental > Aquatic > Freshwater... | reverse complement strand
GGCCAGCGCGTCCGAAGGATTCCCGGATTCGGCCTGCAGAATCGCCAACCGCAATTTTGCTGCCGGCGAGGCGGTCGCGGCCACAAGTTCTTGATACCACTGGATCGCCTGCGCCCGCTCGGCGTCATTGCTGCCGGCCGTCCACTCGGTGACGCGCTGCTGCCAGTCCGGCGCAAGCAGCAAGCCGTCTTGAGCCTCCATGGTCCGGCTGACCATCAGATCCAACGCGCGCTCAGGATCCTCAAATCGATCAAGCTTGGGTGAATTGGAGGACAACCAGAGCAGCGTGCCCAAAGCCGTGATGAGCAGCAGCGCGGCAAACAGACTGACCCCGAACGAAAAGCGCGGGCGATTAGGCCCATTGAAGGGCGAAAGCGTCTCGGTTCTTCCCGTCTCGGCAAAACCTGCCTGGTCGCCCTCTCGCCTGCTTGCATCAATCATAGGGGTGACTATACCATCGCCCCCTCGCGGTCACCTATCCCTCGAAATGGCTAATTCCTCCCCCATGATCCCGCCACTATCACGTGGCCTCTCACACCGGACTTGGCTATACTAACGTCGCAAAACCGTTCGGAGACTTCGGCATGATGCGCGACTTTGTTCCTCCCCGGCGCCTGTTGCTCGGCCCCGGTCCCAGCATGGTGCACCCCCGTGTCCTGCAGGCCCTTGCCACGCCCTTGCTCGGCCATCTCGATCCCGCCTTTCTCGGGGTCATGAACGATGTGCAGCACTTGCTCCGGTTCGTGTTCGCCACCACCCATCCTTTCACCATTGCGGTATCCGGAACCGGATCAGCCGGGATGGAAGCGGCCATCGTCAACGTGGTCGAACCAGGCGATGCCGTCATCGTCGGTGTAAACGGCGTCTTCGGCACGCGGCTCGCGACCGTCATCGAACGATGCGGCGGCAAAGCGATCAGGCTGGAAATACCCTGGGGCCAAGTCATTCCACCGGATATGATTGAGTCGGCCTTGCGCCGGTCAGGACCGGTGAAGGCCGTGGCACTTGTCCATGCAGAAACGTCGACCGGCGCCTGCCAACCGCTTGACGCGATCGGCTCGCTGTGCCGGGATCACAATGCGCTGCTGATTGTCGATGCCGTCACCTCACTCGGCGGCATGCCTGTCGATGTCGACCGTCTGGGGATTGATGTCTGTTACAGCGCGACGCAGAAATGTCTGAGCTGCCCTCCGGGACTGGCACCGCTCACATTGAGTTCGCGAGCCCTGTCCGTTATCAAAGGCCGCCGCACTCCCTGCCAAAGCTGGTACCTGGATATGGCGCTGGTCGCAGAATACTGGGCCGAAGGGTCACGCGCCTATCATCATACCGCACCCGTTTCGATGCTCTATGCGCTGCGTGAAGCCTTGCGGCTGATTGAAGAAGAAGGATTGCCCACCCGCGTTGCGCGTCATCGGCTCAACAGCGAGGCGTTAGTCGCCGGGCTCATGGAGCTGGAACTCACGCCGCTTCCCCTGACGGAGCATCGGCTCCCGATGTTAACCTGCGTGACGGTCCCTCCGCATATCGATGAAGCCGCGGTCCGGCAACAGCTGCTCCAGATCTACGGCATTGAAATCGGCGGGGGGCTGGGTCCGCTCAAAGGCAAGGTCTGGCGTATCGGATTGATGGGGGAGTCCAGCACGGAAGCGAACGTGTTGACGTTCCTCAACGCCCTCGAAGAGGTATTGATCCGATTCGGCTGGCTCTCGACGCCGGGGGTCGCGCTGCAAGCCGCCGCGCGAGTCTATAGCCGAACTGTGCGAAAGGAGTATCGAGCATGAACCGTCCTCTCTTAGTGGTGTTGGGAGCTGTGGCCTTCGCGTTGATGAGCGTCATCTTTTTCTGGGTCTTCAAGCTGACGATGGCTAATTCCATGAAGACGGACATGGTCTCCCCGGAAAAAGTGGCGGCCTTTATCCAAGCCCTGCTCGAAGCCAACCGCAACAACTATACGGACAACGTCGTGGTAAAACTTCAGAAAGAAGGGATTCAGGCGCACGAACATTGGAAAGACGAACGCGGCGTCGCCTTGCCCGCCCAGTATCTGATGGAATCCGGACGACTGGTGTCGATGAAAGATCTGAAATTTTCGTTCCGCCTGGCCAGCCTCACGCCGATCTATGTATGGAACGGCCCCAACAGCGACTTTGAACGCCTCGGCCTCGCCGCGGTGGACAAGAACCCTGAGAAACCGCACTATGGATACATCACCAAAGGCGGCACACGCTATTTCCAGGCCATTTATGCCGACCGGGCCGGCTCGCAAGCCTGCGTCGATTGCCACAACCAGCACGCCAACAGTCCACGCCGCGATTTTAAATTGAACGATGTAATGGGCGGCATCGTCATCACCTTCCCGGTCGGAGAATAATCCCATGGCCATCGCCATTCAGCATGTTCGCCTCATTGACGGAACCGGCTACACGATCGAACGCGCCACCATTCTGATCCGCGGCAGTAAGATCGTCGCCACGGGATCAAGCCGCACCATGACGATCCCGAAAGGCGTGACCCGAATCAACGGCCGCGGCCTGACGGTCATCCCCGGCTTGATCGATTGTCACGTGCACCTCTGTCTGGGAGGAGAGCCGGACGTCGTCGCCACGGTCGAATCGGATGCTCCTTCCATGACGCTGTTGAAATCGGCGCGCCATGCAAGGCAGACGCTGGAGTCGGGCTTCACCACGATCCGCGATGTCGGTTCACGCGACCACTCCATCTTTGTTCTGAAGCACGCCATCGACCAGGGAGTCATGCCGGGTCCCCGCATCGTCGGCGCCGGGCTCGCCATCTGCATGATCGGCGGCCATGCCCGTTTCATCGGCCAGGAAGTCGAGGGGATCGAGCAGGTCCAGCGTGCCGTCGACGCGCAACTGGCGGCCGGAGCCGGAGTGATTAAAGTCATCGCCTCAGGCGGCGTCCTCACTCCAGGCACGTCACCGGATCAGGCGCAGATGACCATGGATGAACTCACGGCCGCCGTCGCGACAGCCCGCCGGGCGCAGAAAAAAGTCGCCGCCCACGCCCACGGGGCTTCCGGCATGAAAAACGCGATCCGCGCCGGCGTCCACTCCATCGAACATGCCACATTGCTGGATGACGAAGCCGGCGAGCTGATGAAAACGCACGGCGTCTATATGGTCCCGACGCTCTCCGCACTTTCCACCACTGCGGCGGGACGACCGGGCTGCGGTATTCCCGTCAGCGCACTCGACAAGGCCAAGGCGATGACCAAACGCCATCAAGCAAGCTTCAAGAAGGCCCATGAGAGCGGACTCTGCATTGCCATGGGCACCGATGCAGGAACCCCCTTCAATTACCACGGAGACAATGCGCAGGAACTGGAACGGATGGTGGCCTTCGGCATGAGCCCGATGGAAGCGATTCTCGCCTCGACTGCGGCCGCCGCGCGCTTGATCGGCATCCATGACACGGTTGGCACTCTGATGCGCGGCCGGCAGGCGGATCTGGTGATTGTGGATGGCAACCCGCTCAAGCGGATTGAGTACTTGCGGGACCGCAGTAGGATCATGGGCGTGATGCAGGCGGGGAAGTTTGTGGCAGGACCGCTGTCAGAAGGTTAAGGCTCAGACCAGGACTAAGCGTCTGCTCTCAACCTGAGCCTCGACCTTGAGCCTCGCAGCCTCACCGTCTTTCATAGAACAGTTCCAACGCCGAGGCATAGCCATGGATACGGCCCTTTCGGAAGCTGTCCTCCAGCTGCCCTCGCAATGAGCGAAACCCGCCTTCGTCGCTCTTCTTCACAACCCCTTGCGACACCATCATCTCGGCTGCCACTTCGACGAGTCGCCCCTTGCGGGCTTCCATCTCTTCGGTGAGAAAATCATCCATCACCTCCGCACCCCGCTCTGCGACCAGATCCTCTTTAAACGTGTCATACCCCTGCGCCGCCACGGTCCGCTCGCGCAGGATGGCCAGCTCGGTTTTCACTCTGGCCACATTCTTCACCAGCAGCGCGAACAGCTCTTTTCGTCCCTCATCGAAGAGCTTTTGCTCCATTTCATGGAGAATGACCGACAGATCCACGAAGTCCGCGCGGGGCTCGTCACCCCAGTAGAGCCGGTCATAGCTGCGCCGTTTTTCCGCATCGCCGACAATCTCATAGGCCGCGTTGATCTCGCGGATCTTCGCCTCCGCATCTTTGGCGTCGGGGTTCCGGTCAGGATGATGCTGAAAAACCAGCTTTCGGTAGGCCTTCTTGATCTCGTCGTCGGAGGCCTCACGCGAGACGCCCAGCACACGGTAGTAGTCCATTTGCGCCATGCGCGAAACTATAGCACGAGCCTTCCCCGGGCTTCACCTTGACTGCTCCCCGCCCCCTTGACCTTCCGATCATCCGGCTTATCTTTAAGGTATGACAAACAACACCACTCCAAAAACACTGACGAACGACGAAAAGAAGGCTGCGGACGCCGCATTCGCCGGACGCCCGTTTAACTCTTCGTGGTCGGCCTCTGCACGGGTGATCTACGACGGCATTGTGAACGCTTTGCCGAAGGAAGTCGTCGCGGCGCTTCCAGAAGTTGAGGCCGTGCTCGCTGAGCTAGAGGCAAAGCTACCAGCTGTTTCAGGCGTTGAGAAGAAGACTCTCGTCGACATGGACTCGAAGGAGGAAGGTACGGCGGCAGACTCCACCGCTGGACCAGCCGTCCCGACTATCAGAGACCGGCAGGAGGCGATTCAGTCTGGAATATTGATCGATGTCACGCCGATCGCCAAGGAACTCGGGCTTACATTTCCAGTCACCATCACCAAGCCGCTATGGGACATCGGGATTGTCACGAATCAATCGCTCTCCCAGGAGGAACAGTCGGGGCGGCTTCGCGACATCTTGATGGCGTTCAGATTGAGGCTCGCGAGCCTTGCCACGATATCACCGCTGATCGATTTCCCGGCTCTGCTGGCGATGCCGCCGAGTACTGTGCCGCAACCGGTCCCGTTGTTCGCCATTATTCAGCCGGACGCTGGAAACCAGGCCAACGTGACCCTGTTGCTCCCAAACGAAGTCTCGCTGACAATTACACCGTCGAACTAAACACGGTTCGACGGTCAACGGTGGATCAGTTTCTCGATGAACGCTCGCTCCTCTGTCTCTGTCTTGACGAGGCCATCCAGGTGAGCGTCACGAAGTTGGGTGAGCACCTTGCCATAGATCGGTCCTGGCTTAATGCCCATTGATTGAAGCTCTTTCCCGGTGAGCCGGGGCTTGGCCTGTCGCCAGGCCGTGAGATACGCCGACACCAGTCGCTTCACCCGATCGGACGGGCTCTGGGCCATGATGGCCACCAACGCTTCATCCTGTACGCCCTCTAAGATTCGGCATACCCCGGACGGCCTCAACGGCGGCTGCTTACTGAGCTGCCGCAGCAGCCGGTGGGCTCCTCCCCGCATGGCCTTCAATGTCGTCGCTTCGCGCTCACTGAAGGGAAACCGTTTCAACAAATCCGTCACACCACGATCAGGCAGGACCGCTGCGATCACCATCATGTAGACCAACCAGGCCTCCAGCTTATGATCCAGATAGAGCAGCCGATACCAATCGAGCGTTTCTTCGACGGCCAACAGTAACTTCTCCAGGCGTGAAGTCCAGACGAGTTTCGGATGGATGAATCGCAGTAGATCAAGCTCCGCCAACCGTTTCAATCCGGACTTCGGCTCTCGCTCTGAACACAGCGCTTTCAATTCCTCCAAAAGCCGGTGGCCGGAGAGCTTCTGAAAGAGCGCCATCTTCACGGCCGCCTTGATCAGCGCCACCGTGTCTTTCCCAAGATGAAAGCCGAACCTGGTCTCAAAGCGGACAGCACGAAATACGCGAGTGGGATCTTCGACAAAACTGAGACTGTGGAGAACGCGTATGGCCTGATTCTTCAGATCCCGCTGGCCGCCATAGAAATCAAGCACCTCCCCGAATCCACGGCCATTCAGACGAAGCGCCAGGGCGTTGATCGTAAAATCACGGCGATACAGATCTTTCTTGATCGAACTTTGTTCGACGGTCGGAAGCGCAGTCGGATATTCGTAGTACTCGGTCCTGGCGGTGGCCACATCGAGCTTGAACCCATTCGGCAGCACGATGACCGCGGTCCCGAATCGCTCATGGGCCTTGACGCGCCCAGACTGTTCCGCCGCCAGTTTACGTGCAAACGCGATCCCGTCGCCTTCGACCACCAGGTCGAGATCGAGATTTTCGATCCCCAGCAACAGGTCGCGCACGCAACCCCCGACCACATAGAGCGGCAGATCCAGCCGATCCGCCAGCTGCCCTGCTTCCTTGAGCAGTGTGAAGAGCGGCGGCGGCAGCTTCTCTTGGAGTTGTCTCTTGAGATTACGATGATGCAACAGCCCTGGCACGCCGCTTGGATCCATGACTTTCGGGCGAATCTTCACGGAACGCAGCACATCGTCATGCCACGCCCTGAGCAGATCCGTACGCGTAATGACCCCGACGACTCTCGTGCCTTCAAGAATCGGCACGAATCGCTGATTCCGCTCCAGCATCGCCTGTTCGATCGTATGGAAGTCGGTATCGGGATAAGCCGTGAACTGATCGGATTGGAGAATATCGGCCGCCGTCATCTTCCCCAATCGGTGGAACAGCGCCTTCTGTATCTGCTCCCGGCTGACCAACCCGGCATACCGATCTTTGCCGTCTAACACCGGGAGGACGTTCACGCCGTAGTTCGTCATCCGCTGTTCCGTTTCAGTCACGGTGGCCGCTCCGCTGATCGTCTTGACCGGTTTGGTCATGACATCCTTGGCCAACAGCGTTGGCCGGTATCGCTGCGTCAGCAAGTGTACGAGCCGCTCCTTCACCTCCGTGAGCGTCTGACCTTTGACAATCGCGGCTGCCGCCACTGCGTGGCCACCTCCACCGAACTCCTGGGCGATCCATCCGACATCGATCTCCGGCGTGCGGCTGCGCCCGATCACTTCCACATGCTCTTCGTTCACCACGGCAACCAATACCGCGTCTACTCCTTCAAGCTCGGCCAGTTGATGCACCGCCTCGGCCGCTTCCACACGATCACGATCGAAGGTGCTGGTCGCCACGAGTACCTTCCGGCCTTCCAGGTAGTGCACTTCACTGTGCTGCAGCAAATCGTTCAGCAACGCGACAATATTCGGGTCAAGCGGCCGGTGCAGCGTCTGGGTGATTAATTTCAGGTCTGCCCCCGCACCGATGAGAAAGGCCGCAGCCTGCAAATCGCGCGAAGTGGTCGAGGAATATGTGAATGACCCGGTTTCATCGTAGAGGCCGAGCGCCAACACGGTTGCTTCCACCGGTGTGAGCGGGACACCAGCCTCTCGCACCCGTTCAATCAACATCGTCGCCGTAGCCCCGACGGTCTCAATGACCTGAGTGATGGATTTCCCGATTGATGGAGCACCGGTCACACCCTGATCTACTCCATGATGATCAAACACCAACACCTCGACCTTCGGATCCAGCCAACATTGTTTGAACGGACCGATCCGATCGGGCTCATGGGTATCGACCAGAATCAACTTCGTTACTTGCGTAACGTCGAAATCTTTAAGCTTGGTGAGATTCAGGTCATGCGCTAGAAGAAAAGCATGCACGGCTTCCTGTGCCCCGCCGGACAGCACCAACCGTACATCGGGGTACAATTTCCGCACGGCGACCATCGAAGCCAGGCCGTCGAAGTCCGCGTTGTGGTGAGTCGTGACCACTTCCATTCCGGCATTCTAGCAGGGTCGGTGACCTCGCGTAATGCGAGGGATTACCTTTCGGCTCGTCTTATTCAGCGACAGGTCGATTGGAGGGGCGGACGATGCCGAATGTCGTGTTCGCGCAAGCGGATGTCCGTCAGGAAGATCGACGCGCCGATCGGCAACAGGATCGACGGGAAAACCATCGGACCGACGGGGGCGATCGCGGTCGCGACGATCTGCGTCAGGATAGAAATCCCGACGCCGTGGTGTTGTGCCCGCCCCCAGACGTCTAGCGATGCCGCCCGCCCTGGGCATCATTATGCTTCTCACGCACGATATGGCGCAATGCGCGGTCCTGTGCGCGATCAATCCTGGCCTGTTCGCCCTTCGTCACGACACCATCGGCCTTTGCCTTGTCTTCCATCTTATTGATGTGTTCCTGTTGCTTGTTCAATCGATTGGCTTCACGCTCATTCAATTGGCCGCTGGCAATCCCCTAATCAATCCGCTTTGCTTGATTGGCCTGACGCTGGTCAATCACCGGCGTTTCAGCTTGGGCATAGGCCATCCGCTGAAACCAAGGATCAATCCACACATCGCAAGCAGCATCGGCTTCATCATCATTGCCTCAAAGAGTGAGTCTCCTTGGCCTTAAGCAACGCGCGAGAAACCGGTCGGTTGACTCAGCCCGTACGATGGATGAATCCAGAGGCAACCTTTCCTATCAGGCTGCTTGAACCCCGTCTAAAATTTCTGTGGTATTGAGAGAAATCTGGAATGCCGATATTCCCACCTTTCTTCATTCGCTCCTGAAACAGTGTCAGTGGGTGGCCACCGATCGTTTCAGCTCGTTATAAATCACACCTGAGGTACAACTGGATACGAACTGGAGAAGCACGCCTCCAATCGCCCTCCTCTAGCCGGCCTCTCCTGACAAATTAGACGTGTGGGAAAAAGAAAGGTACATGGGGATAAACGAAGAAGGACGAGAGAGCCCCATCGGATCAATTCAAGTACGCAATCTTGAGCCCCCTCATTTGCAGAAATCCCCTTATTTTAGAGCCCTCAGGCCTGCTTGGGCAGATTTGCACGGCGGCATGACGTTTTTTTTCCTCTCTGCAGTCGGTCTACGTGTGCGACCTTAGGCCAGCCTCTCTAAGCTCCCGTATTTTCAAGACTAGCTCCATCTCCTCCATTGCGGCACATGCTTTGCTGTATTCGATCACCAAGAACTAGGTACGGTTCATACTAAGGAGGTTGTCGATGAAGCACCAGATGATGATCGCTGTTGCCGCCCTCGCCATGGTGGCGCTGGCCGCTGCGCCGGCGTTGGCCAAGGATAAGGAGGCGAAGAAGAAGTCGTCCGGGATGCACCATTCCTCCGCGGCGGCTGCCGCCTCGTCCACAGGCCACATTCCCGAAGTCGGCCATGCGCCGAAGCCTGGGGAGCATGACTCAAAGCCAGGCCCGGCCTGGAAAACCGTCGGTGGAACGGTCAAGCAGATCGATGGCAACGCCTATACCGTGGAAGACTATGAAGGTAACCAGGTGAAACTGTACGTCGGCCAGGGCACGAAACACATCAAGCAGAAGAAGGTCGGGGACACGGTCCGCGCCGAGATCACGCGGGGTGGCTTCGCGAATTCCGTGCAGTAACGAAGTTTGAATCCGCGCACCCACCCGGGTGCGGGACGGTCCTCGAAGGGGGCCGGCCCTGTACAGGCCGGCCCCCTTTGTTTTATCCGGAATCGACTATCGATTACTTCGCAGCCTTCCTGAATTCAATATCCCCGTAAAACGCGACCGCCCGCTCCTTCGTATTGTCCGTATCACTCATGATCGCGACGCCGTTGATCAAGGACGGCTCCCCACCAAAGGCTTTCTTATAGTCTTCATAGATATTCCGCTCCTCTTCTACCCACATCCCGACTCTGGACGGCCCGCTTTCGACCACAATCATCTGGGCAAAGTCCGTATAGGCATTCTCGACAATCGTGCCGACCGGCGTCTTTGTCTCCCAGATATAGTTCAACGCGCCAATGGGAATGTCACCGAAGAGAGCCCGGCCTGCTTTGTATTTCAACTTCCTCCCGAAGCTCACGCGGTCCGGGTCATAGGCAAACGTAATGTAGAGCCGCGCCGGGTAATCGTCCCCGTCCTTCCGGCTCACGTCGCTATGCTGGAGCAGACTCTCGACTTTCCAACGCCAGCGGACAATGGGATAGTCTTTGGGATTGATGGCGACTTCCTTCGTCAGCCCGGAAGCTGAAGCGTCACTCGTGGCCTTCACCACGACCTGTTCGCCCTCTTTCACCAGCACGTACTCCGTCTGCTTCGGGATCTTTTTGAACGTCAGGGGCTTCCAGCCACCGGGAAGGCCTGTCCCGGGCTGATCCGAGGAGAACTTCCCAACCTCGATCACCGGCGCAGATTGCCCCCAGGACATCACCTGACCACCGAGGCTGCCCGCGACCAGGACCGTGAAGGCTATCATCTTCTGCAGGGCCGTCATGCAGCGTCCTCCCCTACCGCCTCATCCAGGCAAAGAGCTTGATGAGCCGATCCCTGGTCGCCTGCGTGAAGTGCGCCTTGCGCCAGAGATTCACCACCTTCTTATTGACCTCCGCCTGCGTGGGATAGGGATGAATAGTTCCGGCAATCGTCTTTGCCCCGAGTCCGGCTTTCATCAATACGGAGAATTCGCTGATCATCTCGCCTGCATGCGCTGCCACAATCGTCGCTCCCAGGATCTTGTCCGAACCCTTTTGAATGTGGACCCGCGCAAATCCTTTGTCTTCGCCGTCAAGGATGGCACGATCGACTTCATCCAGCTTGAACGTATAGGTTTCGACCTCGAGCCCTTTCGCCTTCGCATCCTTCTCATACATCCCGACGTGGGCAATCTCCGGTTCTGTGAACGTGCACCAGGGCATGATCAGCGAATCCACGCTGGCATAGCCTAAACCGAACGGATGGGGGAATAGGGCATTTTGGATCACGATCTGCGCCATCGCATCGGCGGCGTGGGTAAACTTGTGGCGGGAACAGACATCCCCCGCCGCGAAGATGCGTGGATTGCTGGTCTGCAGCCGGCCATTCACCTTCACACCGTTCTTGTCGAACTCGACCCCGATCGCTTCCAGCCCCAGCCCCTCCACATTCGGAGTGCGACCGACGCCCACCAGGATTTCATCGACCACCACGTCATACCGTTGGCCATGGGAATCAACCGTAAGACCTTTCCCGCCGACCACCTTGCTGACCTTCAGATCTTTGCCGCAACAGAGGAGTTGCACCCCCTCCTTCACCATCTGTTGTTCCACGATCTGCGCCGCATCCCGATCCTCATTCGGCATAATGCCGTGCTGGGCTTCGATCAAATAAACCTGGCTGCCAAAGCGCGCAAATGACTGTGCCAGCTCGCACCCGATCGGCCCCGCGCCGATCACGCCGAGGCGCGGCGGCAATTCCGTCAGCGAGAATACCGTCTCGTTGGTGAGATATCCCGCCTCTTGTAAGCCCGCTATCGGAGGCGCCGACGCTCGCGCACCGGTGCAAATCGCCGCCTTCACAAACTGCAGCGTGCGATTGCCGGTCGGCCCTTCGACCTGAATCGAATCAGGGCCGGTAAACCGTCCGTTGCCGATGTAGACATCGACTCCCAACTTGCTATAGCGCTGTGCCGAGTCGTTGAAGCTGATCCGGGCCCGCAGTTTGCGCATCCGGGCCATCGCAGCGCCAAAGTCATATTTCACACCTGCGGGAATATGCAGACCGAATTCAACTGCTTTGCGGAGGTCGGCCCAGGCCCGCGCGGCGCGAATTACTCCCTTTGACGGTACGCACCCCACATTCAGACAATCTCCACCCATCAGATGCTTTTCGATCAACGCGACCTTCGCGCCCAAGCTCGAGGCGATGACAGCCGTGATCAGACCGGCTGTCCCGGCCCCGATGACCACAATGTTATAGCGACCGGATGGCTCCGGATTGACCCAATCGGAAGGATGCACATTGGCAACAAGCCGCTGATTATGTTCATCGTCCGGCAGCATCACGCTCTCATCATGCTGACTCATCACCGCGCTCCTCTATATTTCTTATAGACCGTCGGGATGAGGGCCAACAGCCCCAATAACACAAAGGCGCCAATCACATTCGGCGAGGCGATTTCTTTCAGCGAATTGATCGTCCCCAACTGCCGACCGGCATAGGCATAGACGAATGAGCCCGGAATAATACCCAGCGCCGTCGCCGCGACATACGTTCCGACATTCATGCGTGTCAGACCGGAGACCAAATTCACCACGAAAAACGGGAACAAGGGAATCAGACGCAATGTCATCAGATAACTGAACGCATTATTGGTAAAGCCCTGCTGAACGGGTCCCAGCCACTTTCCGAACTTCTGCTCCACCCAATCACGCAACAGATAGCGCGCCGTTAAAAAAGCCAGCGTCGCCCCGGTCGTCGCGCCAAGATTCACAAAGAGGGTGCCCAGAAGACTGCCAAACAGAAATCCTCCGGCCAGCGTCAAAATGACTGCCCCCGGCAGAGATAAGCCTGTCACCACGATATAGGTAAGAATGAAGAGGCCGACGGCGGCGGCATAGTTCGCCTCAGTGAACGCCAGCAAGTGGTCACGATTGTTTTTTAATGCGTCGAGAGACAGAACTCTGCCCAGATCGAAATAGAAAAACAGCCCGATGGCCAGGACGATGCCTGCCAACATGGCGAGTCTGCTTCCGTTCGATTGCTGAGATCGGCTGGTCGTCGGCGCTTGGCTGGTCATAGCGGCTTCGTTCAGTATCATGGGGACTCCTCTCAGGTCTGTCAATGGAGCAACCTCACAGCATAGCCGGCGCCGCTGCCGGTTTCTTACAAGAGCGGCACAGACCGAGCCTCGCTCCATCGCGCTATGAAGACGTACGGAACTGGTTGGTATCTGGATGTGGCTACCTGAAGCAGAATGAGGACAACTGACTAAAGTCAGAGGGGTATACTCAGGCGAAGGACTCTAATCTGACCGGACAGATCTTCCGGTAAACCTATGGGCGTGGGAGTCGAAACGCCGTGGCAGCGCCACTGAGCGCATCGCCGACGTCATTCCACCTGACAGGTTGAGCGCGGCAGGAACGCCCGGGGATATCGTCACGCTGAGGGTGGTGCAGGCGAGAGGGGCACGGATCCTGGCGAGAGGTCTCCGTCAGGTTGTTGATCGGGGTGGGGGGATTCCGGCACACCCGAAACCGATGAGTAACACCACACAGAGTCCGGTCCGCATCCATCCCTCCCTGTCTGCCTACTACGCATGCCTAGTGCCTCTATCGGTGGCCGGAGGACTTTCCTGAAGTATCTGCAGATTGACAGATTTACTGCCACTGGTGATCAGCGAGATCGCGATCAAGATCAAGGCGGCCCAAGGCCCGCTCAAACGGATCGATCGAGCCGTCTCGATTCTTATCGAGTTCTTGGAAATGCTCATGAAGCAGCGCGCCGGCATTCGGGTTTGGAACCCCTCCCTTGCCATGCTCGTAATGCGGGGTATACCGCTGCGGCTGCTGGAGCATGCCATGATAGGACACGTCAGGCTTCGGGGTGAGCGTGGCCTGAGGCCTGAGCGGTTTGGCTGCTCGCGCACGACGATGCGCTCGGCGGGCAGACTGTTCCTTTGTCGGCCTCATGGCTTTTCCGACCGAAGGGTTCTGCCCAGCTCGCTGTTTTTTGGAACCCCCCATATCTGTTCGAGCTGAGACAGCTGGTCGAGTCTTAGGCCGGCTGGCAGCCGCCTGATTGGCAGCGATTCCTCCCTGTTCAGTTGAGACCTTAGGTTCAGCCCGGGCAGCACTCCCGTCCCCTCCCCAGGTCATTACCAGGGCTGCCACAAGCAGAGCCGGGCCAGCGGCAGAGCGATATGGCCTCACACGAATTCTGAGCATAGGACGTGATCTCATAGGGTATCCAAGTGTAGCAGGCCCTATTGTGCCTCCAGGCCTTTGATTCGAGAAGGAAATTCAACGTCTGTGAAATGGTCGAACGAAGCGGATCAACCGGGGCGACTTGTCAAAGGAGGCCTGATTCCCGTACCCTTCGACTGGAGGCCAGAATATGGACGATGACTCCCGGTTAACAAAATCCAAAGAGCAGTGGGCCAAAGCCCGGCGAGGAGGCGAAGAACGCGAAGTCTTCTATGAAGGCGACGACCGGCTTCCGCCGGGACAACATCTTGTCGAAACCTTCCCGGTATTGGACCTCGGATTCAAACCAGAGATTCCGCTCCCAGACTGGACCCTGACCATCGGGGGCTTCGTCACC
>Ga0209079_10000619_pt1 | contig 14060 bp, 13 predicted proteins | sample PPLLaktember2015_2_FD_187259 | JGI IMG/M metagenome (GOLD analysis project Ga0209079, IMG submission 187259) | Freshwater sediment microbial communities from Prairie Pothole Lake near Jamestown, North Dakota, USA - PPLs Lake P7 Core (6) Depth... | ecosystem: Environmental > Aquatic > Freshwater... | reverse complement strand
CAATAGACAATCTACATCCGACTATTTGCCATCGTTAAAGGTGCTTAATAGTGGCGAGGTTGAGCCTACATTCGCAAACAATATCTTAACTGCATTAGCCAACGGAACATTCGATTTAGCCGCACAATTTCAAACTAAACAAAGTGCAAGTAGTGATGGTATTAACTACGATAAGTTAGACCGAATTATGGCCAAGCACAAATCGAATTTAAATGTCAATATTGATGAGCAAGGATTAACAACTTTTTTGCTTAAAGAAAATAGCCGCGTTGAATTTAGAAACAAAAAAATGAGATACAGAGCATGAATTGGAAGTTCACATTTATAGACAGTTCAAATGTTTCGACCGTTGTTGAATCGCCAGTTGGTTGGAATGGTATTGGTGGAAACTTAACGCGTAACATTGTGCATCATGGCATTAATATAAACATCTCAACCGATTCATTTGAATGGGTTGGTCAAGCTTATGATTTGCTTTATACCGAGTATCAAACCAATGGCGCTAACGGTCAATACCAAGTGCAAATCGATTACGAATGTGCTGAGGGCGATGGCTATACTAACTACTTTATAGGTGCATTTGACTTCAATACATTTGAAAGGCAATGTGCTGATTATTGCTTTATTAAGTTAAGCGTTACCGCATCTAAGTGCACCGATGTGTTTATGAGCAGAATGGGGCAAGATGTTGACATTGAAGCAACAACCAACTTCGATGGTCAAGCGATAACACCACCGTTGTTAAGGGTATTAAACATTGAGGGGCAAGATATATTGTTGCAGAATAAAGCGTTTAATGATGGGACAAATAGCGGAAATGGAACGGTGCAACCTTTTGGCGCAAGTACGTTTTACTACTTTAGTTTTTGTCCCGTAGTTCCTGCAAATAACATGAATGAGTTTGGAGACTTTAATCTTAACGGAGTTTCATTAGTTCCCACGTCAAGCGGCAACGTATCAATAGCATCAGCTTTTGCAACAAACCCGTCAGGCTCATTTGATTCATTTGGTAGGTTTTTAACTATTTGGAAACGCACATCTGACCCATTAAATTGCATTGATAACGATGCACAAATTGATATAATTTGCAAAGGAACTTTTAATGTAACTTTTAGCACATTGGGCAATGTTCCAGGTGATTATTTTGATGGCGAAATAACACCAACTTTAAAATTATTTAAGTATAATTCAACTACTGGCATATTAACATTGTTAGATACAAACTCAATAGGAACAATAGTTTGTCCAAGCGGAGTTGCTCAATCATTAGCATTTAATAAAGCGTTTTCAGGTACGCCATCATACACCGATGCAGATTATTTGCTTTATTGTTTTGAGTGCTTTACAGAACGAACGGGGTGGGATGGACTTAGCCTACGTGTAATTTATTTTGATATTGATTTCGATAACACTACCAAAATAGAAATGACACTTAATTCTGATTGTGCCCCAACAGTTGCCACATCAGTTTACCTACCTGAATTGTTAGAGTTCTTGCCAACTGCATACATGGACACAGATTGTCCATTGTTGGAGGTTGAGGCCGACTTAAAAAGTTGTTTAGATTTTTATCAAATAACTAAGGGCTCATTTATTCGCCAAGTAACCGAGCCAAGTGTTCCAAAATTATTCGTATCATACGAGTATTTATTTGAGCAATGCCGCAAAATATTTAACATTGGTTGGGGGTTTGATAACAACGAAACCGAATTAAAAATTGCACGTATTGAAGATTTTTATAAGTCAACAATTGTTGTCGATGTTGGATTGGTTGACAAAGCTATATTTACAACCGCAAAAGATTTGATTTATGGCACCATTAACGTTGGCTATAACAAGTGGGAAGCCGAAGAATATAACGGGCTTGATGAGATGAATACCGAGCGACAATATCGTAGAAACATCGACTCAAACCCAACCGAGTTAGACCTAATGGCTGATATCATTAGCGCGGGATATACGATTGAAATAACACGCAGAAAAAACCAAGCAAAAACAGGTACAAGCGATTGGCGTTATGATGATGACTTGTTTATTATCAATGCAATAGTGGAAGATGATATCCTTTATGCATATCGCGGCACAACAGATGCCGCTAATATGTACTCACCATCAACAAGAATGAATTTAAGGCTAACACCATTGCGTAATTTAATGCGTTGGTTTAAATCAATATGTGCACCAACGCCATTGATTACGAATGAGTCATTAATATTCACAAGCGGTACCGGTAACTATATTGCCGAGTCACGATTTGCAGACCAGTGTTTTATTGAAACGGGAGTTGTTGCCGAAAATCAAACAGTAATAAGCACCGATGTAGCTTTACCAACACCGATTTGGAAGACAGAATATGTGACCTTTACTGCTCCGTTTTCGATGGCAGACTTTGAGGATGTGAAAGTAAATCCTTATGGTGCGATTCGATTTAGATGCTCAGACACTTATTATATTGGTAACATTGTTGAAATCAATCACGACCCAAATGTGGGCTTAGCAGAATTTAAACTTTTAATAAAAAGATAATGGCAGCGATATTAAACATACCTAATAGCTTTGTAACCTTTTACAACCTGGCAAATGACTTAGGCATACCCGAATATGTAACTGATACAGATTGCGGAATTCAAAAAGACTTTTGCTTACCGATTTATGATGTTGGCGATGTTGCTTTTCAAACGCAAATAGTATCAAGTGAAGTAATAAGTAGCGTGACAGTTTATAAAGTGCCGACAAGCGGAACTGGTATAATTTTAAACGATGTAATAACAAGCATTGTAACTAATGGAACACAAAGCGGAGTGCCGATTTACAATATTTATTTTTCGTTTGTTTTATCTAATTTACTTGATAATACTTTTGATGGCGATTGTTTTCAGTTAGCGTTTGCTTGTGGTGTTTCTGAGCCAAGTTTTTTTATATCTAATCAATGCTTCAAAAAGGTTAATGATAAATGCTTAACCACTAAACTTGCATACACAAACACATCAAATGCATTTGGTTTTTATTATCGGACTGCGGTTGTTGTTATTAATCCACCTCCTGCACCACCATTGCTTATACCTACAACTAACTATATCCGCTTACCATTATACTTCAAAGAGCCAAACATTAGCAGCGACAAAACTGTTTACGTTCGACCTGATGGAAGCCGCCAATTATTATCTGCGCGATTGGCAAAGAGATACAAAGGTTATGTTGATGAGGTGCCCGAGGAAGTGCATCAAAACTTAGTAATTGCACTTAATCATGATGGCATTTACTTTACACCCGAAAACTTTACAACTCAAATACAAGCACGTTTTGAGGATGAGTATAACAATAATTATCCCGAAATAATGCAGAACGTAAACATTTGGAGCTCAGATTTTACTATCTTTGAAACGCCATTTAACAACTTTAATTCTAACTGCGAATGACAACTGGAATACTATTAATTGGAATAGGTCATAAAAACTATGGGTGCATGGCTGCAAACCTTGCGATGTCATTGCGTGCAAATGGTTGTGACTTACCTATAACATTAATAACGCAAGCCGATACTATTACGCGTTTAGATGAGGATTATAAAGCTTTGTTTACAGAGATAAAAGAAATCCCGCCACATTGTTACACGTTAAAGGACAACGAAACGTGTTACATAAAAGCAAAGGCGCACATGGATGAGCTCACACCTTATGACTATACGTTGTTTATTGATGCCGATGTTATAATGATTAACAATCATAAAATAAATGAAGTAATCGCATCGCTAAAGGGTATTGATTTTGCGGTAAAAAATAGCGGATTTAAAAACTATGATAGTGATGATATTACTGCCGATTCAAAGCAATGGGCTAACTTATTAGAAGTAAAAGAGGCATTTGGATTCACAACTGAAAAGATTTGGAATGTGCATAGCGAGTTTATTTGGTGGAAAAAAGGCCATCCATTGTTTGCAAAGTGGGTAGAAAACTTTGAAAACATACGTGTAAAGAATATTGAGTTTGCAGGATGCATACCCGATGAATTGCCATTATGGATTGCAATGTGCCAGTTAGGTGTTGACTGCCATCAAGAAATGTATCATCCTACTTTTTGGCCGATGGATTCAACTAAAACAATGCGATTAAAGGATTTAACAGATGACTATTGTGGTGTATCTATTGGAGGTAACAGAATAAGTGAAGTGCAATTAACAATATATAACAACCTTGTGCAAATTCATGCATTAAGAATGAATATGCGATATAAATTTTTACAACAGCCTAAAAGAAGATGGGCTCCAGAACGCCATACTTACTAAATGGAAACCGAAAACAAATACATTATTATTGATGCCGATATCGTTGCCGATGTCGCACGTAATCCACATATTGAGGATGAAGAGTATGTTAACTTTCAATACTATTCTGATGGAGAATATCCGCGTAAATTAATCGATGAGGTAAGACCTAACGAGCACATAATCGTAAAGGAATATCGCAAAAAAACTTATGAGGCGGTGTTTAGCGAAGTTTACGATCGTGTGTTAAATGCACTTAATAAAATACAGCGTGCCGATGGATTTTTTTTAAAGTTTCCCGACACGCAATATCCACGAATAGCCAAAGATGAGGACTTAAAAACATACCTTACAAAAAACTTTACTGCTTCCAAGTCGTTAATGAATTGGGCTTTTCAAGTTGGGTTAAAACAATATACAATCGATGCTAACGGTGTTATTATTGTGTGGGCTGAACAAGCTGAGCCAACCGAATATAAGAAGCCGAAACCTTACGTAATCAATTCAAGCAGTATTGTCTACCATTACGAGGGCAATTCTATTGTTTACAAAGATGATGACAATGGCAATGTATATTATTCGATTGATAAGATTAGTTGGTCCAAGTGGCGCAAGAAAAAGAAAGGAAACGGATTTGATTTAGTTGAGGAAACTTTGCATGGCTTAGGTGTATTCCCTGGCTTTACAATCGGTGGTGTTGTAGAAGAGGAAGAGGAACTTGGCCGCGAATATCAAAGCAGATTAAAGGCAATGTTACCATGGTTAAACGTGGCTACGGTTGAGTTTAGTGATTTACGTGCTGAGATAACGCAACACATACATTCAACGGTTTGGATTTACCAAGATGAGCAATGTAAGTCATGCAACGGTCAAGGATTTACCTTTACCAAAGAGCAAGAGCGTGTTCCTTGTACTAATAGCAAGTGTAAGGATGGGCAGATACCGACATCGCCATACGAAACTATACGTGTAAGACCTGCGAAAACAACGATGGGAGAAGTGCCTGCACCGACTCCACCGATGGGATACATTCAAAAACAAACAGAGATTGCAGAGTTGCAAGATAAACGCATAAACGAAATGCGTTATCGTTCGTTAGCTGCCATCAATATGCAGTTTTTAGAGGCACAACCCGCGGCTCAAAGTGGTGTTGCAAAGGCATACGACAGAGATGAAACTAACAACACATTTTATGGTGTTGCAGTTGATATTGGAACGATAATGACAAACATTGCGGAGTTATGTGCGATGTGGAGATATAAAGAGATTTACGATGTTGAAACCATTAAATCAATGGTGCCCGTTTGCGTTGTGCCTAATCAGTTTGATATCTTAGGCAGTCAACTAATACTTGAGGAGATTAAAGCGGCTAAGGATAGCGGTTTAAACGATGCTGTGTTAAGTGCTCAAGAGTTGGAATATATCGTTAAGAGATTCCCGAATGACATTGCAATGCAAGATATGTTACGCGATGCATTTAACCTTGATCCCGCAAGTGGTAAAACGCAAGAGGAGAAAGCGTTGTTGGTTAGCAATAAGATGCTATCTAAAACCGATGCGGTTATAAGCACATACATTCAAGACTTTGTTCAACGTGCATACGCTGAGAATCCCGAATTTAACCGCTTAGATAAGTCAAAGCAGCAAGCGGTATTGAATGGATTTGCAGTTGAGAAGTTGAAAGAAATAAACACTAAAGACATATTGTTTAATCAGATATTTAATATAAACGAAGCACAATCTGTAAGTGGTGGCCCATCTCCTGCAAATTTGAAATACTCAGTCGGTGGTTTATCGGGTATTATTGAAATCGTTAAAGCAGTAAGTAGTGGTGTTTACGATTTAGACGCAGCTATTGAAATGGTTATGGATAGATTTGGATTAACTTATGAGCAAGCTAAGGCGCAATTAGGAACACCGCAAATTGTAACAACGGAAGCGCAGTTGGATAAGATAACACAGTTGACTTAATGGCGGTTGGAAGTAAAGAAATACAATCAACATTAAACGCCATTGACAATGGTTTGATTACTTGGAATGAGGCAATGCCAAAAATCCAAGAACAAATCTATCGGAGGTTGTTACAATTTCAACGCGAGTTAGGTGTTCAAGGCGATACGATTACCAATTCAGTTAAGAACATCAAACTGTTATCCAGTCTTAAGAGCGATTTGGAAACAATCATTTTAGATGACTCTGACTATGGCGAAAGCGTAACGAAATTTGCAAAGCTTTATGATAAGGTAAACGCGCTTAACTTTTCTTACTACAAAGCACTTGAAAAGAAATTCAAACCGCCCAAAGTAGTTGAGGCAATTAGGCAACAATCAATATCGGTTACGTTGGAGGGCTTAACGGAAGCGGGCTTAAATCAAAACCTCATCACACCGGTAAGAGAAATAATAAACACCTATGTAACTACGGGTGGAAGCTACTCTAAGTTGTCAAAGGAACTAAACAACTACATCAATGGCACACCAACGATTGATGGCGCATTAGTTAAATACACAAAACAGATTGCAACTGATTCGATTAATCAATACAACGCAACCGTTAACCAAGCTATAAGCGCGGATTTGGGTTGGGATTGGTTTCGATATGTAGGCAGTAATATAAAGACAACACGCACGTTTTGTAAGGCATTAACGCAAAAGCAATACTACCATCGTAGCGAACTGCCAAAGATTATCAAAGGCAACTTTGCAGAATTTAAAGAAATGCAAGGACAAATCAATCCACGCACTGACTTACCGCAAGGCATGATTGAGGATACAAACGCGAGCAACTTTCAAACTTATCGAGGCGGTTATAATTGCGGACATCAAGCATATCCGATACCCGCATCACTTGTCCCTAAAAATATAATTGCTACATTTGCAAATAAATAATTAAACCCAATAATAAAATGGAAAACAATCCGACACTATTCAAATTATTAAAGATTACCAACGTGCGAAACGAAGTTAATTACTTCCCATTAAACCGCACTAACAAACAATTTCATGAAACTTATAAGCGTTCACTAAGCAATGAAAAGCGCGAAAAGTACAAAGTTGAGGAAGTTGAATTGACAACCGAGCAGGCGGCAGAGTTAGGTGTTGCAGAAGCACACGCAATTCTTTATCCACCGACACGAAAAGGGCAACCGAATGCAGCAAACACAAACATCATGGAGATGCTTATTGCGCAAAATGCTAAGTTAATGGAGATGTTAGAAGCTAAAAACGAAACCATTAAACCAAAACGATAATGGCAAAGCAAACTAAACCTAAAGGCGGCTGCAAAGGATGCGGTGGCTCACGTTAATTATAATTTAAAACACAAAAACAATGGCAATATTAGCTGATACAATTAAAAAATTACTTACCAAAGCGGGTTTCGACCTTAACTCTGAAACATACAGACAACTTATAGGCATCAAAGAACTTGTTGCAGAGATACCTGATGAGGTGGACCAATCATTAACTACTCTTATGAGTGCTAATGAAGCCAAGAATAACATCGACATCAAGAAACATTTTAAAGCCGAGGCATTAGATCCGTTTAACAATAAAGTTTCAACGTGGCTAAAAGACAACGGCGCCGATGATGACACTATCAAACTGATTACCGATGACCCTAACACCTATAACAAAGTTGAAGTAGCAATTAAAAAGATTGCTGAATTGAAATCAAAGCAAATTGATGGCAAAGGCGATAAGGCAGAACTTGAACGTAAGATTAATGAACTAAGCGCACAACTTTCTAAGGCCGCAACCGATGCCGCATTCGAAAAGCAAAGTGCTATTGATGCGATTGTTGCAAAGTATGATGGCGAGTTTACAGAGATGGAAATTAATCGCATTATATCATCTAAAAAGTTGCCAGGTCAGTTTGGTTTGGATGTTGAAAGTAAGATTGCGCGTGAGTTTTTGAATAAGAAACTTGCTGAAAAAAGTGCGGCAATAAAAAAAATTGATGGTAAGTTAAAATTAGTTGCAAAAGATGATGATAAAATGCTTATCTTTGACAACGGAAAGGAACTCGACCTTGACACTCTCACAGATATGGCCTTGGCCGACAACAAGTTTTTGAAAGTATCTGACAATGGAGGCGGTATGCCACTAAAGTCGACACAGAGCCCACAAAGCTCATCTAAACCATCTGCCGCGGCAGCCAACGCTTTAAGCGACTTAGACATCGCATTGCAAGGTTTCGGGCAGAAATAAACACTAAAATATCATGGCATTAGGTTATTGCCCCGCGATGCTCCAACATATGAAATTCATAATTGGACAAAACGCACCAGAACATAAGATTACTCCTACGGGATTTTTACGCGCTGCCTTAGAGAAAGGCGCAAACGCGACACCAATCGCTGACTCTTTACAACTTGCAAACACTGCGGGCCATATTAAAGATTTAAGATTGAAATACTACCAACGTACAACTCCTGCACAAATGGCAACAGCAGACAACTGCGACATTGACTTAGTACAAGCGTATGATGAAATCACTATTGATACAACTTCAATCGTAAAATTCGGATTACACTTTGACCAAGCAACTATCGCACGTTACTGCGATGAGGCTTCTGCAACTGTTTCAATCGGTGGTGCACCAACTCCATTTATGCAAGAGCATTTAGCAGGCTTAATGGCTGCAATGAATGGTTTCGTTGGTAAAATTGACCAAACATTGTTAGGTCAAGTTACTTGGGGTACAAACGTAGTAACTGGAAACAATTCAGCGGTTACCGTTAACTTCAACAACGATTCAACTGTAAATGATTTTACAGAGGGATGGACAAAGGTATTAACTGACTACAGAAGCAATGAGGGTCAAGGTAGACCAATCGTTGTTGGTAGTGGTTTGGTTGATTCTGCATACGTTCAATCTTTGAATCCTGCAATGACTCAATACGCTACGTTAAACAACGCGGCCGCTGCTGGTAACATTGATTACTACCACGACATCTATTCAGGTGCATCTTGGGGGTCAAATCAGTTTGCAGTATTGATGCCTGGAACTTTTGGAATCGTTGAATTAGACAGATACAAAGGATTCAGAGCTCAACAACTTGGTTTATCTACATTCTGGAACATGGCAATGCCATTTGAAATGCCAGGAAGTGAGGGAACTTTAGGTATGTTAAACATCGATTTCCAATTAAGAGAGATTGACTGCCCTACTGAAACCACAGTTGGTTACGAATCTGCAACACTTGGAGCAGGATATTCTTTGATTATGTCTAAGAGATTTGCATTATGGCAAGTGCCAAGTGATGCATACTTAGCATCTGACAGATTAACTGGCAACAATGGAAGTTTACGTTACACCGCAACTAACTCTTAATAAATGAGTTGTTTTGACGGAATCGTAAAACTTAACGGTTGCTCAATTACAGAGGTGCCGCAGGCTGTTTATTCTTTAAACAGCCTGCCCGGCATTTCCCTAAAATCATTTGAGCAAGTAGCCAATAGTGAGCAACAAAACTATATTGGCGTATGGAATGCTATCAATGAACGTGCTGAGGCGCGAATGAAAAATCAAATTATATCGTATATGTCAACCCGTTACGATATTAAAAGAGTGCGTAGGACAGTTGATGTTTTTGGCGATGATGAGTTACCCTCAACAAGTGATAATTTGTTTAAGGGCATCGTTATAAATTCGGCTTACACACTTGTTGACAATTGGAAGATTAGCCCATTGCAAACAACAACGGTTGACAAAATAAGATTTTACAAGTCAAGCACCACAACTGCAACGACAATTGATGTAAAATTTTTTAATTATTTATCTAAGGAAGTACTATTCACTAAGACTTTAACCGTAGCAAATATGTTTAATGGTTGGAATGAATTCTCTATATTAAAACAATTCGATTGCGCTATTTTAGCCATCGGTTTTTTAGACACAAACATTAACGGTGTTACTTATTCAACTACCGATTCAGATACCTTTTTTGCAAGTTGTTTTAGCGCTTATTATGATTGCGGAACATGCGGTCAAATAAATGGCTTTGTTTCATCAAACGCAAGCGCAAACGGAACACTTTCATACAACACTATTGCTGACTCTTTACAAGTGTTGTTAACGCTTGGATGCAGTTATGATTCTGCGGTATGTTCAAATAGAATGCTGTTTGCTGAGGCGTATTGGTATGCATTAGGCATCGAGTTTATGACTGAGCGTTTATATTCCGAGCGCACAAACTTTTACACAACGGTAAAACGTGAGGAAGCTAACGAGTTGTTAGCACTTTACACTACACGTTATGAAGAGGCAATTAAGAACGCATTAGGCGGCATTAAATTAGAATGTGATGCATGTTTAGAGTGCAATAGTCAAGTACAAGTGTTTACTCAAATACCTTAATGGACATAACATCTAACATACCATTTGTAGTAGGCAATATCCTTGCAAAGTTTCGCGAACTTGGAAACCCCGAAACGGTTTCAAGAGCTGCGGCTATTGCGGTGTTGCCTGAGTTGAGGTATCGCATTCACGTAGATGGCAAGAATTCAAGCGGAGGTGCTATCGGAACTTATAGCAATAGCTACTTAAAGATTCGTGAGCGCGAGAATAGAGGAACAAGCACTAAGGTAATCATATCATTAACGCGCCAACTTGAAAATGGCTACACATTAAAGGCCACCGAGAAAGGTTACACAATAGGCAACACATCGCCCGCAAATGAAGAAATAATCGGTCACTTAACTGAGAAGTATGGCGACATTTGGCAGTTAACAGAACGTGAGCTTGAGATGACTCAAATCGTTGCGCAAGAAACCGCTTTATTAATAATGAACAAATGAATTTAAAGCAAGTAATAACCGAAATTGACAACGCTATTATCGCAGCGTTACCATTAACACCTAACAAGGCGTTTGGACTTGCTGAGTTTTATTACGATGGCGAGAAGCGTTATCCTGGCATCAACATTAATGGCGAAGTAACTAACTGTTTATTGCAGGATCAATACGCAATAAGTTGGTATCATCGCAGCGAGTCATCACGACTAACAGTAATTGAAAATAATTTTGGTGACAAGATGGATAAGGTGGAGGAAACAACACCCGTTACGCTTGTCATTTATGCAAATAAAACATTGACATCGCAAACAATTAAGGATATATTTGTTTCGGCTATTCCCAGTGTATTAAGTAAATTAGTGTGTGAGAGCATTAACGTATTTGACTGCACATTCGAGTTAACGGAAACCGAAATGAATTCAACTTTAGTGTTTAGAGAGGAATGTTCTATACCCGATGTGAGAGTCGGTCTAAACCATGGACTGTTAGCAGTTCGATACGAAATCAAACAAACATATCGCAGAGGCTGTACGGTCATCTGTGAATGCTAAAAACAAATAATCATGGCATATTATCCATCGGGTTGTGATGAAAACATTACCGCTCACAGTTGTGGTACTTGCGGCGTTGAGTTATCTCGCGTTAGAGGAACTGCATTTATAAATAAAAGCTATTACCCGACACTATCTACTGACTTCGAAGATGAAGCATTATGGAATGCGGGCATAGCATCAGGCGCAATCATTGTTTATCCTGAAACACAAGGCGAATTTGATGGTGGAACACCTAACATGGGCCAAGGTTATGGCGACACAGAGGAGAGTTTAAATTCTTACACTTTCTTATTATCGTTTAAAGACCCTAACTATGTAGGCAACCGTAATCATTACAACAGCGTTAAAGGCTCACGTAATTTTCACGTAGCATTTAGAAGTGAAACAGTGCTTGCCATCAGTGATGAGCCTTGCACAATCGTACCAAAGAATCCAATCGCTAACGACTTAAAAGTTGAGCGCACTTGGGATGTAGAAGTTAAGTGGACATCTGACAACTTCCCTGAAGAGTCAGCTATTCCTGCTAACTTGTTTACTTGTTACGTAGTTTAATCATTGGCGGTAACACCCCGTAAGGTGGCCGCCTTTAATACTTTAAAATAATGGCATTTTATCCATCAAATTGCAATACTATTGAAAGTCATTTTGCTTGCGGAACAAGCGGAAGCGGTGGGTGCACAAGCATCGAGCTTGCACGCGTTCGTTCGGTGGCATTGATACACAAAACATTTTACCAACAGTTAATGACTGACCCTGAATCGAGTTTGATTTGGCAAACGGGCATCACTGCGGGAATGATAATCGTATTGCCACAGACACATGGCGAATATAATGGTGGAAGTCCTATTGTTGGGCGTGGTTTTGGTTGGAGTGATGAAACATTGATTGCCTATAACTTTGAAGTAAATTATAAAGACCCCGATTACGTTTCTAACTTACCACATTACAATTCAATTACGGGAAGCCGCAATTTTTACTTAGCATTTTGCTCGGAAACATTGATGCGAATATCACAAAGACCAGGTACATTAATAGCAAGTAATCCCGTTGCAAATTCATTAAAAGATGAGGTAAACTTTGTATTAAATTACAAGTGGATACACGATAAGATGCCATTGGAGTTTAGCATTCCAGATGGTGTATTTGTTTGCGCTCCATCAGTGGTGTATGGTGCAAGTTTCGATAATAGTTTTGATGAATCATTTGATATACCTTAATAATGGCACAAAAAAATAGGGCAAACATGCTCACAGATATTGTAAGTAATATCTACAACAATTTAATAAACTTTATAACGGGGCAAAATGCGCAAGATAGGTTTGTAAACCTACTTGATAGCAGTCCAAATATATTATCGGATGCAAGTCAAGCAAATGGCTATGTGTCAACGGATGCAAACAATGAAATGTTTTCAAGCTATTACGATGAGGAGATTTCAAGAGCCGATTTAATTAGTGACTTGACTGCTAACTTAGCAGTTGGTGGAAAGTTTTACAGAATAAATGATGCAGTTGGAACAACTATAACATTGTTGGTTATTGCCGAAAGCAATATAAATTTATATCCATTTGGAATCGATGCCACAACTGGAGAGATAGGAACGTATGACATCACAACCGATGTGTTTATCCCTATTGCAGGAAGCGGCAACGCCAACATAATTCCAATAACAGCAGCAGCGTTGTTGGCATTGCCATCATTCAGCACCACTACAATATACGTTGTAACAGATGCACCATTTAGAATAGCAATTCAAGCAGAAACAACATCACAACTCGGTCAAACGGGAACGATTGTTGACGATGTTTATTCGGGCATTATTAATTACGATTTAGCAAGCAACACATTCTTAAACGGTACTATTTATGATGGGGATGGGAATACTTGGAATGGGGTTTTGCCGAGTGCAACGACTTTAGGGGCGGGTTGTGTTAGAAATACATTTAATCAAGGGTGCGCCTTAACACTTGGCACTAACGCTATTGACAATACATTTGGTTCTAAAATAAGCGGGTTTGTTTTTGGCAACAGTTTGCAATATGTGACTGTTGAAGCGGGGTTAAGTGGGGCAGATTATTCAACATTGCCTGCTTACAGTTTCTTATATAGCAATGCTTATCCCGCTACAATTTTTAGAATCGGAGGCATCAACTACCACCGTTATTATGACGTTGCGAATGATAGGATAGTTATAACAGATTTAGCCACACCCGCGAATGTAACTTATATTGGGGGTGGTGGAGGTGGCGATGCCTACCTTGCCAACGACCAAACATTTACAGGAGAAAACACATTTGACATTCCAAGCGGTAACGATACTCCCGTAACGATTACTAAAGGTGGCAACGGTGCAGGCTTAAAAGTAACTAAATCAAGTGGCAGCGGTGATGCCATTGAGGTTGCAGAGGGTAGCGTGTCAATAGATGATGAAACCGCTTCAACCAT
>Ga0209079_10000618_pt1 | contig 14066 bp, 13 predicted proteins | sample PPLLaktember2015_2_FD_187259 | JGI IMG/M metagenome (GOLD analysis project Ga0209079, IMG submission 187259) | Freshwater sediment microbial communities from Prairie Pothole Lake near Jamestown, North Dakota, USA - PPLs Lake P7 Core (6) Depth... | ecosystem: Environmental > Aquatic > Freshwater... | reverse complement strand
GAAAAGATGGACTGCCTTATAAAAAGGCCGTTCTGGCCACATCGCACAAGTTGATTCGTGTCATCTATGCCATGCTGACACAACGAACCGTTTTCTGTCAGGCAGTGAACTCATGATAGTTGACTGTAATGTTGTTTTTCTAATTTTGCCTGCATATGCAATATTTCAATTTGAAATAATCAAAATTCTGAAGCTCTGACTTAACTTGTGTTAAAATTATTAAATGAAGATCAATATTTTAAATGAGTTGAATTATGACATCGACTACAAATTACTTGATGAATGGACATAAAGCATAGGTAATATGGAACTGATCCTGGTCCGGCATGGGGAAACTCCTTTCAACAGAGAGCGCAAAGTTCAGGGCATAACCGATATAGAATTGAACGATACGGGGCTGCGCCAAGCCCACCAACTGGCCCTGTCATTAAAGGATTATGACATCCATCAGATCTATTCCAGCCCCCTGAAAAGGGCTTATAAAACAGCCGAAGCGATCAATCAGTTTCATGATGTCCCCATTCATAGAAGAAGCGGGTTAATGGAAATGGACCAGGGAGACTTTGAAGGTTTGTCTTTTCAGGAATTGAGGACCTGCGAGAAAGATTTTCTCCGGAGATGGATTGCGGATCCCGCAATTACCAAGATGCCCAATGGGGAATCTCTCATCGAGGAGCAGGAACGGGCCTGGAACGACATTGAAGACGTTATCGTGCAGGCTGAAAACGCCTTGGTCGTTTGCCATAACTTCATCATCGCCGCTATTCTCTGCAAGATCAAATGTGTGGACCTGTCGCAGTTCAGAAACTCTTGTATGGAAACGGCTTCAAAAACCATTGTCCAATTTACAAATGGGGTCGGTAAGATCAACCTTTTCAATGACCGAAGCCACCTCGACAAGTATGATCTATGAATTAATGATTCAAGCCATGATCACTTCTTCCCCCGGCAGTGCCATTTCCTTCTCCACGAGAACACCCTCAATGACGGCATAGGGTTCGCGGTTCATCAATGCAGAGATCATTTCAATAAATCTCAAATAAGGAGGATTTTCAATGGAACCGTTAAAGGACTCCTCTTTAGCCAATGTTGACAGTTTCATCCATGCCCGGCAGGCTAAGTTCACCATGAACATTTCGCCGGTAACTCAGTTGCTGGCCATTCTTGACTGGTCTATAAATCTTGCAGATTCACCGGGGACGCAATACCGGATTTTGGAAGACTTTACTGAAAAAGCCCACCAGTACTGGGACTATTCATTTCGGGCCTCTTTCAATACCGGTGGAGTGCCGGAGAAATCCATTGCCGTCGACGATCGTTTCCAAGCAGAAGCCTGGCAGCAAAAACCCTACAACTTCATGTACCAGGCCTTTCTCCTTTGTGAACAATGGTGGCAAAATGCCACTACCGATATTCCAGGTGTCTCCCGTCATCATCAGAATATCGTTTCCTTTATGGTCCGGCAGGTCATGGATCTGTTCTCTCCGACGAATTTTCTCTGGACGAACCCGATCCTGATCCAGGCGACACGGGAGCAGGGCGGGCAAAATCTCCTCCGAGGCTGGGAAAACATGATGGAGGACTTGCGCCGCCGGCGCAATAAGGAACTTCCTGTGGGAACGGAAAATTTCCGTCCCGGCGAAAAGGTCGCCGTGACTCCAGGCAAGGTCGTGTTTCGCAACCATCTCCTCGAATTGATCCAGTACACCCCAACAACGGAAAAGGTTTACGAGGAGCCGGTCCTCATTGTCCCGGCCTGGATCATGAAGTATTATATCCTGGATCTTTCCCCCCACAATTCCCTAGTCAAATACCTGGTGGATAGAGGACATACTGTATTTATCATCTCCTGGCGCAACCCCACGGCGGAAGACCGCAACCTGTCCATGGCAGATTACCATTTTGACGGTATCATGGCTGCGATCAATGCCGTTTCCAAGATATTGCCGGAGAAGAAGATTCAAACCGTGGGATATTGCCTGGGTGGTACCATGCTGGCCATTGTCGCAGCTACCATGGCCCGGGACGGAGACGACCGGCTAAAAAGCATGACCCTCCTGGCGGCGCAAACCGACTTCACGGAAGCCGGGGAGCTGAACCTGTTCATCGACGAAAACCAGGTCAACTATCTGACGGATATCATGTACGACCGGGGCTATCTGGATACGAAGGAAATGGCCGGGGCTTTTCAAATGCTCCGGGCAAATGATCTGTTCTGGTCTCCGATCATTCAGAATTATCTCCTTGGCGCCCGCCGTCCATTGAACGACCTCATGTCCTGGAATGCCGATGCAACCAGAATGCCCTACCGGATGCACAGCAAATATCTGCGCCGCCTGTTCCTGGACAACGATTTCTTCGAGGGTCGCTACAAAGTTGGCGGACGCGAAATCGCCATCCACGACATCCATGTGCCCGTTTTTCTGGTCGGCACCGTGATGGACCATGTGGCGCCCTGGCGCTCCGTCTACAAGTTTCACCTAATGTCCGACGCCACCGCGGTTACCTTTGTCCTGACCAGCGGAGGACACAATGCCGGCATCGTCAGCGAACCCCAAAATTCCAGGCGGACATACCAGATGTTGACCAGCCGCGAAGAGGATAAATACATGGATCCTGACCGGTGGCTGGAAGAGGCGCCCAGATTCGACGGTTCCTGGTGGCTCCCCTGGCAGAAGTGGCTGACGGAATATTCTTCCGGTCAGACCGTCCCTCCGCAGATGGGGGCCCCGGAAAAGGGCTTGCACATCCTCGGTGATGCCCCAGGAACATACGTACATCAGATCTGAAGGTTATCAATGACTCGCCATCCTGCAGAACACCGGATAGATCAACCATGATCTCGTGGGGTTATTTATTACAGATATGTCGAGGTCAATACTTAGCAGGGACCAAGCAACGAGGTTCCTGCCTCTGAATACGCAGAGTTGACACCAAACAAGCTCACCATCTATTTGAGGAAGAAAGCAGAGTCAGATATTGGATAACATCTTTCGCTCGTCATCCACTGTCAAAGTGGTGTCGCAATTCTGGCAACTGCCCACCGCGACGCTTTTGGAACGCCTGAATTCCAGCCCCGACGGATTGAGTAATGAGGAGGCCTCTGCCCGCTTGGCCCATTTCGGCCTTAACCTAATTCATGGGGAGCAAAAGCAGGCATTACTCCTTCAATTTCTGGCCAAATTCCGTAATCCTCTGGTCATCATTTTACTGATCGCCAGCGCCATTTCAGGCTTAACCGGAGACGCCGCCAGCTTCTTCATCATCAGCGCCATAGTCATCATGAGCGTGACTCTCGATTTCGTTCAGGAATATCGGGCGGGACAGGCGGCGGAACGCCTGCGCCAGTCGGTGGCGGTCCGCGGGATGGTATTACGGGAAGGCAAGCACCTGGAAATACTGCTTGCGGAAATGGTACCCGGCGATGTGGTGTCCCTCGCCACCGGCGATCTGGTTCCCTGCGACGGCCGGGTGCTGGAAGCAAAGGACTTCTTCGTCAACCAGGCGCTTCTCACCGGTGAAGCGTTCCCCGTGGAAAAGGCCCCCGGAGAATTGCCCGAAGAGCCTGATATTCTTGCGGCCGGTAATACTGTTCTTTTGGGAACATCGGTGATCAGCGGCACGGCCAGGGTGCTGATGTGCCGTGCGGGACAGAATACGGAACTCGGCGCGATCGCCGACACCCTTCTTGCCAAGGCTCCGCCCACCTCCTTTGAGCAAGGGACTCGGCATTTCGGGCTCCTCATCATGCGAATGACCGTTCTCCTTGTCCTCTTCGTCCTTCTGGTAAATGCCTTCTTTCACCGCCCCTGGCTCGAATCGTTTCTGTTTGCAGTGGCTTTGGCAGTGGGACTGACCCCGGAACTTCTCCCCATGGTGGTCTCCGTGACCCTGTCACGGGGCGCACTGCGCATGGCCGCCAATAAAGTGATCGTCAAGCGGTTGGCCTCGATACAAAACCTTGGGAGCATGGATGTCTTGTGCACCGACAAAACCGGCACCCTGACCGAGGCTCGCATCCATCTGGAACGTCACATGGACCCCCTTGGACGTGAAAGTGAGCGCGTTCTGGAATTGGCCTACCTCAACAGCTTTTTTGAAACCGGATTGAAGAGCCCTCTGGATGACGCCATCCTGGAGCACAAGGAAATCGACGTGAGCAGCTGGCGCAAGATCGATGAAGTGCCATTCGACTTCGAGCGTCGCCGGATTTCTGTGCTCCTTGACAACGGCACGACCAGGATGCTGGTTGTCAAAGGGGCTCCCGAAGATATCTTGCGGCTGTCGGTCAGCTACGAGGCTGATGGGGAGGAGGGCCTGCGCCCCCTGGATGATGCAGCGCGCGGAAGCATCAATGAGCACTTTGAGGCGCTCAGTAAGGAGGGATTCCGAGTGCTGGGCATCGCCTCACGCCAGGTGGGGATGGATCATCCCCATGCCGTGGTGAGCGATGAATCGGAGCTGGTCTTTGTCGGCTTTGCCGCCTTCCTCGATCCCCCCAAGGAGAGTGCCAAGGCGGCCCTGGCAAGACTTGCCGCCGACAGGGTCGCGGTCAAGATCATCACCGGCGACAACGAACTGGTGACCCAGCATGTCTGCACGCAACTCGGTCTCCCCATCACAGGGGTGCTTACCGGCGTGGAGATCCAGCATCTGGATGATCAGGCACTCGCAGTGCGGGCGGAGCAAGTGAACCTCTTCTGCCGCGTAGCGCCCGCCCAGAAAAACCGGGTCATCCTCGCCCACCAACGGCGCGGCCATGTGGTGGGGTATCTCGGCGACGGCATCAATGACGCCCCATCGCTCCATTCGGCCGACGTGGGCATTTCAGTGGACAGTGCCGTGGACGTGGCGAAAGCGGCGGCGGACATGATCCTTCTGGAGCAAGACCTGGGGGTCCTCCATGCCGGCGTCCTGGAAGGTCGGCGCACCTTCGGAAACATCATGAAATACATCATGATGGGCACCAGCTCCAATTTTGGCAACATGTTCAGCATGGCCGGGGCCTCGCTCTTTCTCCCCTTCCTCCCCATGCTGCCGGTGCAGATCCTGCTCAACAACCTCCTCTACGATGTATCCGAACTGCCGATTCCGCTGGATCGGGTGGATGATGATTACCTGAGCCATCCCCGGCACTGGGATATGAACTTCATCCGCAACTTCATGCTGATTATCGGCCCCGTCAGCTCGGTTTTCGATTTCCTCACCTTCTACGTCATGCTGGCGGTCTTCCATGCCGGGGAGGCGCTGTTCCATACCGGCTGGTTCATTGAGTCCATGGCCACGCAGGTGCTTGTAATCTTCATCATCCGCACCCGTAAAAACCCCTTCAAAAGCCGTCCGAACCCGTGGCTGATCGCTTGCTCGCTGACGGTGGTGGCGGTGGCGGTTCTCCTGCCGTTCACCCCTGCCGGTGCTTACCTCGGTTTTGTGGCGCCGCCGGCGTTCTTCTTCCTTATCCTGATCGCCATGCTGCTCGCCTACCTGCTGGCGGTGGAATGGATGAAGCAGTGGTTCTTCCGCCGTTTTGCCGCGGAGTAAAGCGGCTCGGACCGTCCCCCGAATACTACTGGTCAGTTTTCAAAAACGGCCAGAGTGAGACAGCTTTTTTATTTAACTTGTGAAAAACAAATTTCAAATAATAAAGGGTAATCATGTTTCACTGGCTGCTTTTCACCACCGTTGTCGGGCTCAATCTTCTGCGATCCGCTTTCACGAAATGGTGCCTCATGGAGGATATCCTCGTAAGGCTGGGTGTCGCAAAGAAATCTCTGTAAAGAGATTATCATAGGCACCTCTGATTATTTGACCAGTAACTTGAAATGACATCCTTATTGAGCCGATGAGCACAACGCAAGTAGAGTCACCGAAAGCTGTGAATCTCACGGAAGGCCTGCGGTCTGGGGAAGTCGAGCAGAGACTCCGCCAATACGGCTACAACGAAGTCCCCGAAAAAAAGATCAATCCGGTAACGAGATTTCTGCGGAAATTCTGGGGCATCACGCCCTGGATGCTGGAGATCACCATTCTGCTGGAATGGATCCTGGGAAAATACCTCGAGATGTATGTTGTTTCGGGCCTTCTTGTATTTAATGTCCTTCTGGGATTCTTCCAGGAGGAAAAGGCAAATGCGGCACTGGCCCTCCTGAAAACGAAATTGAAGGCCAATGCGCGAGTCAAGCGGGACGGGAACTGGCTTGTCGTGCCTGCAAGAGAACTGGTCCCCGGAGATCTTGTGAGAGTGAGGGCCGGGGATTTTGTTTCGGCCGACGTTAAAATCGTCGAAGGGGGCGCCGGGGTCGACCAGTCGTCTCTGACGGGGGAATCCCAACTGCTCGAGAAGAAGACAACAGAAGTTCTTTATGGGGGCTCGCTTGTCCGCCGAGGCGAGATCACGGGGGTTGTCGTTGAGACGGGGTCGCGAACCTATCTTGGACGGACCATGGAACTGGTGCAGGTTGCCAGACCCAGACTTCACATGGAGGAAATAACTTCGAGGGTGGCAAAGCGGCTCGTCACGATCGTGGGCGCTCTTCTTGCCCTCGCCCTGGCTTACACGGCGCTGAGGGGGATGAATCTATTGGAAGTCCTTCCTCTGGCTGTCGTGCTCATGGTGGCAGCCATCCCCGTGGCATTGCCCACCATGTTCACCATCAGCATGGCCCTTGGTTCCATGGAGCTGATGAAGAAAGGGATATTGATCACCCGGCTCAGCGCCATCGAAGATGCGGCAACGATGACCATCGTGTGCGCAGATAAGACCGGTACGCTGACCATGAACAGACTTTCCTTCTCTGAAGCCTCAGTTGCCGGTGACTACAAAGAAAACGATGTCATATTATACGGTGCCCTGGCATCCCGGGAGGCAGATCAAGACCCTATCGATCTGGCATTTTTATCCGCCGCAAAAAACCGGCAAATCTCCCTGGAAGGCTATTTGCGGAAGAGCTTTGTTCCCTTCGATGCATCCACGAGGAGAACGGAGGCGACGATCGAAATGGCTGGTCAAAACATCCTGGCCATAAAAGGCGCCGTCAACGCGGTGTTGTCCTTATGCAGGTTGAGCGGTACGGAGTTGGCGAAGGCTGCGGAGGAAGTCGAGAAGAGATCAGCCAGGGGCTTTCGTGCGCTTGCCGTTGCAAAGGGACAAACGAAGGACGACATCAGGCTGGTGGGCATTGCCTATCTTTATGATCGGCCAAGAGACGACTCGCGGAGTCTTCTGCAAGAGCTCAGAGATCTTGGTCTGCAGGTCAAGATGCTGACGGGGGATGCCTTGCCGATCGCGCGGGAAGTCGCAAAGGAGCTTAACCTGGGAGACAACATTGCGAAAATATCGGACCTGAAATCGGACAGCGGTGCGTACCTGAAGATGGTGGAGGCGAGTGACGGTTTTGCCGAAATCTATCCCGAAGACAAATACCTTGTCGTCAAGAGCCTGCAGAAAGGCGGGCATGTCGTCGGCATGACAGGGGACGGCGTCAATGATGCCCCGGCATTGAGACAGGCTGAAGTCGGGATCGCCGTCAGCAGCGCCACGGACGTCGCAAAAAAGGCGGCCAGCGCCATCCTCGTGACGGAAGGACTCGGCGGGATCGTCGACCTGGTAAAAAGCGGGAGAGAGACTTACCAGAGAATCATCACGTGGACACTCAACAAGATCATTAAAACGTTTCAAATCACGGTCTTCGTCATTCTGATGTTCATGCTGACCGGGCAGTACATCGTCTCAGCCCTTCACATGATCCTGCTCTTATTCCTGACGGACTTTGTCACGCTGTCCCTCGCAACGGATCATGTGCGGTTTTCCAGTCGGCCTGACACCTGGGATATCACCGGCCTTGTCAAAGTTGCCGTGTCGCTTGGGCTCCTCGTGATTGCCGAATTGATGATCTTTGTCCATGCAGGCCCTTTGTACTTCGGGATTCAGAACCTGCCCCAGCTTCAGACTTTCACGTTTCAGGCACTGATATTTATTGAACTGCTGAATGTGCTGATTATAAGGGAACGCCGGCATTTCTGGAGTTCGATGCCAAGCAAGGCGCTTCTGGCCGCGCTAACCCTAGACCTGTTTGTCGTTTTCTTTATTTCCACGATGGGATTTCCGGGAATCGAGCCCATTCCGCTGAGGGCGGCTCTGACCATTGTTGTTTTCTCGCTTGCCGCGGTCTTTCTGGTGAATGACCCGGTCAAGGTATTCTTCGTCGGAAAGTTTTGGGGCCATGAGGGTGGAAGAATATCAATTACCTAAAGAAAAGGTATGACGTTGTCATGATGTCAATTGAATCGATAGCATATTCCCCCGCCTTCGGGCTGCTTCACGGTATTCTCCAGGCTACTGCATCCCGGCGATAGGGCTTTTTCTACAGACTCGATAGCCGTAAACAAGAACCATGTCACTAGAAGAATTGATAACAACCTATGGATATGCGGCGATTGCCATAGGCACATTCCTGGAAGGTGAAACCATACTTATTCTGGGAGGGCTTGCTGCATACCGAGGCTATCTTGAACTGCCATGGGTCCTGGTTAGTGCCTTTTGGGGTACATTGCTTGGTGATCAGCTCTACTTTTATATTGGTCGAGCCAAGGGTCAAAGTATCCTTGAGAAACATCGAAATTGGAAATCCAAGTCAGAGAAAGTATTTTCATTACTCAACAAACACCAGGTCTTGCTGATTCTTGGGTTTCGATTCCTATATGGTTTGCGCACGGTTACTCCAATTGTGCTCGGCGCAAGCAGGATTGCACCAGTTCGCTTTCTGATATTGAATATTTTTGGAGCATTAACCTGGACAATCGCGATTGGAGTTATGGGATACATATTTGGCCATACGCTCGAGGTAATAATCGGCGATGTTAAACGTTACGAGTTGTGGCTTTTTATTGGATTAGCAGCATTGGGGGTGCTCATAAGGACTGTCCACCTGTTGTCAAAGAAATGAATATCAGCTAACAAGCCATACAGGCCGACGAAGTAGATCTGCGTAGCTAATGGGTCTGTCCCGGATTTATCTTTTCTTGCGGCATATTCCGTTCGAATATCATCCGGTTAGAAGAACTCACAAGACGGTATATTCAAGTTAAAATGTCAGCAATCCCCGCCTGCAAAAGGAGGCGGTTCCATGCTTCGATTCATCATCAATTTCATAACAGCGTCAGTAATCCTCATTTGCAGCGCATTGATGCCGATACCTGGTTATGCCGGTCCACCCTTCCAAACTGATGACCCAGAACCAGTCGATTACAAGCACTGGGAAAGCTACGTCGCATCACAGTTCAAGCATGACAAAGACGGGGACTCTGTTACGCTGCCTCAGGTAGAGATCAACTATGGCATCCTACCCAACACGATGATCCATTTGATCATCCCCTTTCAGTACAACAGCCCATCAGGGGAGAAAGCCCATTATGGCTATGGCGACACTGAGTTCGGTATCAAGTTCCGCTTTATCCAGGAGACCGAGCGGATCCCCATGGTAGGGACCTTCCCACTGGTTGAGATTCCAACAGGCAACCATGACGAAGGGTTGGGAAATGGCAAAGCACAGCTCTTCATTCCCCTGTGGCTTCAGAAGAGCTGGGGGCCATGGACGAGTTACGGGGGCGGGGGCTACTGGATCAATCCCGGCGACGGAAACAAGAACTGGTGGTTCTGGGGCTGGGAGGTGCAGCGCGAGAGCTCCAAAGCATTGACGCTCGGCGCTGAGCTTTTATACAGAACGGCTGACCAGGATGACGGTGACAACAGCTTCGGATTCAATGTCGGCGCCATTATCAACCTCACGAAGCATCATCACATCCTGTTCTCTGCAGGGTGCGACTTCTCTGGCCCAAACCGTTTTTCCGGCTACATTGGTTATCAACTGACATTCGGGCCGTAAAGCAAAACCGATTTTTTATCTTAGTCAGAGAATGCAGGGTCGGAAATGGCCCTGCTTTGTTTCTTACAAACTGCAAATCTTCAATTGACTCATCCCCTGAGCCAAAGATTTGTGAAAGCATTATTTTCAACAGAAATAATAAACCCCTCTTCCGAGGGGTCTGGGGGAATTTTGGTGGAGGCGGCGGGAGTCGAACCCTACCCATTAAATTCTAACTATTAAATACCATGACTGAATAATCGGTGCACCTCCTTCTGGGGATGGTGTGGGGATGGTCGCCAGCCGTCGAATTAGATTCACTATTGATCATCCCATTCTTCCTGAACTCTTGCTTTTAGCTCTTCCCTTGAAATACCCCATTTCAAACGTAAATAATGCACGTGCGTTTTCAAAAGACTATTCTTCCTATAGCCATTATAAAGACTACACGTTTCCCAACAAGATTGAAGGACTTCCGACTAAACTTTCGGATTTAACCCCGTCGATGAACACATACCGGATTGCCTCGACCGACAGATCCCGCATCCGCCACTTCTCCACGGCCTCGACGAGCTCCTGGTTGGCCTCGCTGACCTCGGCAGGCGAGATCTTGCGCCCCAGCAGCCGCAGCGAGATCGCCGAGAGGCTCCGGGTGGAGATGCCGCACAGAAACAGCAGGCTCAGGTCCCGGCTGATCTCATGCTCGTAGCGGCGGTATCGAGGCAGCACCCGGGACTGGAACTCTCCCCGGCGATCCCGCGGCACCAGAAGCCCCACATCGCCGATCCCCTTGATTGTGAAGCGTCGAGGGTAAGAACCATTGCGGTGGTTGACGGCGCCCCCCGTCCGCTGGTAGCGCTCTCGGCCCAGCCAGTCGGTCAGCTCGGTGCGCATCACGGCGTCGAGGTACGCCGCCACGGCCTGCTGGATGTCCGAACGCATTATCTCAAAGAACTGTTCAGGTTGCTCATGAAGAGACTTGAAAAACGCCAGAAGGCGCAGGCACTGATCGAGCTTTCAAGCAGGGTCGCCAAAGAGGACGTCGACCTCTCCGGGCTGGAGGCAATGAGCAACGAGGAGGCCGTCGAAAAGCTCCTGGAGCTGCGCGGTGTCGGCCGATGGACGGCGGACTATGCCCTTCTCAGGGGCATGGGCCGGTTCATGATCTTCCCGGCCGGGGATGTGGGGGCTCGCAACAAGCTCCAGGACGTGTTGCATATCAGCAAATCCCTGGATGACGAGGTTGTCCGAAGACGCATGTGGAGGTGGGACTCCTACGCGGGGCTGATTTATGTTCATCTGCTGCTGTCGGGACTGGCCGAAGAGGGACTTCTCTGATCCCGTCCATCCACCTTTTTCTGAGGGGGAAGTAAGGTTTTTCGACGAACGCATTATGCCTATCCCCTATAGTATTTACCCCGGGAAGTCGCACAATACACACGAGAATCTTTGTTGGGCATATACCTTCCCGAGTTGAAGTCCCGTACTGAATCCAATAGATGGCCGTATCTCCCCATTGACAATCCACGGATGATCGCCACAGCCGACCCGGATGAGACCAACACAGCCGCACAAGAAAGGATGTGCAGCATCGTGTTTTTTGCCAGGCGCAATGAACACGCCTGACCCCCATCACAAATCGTATTCGCAGACAGGAGGTGTCCCATGGCTAAAGACGAGACGAAAAAAAGAAATGGAAAAGGCCGGGCAGACAGGCCCCCCGATCCCTCTCCTTGAGGAGAAGTGGTACGAAGATCTTTTCAAGAGGCCCCTTTCCCTTTTCAGCCATCCCCCGGGATGGCCCGCAATGAAATTGCCAGGGATGGATGAAACGTCCTTTACGGCGGACATATTCGAAGAGGGCAATGACGTGGTGGTGAAAGCAGACATGCCCGGCGTGAAGAAGGAGGATGTCGATGTGAGCCTCAGCGATGACATGATCATGATCCGGGGAGAAAGAAAGAAGGAAGAAAAGGTCGAACGGAAGGATTACTACCGGGTTGAGCGCGCCTACGGATCTTTCACGCGGAGCTTCCGTCTTCCCGCGGATGTCCAGGCGGACAAGGCCGAGGCGAAATTCGACCAGGGTGTCCTCGAAATCCGCATCCCCAAGATGGAAGCAGCCAAGGCAAAGACGAAGAAAGTGCCGATCAGATAGCCTCCACGCACGGCGATTTCGGCGGCACGATGATTTGAACCTGTGCACGGCAAGGGGGTACGACAGATGCCCGAAAACCAGGCAGTCCGGATCCAGGAACTCTGGCCACTTGCAGTGTATGCCGTTGCGGCATTTTGCCTGGTGGCTGCCATGATCGGGCTCTCCTGGGTCCTCGGTGAACGGCACTCCGGACGGACGACGGGAGAGCCTTACGAATCGGGCCTCGCACCCACCGGTGCGGCCTGGATCCGCTTCGACATCAAATATTTTCTCGTGGCCGTGTTCTTCGTCATCTTCGACGTGGAATCCATTTTCATCTTTGCCTGGGCCGTCGTTGCGCGGGACGCGGGTCTAAAAGGATACCTGGCCATCGTGATCTTCATCGGCGTCCTGATGGCTGCCCTTTGCTACCTGTGGCGGATGGGGGCGCTGGAGTGGGGGGAGATGAAGCGTGGCCGATAGCGCATCCGCAGGAGGTGCCTCGTGACGTGGTCCCTCACAGCAACTTCGGCACCGGGCGACGAACGCCACCCTGCAGCTGAAAGTCCGGCGAGCCGCAGCTTTGCCCTGGCGAGACTTCAAGACCTCATTGCCTGGGGGCGAAAGAACTCCCTGTGGCCTTTCAACTTCGGCCTGTCGTGCTGCTACGTGGAGATGGCCACGAGCGCAACGAGCCGATACGACATCGCCCGGTTCGGCGCGGAGGTTCTCCGGGGCACCCCGAGGGAAGCGGATGTAATGATCATCGCCGGAACGCCCTTCATCAAGATGGCGCCCCTGATCAGGAGGCTCTACGACCAGCTGATGGAGCCCCGCTGGGTCATCTCCATGGGATCCTGCGCAAATTCCGGCGGCATGTACGACATCTACAGCGTCATCCAGGGCGTCGACCGGATCCTGCCCGTGGATGTCTATGTACCGGGCTGCCCTCCCCGACCGGAGGCCTTCATCGAGGGCCTGCTTCTGCTCCGCGAGGCCGCAGGCATCGAGAGGCGCCCCCTGAGCTGGGCGGTCGGGCCGCAAGGCGTGGAGCGGGGGACGCGGCCGTCGATGCGGGATCAAAAAAGAGAGATGAGGCAAAAGACGATCTCGTTGCGATCGCCCGACGAAATATGACTCTGGCTCGTGAGAACCTTGCTTGCAGGCATCCAACCTGCCGGGAGACACTATGGACGAAAGACCGGCTATTATCGGCGATCTCGAAGAGAGATTTGGACAAGGGAACGTCACCCTTCAGGACACGAGGGATGACATCCCGACGGTGTGGGTTCCCGCCGACCGGGTCCCGCCGGTCCTGCGGTATCTGAAAGACGAGATCCCGCAGCCCTACCGCATGCTCTACGATCTCACCGCCATCGATGAGCGCGAACGGGTGCATCGTATGGATCAGCCACCAAGCGACTTCACCGTCGTCTATCACCTCCTGTCTTATGAGCGCAACGGCGATGTCCGCATCAAGACGCCCCTGCGCGACGACCGTCTCTCAGTGCCCAGCGTCGTCGATCTCTGGCCCTCGGCCAACTGGTACGAGTGCGAGGTCTGGGACATGTTCGGGATCCGCTTCGAGGGCCATCCCAACCTGCGGCGCATCCTGCTCTGGGACGGCTTCGAGGGCTGGCCGTTGCGCAAAGACTATCAGGAATCCTACTACGAAGAGGACACCAAACCTTTCAAGAGCCGTCATCCCGAGGGGCAACACCTGTGGGTTGAAGATCGTGTGCCCTGGAAAGACAACATCACCTATCCCATCGCCTGGGACCCCGACCTGTTCACGCAGCCGACGGTGCAGTATCGACGCATCATGGAGGTCGACAAGGCGGGTAACGGGGACGACGCCGACCTGAAGACCGAACGTATCCTGCTCAACCTGGGGCCGCAGCATCCCAGCACGCACGGCGTCTTCCGCATGGTGCTGGCGCTGGAGGGGGAGAACGTCGTAGGTCTGGAGCCGGAGATCGGCTACCTGCACCGCTGCCACGAAAAGATCGGCGAGCGCAATACCTACATTATGAACATGCCCTTCACCGACCGGCTGGACTACATCG
>Ga0209079_10000615_pt1 | contig 14107 bp, 28 predicted proteins | sample PPLLaktember2015_2_FD_187259 | JGI IMG/M metagenome (GOLD analysis project Ga0209079, IMG submission 187259) | Freshwater sediment microbial communities from Prairie Pothole Lake near Jamestown, North Dakota, USA - PPLs Lake P7 Core (6) Depth... | ecosystem: Environmental > Aquatic > Freshwater... | reverse complement strand
TAATTCAATTATAAAAATGAAACTTTCTAAATCTAATGGATATAAGTTTATATGTAAAGGTCAATATAATGATGGAGTTGATGGTATTTGTTTTTTTATAAATTGTGATAATCAATATATTTCAATAGGGTTTTCTAATGAACAAATAAATAAAATAAAAGATTTATTATAGTATGGATATTTTTAAATTATACAGAAACTTTTGGGATTTTGCATTTGAAAACCCCGAAAAAATAAAACCTAACCACATTGCTATTTTTTCTTTTTCTATTGAACATTGCAATAGATTAGGTTGGAAAAGGAAATTTGGACTGCCAAGCACAATGACAATGGAGGCAGTTGGTATAAAATCTTATAATACTTACATAACTGCTTTTAATGAATTAGTACAATATGGATTTATAGAATTGATTGAAAAATCAAAAAATCAATATTCATCTAATATAATTGCCCTATCAAATAACTTCAAAGCAAATGATAAAGCACTTGATAAAGCACTTATAAAGCACACGACAAAGCAAAGTGAAAGCACAGGCGAAAGCATTAGTAGTATAGATATACAAGAAACAAACATACAAGAAACAAAGAAACAAAGGTTTGAAGAGTTTTGGACTTTGTATGATAAAAAGGTAGAACGCAAATCTTGTTATAATAAATTTATTAAATTAGATTTAGAAGTTATAGAAAAAATAATTAATGTTGTACCCTTTTATGTAAAATTAACTCCTGACATAAAATATAGAAAGAACCCTGAAACATGGATTAATGGAGAATGTTGGAATGATGAAATAAAAGTAACAACAAATTTACAAAACACTCCTGAGGGTTATGCCTACAATTCAAAAGGAGAATTAATAGAAAAAAAATATTAATAATATGGAAAACAAATGTACGATATACAAAAACATATTTAATAAAGAACCTCATTTTATTACAATAGATGATTGCCTGAATAGAATTAAACAAGGCAGGTCAAAAAAACAAGTTGAATTGATTAGGTCAGCACTTGACAAAGAAAGGTCAAACGAACTTAAAAAGAATTTACCCTCAGTTTGTTTCTCAGGAATATTTAACGGAGAAAGAAAAGATGAATTGATTGTAAGTCATTCAGGGTTTATCGTTTTGGACTTTGATGATGTAGACGATGTTGAAACTTTAAAGCATGAGTTGATTGCTAAGGAGTTTATAAAAGCTACATGGGTTAGTCCCTCAGGCAATGGAGTTAAAGCATTAGTTAAGATTGCAAGTGGAGATAAACATAAAGAACACTTTGCCTCATTGCAGGAGTTGTTTCCACAAATAGACAGGTCAGGGGTTAATGTTGCGAGAGTGTGCTATGAAAGTTTTGATGAAGATATTTTTATCAATGACAATGTAAAACCATTCACAAAAACTAAGAAAATAGAAAGAGTTTTAGAAAAGGAAATAGATTTAGACTCAGGCAAAACATTTGATAAGATTTTAAAGTGGCTAACTAATAAAGGAGATGCCTTTGTAACAGGCGAAAGAAACCTATTTATATTTAAGTTAGCAAGTGCATGTTGTAGATTTGGGTTATCGGATTACGATACTGAAAGGTTTATAAATAATTCAATTCTAATCAATGATAATTCATTTAGTAGTATTGAGGCACAACACGCTATAAGAAGTGCTTACAAATCAAATGCAAATAAGGCAGGAAGTGCATACTTTGAGAAAGATGTATTGATTGACCGAGTTAATAGAAGTGAAGTGCAAATAGACCCTCAGATATTTAACTTAGATGTTAAGCCTAAAGATGTAATATTTGGCGAAGATGTAAAAGAGTCAGCATTAAAACTATATCATTCAGGTTATGAAAGTGCAGATACAACCGAAGTGCCTGAGTTAGATGAGTTTTGGAAGTGGAAAAAAGGAGAGATTACATTATTATCAGGGATTGGCAACTATGGTAAGTCAACATTTTTAAAATACATACTACTTATTAAGTCAATTAAGAAAGGTTGGAAGTGGGCATTGTTTGCACCTGAGGACTTTCCTGCACATGAGTTTTATCATGACTTAGTAGAGATGTATATTGGAGATGATTGCACACCTAATAACCCTAACAGAGTATCAATAGAATTGTATGAGCAGGTTTATGATTGGATTAGTAAACATTTCTTTTTTGTTTACCCTAAAGATATATTAAGCACACCTGAGTATATCAAAGAAAGGTTTTTAGAGTTGATTATTAAAGAACAAGTCAATGGAGTTATAGTTGACCCTTTTAACCAAATGGATAACGACTATTCAAAAACAGGAGGGCGTGATGATAAGTACTTAGAAGTGGTTTTAGCAGACTTTAAAAGGTTTGCTCAGATAAACGATATACCTTTTATTGTAGTTGCACATCCTAAAGCAATAAGAAACAAAGACCCTCAGGGAAATTATGAATGCCCCGATGTATTCGACTTAGCAGGGGGCGCAATGTGGAACAATAAAATGGATAATATAATGATTTACCATAGACCATTCAGAGGCTCAGACCCTCAGGCGACTAATTGTGAATTACAAGTAAAGAAAATAAGACGACAAAAGATTGTAGGTAGTGTAGGCACTTTAGATTTTAATTTAATCAAGTTTACAAGACGATATGCCTTTGCAAGTCAGATTGATTATGTTAAACAATTAGTAAGTGAAGAAGTAAACTTAGAAGATAACATAGAAAAATTACCTTTTTAATCATGGATATAATACAATTACTCAAAAAAGAACTACCCGATTGCCAAATTCAGCAACAAGACAACCTAATTTATGTATTTAAAGATGGTAAAGCAACTCACTATGACTACAATTATCTAAATTATTTGTTTGAAAGTGGGCAATTAACAGAACAGAATATAAAATTTATGTTACTATTAATCAATAAGTTACCTTAAAAATAAAAATAATTTAAAAAATAATTTTTATTTTCGGATATTACCTTTATTTTTGCTGACATATTTATAACAATAAACATTATGACAAATTCATTAACAATCGAAAAAGCAAACGCAGAGGTTACAAGCAAATTAGAACTAATTAATTATATTATTAGAACCTCATCTACAAAATTAAACGCATTTGAAAGATTAAGATATACTTTATCAAATGAAATAGAATTAGGATATGGCGGTACTCATATATGGTGTGCTAATCAAGACGAAAGATTATTTATAATAACAGGATATTAAACCAATAACAATTAAACAATATGCAACAAACAATCCAACTAATCGACAAGGCTTTATTAAAAGCTAACAATGACCTCAACAATGAAACTATTGAGGTAAACTACACCCCTGACTTCTTAATCGAGTTACTAACTGAAGTAAAAGAAACTTTAACACCTAAACAAAAAGTAGATGTTTATGAAATTCGCAGAGAGTATTCAAACAATATCGGAGAATGGGGTTACTACATTTACAAGAATAACAACTATGTAGCAATGGCATTTAGTATTGAGTTAGCTCAGCACAAGTTAGATGAAATTAAGAAAAATACTAAGGTAGAAGTAATGCACAGAGAGGAGGTTATAAGTGAATAAATTAGCTAAAGCCATTAATCAGATTAAGCCTATTACTAAAGATAGTGTTAATCCTCATTTTAAAAACAAATACTTTGATATTAACTCACTTTTGTATGATGTTAAGCCAATCCTATCAGAAAACGGATTGATGCTATTACAACCGATATTACAGGGCAAAGTGATAAGTCAAATCATAGACATTGAAACAGGCAAAGTAATTGCAGAAAGTGAATTGGAGTTGACTGCAAATTTAAACGCTCAACAAAAAGGTAGTGAAATAACTTATTTTAGACGATATACTCTTCAATCATTGTTAGGGTTAGAGGCAGAAGATGACGATGCTAACACCGCATCAAGTACACCTGCTAATACAACCGAGCCAAGCGAATGGTTAAACCTATTTGACAAACAAGGTAAGAAAACAACTAAATGTTTAGAGATTGAAAAGGCTATTGCCGATGGCAGTAAGTTTACCTTAAAGAACATTCGTACAAAGTACAAAGTAAGTAAGGAAGTAGAAGCGCAATTAAAATCAAATTTTAACATCATTTAATATGGAAACCGCAGTATCATTTTTAAAACAAATAGCTAACGATAGACAGACTATTGATAGCTTTACAAATCAATTAACCTTAGAAGTTCAGGAGGGTTCAATAGAAACCCAATGGTTACATGGTGCATTAACTAAATTGATTAAGAATTTAACCGAGTTGAAAGACTTAAACGCTCAGAGTTTAGATGCTGACAACATTTATAAGGAGGCATTTGGTTTTACATACATGAAAAAGGAGGCAGGTGCAAAGTATGACTTTAGTAACTGCAACCACCCTAAATGGATTGAGTTATCAGAAAAAGAAAACGAAATTAAAGAACAAAAGAAAGATATTGAAACCACATTGAAAACTATTAAAGTACCAATGACAATAGTAGATAATGAAACAGGGGACATTATATCAGTTAATCCACCAATCAAATCAAGTAAAACAATAATAGAAGTAAGATGATTTTATTAAGTGGAATTTTAGAAAACATTAAAACCCGAAAGGATAGGACTATTGTCCTGTCATTCGGGACTAATGAGGAAACACCCGATAAGATGGGGCAGTTATTCTCAATAGCAAATAATCATTGTTACTTAGCAATTAAAAACGAACCATTTGTATCTAATGAATTGGATATGATTAAGGACATCAAGACAGACTTTGAAAACATTAAGTCTAAGTCCCAAAGATTAAGGGCGGTTTTATTTGTGGCATGGAAAAGTAAAGACGAAGGGTTTGCAGACTTTGAGAATTACTATGCAAGTAAACTTGAAATGTTTATTGACCATGTAAAATCTAAAATTTAATAAATAGGAATTTAAAAAATAAATAATATATTTGCACACATGGGAAAAACAATATACTTAACAGAACAATTTGTAGACTGCATCGAGATGGATTGTGAGATTTACTACACAAGGGGCAAAGATGACGATGGGCAACCAATGGCAGAGATTGTCAAAGTAGTAACTAACTTAGAAGTTTACAAGCAAAGTAACAAAGTTACAAAATTAGAGATGCAAATACCTTTTTTAGCCGATAGTTTACTATTTGAAGAGATTGCAGAATTAGCTAATGAGGATTTGATTAGTCAGTTACAAGATAGTTATACAGAGGAATAATGAAACCTAAACTATGTAAGATATGTAAGACTAAATACACCCCCACTAAGCCACTTCAAATGGTTTGTGGGGGATTATGCGCCATAGAATACTCAAAGATACACCTACCAAAAGTAAAGATGACAGAGGCAAACCAAAAGCGAAAAGAAAACAAAGCTAAATTAAAGGACTTAGAAAACTTAAGTTATTGGAAAAAGATATTACAGGCACAAGTCAACTTGATAGTAAGATTAATTGATAAAGGTTGTAATTGCATAAGTAGTGGGCGACCTTATAAAGATACAGATGAATGTGGGCATATGGCATCGAGAGGAAGTAACCCTGCTTTACAATTTAATTTATTCAATATGTACTCTCAGTCAGTCCATGACAATCAGCACCTAAGTGGAAACCTATTGGAGTATCGTGAAATGTTGGAAAAACTCAACTTATACGACTTATATTTAGACCAAAAGCGGGAATATCCGACATTAAAGATAACAAAAGAGGAAATAAAAGAGGCAATTCAGAACGCAAAAAGTGTAATTTTAGAATTGAAAATGAAAAATCAAGAAGAAATGTTGCCAAGAACGACTGAAAAAAGGGTAGAATTGAGGCTAAAATATCAAAAAAGATTAAATATTTATAAGTGAAGATGCTTGTATTTATTAGGGTTGTAGACTATTTTAAAAATAATTTAAAAAATATCTTGTTTATATGGAATGTAACCCTATCTTTGTATCAACAATTAAGAAAAAAATATTATGAACGTAACAGAACAATTAATCAGATTAGAAAGCCAATTAAAATATACTCAATCTATTTTAGCACAAGGTGGGTTACAACAATGGGAGGCTAAAGAATATAGTCAAGTAGCTAAACAATATGAAAATGAAATTATAGAACTTAAAGCATATATTAAAAAGTATGCTTTATAAATAAAATTAATAAAACAACATGACAAAAGTAATAGAACTTAAAAACCTACATTGTGCATTAGGTCACATGACCTACAAGATAAGCGGATTTGTTTCAGCCTACAAAGAAGATAACCAAGTTAAAGTAGAGGCAGTTAGTCTTGATGTAGTAATACTTGACAATGTAGGAACAACTGACCAAATGTATAAACTTAACGAAGTGCAAAAGGCAAACTTTGAAAACCGATTAACTGACTATCCACAATTCCACCAATTTATAGAGAAACAATTATGAACCAAAGCAGACACACCATAAGCCAATTAGATAGAAAGAGAGAGTTTCATCGACAAAGCTATCACAAAGCATTACAAGAGGCAAGAGTACATCGTAAGGCATTAAGTCAATTACATTACAATGATGATACTAAACAGGAAGTCAAAGCTAAAATATTTGTAGACTATAATATGTTAGCAGATACTTTACTCAATACAATCAATGAGTATTATCATATAGACATCAAGAACTTATCGAGAGAGCGCAACTTTGTGCAAGGGAGGTTTTTCTTTTACAAGTACATGAGAGACCATACAACTTTGTCATTAAATGTATTGGCAGCCTTTATATCTAATCAACATCATAGTACAGTCATCCACGCCATTAAAAAGTTTGATGACCTACACAAAACCGACAGACAATTTAGACACGATTACAACGAAATAATAAGTAAAATAGAATTATGAAAACACCAAAAGAAAAGGCAAAAGAATTAGTAAATAAGTTTTATTTATTTACCGCATCATTTGATAATGACCAAGCCAAAAAATGTGCTTTAATAGCAGTCAATGAAATATTAAATAATTTTGGATTGCGGACAAACGGACAAAATTTTTATACCGAATATAGAGCAGTAGAATATTATCAAGAAGTTAAAAAAGAAATAGAATTATTATGAGCGACTCAGCAATATTCGGACAACTAATAACCCCTAAAAAAGTGGTTAAGTTAAATACTACAATAGCTAAAGAGTGCAAGTCATTTGAGTTATGGGTAAGATACATGCAGATTAAACAAAGGGTAAGAATACAACTGAGTAATCAATGTTAATAAAAAAGTATTAAATATAATTAAAATATATTAGATTTGCAATGTGATGAAAAAGATAAACAACAAAAAGAACTGCGGTCGTAAGCCGATGAATTGGATAGATAAAAAAGGACAAATACTAATTACTATTCCTAACTCAGTCATTAACGAATTAGCACCTGAGAGCGTGTCACAGGATAAGAAATATTTATTTGTAGGCAAATTATTAAGCGATAATATACAAGCTATTAAAAGCCAATTAAAATGAGTATAATACAAACACAGATAATTGATAAAGCAACGGGTGTAGATTTCTTTGAAGTTAATTTTACCTTTAATAGTAAAAAAGTTATTCCAATGGATGACTATAAGAGAATAGTAAAAATGATTGATAAAGAAATTGAACTAATAAATAGTCCTGAAATTAAAAAGTAATTGCTAACCGATGATAACATATTAACCATCTACAATTCGCCCGACCTTATAAAAGTATGCAAGAAGTTATACGGACAAGATTGGGAGGAGTTAAGGTCAATAGTTATCGAAAGAATTATACACAAAACAGAATTAGAAAACACAAATATGATTGCTTACTCTATACAATGTGCTTATAATTCATTTAAGAACAACATTAAAAAGGACTCATTAATGGTAAGTGGTTTATCTTTAGTTGGACTTGAAAACCCAAAGAGTGAAATTGAATACAAGGAATATTTTGAATTTGCTTTAGATAAGTTGACCGAGAAAGTAAATCAAGACAAAAACGATTTTAAACGAATGTATTGGGCTAATATTTATGACATCTTAATAACCCACAAAGGAAACATTTTAAAGGCTCAGCGTCAAATTAAACTACCATACTTTGAAGTTCGCAAGGCGGTAAGAGAGTACGAACAATATTTAAAAGATTATTTTAAGAATAAGATATGAAAACAATAGACTTCACACCAATAGATTTAATAGATGTAGAAGTGACATCAATCGTATATGATAAAGGTCAGCACCACTACTTTAAAAAAGAGTATGACAATAGCCATATAAAGAGTGTAGAGCAACAATCTTACCTATTCGAGTATAACCCTATGATTGAACTATCAAAGTCCTTTACAGACGATAAGTATTACGGAGTGTTTTCATGGAAGTTTAATTATAAAACAGGGCATACAAAGAACACCTTATACAATGAGTTGGTAAAGAAACACTTTAAGAGATACGACATCATAAATATTTGTCAGCCACTTCCTGAACCTTACTTAGAGTTTACTGAACATCAACACAAAGGGTTTACAGAATTATTTAAAATGGTTTGCAAGGATTTAGGATTAGTTGTAAATGAACCTAAGCACACTATTTATGGGAACTTCTTTATTGCTAAAGGGAGTGTTTATAAAAGATATGTAAACGAAGTTATTATCCGAGCAGTTCAATTAATGGAAACTAAGTATAAGACAATAATATTTAGAGATGCCAACTACTCAAGTGGTTTAACCTCAGATAAACTTTACGAAAAAATAGGCATGACTTATTATCCATTTCACACCTTTATACTTGAGCGTTTACTTTCAGTTTGGATTGACAATAAAAGAATTAGTACATTAGACTTATGATAACCATAATAGTAATCACATATAACGAAGAGTTCATCTTACCTCACTTCATCAAGTGGTATCGTGATAGGTTTCCTAACTGCAAGATAATAGTGTATGACAACGAGTCAACTGATGGCACTAAGAACATTTGCCTATCAACACCTAATCTAACATACATACCTTATTATACAGGCAATAAGTTAAGTGATAGTACCTATCTTAAAATAAAGAATAACGCTTGGAAACACGCAGATACCGATTGGGTTATTGTTTGTGATGCCGATGAGTTCTTAGACATAACACCTAAGGACTTAAATACTAATCAAACACTATTTGAGAGTAAAGGATATAATATGTGCAATGTGGATAATACAGACGATGTATGTAATATTAGACATGGAGTTGAGGCTAAACAATATGATAAGATACTTTGCTTTAATAAGAAGTATATCAAAGATATTAACTATGGTGCAGGTTGCCACCACGCTGAACCGATAGGCGATGTTATTTTTTCTAGTGTAAGACCTAAGTTACTACACATGAAGTTTATCAATGTTGACTTATTAGTGAACAAGTATAAGAGTTATGCAAGTAGGTTATCAGATGAGAATAAGGCAATGAGATGGGGTTACCATTACGAACAAGAAGAGTGGCGTATTAGAGAGGAATATAAAAACACTTTAAACATAGCAAAAATAATATGAATACAAAAACAACCGCAGTAGAATATCTATTTGAAAAACTTTGGGAAACACCTAAAGATAAATTAACTTGGAACGCAATATTAGAACAAGCAAAAGAAATGGATAAGAACAATATAATTAATGCAGCAGCACGAGGTTACTTAGCAATGCCCGAAAGGTTTAATCTTGAAGATGCAAAAGACTACGGACAACAATATTACAAAGAAACTTATGACAAATAAAAGATTTAAAAAGATAGACCACTACTACCACTTAATTGAGGGGTGGTTTAACATGGAAAAACAATACTTAGAACTACTTGATGCAACGCCTGAGGGTGGAACATTCGTAGAGTTAGGATGTTATAAAGGTAAGTCAACTTCATTTATAGGAGTTGAAATCCACAAAAGGAAAAGAGATATTGAATTTATTGCGGTGGATAGTTTTCAAGGTGCGACTAATTCAACGGATGCAAATGAAGTTAAAGCCTACGATGGTATCTCAGAAATAGAAGAGGCATACACTTACAATGTATCACTAATAGGCAATAAAATTAAAACGATTGTTTCCTTATCACATGAGGCGTCTAAATACTTTGATGATAAGTCAGTTGACTGCCTGTTCATCGATGCAGGGCACAGCAAAGAAGCAGTTATGAAAGACATTGATTGTTGGTTACCTAAAATTAAACTTAATGGAATAATGGCAGGGCATGACTACACCGCTTGGGAGGGAGTTAATCAAGCTGTGACTGAGGTATTTGGAACACCACATAAAGTAGAGAATGATTGTTGGTTCATTTATTTAAATAGATTATGAAAAAGTTTGAAAGTAAAAAAGATTTAGAAAGAGAGGAGTTAGCAATAAATTTTTTTTGTAATCAGTTTAATTTAACCTATCAAAAATTAGATGAATTTGATATTGATTATAATATATTTAAAGATGGTAAACATATTGCAAATGTAGAAGTTAAAGGTAGATTAAAAACAATAGCAGAGTCATACCCTTTACCAATAGCAGTTAGAAAAATATTAAAGTTAGCAGATAGCAATAGTAACCCAATTATAATATGGTCATGTGATGATGGGATAATATTTGCAAAACTTAAAAGTCTTGTAGGTAGAATAAAATATGGAGGCAGAGTTGTAAGAGATGGTGCAACTAATGACATGGAAATAATGGCGTATTATAATAAACAAGAATGTCTAAAAGAAATTAAATTTAATTAAACAATATGAACGAAATAAGTAAAACAGGATATTGGAATGGCGAAACTGCACACCACCACCATGTCCACTCAGAACAATTAAGTAAATGGATATGTGAGTTTATAGTTAAAAAAGATATAGACTCAGTTACCGACTTCGGTTGTGGATTGGGAGAATATTTAAAAGCATTAAGTCCATTAGTTAATCATGCAATCGGGGTTGAGGGTTCAATACCTAATGAAAAAAAATATGATAACATTTGTGAATTAGATTTAACAACTGATTTAACAGACTATGAAGTAGATTTGACTTCACATTTAGTAATTAGTTTGGAAGTGGGTGAACATATTCCTAAAGAACACATGGCAACCTATTTAGATAATGTTACTTATCATGGCACACAATATTTAATTACTTCATGGGCAGTAAGAGGTCAGGAGGGGTTCGGTCATGTTAATTGCTTAGATAACCATGAGATAATACCCGAGTTTGAAAAAAGGGGATTTGAATTAATGGAAAAGGAAACAGAAGATGCAAGGTCAGTAATTGAAGATAAAGCACATTGGTTTAAAAAAACTATTTTGATATTTAAAATAAAATAGTACTTTTGTATTAAGATGTCAATTAATGTAATAGGTAACACGCAACTTGATTGTGAATACGAGTTCGAGTCTCGTATTGACATCTAATATTTAAAATTATGAAAAAACAAGATATAGCAATTAAAGCATTGACTGAGTTTCCAAAGATGAGTAAAAGTGCAATAGTAAGTTACTTGTTAGAAACTTACCCAACTTATTTTAGTGACTACGAAAACACAAGGTCAATAGTCCGAAAGGTAACAGGCGCACAGGGTCAAAGTAGATTAAAATATAAAGTAGTAGACCATAACCCCGATATTGAAACTCAATTTAACTTAGCTAAGTCTAAAGGCGAAAAAAGAAAGTTTATAGAGTTGCCGAAAGAGTGTCACAATATTTTAATAATTAGTGACATCCACTTTCCTAATCATGATGTTAAAGCATTAGGTAAGGCACTTGAATATGGTAAGGCTAATAATATTAATTGCATAGTTATAAATGGGGACTTATTAGATAATGAACCATTTACTAATCACGATGCACCACCACCTAATAGTTCAGATGTTCGGGATTGGTTTCAGATGACAGAGGATTTCTTAGACATGCTAATTAAAGAGTTCAAGTGTCCTATCTATTTTGTGGAGGGTAACCACGATAATTGGTACATGAGATACTTAATGAAAAAAGCACCCGTATTATTTAACGACCAATACTATACACTTAGTGCAAGGTTAAAGCTAAGGGAAAAGAATATAGTTTGGGTAAGTCAAACAAGTGTTTTAATGATTGGTAAGCTACCTGTGACACATGGTCACATGATTGTTAAGGGGTTCTTCAGTCCCGTTAATCCTGCAAAGGGTGTGTATAATAAGATTAAAGGTTCAATGCTTATTGGTCATTGTCATACAACCTCAGAACACTCAGAGAGTAATTTGCAAGGGGATTTGAATACGACTTACTCAATAGGTTGTTTATGCACCTTAGCCCCCGATTATGACCCTTTCAACTGCAAACATAATTTAGGATTTGCAAGAGTGATAGTACAAGAGAATGGAAACTACCGAGTTGAGAATAAACGAATAGACCAAAATACATATGAAGTATACTAATCAAATAATAGCTATACTAATATTTTTTTTAACATTATGGACAATACCATATAGTTTAACTAAAATTATAAAAGGAGAAGATGTTCAAATATTTTTAACAATATTGATGACTCAAATTCCTGCATACATTAAAATGATAAAACACTTATGAAGTATATTAAAAAAACATTAGGATATTCATTAGGTTATACTTGTTGTATAGCGTATGTATTTATGGTTGTATTAATGATTAAATATATTTGGGAATAATGAAAATAATATTAGGTCAATCACAAGGGGTAAACTATCACAGACTATTTAATCCGTTTCAATACTTTAAGGCGGACTTTGTGGCTCAAGTAACCGAACCTGAGGACATCATAGTTTACAATGTTAGAGGCATACATCAATCCTTACAATCAATCAAAGAACTTCAAATCAAAGGTAGTAAGGTATGGGTAGATATAGATGATTGGGTAGAGAGACCTTTGTGGCATTCAAACAGACAACCTAATGAGTCCGAGATAACAAGTAATATAATTGCACACCTGAGAAACGCTGACATCGTTACAACGGCAAGTAAACGATTAAGAGATGAACTATACAAAAAATTTAACATCAAATCAATCTTAGTTCACAATGCAATAACCACAGGAGGCACTCAAGTTGAGCATGAGTTATCATTCGGTTGGATAGGTACACTATCACATCACTTAGACCATAGGTTATTAGGAATACCTTTATTTCACAAATATAAAGCGAGTAGAGTATTAGGAGGGGCATCGGGTTATGTACCTGAATATTGGGAACATTTACAACGGATATGGAGTGGAAATTGGCAACATCAAGTAAAAGTATTAGAGGCGGTAAGTGTTGATGACTACATGGATATGTATGGACTAATTGACTTCGCATTACTACCAAGTTATGATGACCTATACACCTCATGCAAATCTAATCTTAAACTACTTGAGAGTGCAGCCTCAGCAATACCAATTATAACTAATGGAGGAACTTATAGCGATGTTAAACCTTATCAGGGCATCAGAGTTAATGGGGCGAAAGAATGGCGTAAGGCTATTGAGTTACTAATTAGAAGTGAACACCAACGTAATGAATACGCTTTAGGTTTACAAGATTATGCGAAAGACTACACCATGCAAAAGAGTTACGATTTAAGATGTCAAATAATAAATACTTTGCTAAATAAAAATTAAATAGTATATTTGCATGTTTTACATTAATATTGAAATAAGCAAAAAGAAACCCAAAGAGAAACCCAAACAGGTTACGGATAACGAACCACATCAAAATATAAAAACAACAAAATGAGCGAAAAAATTTACTGCGGTAACGCAAAGACGATTGAAACTAAGTTCGGCAAGATGCTTAAAATTAGTTTTTCAAAAACAGACCTCCAAGCATTGAACAAAGCAATGGAGGGTAAAGAGTGGGTAAACTGCAACCTAAAAAAGAAACAGACAATAGTAGAGGGTAAGCCTACTCACTATCTTGAAATAGATACTTACACCAAACCAACGGACTCAAGAAGTCAAGTAAATGAAAGTGAGAAAGTAGATGACCTGCCATTCTGACTTCAACAACAATTAGATAAATACGGATGGAAAAAAGTATGACATTTACAGAGTACATTAAGACACAAGGTTACGAATTGATGCCACGCAAAGGAAACGCTGAGGACTTTTCTACAATGGCAGTAATGACTTCATATTATAAAAAGGGTGATGTAATTATAGGATGGGGATTAAGTGAAGTAGGTAAGCCT
>Ga0209079_10000614_pt1 | contig 14122 bp, 14 predicted proteins | sample PPLLaktember2015_2_FD_187259 | JGI IMG/M metagenome (GOLD analysis project Ga0209079, IMG submission 187259) | Freshwater sediment microbial communities from Prairie Pothole Lake near Jamestown, North Dakota, USA - PPLs Lake P7 Core (6) Depth... | ecosystem: Environmental > Aquatic > Freshwater... | reverse complement strand
AACAATAATAAGAATGCAAAATTATACAAAGTAGACATCTGTGATAAAGAAGTGGGAAAGGTGTTTGCGGCAGAAAGGCCTGAGATTGTCAATCACCATGCTGCGCAGATTTCAGTACCCCTTTCAGTTCAGGAACCGCTCCTTGATGCTGAGATCAATATCAAGGGGACCTTGAGGCTTTTAGAGCTTTCTAAGGATCATGGCGTAAAGAAATTCATCTTTTCCTCAACTGGTGGGGCAATCTATGGAGAGGCGACAAAGGTGCCTACTGACGAGGAATACCCACCGGTACCGGCATCTCCCTATGCCATTTCTAAGTTCTCAAGTGAGCGTTACATTCAATACTATCACGGGCAGTTTGGTTTGAACTATACAATCTTGCGTTATAGTAATGTTTTCGGTCCAAGACAGATCCCCCATGGCGAGGCTGGTGTGGTAGCAATATTTACGGAGAAACTCCTCGCGGGACAACACCCAACGCTGAATCATTTTCCTGAGGAGAAAAAGGGGATGATCAGGGACTACTGTTACGTTAAAGACGTGGCTCGGGCAAGCATACTTGCAAGCAAGAGCAAAAAGATTGGTATCTTTAACATCGGCACCGGAAAAGGTACCCACACCCTTGATCTCTATACAGAGACAATCAGGGCATTGCGGAGTAAGGGAAAGGTAATCCCCCGTAAGTTTGATAAACCAAAACGAGATATAGCAAGACCTGGTGATATCAGAGTGAGCACCCTGAACCCCTCAAGGGCAAAAAGGGAGTTAAAATGGGAGGCTAAGTACGATCTCCAGAAGGGCCTGATTGAAACTGTCGATTGGTATATTAGCTCGTGAGACGCGCTAATGGGAGACTATACACTGGGGCTCACGTCGCCCCCTCCACCAGCAAAGCTGTTGGAGCCACCCCTTCTCGCTCGTGAGACTCGCTAATGGGAGACGATAGATGAAGGTTAAGATACTCGGAACAGGGACCTGCGTGCCATCATTACAGAGGTTGGCGTCTTCTTACCTGGTAATGACCAAGCAATCGAACATCCTTGTTGATGTGGGGCCCTCTGTTGTAAGAAGACTCCTTGAATATAGCTTCACTACGAGGGACATTGATGTGGTGATCCTTACCCATTTCCATGTTGATCACACTGCCGATCTTTCAACTTTTCTTTTTGCATCAAATTATGATGTTGTACCGAGGACGAAGGAACTCTTCGTTGTGGGAGGTAAGGGGCTACACGATTTCTACAAAAACCTCCTTACTGTTTACCCATGGCTCTTGCCAAAAACTTATGAGATCTCTCTCTATGAAATGCCGGAAGGGATACTAAGAAAAAATGGGCTGACAATAACAACTGCGCCGATGGAGCATAATAATGAAAGTATCGGTGCCAGAATAGAGGAAGATAAAAGTGTTGTTTTCTCTGGTGATACCGACTATACACAAAGCCTCGTCGAGCTCGCAAGGGAAGCAAACCTACTCGTCGCGGAATGCTCATTTCCTGAGAAAAAGGTAAATGGTCACCTCAATCTTGTCATGTTGCAAAAGGTTGTTGATCAAGCTAAGCCTATGAGGGTAATCCTTTCCCATTTGTATCCGGAATGGGATGACTTTAAGGGTGTACTCCACTCACCGTTTCTTTTAGGAGAAGATGGAATGGAGATAGAGGTCTAAAGGATTCCGCACAGCGTATACCGTATATCGTACGTTGAAAAAGTCAGAAAAACTATATTATAGATTTCTTTTTGTGAGGATGAAGAGCCCCTTTTTTACCTCTACTGCATATTTCTTAGACTTTTGAAGATCTGATAAGAGGGCTTCCCCATCTTCATCGAGGAGCACGACGAATTTTCCATCCTGCTTCAAGAAAGCCATGCCTTTCTTGATAAATGCTTTGGTTGCCTCTCCCACCGGAATTTCATCCTCCCAGCTGTAATTCAGGGCAGGTTGAACAAAGATAAAATCATAGGCATTACTCAGAAGAATTGGAAACTCAAGCTCCATGTGGAAGAAACCGTTCCGCATAGCTAAATGCTGGAATTCCGTGAACCATCCCTTTTGTCTGAAGATAGCCCATGTTGACTCATCTGCTTCAAGGCTGTAAAGCAAATCCTCAACCTTTTTGACATCAATATCACGTGTAAAAAACGTCGCCGTGGTAGCATCCATAACGTCTCTGATACGGGATGTATAAACTTTCAGTTTGACCTCAATTTCTTCCCGTATTTTTACATCTTCTTTGATTTTTCTAGAGAGAGAAAAGTAGAGGCGGTACATTTCCCTGAATTCATCAAGCAACTCTTTCGGGTTTCGTCCAAAAAGAGATCCCTGTTTTGTTGTGTCAAATATATTCCCTATGTCTTTCAATGTTATGCCGATGAGAGAATTTCCTGGTTTATAATGATGTGCAGGTGATCCGTAACGACGATTGAGCATATTTTGAAGGGCGTCGTAACATATGTGCGATCTTTCAATACCGTAGAGATTACGATCAAGGATATATTTCTTGAGGGATTTTTCATCCTCCCATTCTGAAATAAAGCTATTTTTTTCAGTGTAAGGAAGAACAAATGAGAGATATGCAAGGCCTTCCAGCAATTGCATGGTGACATTGCCAAAACCAGGAGTCATATCGAGTATACGAAGCGATAAAAGATCCTCTTTTGTGTAATGTTTTTTTTGGTTGACGATGATATCCTCAATGTCAAAACCTGCCTTGGCATGGCTGTCAGCAAACAAATAGGAACAGATATCGCTTCTATCATATTCATTCAGAACGCCAGTTTTTTGATACGTGTTATTTTCAACCTTAATATCGTAATTTTTCATGTATGCTTCGGTGGTTGGCAACATGTCATCAGGAAAAAGCTCTCGATATACCTCCCGTATCCTTGGATAGATATCAAGGCGTTTTTTAGATGAGCTTATTATCTTTCGGGTTGCTCTTTTTTTGTCTTTCAGATGTTTTATGAGAGTTTCCCGTTCCTGTTCCAAAATTTTTGGCAGAGTATTCTTCAACCCAAGGAGAGAAAATGTATTGAAGAAGAGGCGAGCAGATTTTTCTTCTCCAGAGAGCAGGGATACCTCGAGATCAATTTCAATCAGTTTCTGTTCAAAGGCGACAGGTCTTTTTATGAGAATCCAGTAACGACCATTCGTAAGAATCCCCCATGGGGTATGTGATTTTTTTAAAAGGTACATTATCTGGTACAGGGGTATCCTGTTTTCAAATTCAAGAAAAAACCCGCTGATACCCTCGTGGAGATTCCTCCCGTACCTCTTGAGGACAAGAATACTGAGAACGTTGTCATAATACTCCTTCGTACCCCATAATTTGGAACTTCTCACTCTGTCGTCTTCCGAAGGAAAAAGGGCTACGTCGGGATCTTTAACATGATTCTCGAAAAATTTTGGCTTGGATTCATAGGTAAAACCCAGCATTTTAAGCATGGGTTTAACAAGATGAATCTCTGTGTGAATTTCACTCGCAAATTTTTTAATGTCCTGAAATTTAGTTAATAATGCAGTAAGGGAAGGGTAAACATCAGTTTCAATGGGCATCGAGGAGAGTGTTTCAATACCTGAAGGTGTAAAGAGAGTATTTTGCAGAACCAACGGTTGCATAGTCGTAGAATGATAATCGATGTGGGAGATTTAGTCAAGGACAGGAATGTCTTTTTCTTCCTTGTCTATTCCCAACTTTTGGGTACGTTCGATCTCTCGTAATTTCATCTTAATGATGACGATGAGACCGATAATGCCAGCCCAGAAGATAATTAGATTTTGATAGACGATAAACCTATCGTATGGCACTGCGGGAAAAACATCTATCTTGTCCTGCTGCGCAAAAACATCTGCGGCACTGATGAACATTCCTATAAGAGCCGTTAACATTCTTTTCATTGAATCTCCTAACTAACAAACCCTATTACGGTCATAATCACAAAATAGAGAAAATAGATAACGCCAATCCATGTAAAGAGCGTACTTTTCTCCCCACGCTGTGACTTTCTGTCAAAGAATGGGATGAGGAAGAAAAATAAAATACCTGCTGTGATGAGAAGAATTGCAATCGTTTCACCGTTCATACCGAGAATTTCACCCGGGAAGAGTTTCAGTGTCTGAAAAAGGAAAAGAAAGTACCACTCTGGCTTGATATTTTCAGGGGCCGGAGCAAGAGGATCAGCCTTTTTTCCGATCTCAGGAGGTACCAGTGTTGCCAGTGTGACCACAATCCCAAGAACGACAAGCCAGATAATAAGATCTTTATACAGTAGATTGGGAAAGAAAGGGGTCTCTTTACACTCTTCTTTTTTAACAGATAAAGGCACACTCATGCCGTGGTATTGAACAAGCAGGATATGAAATCCAATGAGTAAGATTGTTACAAGCGGTAGAACAGAAACGTGAAAGGCATAGAAACGGGTCAGCGTATCACCGGTTACATCAATTCCTCCCCGCAGGAAAGCTTTGATGAATTCTCCAACAACAGGGAGATTGCCTGCCCCGCCTGTAGCTACCCGGACAGCGGCAAAGGCCCTCTCATCCCAGAGGAGAAGATAGCCGCTGAGTCCGAAGAAAATGGAAATTCCCAAAAGAATGAATCCGGAGAACCAGAGAAACTCCCTTGGTTTTCGATACGCCTTGAGAAGTAAGCAGCTCCATACATGAATAAAGAGGACAACAATGGCAATCTGGGCGCCCCAATGATGGAGAGAGCGGAAAAACCACCCCATATTCAGCTTGGTAACGATCTCGATGATACTCTTATGGGCATGCTCGAAATACGGGATATAGTAGAAAGAGAGGACCATGCCTGTTATGAACTGAATGATAAAGAGAAAAAGGGTGATGCCGCCGGTCAAATACCATATTTCGTATTTGTGGATAGGGACAAGTTTTTGTTTCGCAAGATCCCTGATTTCATCGAAGTTGTATCTCTCTAAAAACCAGCTCTTAAGCCTTGGGCAGTTCAACCTTTATCCCCTTTTTTGCTACAATAAGCTTATCACCCTCAATGGTTACATCGAAGATCTCAAGTGGTTTTGGCGGAGGTCCTTCAATGTTCTTTCCGTTCTCATCAAACCACCCTTTGTGACAGGCACAATAGAACTTTTTATCCTGCGGTATATAGGCTATGTTACATTCCATGTGGGTGCACACGCCCTTCAGCGCAGTTGTATTTCCATTTGAATGCTTGAAAAAGAGTCCAAGCTTTCCACCCCATGCAAAGGGTTTCACCGAGTTAGCGGGAATATTGAGAAAATCATCAGGTTTTAGTATTACAAAATCCGGTTCCTTACCGAGGGTGGGGAATGCGAATTTAAGAAGGCCATAAAGGCTTCCTCCCATGAAGGCAACCAACCAGCCACCAAAAAGGGTATTGAGGAAAGTTCGTCGTGTAACAAGCGAAAAATCAATCTTCATTTCTTGCCCTTTCCGAAGAGCTTATATTTCACAAGTTGTTTCCTCAATCCGACTATGGAATCTGTTGGTCTCACGTCCTTGGGGCAGGCTTCGATGCATCTCAAGACGGTATCGCAGCCCCACACTCCATTTTCGTTGTTAACATTTTCAAGGAAATCATCCGGCCGTTCATCTCGTGAATCAAGCATGAAGCGTTCAAGCTTGGCGAAGGCAGCAGGGCCTATGTAATCAGGATTTCTTGCGAGGACAGGACATGCACCGTAACAGCATGCGCACAGGATGCAGTTGACGAACTGGTCAATCCGTTTTCTCTCATCCTCGCTTTGCTGGATCTCTTTTTCAGGGTCAGAACTTTTTCTGATAAGGTAGGGTTTTACCTTCTCGTACATATTCCAGAAGGGAGTCAAGTCAACGACGAGGTCTTTGATAATTTCTAAATTCGGCAGGGGTTCAAGGACAATTGTGTTAGATCCGAATGCTGCTACCTGGGTCCTGCAGGCAAGATCTATCTTGCCATTAATGACCATGGCGCAGGAACCGCACACAGCTGATCTGCAGGAAGACCGAAAGGATAATGTCCCGTCTATTTCGTCCCTGATGCGTAAAAGCACCATGAGGATTGTCAGGCCAGAGACGACCTTTATGCGGTATGATTCGAAATGCGGCTCAATTTCAGGCTCTCGTACGTCATATCGAAGTATCTTGAACGTATACGTATTCTCGGTTATCAATACTTCCTCTCCATGGGCTGAAATTTTGTTATTACCACCTTTTTTGAGGAAATTACCGGTTTACCATCTTTATCTATCCGTGCAATAGTATGCTTCAACCAGTCAGCATCATTCCTGCTATTAAAATCCCTCCTGAAATGGGCACCCCTGCTCTCTTCTCTGAGGGAGGCGCCAAGAGCAATTGTATGAGCCACTTCAAGCATATATTCGAGTTCGATGGCATTGAGAAGTTCGTGGTTCATGTGTAATTTTGGAGACGAAACATGTACGTTTTTATATCGTTCCTTGACCGCGACGATATCCTGTACTGCCTGCTCAAGTTCTTCCTTGATTCTGAAAATGCCTACATTGGAGCTCATAATCTTACTGAGGTCGGAAAGGATTGTATAGGGTTTCTCCGTTCCTTCATGGATCAACGTGTGTATCTTTTTCTCCATCTCCTCTTTTTTACTCAGAAGAAGCTTTTCGTCTAACGTTACAGCATCGTTCCGGAGATAGGCATCGATGGCAAGGGCTGCGAGTTTTCCAAAGACAATAGTGTCGAGAAGAGAGTTGCCGCCAAGTCTGTTTGCGCCATGAACACTAACACAGGCGCATTCTCCGGCCGCATAGAAGCCTTTTATGGCTGTCTCGCATTTCTCGTTAGTGTCGATTCCCCCCATAGAGTAGTGCTGACACGGCATGATGGGAATCGGTTCAAGGATGGGATCGATCCCAATAAAATCAATACAGATGTTTCGAATGCCGGGTAGTTTCTCCAGTATTTTCTGTGCGCCGAGGTGTCTCAAATCAAGGTTAATGTATTTGCCAAGGGGGTGTTCAAATCCCCTTCCTTCATTGATCTCTGTCTGGATGCACCGGGATACAATATCCCTCGGGGCAAGCTCCATGGCGTTTGGAACATACCGTTGCATGAATCTCTCGCCATCTTTATTCGTCAGGTATCCGCCTTCACCCCTGCATGCTTCGGTCATGAGGATGTTGGTGCCGATGAGTGCAGTGGGGTGAAACTGGACAAATTCCATGTCCTTTATAGGGACTCCAGCCTTATAGGCGATTCCTATCCCACTTCCTGTATTGATAAGCGCATTGGTTGAATAGAAGTAAACCCTGCCATAACCACCCGTTGCGAAAAGGGTAGTTTTTGCGCGGATCGGAATAATCTCTCCGCTTTTCAAATCAAAGGCAATAACTCCGTGACAACTTCCTTCGTCAGTAACGAGTGCGATAACAAACCACTCGGGGTAAAACTTTACCCCTTTGGCAATGGCACGTTCGTTCAAGGTATTAAGCAATACGTGACCTGTCAGGTCTGCAGAATAGCATGTTCTTGGATATCCTGCGCCCCCGAAGGGTCTTTGAGCTATGGAGCCGTCAGGAAACCTGCTGAAAGGACATCCCCAGTGCTCCATCTCGTAGACGATCTTTATGGCCTCCTGACACATGATTTCTACAGCGTTCTGGTCAGCAAGGTAGTCACTGCCTTTTGTTGTATCAAAGGCATGTTTTTCCCAGGTATCGTCTTTACCATTTGGATTATTGGCAAGGGCTGCGTTAATGCCGCCCTGCGCTGCAATGGAATGGGAACGGATAGGATAGACTTTGGAAAGGAGGCCTACATTATGCTTATCACAAAGACCAACTGCTGCCCGGAGGCCAGCAAGACCTCCACCCACAATGAGGACATCGTGATAGAGCATAATTAAGACATAACAAAGTATAGGTAAATTAATACTGCGGAAATAATTGAGGCGACTGTATTTGACAACCAAAACAGTCTTTTTTCATTTCGATAGCCAAAGTCCATGACAATGGTGCGAAGCCCATAAATGCTGTGAAAGGTAAAAAGGATAAGTATAAACACATCGAGAACAGGCTGCCTGTGAAGGCTTAGTGCCCAGTCTGGTTTTTTATCTTTTGTAAAAAGAAAGTAGCTCGTAAGGATCTTGATACCAAATAGAATTATTAAAGATACACCGCTGATTCTGTGAAAGAGCCAGATAAACATATCGTTGCATAAATATCAATTGGTTCTTTTATTGTCAAGAAATATTTTAGTAAATTTAGATAATTTTACGCTTGGTTTCGTGAAATGACAGGACATTTTTCTTGACAAAGAATAAGCCATACGATAATACATCAAAAATCAAGCAATACAATGAACAAAATTTATATTCTGTTTTTTTTAATAATTGCAATCTTGACATTTGCAGCATCCTCAAGCTTATCCTCTGTAGATAAGGAGCAGGATAGTATCCTTTTCTCTGCAGAGACTCTTTTTAAGATGATGAAGGAAAAGAATTACGTAAGAATATGGTTTTTCCTCTCCCATAAATCAAGAAATGCCATCATAGATGATACATACAAGAATATGATGCACTATGCGAAGGAAAGAGGGAAGGGGATGGCACATTCTAAGGAGCAGATAAAAGATAATTTCACGATGGGCGGTACAATAGCACAAGCATATTGGAATAGTTATCTCGACGCCTTTAACCCAGATATGGTGCTCGAACAAAGCAGATGGGAAATGGGAAAGGTCGGTAAGGAGAGGGCACAGATAAATATCATATACAAAAAGGCCGAAAGACCTGCTGTTATTCAAATGTTCAAAGAAGAGGGTAACTGGAGGGTTGGGTTGGCCGAAACATTCAAATCTGCAAAACATTAGGAAAGAAGAGCGTAACAAATAAAGAAAGAAGGGAAGGAACACCATGAGTGACTATGATGACCGGCCGGATTGGCGGGAATTAGACAGGCGAAGGGATAAAAGTAAGCTCTATGGAAGAATAGAAGAAAAAGGTCAAAAGAAAGAAAGGCCGAAAGACCGCTACCAGGCGGGGAGGGTGAAAGAAGCCCTTGATAGGCTCTTCATGGGCAAGAAAGGGACAATAGAGCATGAAAAGCTCTATAACAAGATTCACAGCACGTATGGATCAAACAGGTTTGTTTCCACTGTGAGGAAGTATATAGAGGAATATGGTTTGCCGGACGACATATCTGCTCTTCTCCTTATCCTTGATACAAAGGAGCAGGATATTGTTCGCAGCGGCATAGAAAAGCTTAAGGAGCTATACCCCAATCTTACGAGCCGACAGCAGGAAGACGCCAGGAGAAAACTCTCCATCCTCGCCATGACCGATAAATCGAGAGAGGTCAGAAATGTGGCAGGAGAAGCGTTGGAAGAAGTGAATGAAGCAGCCGGATAGGCGGGAAGAACGGTCCCTACCTCTCCCATTCATAAAATTCAGTTTGTTTTGCTTCCAATTCTCTTCTTGCTGTCATCTTTGTTACTTCCATAACTATGACTCTCGTTTCCATGAGGGATTTCCGTGCTATCTCACGTTTCGGTTTTCCGTAATAGGGAAGGAATTTATTGTTTAACAAATCCTGGAGTTCCTGTTCGTCCTCAATGTACCATGCATTGCCGTAGGCTATGACGCTCTCCCATTTCCCATGACAGTTATTCCTGCTTTTAAAATCATCCGGAGTCCCATAGTATTTCATAATTGTATACACAACGGACGGGTTTACTTGTATGAAATCAATCTTTTTTCCACCCACAGCACAGTGAAAGTAAAACTTTCCATCTTCATAGGCGTGATTAATCGGTACGGCATAGGGTTCATTTTCGTGGCTAAAAGACAACACTCCGTGGTATGAACCTTGAATGATATTTTCACACTCTTGGTTATTCCTCTCCGGAGGTTTTATTCTATATTTCACTGCGATCACCTATAAATTGATTGCGTAAAAAATCATAGAGGCGTTTGGCATCTTTTTCCCCGCCATTCACGCCTTTCACGCTTTTCCCGCCCGTCTTTATACTATCAACGTATTCGATCCATCCGGTATGATATAGCAGAGCTTTCTCTTTCCATCGTTTACAGAATCAATGGCTTCCTGTATTGTTTTGTGTGGAGTTAAACCCATTTTGACAGTCTGTTCATCTGGCAGATCCGAGACCAGCACTATGTTGCACCGAGCGGCCTTGCACCGTGTCGCATAGGCAGTCTGGGCGTATACCTTGTCGCTGGCCCTCACGTATGGCTCCATCTCGGCGATGGTTGCATACTCAAACCATCTTAAGAAATCCTGATTACCAAGTCCATCCTCGCATTTTCCATTGACAATTACAACCCCGTTGTCTTTTACTGCACCCATAGCATGTTCGATTGCCTTATGAGATTGGATGAAGTTGATGTCTTTTGGAAAACCACCAGAACTGACAATAGCAACATCGGCCCTTTCGTCAATTTCCACTGCAAAGTGATTCCTGTACCATGAACACCCGGCTAAGTGGGCCTCTCTAATGTCTCCTGCAAAGAAATTGAGAAAATTCTTTTTGTCGTCAACGACAGTGTTGATCAGATAAAGGGGAGTCTTAATGAGGCTCACCGCCTCCATGATCTCCTCGTGCATGGGGTTGCCCTCAAGTATTCCTGATTTTGCGAAATCGTGCTTACCGAACCTGTCTTCGCGAAACACTTTCTTGTGAATTCCGAGGATAGTTTCATACCCTGCAATGCCCGGAAAGATCGATTTACGTCCACCTCCATAGCCTGCAAGGTAATGAAAATTTATGGAGCCTGTTATTATCGCTGCATCCACATTTACAAGGGCCTTGTTTACTTTGATTTCAAGACCTGCCGATGTCTGGCCAAGCGAGGTGAGAATATTGTTGTCAAAGCAATCATGATCGAAGCACTGAACCATATTGTAAACGCCTTCGGAAACGATACCTTTCATTTCCTCAACGTTTTGTTTCCTGTGATTTCCAAGGGCGAAGATAATCTTAGCGTTCATTCCCTGCAGGTATTCATCGAACAGGGTTGGGAGAATTCGTTCCATGCCGGCATATCTCGTTACGTCAGGAACGACGACGAGCAGGTTCTTAAACTTTTTTACCCACTCTTCGAAAGAACTATGTCCGATGGAGTTTTTGAGCGCCTGGGCTAGAGCATCTTTCAAGGAAACTGATTCAGGCTCGCTGTGCTTGAGCACCTTCGCTTGCCAGTTTTGAGGTATATCAAAGTTAACGGTTCCTCTCCCATATTTCAATGTATAGGTTGCCATAATTCCAAGCCCTTAATAATTTATTATTTTTTTATACTATAAAAAACCTCAACGCCTCCGAAGATTGCAAGGTCACCAAGTTCTTCCTCAATTCTCATGAGCTGGTTGTATTTTGCAATCCTCTCACTTCGCGAGGCAGACCCTGTCTTTATCTGTCCAACGTTTGTTGCTACTGCGAGATCAGCAATGAAGGTGTCTTCTGTCTCGCCTGAACGATGAGAGATTACGCATGTGTATCCTGCTCGTTTTGCAATTTCAATGGTGGTGAGCGTCTCGGTTACAGTACCAATCTGGTTCAGCTTTATAAGAATTGAATTTGCAACACCTTTTGAAATGCCTTCCCTGAAGATATTGGGATTTGTCACGAACACATCGTCACCCACAATCTGGATTCTTGAAGAGCATTTGTCTGTAAATTTTTTCCAGCCCTTCCAGTCGTTCTGGGCAAAACCGTCTTCTATTGAGATGATGGGATAATCGTTAATGATTTTGTCGTAAAAGTCTACCAGTTTATCACTTGTCCAGGTGTTTCCGTCAATCTTATACTTACCGCCTTTTTGATACAATTCGCTTGCCGCAACATCGAGGGCCAGGAGAATATCTTCACCCGGCTTAAAGCCGGCTTTTTCAATGGCTTTTATAAGAGTATCAAGTGCCTCTTTTGTGTTCTTGATCTGTGGCGCAAAACCACCCTCATCACCGACGCCGGTGGCATGCCCTTTATCCTTGAGTACATCTTTCAGTGTGTGAAAAACTTCGACTCCCATCCTGATGGATTCCTTGAAACAATCAGCGCCTACGGGAACGATCATAAATTCCTGACAATCGAGGGAGTTCTGGGCGTGTGCACCGCCGTTGATAACGTTCATCATGGGAACAGGAAGTTCCCTGGCACGTATACCGCCTATATATTGGTAAAGGGGCAGGCCGACGAAGTCTGCTGCTGCTCGTGCCACGGCCATTGAGACGCCGAGAATTGCATTGGCGCCAAGGGTACTTTTGTTCTCCGTGCTATCCAATTCGATCATGAGGTTATCGATATATGCCTGCTCCAGTGCATCGAGACCCTCCAGTTTTGGAGCTATGGTCTCGTTCACATTCTCAACGGCCTTTAAAACGCCTTTACCTTTGTATCTTTTTTTGTCTCCATCTCTCAGTTCAAGAGCTTCTCTCTCACCAGTTGATGCTCCTGACGGCACGATTGCCCTACCCATTGAGCCGCTCTCAAGAATTACCTCAACTTCAACTGTTGGATTTCCCCTGCTATCGAGTACTTCCCTTGCAAAGACGTCGTATATGGATGACATAAAAACCTCCTTTTGAAATTAAGTTTTTCTAAGTGTTGAGTTGCAAGTCAAACGTCTTTATACTCTAACTACTCGCCTCTAATGTATTTGTTTTTGAGAATACCATAAGAGGATGAAAAGCTTCAAATGATTTATGTAAAAGTACTTTCAATACACGAACAGTTCAATTATAAGTTTTTAGGGAGATCGATAGAAAAGGTTTAGCGACGTTGGATAAATAGTAAGGGTTCAAGGAATCCCTTGAACCCTTACTATTCAATTTTTACGTGTAACCGCCCGCAATATAGTTGCTCAGTTGTTCGATAAGCTTTTCCTGTTCATCAATCTTTGCCCGAACAAGGTCACCGATGGAGATAAGGCCAATGAACTTATCACCTTCAAAGACGGGGAGATGCCGTATGCGTTTGGCCGTGATGAGCACCATGCAGTCATCAGTCGAGGTCTCTGGCTTAACGTGGTACATTTTTTCAGCAGGTGTCATGATTTCTTCTACCTTTGTGCTTTTGGAGGCCTTGCCCAAAAGTATGATCTTTCGAGCGTAATCCCTTTCTGTGATAATCCCGACAACTTTTCCTTTGCTATTCATTACCATAAGGGCGCCTACCTGCTTGTCGGCCATGATTTTCAACGCCTCAAAGACTGACGCCTTATCACGTACAGACCAAATCTGTTTTTGTTTCTTCTTTTTCAATAGGTCTCTCGTGTACAGCATCTTATTTACCTCCTTTGATTTTATTATAATAACCCTTTATTATAATCACTCTTCTTCCCTAACATAGCAGTGAAGGCACCTCTTTGCCTCTTCTACAGCCGCTTTCAGCGAATATCCAAGGACAACCTCTTTAAAATTTCTGTAACGTTCAGTAAGGGGAAGCTCTGGCATTTCTGCCTTGCCCCGCTCCTTCTGGTAATCCTCTTCGTTGTATGAAACTCTCATTGCGACGAGTTCATCGCGAGACGATGTAAAGAATGCTCCGTCTCCTCCGAGATATCTATCAATTGCTTTAGCAGACTCTTTTCCATCGGCGATAGCCTGAACAACCGATGCAGGACCGCGAACGTTATCTCCTGCAGCAAAGATTCCCGCCTTTGTAGTGGCAAGCGAGTCTTTTTCAACTTCTATGGCGCCATTCTTGTTTACGTTGATTCCATCTCCATTCAGGAATGAGGTATCAGGAATCTGTCCAATGGCAGCTATTACTGTTGCTACATTAAGCACGAATTCTGATCCTTCGATGGGTGAAGGTTTGCGCCTGCCACCTGAATCGAACTCACCGAGGGACATGCGGAGGCACTCAATCTTAACAGCTTTACCATTTACCTCAATAATCCTTTTTGGCGCAACAAGGGTGTGAATCTTAACCCCTTCATGTTCAGCTGCTTCTATTTCCTCACTATAGGCAGGCATGTCTTCTTTTTCTCTACGGTAGAGGAGATAGACCTCTTTAGCGCCGATTCTCAGGGCAGAGCGAGCAGCATCGATAGCTACATTTCCACCTCCGATCACTGCCACGTTGCCTTCTACTTTTACAGCATTTCCGAGATTAAGGTTTCTGAGAAATGTTGCCCCATCCAGGACGCCATTT